>JGI12269J14319_10005649_pt1 | contig 11018 bp, 7 predicted proteins | sample PeaSoiSIISIP2007_FD_14319 | JGI IMG/M metagenome (IMG submission 14319) | reverse complement strand
GCTTGATTGAGACCTAAGCGGCACGACTGAAGTCATGCCCTGACGCTTATCGGCTAACAAAAGTCAATTTTGCAAGAGGCTCAATCAATTACTTTTAGTGCCGTAGCCTGCAATTGGCTTGACTGGATCTCAATGGCAGTCAAAGCCGCCCATCAGTCCTCCGTGCAATCCGCCTGCTAAACGCATACAATCTCTCTTGAAATGGCAAAGACCAAAGAAAAGATTCTCGAAGTAGCTTGCCCCGATTGCGGAGCAATGCTGAAGATCGACGCGGCGACTGGCTTGGTGGTCGCGCACACTCCCGCGCCGCGCAAGCGAACCTTTGAAGACCTGGAGACCGCCGCCCAGGCGATGCGCGACCAGGAAGTGCGCAAGGAATCCCTCTTCCGTCAGTCCATCGAGGCGGAAAAGAACAAGGAAGATTTGTTCGAGAAGAAGTTTGCCGAGGCCCTGCGCAAGGCCAAGGACGCGCCTGAAGGCAAACCCCTGCGCGAGTTCGATCTGGACTAAGCAGGCTTCTGCCAGTCGGGACCGTACCTCGCAAGTCAACAGCAGCTCGCGCGCGCGGCGGTGGAAATTTCCCCAACACCGCAAATTCGCGCGATACTTGATTCACCGTTTCTCGGACCGAGGTAGATGGTCCCAATCGGAAGGAGAATTTCCCATGCCCTTTGCCCGCCCCGTCAGCATCTCCGAGAATCCGTCGCCCACCGCCCCTGCCGAAAAGGCCTCTGAAAAGCCTCTCGAATGGGTCGAAATCGCCGCCGGAGCCAGCCTGATCACGGGCGGTTTGCTGCTGCTCACGGGCTATCGCAAGGCTGGCACGGTGGTCGCCGCCTCTGGCGCTGCTCTGGCCCTGCTCGACCAGCAGGATACCCTGCGCTCCTGGTGGAATCGCCTACCCGGCTACATGGATGAGTTCCAGCATCTGCTCGGCGAAGTGCAAGGCTCGGTCGAAAATATCGCCGCCCAGCGCGAACGCCTCCGCTCCATCATCGAGCGCTAACTAACCCCGCCAAGGGTCAGGTTCAGAAACGGCACGACTGAAGCCGTGCCGCAGATGCCTCAAAACATACGACCGGCTTCAGAGGCTGCGCCCCCCCCGAATGACTAGCGAATAGAGTTGAAAAATATCCCTCAGAGGCTAAAGCCCAGTTCATCCTACAGAGTTTATGTACGGGCTAAAGCCCGTACCCTTCACCGTTCCGAGTTTGTCCCGCAGCCTGTTCAGACCCTGCTGATCGATGCCGATCCACACTGATGAACATTCATTTGTGTTTCTTCCTCGACGGCGAAAAGGGGGCGGATTCAGGTTAGCGCGGGCTTTGCGCCGCTTTGGCGAAATGGAAGACGCAGTTCACCTGATGCGTGGCCGGGTCTGGCTTGATGTCGTAGGTGGTGATGACAGTTAGAAGCCATTTGGTCATCGGCTTGTCTTTCTTCTGCGCCAGCGCCCCAAAGTTCGAGACATAGCTTTCGTTGAATACGTCGCCAGAGGTCATCTTCCAGGCGAGCTTGAGTTTGGCGGCCATTGCGTCGGGCGCGCCGTCGAATTTGACTACGGCGAACCGGTACTGCTCACCCGGTGCGATTTCCAGGCTGTAATTCACAATATGCGTGGCCTCATTGAAGGAAGGGTGCGAGACAACGGCGCAATCAAGATAGCCTTTGGCGTGGTATGCGTCGCAGACAGCCACCAGGAACAGATCGAGAGGCCGCCCGGAACCGGCCGGGGATTTGGCCAGGATCTTCTCCACCTCCGTGCGCGCAACCAGCGCTCCGGCCGGATAGTCGATGCTTCCCAGTTTGTAGATCCCGCCTTCCTTGATGGTGAGCGCAAAAGGAATATTGATGGACTGATCCGGGGCGACAGCAGGATCAAGCTGGGCAACGTCCACCTGCACGGCCGCATAACCCAAGTCTCGGTAGAGGTCTTGGAAAACATGCTGAAGTCCCGGAGCCGTATTCTCGGTGTCGAAGCTGTTTCCGGTTTGGCCGCTGGCCAGTAGGCTGGCCTTGGCCTGCAACGCGGGCGAAACGCCGACCAGTTGGATGCGGCCAATATTCACAGCGGACGAGGCGATGGTGAAGTTCATCGCCGTGAGCTTTTGCGGCCCCAGACCGCTGGTCAGAGTGGCTTTCACCTTGGCCTTGACGCCTTTGGCCGCCAGCATCTCTTCAAATACCTGACGAATCCCTTCAAGCTCGGAGCCGATGGCGGGCAGTTGACCGCTGCGATACAGCGGGAAGCGCTCGTGAAGCTTGGCGTCCAGATCTTTGCCCGGTGCCAGTGGCAGATTGTCAAAATGCATGGGGAAAAGCTGAGTGGAGGGCGTCAGCGTGTAGAGCACCGTCTTGCCGGGGGCAAACCTGACCTCTTTGAAAAGCCCCGTATCGTTCAACTGCTTGGCGTGCGCTTTCACATCGCGAGGGGTCAGACGCGCGTCTGGCTTCAAACCAGCGGCATCGAGCAGCTCCTGTTGCGAGTATTGGGGCGCGCCCTGAAAGCGGATCGCCGTCGGCGGAAGTTTTTTCTGCGCCAGCAAGGGAAAAGAACAAAGAAGAAGCAAAGCGGCACTGACGACGCCAGTCTGTTTGGTCATAATAAAGCCAAGAATAACAAACAGAGGCCGACCTGAGAGCAGATTCCCCGTCGGCCTGTGAAAAATTCTCCTCCGCGGCGAGTTCCTCCCCAAAGAAGTGGAACTTTCCTGGCAACTCGCATGCAAAGTTTTGCACTATTGCCTCTTTCGTCTTTTGCATCGCGTTGAAAATGAAAGCCTTCTATTTGGAACTTGACCTGCATACACATTGACAGAATTTCCTGGCACGCGTAGGCTGGTGAGGTGATACCTTGCCACTAATAAGTGTCTGGCAGGTGTTCTACGAGGCGGGGCTTTGGTTCGAAAGAGAGAAACCGGTTTCCGGCACATCTCTGGAAGTCGGGTTTCGCGCGAGTTTTGTTTTTTGTCTGTTTGCCACATTTTGACTGCGAAGTTCGCGCTTTGGGAGGCCATTCGCGAGGCTTTGTTCCACGTAACTTATGCCCGCAAGGGTTTTTTTGGGAGGAAGAATGAAGAAATTCTCACTTGCTTTACTCGCTTTGGCCACTGCCCTTGCGTTCTCTTCGACCGCAAAGGCTGACTCTCTGACTATTGGTTTTACCACTCTCGGTCAGTACATCCCTGCTGGATCTCACACAAGCTCCGGTTACGACATCTTCTTCAGCGGCACATTGTATGGCACCCAGTCGCCCACCGGCACCTGGACCATTACCTCTGGCAGCATCTCTGTGAACGGCGCCGCTGGTCAGACCGGTCTTACGACGGGTACTGCCACCTTGGTTAGCCCGGTCGTTCCGGTTGTTGGACAGATTGCCGGCAAAGCTCCTACTGGAACTCCCGACAATATCGTCACCCAGCCCGTTGTGGTTGGCGGCGCACTGACCCCTGTGGTGGATTACAGCGGCTTGTTGTTCCAATTCGCCAACGGTGAATACCTCAATGTCTTCGCCGGCGATCCAGTTTATCCGTTCACCAACAGCCTTCCGGACTACGGTATTTACGAAGAGTCTGCAACCAAAGTTGATTATCAGGACTTCGGCAGCTTGAACGTAACCTTCCCGCAGATCGGCCAGTCTCCCGAACCCGGCTCTCTGATGCTGCTTGGCACTGGCCTGCTTGCTCTGGCCTTCGTGGCCTTCCGCAAGAACTCCGGCGCGGCCTTCAACCTGTAGTTCACACCTGTTCATCTTCCGGGGAACCCGCTTTGGGTTTCTCCGGAAGTTGAGCCGCTCACTTGATCCGGTTTTCCAGGGCTGAAGACCGTCTTTTTTCGATATAGGTGTCTTCCCTTTACTCTTCCTAATTCTTTTTGATTCGTCCCCTGGTTCGACTGCCGGTTGCCTGTTTTCATCTCATGCCGTGTGTGCGTTACTCTCCTTGTCGCCTGCGTGCATCTCTGATCTGTTCAACCAATCTCTGGAGGAAACATGAACAAGCTTTCGTTCTCATTGCTCACTTTGTCCGCTGTCTTGGTGTTCACCCCGGCCGTTTTAGCCGACACGTACAACTTCACTTTCACGGGCGTGGAAGGGCAGGATGGTCCGGTTATCGCCACCGGTGTATTGATTACCGATGGCACTCCCGGTCCCACTCCAGGCTCTTTCGATATTACGAGCGGATTCATTGATGTGCTCCCTGGCATCGGCGTTCCCGGTATGCCCACTGCGGAAGGCGGCACTGGAACCTTGAACGTTGCTTTCTCGGATGCGTTCCTTACTCCGGGAGCTACTGGTTTGACTCCGTTTCTCGACGGAACTGGTCTGGTTCTCATTTTCGACGTGTCGGGCAATTCAGTATCTTTATACTCCGACTTTAATGCCACTGGATTTACCGGTGCCGGGACAAACGACTACGGCCTTACCGAGAGTTCGGACTATACCGATAGTGGCGAATTGACCATTTCTCCCGCTGCTTCCGCGTCCACGCCCGAGCCTTCGTCGTATCTGCTGCTTGGTTCGGGTCTGCTTGGCCTGGGCTTGCTGGCCTTCCGCAAGGCAAAGCCGGCGTTGCAACTGAACGCTTAGTTCACCTTGTTTTCTCTCCAAAAAAGAAGGGCGCATTGCGCGCCCTTCTTTTTTGTTTGGTGCTGAGCCGCATTTCTTCACTGTCATTGAACCGTGAGGTTAAAGCTTCCCGTGCTGCTGGCGGTTGCACTGGTTCCGGTTACTGTGATGAGGTATGTTCCCGCGGCGGTTGTGCTGTCGGCGACCATTTTAATGGACTGCATGGTTCCCGCATTGTTGAGGCGGCTATATGTCGCGGTCACTCCGGCAGGCAGACCGGACGCGGACAGGCTCACGATCTTGGCCAAACCGACAGTCTGGTTCACGATGACCGTCACACTCTGGCTGCTTCCCCCCGCTGGCAAAGTCAAATTGGGCGTGACGATGGAGAGGTGGAAGCTGGGCGTGGGAACCGTGACGGTGATGGTGGTGGAACTACTCAGATTGCCCGAGGTTCCGGTGACAACGACGGAATAGGTGCCTGGAGCAGTGGAACTGCCGGGCGTGAGAGTCAGAGTGCTGGTGGTGTTGGTGCTGGTTGGGCTGAATGCAGCGGTCACGCCGCTGGGCAGGCCGGTTGCCGACAGATTCACCACGCCGCTGAAGCCATTTACTCCAGTGACCGTGATGGTTGAGGAAACGCCCAGTCCGCCCACCAGCAGGTTAAAGCTGCTGGACGAAGAGGCCAGAGTAAAGCTCTGCGCCGCCGCAACAGAGACTGCGATGGTGGTCGAGCTGGACAAACTGCTTGAGGTGCCCGTCACTGTGACGGTATAGCTGCCCGGAACCGCGGAAGCGGTGGGCGTGAGCGTCAGCGTGTTGGAGATGAACGTCGCCGATACGCCGGAGGGAACGCCGCTGGCGGAGAAATTCACTGCGCTATTGAAGCCGTTCTGCGCGGTGACCGCAATTGTGCTGCTGGCCGCGCCGCCACCGGCAACCAGGCTCAAACTGCTGGGCGTGGGCGCGATGGTGAAGCTGGGCGCAGGCGAGACCGTCAGCGCGATGGTGGTTGAACCGGACAGGCTGCCCGAGGTTCCCGTCACCGTGATGGTATAGCTGCCAGGCGCGACAGAACTGGACGGAGTCAGCGTCAGCGTAGTTCCCGTGTTGGTGCTGGCGGGGTTGAAGGAGGCGGTCACGCCGGTCGGCACTCCACTGGCGGCAAGGTTGACTATGCCGTTGAAGCCATTCTTCCCGGTGATCGAAATCATGCTGCTGACCGCGTTGCTGCCCGCGACCAGGCTCAAACTACTGGGCGAGGGCGCGATGGTAAAACTGGGCGCGGGTGTGACCGTCAGCGCGATGGTGGTTGAAGCGGACAAGCTACCCGAAGTTCCCGTCACGGTGATGGCATAGCTGCCCGGAACAGCGGAAGCACTGGGCGTGAGCGTCAGCGTGTTGGAACTAAATGCCGCAGTTACTCCCGTAGGCGCTCCGCTGGCCGTAAAGTTCACTGTGCCGTTGAAGCCGTTCAGTGCGGTCACCGCAATCGCGCTGCTGGCGGGGCTGCCGCCTGCGACCAAGCTCAAACTGCTGGGCGTGGGTGCGATGGTGAAGCTGGACGCGGGTGTGACCGTCAACGCAATGGTGGTTGAAGCGGACAAACTACCCGAAGTCCCCGTCACAGTGATGGAATAGCTGCCAGCAAGAGCGGAAGCACTGGGCGTGAGCGTCAGCGTGTTGGAACTAAATGCCGCAGTTACTCCCGTAGGCGCTCCGCTGGCCGTAAAGTTCACTGCGCCGCTGAAGCCGTTCAGCGCGGTCACCGCAATCGAGCTGCTGGCCGCACTGCCACCCGCAACCAAGCTCAAACTGCTGGGCGTGGGTGCGATGGTGAAGCTGGGCGCGGCGGTGACCGTCAGCGCGATGGTGGTCGAGGCAGACAAACTGCCCGAAGTTCCCGTCACGGTGATGGTATAGCTGCCCGGCGCGACGGAACTGGACGGAGTCAGCGTCAGCGAACTGCTGGTTGTGGAGCTGGCGGGGCTGAAAGAGGCGGTTATGCCGGTCGGAACGCCACTGGCGGCAAAGCTGACTGCGCCGCTGAAGTTGTTTTTCCCGGTAACGGCAACCGCGCTGCTGGCCGCGCTACCGCCAACAACCAAGCTCAAACTGCTGGGCGACGACGCAATGGTGAAGCTGGGCGCGGGTGAGACAGTCAGCTTGATGGTGGTCGAGGCGGACAGACTGCCCGCGGTCCCCGTCACGGTGATGGTAGAACTGCCAGCAACCGCGGAGGCACTGGGCGTCAGCGTCAGTGTGTTGGAACTGAATGCCGCGGTTACTCCCGAAGGAACTCCGCTGGCCGTGAAGCTTACCGTGCTGTTGAAGCCGTTTTGCGCAGTCACCGCAATGGTGCTGCTGGCCGCACTGCCGCCCGCAACCAAGCTCAGACTGCTGGGCGAGGGCGCGATGGTGAAGCTGGGCGCGCATGCCGTCACAGTCAGCGTAACCGTGGTCATGAACCCTTGCGAACCCGTCGTTCCATAGACGGTGATGGGATAAACGCCGGGAGTCGCGGAAGTCGTAGAAGAAAAACTCAGCGTCGAAGTCGTTCTGGTGCTTGATGGGCTGAACGTCGCGGTCACGCCGCTGGGCACACTATAGGCCACAAAACTGACCGTGCCACTGAACCCGCTCACTCCGACCACGCTGATGGTGCTGCTGGGGCTGTTGCCGCCCACCACCATGCTGAGGCTGGCTGGCGAAGCCGTCAGGCTGAAACTTGCCGTGGGCGTAATGTTAAGCGTCAGGCTGATGCTGTTGCTGGTCAGGTTTCGGCAGTTTCCCGTTAACGTGACGGTGTAGGTTCCAGTGGGCGAAGCTGCGCCAACCTTGAAGCTGACCGTGCTGGAAGTCGTGGTCGAGGCCGGGCTGAACTGCGCGGTCACGCCGCTGGGCAGTCCGCTTGCGGCCAGATTTACCCAGTTATAGAAGTTGCTCGATGGGACCACTGTCACAGTCGCTGTACCCGTGCCGCCCTGCGCCACCGTCAGAGCAGTGGAGGTGCTGGAGATGGTGAAGGAGCCGGTTACAGACGCAACCAGATCGTCGATCAGATGCTGTCCGGCCGGCGATCCCCAACCCGTGGCCAGATCGTATCCGGTCACTGCGGAGTAGCCGTTTCCGCCGGAGGTGATATCGTGGAAATCGCTTGCGTAAGAGCCGCTTTCTCCCTTGCCAATGGCATAGATCAGCGGGTTGAGAAAGCCCACCGGAGGCAAGTTTTCATTTGCCGCCTCCTGATTCACAAGCGCGATAAACCCAGCCCACAGCGGCGCGGCTACACTGGTGCCGCCCACGGTTCCGCCGCCCCCATTGTTGTAGATCAGGTAAATGGAATCGCCCGCGACGGCGGCAACGTCGGGAGCATTGCGCATGGTAGCCGAGCCTTTATTGGTGCTCATGCTGATGCCCTGCTGGTAGTTGGGCATCGCGTATTCCTCACTGATGCCGCCACCACCGCTGCCCCATGCGGACTCGGAACTCCACGGCCCGCCTGTGCCGTTGGTGTTCAGGTTCGTTCCACCCACAACCGTCAGGTTTGGATCGTCCGAGGGCTGCGCAACGCCATTCATATAAGCGCCGTTATCACCGGACGATTGCATCAACGATTGGCCCTGGGCAATAAACTCGGTATAGATCTCCTCGGTCGTCGCGTCAACGCCATATTGCCAGGATGAACTCAGTTGCTTGGCCTTGTTGTCGACGGCCATCTGATTCAGCAGGTCATCTGGGAAATACCCCTCGTAGACCAGCACATTGCTCAATCCTGGCGCCATGTAGGCGGCCATCATGATATCCAGAACAACCTCGTCGTTGTTCCCGCCTGGCGTTCCTGTGGTGCCGTCCAACAAGACCGCCTGCACCGGCACTGGCGTCAGGCCCGCCTTGCTGAAATTCCTGGCAACATCGGCCGCGTAGTAGCCGTCAAACTCCAACAAGCCTACCACCTGCCCGCTGCCCGTCAGCGTAACGCCCGGCGCGTACGCGGCGCGGAAATCGCTGCCAATATAGTCGCCGGCCGGCCCGCTGCCCGCATTCGGTGTAGCCTCAGCCAGAAGACTGTGCTTCAGGTCCATGGGCTTGGGAAGCGCAAAGTTGTCCAGGCCGCTGATGTGCGCCAACGTCACGTTCGAGTCCACCGACGGTTCCCGGTCGGCCGCAAAAAACTCGCCCCGCGTCGGATGGTTATAGGTGAGCATCTTGACGTGCAGGGCCTTCTCCACATCCGCCGAAGCGCCGGAAACGTCCAGCACAAGACGATTGGCATGAGTGCGGGTCACTGTCAGGCCATTCTGACGCGCAAACTGAACCAGCGCCCGATAATCCTGTTCGGTGGGGCCATACTGCTCCGTAAACTGCTCCGGCGTCAGGTAATGACGGTAGTTGGGACTGCTTGGATCGGAGAGCTGCGCGATCAGTTCCGTCAACTGCTCCTGATTGCGCAAGGCCAAGCCAATGGCCAGCTTCATCGGAGTCGTTCCGGGAACCGCGCGCGAGACGCGCGCGTTGGCCACGGCGACGGGGATATGTCCTCTCAGCGCCTGCCGACCAACTGACTGCGCGGTAGCCATGCGAAGGCTTGCACAGAAGATCGTCAGAAGGAGTGTGGAAAATATTGAATACCGAAGCAAGAACAGTTTGAAACGAATTGAGGGAGTCATTTGCTTGTTCCTTTCGCCTGAGTGAGAAGGCGCACGTTTGTCACCACTTCTGGGTTATCGACGTGCCGTTGCTGGTAATCAGCAACCCCAGATCACCGAGTGGGCTTAATACCCATCCCCGGTAATCAGCGGATTCACATCTCTGGGAACCTTCAATACAACGCTTGCAAAGTTTCCTGTCGGTGATCTCTTACACACGCCAACGGTGATCCCTCACACAGCCGCTCTGTGATGGGCATCACAAAAAGTTACCTATCTTCTACAGGGGTAATGAGCAAATATATAGGAACAAGCATGACAAGCGCACTAACGAATGTGCCAGAAAGACCTATCAAAGGCCTGACCGTACCACACCGTGAATATTTGATCGATTGATTTATGCCTATTTATGGGACGCTACACGAGCATCGACCACCAAGTCGGCTGTCGCGTGGACCTCCTGGTCCACGCCCGTTTCTAACTCGAAAACAAAATCAGCCCTTTCGCCGCGTCCGCACCGACGCGGCCAACGCCTCCAGCAGCGTCCGCGTTTCCTTCCAGTCAATGCAGGCATCGGTCACGCTCTGCCCGTAGACCAGCGGCTGACCCTGCGCGAGTTTGTCCAGAGACTGCGCGCCGGCCACCAGATTGCTCTCGATCATCACGCCCATGATGCGTTTGTCACCCGCGGCAATCTGCCCCGCAACGTCCTGGCAGACCACCGCCTGTCGTCTGTAATCCTTGTTGCTGTTGGCGTGGCTGAAGTCGATCATGATGCGCGGCGCAATGCCTGCCTTCTCCATCTTTGCGGCTGTCTCGTTCACGTGCTCGGCCGAGTAGTTCACCAGCTTCTTGCCGCCGCGCAGAATCATATGGCAGTCGGGATTGCCTCTGGTCACAAAGATCGCCGACTGGCCAAATTTTGTATGCCCCAGGAAGGTATGCGAGTGCGCGGCCGAATCGATGGCGTCCACGGCCACCTGCACGTCGCCCGAGGTGGCGTTCTTGAAGCCCACCGGGCAGGAGACGCCGCTGACCAGTTGCCTGTGTACCTGGCTCTCCGTGGTCCGCGCACCGATTGCGCCCCAGCTCACCAGCCCCGCAATATACTGCGGCGAAATCATATCCAGAAATTCCGTGCCCGACGGAACGCCCATCTCCGCCAAATCCAGCAGCAGATTGCGCGCCAGCCGCAGCCCGTCGTTGATCTTGTACGACTCATCCAGGTACGGATCGTTGATGAGGCCCTTCCAGCCGATGGTGGTGCGGGGCTTCTCAAAGTAAACGCGCATCACAATGCGCAGATCCGCAGAAAACTCGTCGATGGCCGTCTTCAGCAACGCCCCATACTCGCGTGCGGACTTCGTATCGTGAATCGAGCACGGCCCGGCCAGCACCAGCAGCCGCGAATCCTCGCCGTTCAGGATCGATGTAATCTCATTGCGAGCGTTGAAGATCGTCGCCGAGGCGGCTTCGGAAACCGGCCGCTCCTCTTCCAGAAAAACCGGCGGGAGTACGACTTTCGTCCATTGGATGCGAATATCTTCTGTGGTATGAAACAAGGCTCATCTCCTGGCGTGCAGATTCTCTCCCGAAGAAGAGTCCGGGCAATCGAAAAATACACTTCACTATAAAATTTACCAGCATTTTCCGCTTTTACCGCCCATTCACAAATGCTGGGTGTCCCAGGTCTCGCCTTTGTGTCAAGTGCACGGACATCCTTTACAGTTTGTCTCCAGACATCCTTTACACTTCGGTACAGTTTGAGCGCGGGTTTGCACGCTGCGGCGGTGGGGGGGCAC
>JGI12269J14319_10005648_pt1 | contig 11019 bp, 4 predicted proteins | sample PeaSoiSIISIP2007_FD_14319 | JGI IMG/M metagenome (IMG submission 14319) | reverse complement strand
GGAACGCACTCAGCGGGAAGTACGCCGTCCTAGGGGTCAAGCGGGAGATGCCGGGTTAGGGCTTCGGCCGGTGCCGATTGTCGGCCACAAACTCGAAACCACGACGCGCCAAGCAGAGTCTTTCGTCTGTACCCAGGGGGCTTGTAGGTAGAAATCACACTCACTTACTACTCCTTGACCGCTGCGGGAACTAGGACCATACTGTGACCTTTGGGTACGGCCACCCCCGGTCGAGTGGGCCCTAACTTCCGAAAGTCCAGCCTGAGGAGAAGTTTGAATGTCGAGCGTGAACTCTATGAAGAGCGTAGAAAACCTGCACCGTTCCCCAAGCCAATCTTGCAATCAACCGAAATCAATTTCGCGCACGCTGCTGGCTTTTCTTTTTGTGGCGGGGATGGTGTGCTTCACTTTCACGGCCAACGCTCAAAATAAAATCAACACCGTGGTCGGCGGCGGAACGGTTGACCCCAGTCCCCTGCTTGCCTCGGCGCCGGGCGCTGCGGCGGTGGTTGAAGACGCCGCGGGCAATCTCTACATTGCTCCGCCAACCTCGCAGTACATTTACGTATTGAGCAAGAGCACGGGCCAGGTTACGCTCTTTGCCGGCACTGGCTACATTTCGGATCATCACCAACCGGGGCAAGCTCTCACCGAGCCGCTGTGGAATCCCTTTAGCCTGGCCACGGATGCGGCCAGCAACGTTTATATTTCGGATACCGGCAACAATGCCATCAAGATGGTGAATCCTTCTACGGGGAATTTGCAGACCGTGGTCGGAACCAGCAAGCCCTGCTTCGACGAAAAGTGTAACGATAATGGCTCGGCGCTCAAGGCTCTGCTGTGGAACCCGCAGGGCGTGGTGCTCGATGCCGGCGGCAATATTTATATCGCCGACACGCTGGACAACCGCGTGCGCTGCGTGGTCGAAGTAACCGGAGGCTGCGGCGCTGGTCCTAAGGTACCGGTCGGCACGATTGTCGATTACGCGGGCACCATCGGAAAGTCGTGTCCGTCTCCGACGCAAGCTTGCGGCGATAACGGAAAAGCGAACCAGGCGTTGCTCAACACGCCGATCGGCCTGGCGATCGATAAGAATGGATACCTCTACATCGCCGACAGCTTGGACAACCGCATTCGCAGGGTGGGCGCGGAACACGTCATCACGACGGTTGCCGGTACTGGGAAAGTATGCGTGCCGGCGAACGGTTGCGGGGATGCAGGTCTCGCTACTTCGGCCTATCTTAACCATCCGAGGGGAGTGGCAATTGACGCAAACCAGAATATCTACGTCGCCGACACCAATGACGACGCGATTCGAGTTGTGACCAGCAAAATCATCAACACCTGGGCTGGGCAACTGGGAGCACCGGGCTTCACTGGTGACGGTGGAAAGCCCAGCGCCGCTAATCTGGACGCACCCGCCGGGATTTACGTCGGCAGTTCGGGAAATGTTTACATTTCAGATTCCGGCAATCAGCGCGTCCGCGAAGTAACCACCGGTGAAAAAGGAAAAGTGATCAACACCATTCTGGGTGGCGGGAGCGCCGGCGATGGCGGCCTGGCGACCGGCGGCAAGCCGTCTTACGCGACACTGGCCGAGCCCTACTCGATTGCAGTGGACGCAAACAACAACTGGTACATCGCAGATACAGCCAACAACCGCATTCGCGTGGTCAATCGGCAGAGCAGCACGATCACGATCGCCGGAGTGCAGATTCAGCCGGGCGATATCCAGACTGTGGCCGGAACCGGCAGCGCCGGATACACGGGAGACAGCGGACTGGCGGTGAGCGCCACTCTGAATGCGCCGTTTGGCGTGGCAGTCGATGCCAATGGGAACATCTACATTGCGGACTCGAACAACGCGGTGATTCGTGAAGTCGACGGCAGCACTGGCATTATCACGACGCTCGCCGGGACGGAAAATGCTTTGACCCTGCCGAGCACAGTGTCTATTGACCCAGCAGGCAATCTCTTCATTGCCGACCCGCAGGCCCAGGTCATTTGGGAATTGAGCGGCGGCTCGCTCAAGGCGGTGGCAGGCAATGGCACCGCGGGATTTTCCGGTAACGGCGGACCCGCGACGGAGGCCGAGTTGAGCCATCCTTTCGGAGTGGCCGTCGATGCGAACGACAATCTCTTCATCGCCGATACGGGAAACAACCGGGTCCGCTGCGTGATCGGAACGGCGGGTGGTTGCAACGACACGAAGGATCCGGTGGGCACGATCGTTGAGTATGCCTACAACGGAGAAACGAAATTCGGCGGCGACAACGGCCCTGCGCTGAAAGCCAGCCGCTGGTTGCCGAAAGAAGTGGCTTTGGATCATAACGGCAATCTCTTCGTCGGCGGCGGAAACGATGCGGTGATCCAACGCGTGGATGCCTCCACAGGGCTGATCATCACGGTGGCCGGGATTGATACCGAGACCTACTTCTATGGCTTCTTCGGTGACGGCTATGCCGCAACCAAATCGCACATTAACGACACAGGCATTACCATCGACAGCACCGAAATGATGCTGATCGCAGATACCGGCAATGATCGAATCCGCAATGTTCCGCTGGTTCCCGTCGATGCGCTGAGTGCCGTGGCCTTGAACTTTGGCGATGAGACTGTTGGCCAGACAACTCAGCCGCAAGTGGTGACTTTGAAAAATACGGGATCAGATGACTTATCGTTCACCAGTATCGTGGCGGCCGGAGATTTTGCCCAGACCAATACTTGCCCCGCGCAACCTGCTGTGCTCGCGCCGACCCTCAGTTGCCAGATCAGCATCACTTTCACTCCCACGGAAAAAGGTGTGCGGCATGGGACCGTCACCATCACCGACAATGGCTATCAGAGTCCGCATGTCATCAAGCTTGTGGGGGTTGGAGATTAAGATTGTAGCCGGTCAACTTGGAAGATTTTGCACTGGCTTTTGAATTTCAACTTGAGATTTGGAAGCGATCGTGCGGGTCGAGGGCAGACACGGCTCGATCCGACGGTTGAAAAAATTGGTGGATGTTAGCCGCTGCGTTGATAAGTCCCATTGCTGCAGCACAGCCATCAGTTGTGGGTTTTCAAGAAACAGCTTATCGGTGTGAAAAAAGGTACTGTGAATGCAAACTATCTTGCACGGTTGACGCTTGCAAGAGTTTGAGTTTGCACAGTGGTCTTGCCAGTATGGCAAGACCTGACTCAGTACCGTAACCCTTCTTGAAACTAGAAGGAATATTTTGGACCAACGAGGGCGGATATGAAGAAAATCCTAGCGCTGACCACGCTTCTCCTGATTAGCACCTTCGCTTTTGCTCAGACCCAAGTGCCGCCGACCTTCTGGGGCATCATGTTCAACCACGACAATGATGTTTATCCTGCTCCGGGATCTCCGGTGCCGCTCTTCAACCAGATTCGGTTGTCGGATACGGGTACATCGTGGGGCGACATTCAAGGGAATAACCAGGCGAAGGGCTGCAATGACAGCGGCACGATCAGCTTCTCGTTCCTCGACTACTATTTGAACCACTACGCTACATCGAATAACGACTTCGATGTCACTTACGTGGCGGCTCAGACTCCCTGCTTCATCTCGGCAAATCCGACCGACGCCACGTGCGCTCATTTCACCGGAGCCTGCGATCCGCCCAAGGATATAACTTGCACTGGCAGCGGCCCCGGCGGCACGGGCGGGACCGACGCGACCTTCATCAACTTTGTCCAGCAACTGTGGACCCACCTGGTGGAGCAGCCGTATTACCCCGGGAGACATTGGTTCTTTGAGATGTGGAATGAGCCTAACGTGGGCAAGTTCTGGAACAACGGCTGGATCAACAATACCTATTGTGGCGGCGATCAAACTGCGACCAGACGCATCATGATGCGAATGGCGGCCGATGCCAGAGCCACCATTTCGAAGATCGACCCCAAAGTTCTGTTTATCACTCCCGCCGTCTCGGTCGCGCTCACCCAGGCTCGGAAGAACGGCTGGTGGTACGACTATCTGCAGCTTGGAGGCGGCCAGTATGCCGACATCATGGGCGTGCACAGTTACCTCTATGCGAATGTTCAGCCAGTGGAAGACGTCTGCTGTGGCCCGAACTCGCTGGTTGGGGGCGCACTTGCGACCATGGCTGAATTCGGCCAAGGCAGCAAGCCGCTGTGGGCGACCGAGGGTTCCTGCGGAAAGTTTTGTACTGGGCTACCCGACATCCTGAGTTGGACGGCTCGCTATTACACGCTGCTGGTCAGCAAAGGAGAAGTCCAGCGCTTCAATTGGTTCTGCTATGACATTTTCGGAACCTTGTGGGACGGCAAAGAGTTGACTCCAACGGGAAAGATGCTCGGCGTGCTGCAATCTGATTGGGGATACGCCGGAGGGACATTCAACGGCTGTACTGCGACCGCGAAGCCAAGCTGCGCGGGAGGCGGACATGTTTACACCTGCAACATGACCGAGGGTGGGACCGGGGCATCGGCGCAGGTTGCATGGTACGACTCGCAAGGCAACACCTGTTCGTACACCCCCAGCGGAACGGGTTGGATCGATTACAACAGCCTGACAGACGCAAAGACCAAGTATACGAGCGGCCCTGTCTCGCTGGGAACTCGGCCGATTCTGTTCGAAAAGAAAGCGCCGTAGGTCAGCACGAAAAGGATGTTCAGCCGGCAATTGATCCGTGCGCACTCTTCAGCTGCTCTCGCCGCTGGTTAGGCGCCTTGGATCGCACATCGGCTGCCGCGCACGCGATAGAGAGTTCTCAGGGCGCATTTAGACCCGGTTCTTGAGGCTGAGAGAGAAAGCTCGGACTCGCGAGGGCGGATGTGAAAAAACCTCTGGCGCTGACCACGCTCCTCCTTGTTAGCAGTCTCACCTTTGCTCAAACCCAGGTGCCGTCGACCTTCTGGGGCATCATGTTTAACCATAACAACGATGTTTATCCTGCTCCAGGATCTCCGGTTCCGCTCTTTAATCAAATCCGTTTGTCAGATACCGGCACGTCGTGGGGAGACATCCAAGGGAACAACCAGGCTAAGGGCTGCAACGACAGCAGCGAGATCAGTTTTTCGTACCTGGACTACTATCTCCGTCACTATGCCACCTCAACGGACGATTTCGATGTCACCTACGTGGCCGCGCAAACTCCGTGCTTCATTTCCGCAAACCCGACCGATGCCACCTGCGCTCATTTCACAGGCTCGTGCGATCCACCCAAGGACATAACCTGCACCGGCAGCGGCCCCGGCGGAACGGGCGGTACCGACGCGACCTTCATCAACTTTGTGCAGCAACTGTGGACCCACATGGTGAAGCAACCGTACTATCCCGGAAGGCATTGGTTTTTTGAGATGTGGAACGAACCCAACGTGGACAAGTTCTGGAACAACAACTGGATTAACTATACCTACTGCCACGGGGACCACACCGCTACGCGACGCATCATGATGAGAATGGCGGCCGACGCCCGAACCACTATTTTGCAGATCGACCCGAACGTTCTGTTCATTACGCCCGCGGTCTCGGTTGCTCTCACCGAGGCCCGAAAAAGCGGGTGGTGGTACGACTATCTTCAACTTGGCGGCGGCCAGTACGCTGACATCATGGGCGTACACAGTTATATTTATGCGAATGTTCAGCCGGTGGAAGACGTCTGCTGCGGACAAAACACGTTGGTTGCAGACGCCCTCGCGGCCATGGCGAAATTCGGACAGAGTGCCAAGCCGCTGTGGGCGACAGAGGGTTCCTGCGGAAAGTTCTGCACCGGGTTACCCGACATCCTGAGTTGGACGGCTCGCTATTACACGCTGCTGGTCAGCAAGGGTGAAGTGCAGCGTTTCAATTGGTATTGTTACGACATTTTCGGAACCTTGTGGGACGGCAAAGAGCTGACTCCAACGGGAAAAATGCTCGCTGTGCTGCAATCCGATTGGGGATACGCTGGAGGGACATTCAACGGGTGCAGCGCGACCAAGGCGACAAGTTGCGCAGGGATGGGCCACATTTACACCTGCAATATGACCGAGGGTGCGAACGGCGCATCGGCCCAGGTCGCCTGGTACGACTCACAAGGCAACACCTGTTCGTACACTCCCAAGGGAACGGGCTGGATCGATTACAACAGCCTGACAGACACCAAGACCAACTATACGAGCGGTCCCGTTACGCTGGGGACTCGGCCGATTCTGTTCGAAAAGAAAGCGCCATAACCGCCGGAAGAAGACGGCCTATGGCGAGCCTTGCTCGACATCAGCGGAAGCGTTGCTTCAGAGCCTGCAGCATCACCGGTAACACGAACATGTGAAAGTCCTGATAGTGCCGCTTCTTCCAAAAGAGGCTGGGATCCTGGCTGATGCGGTACCAGAATTCCAAGCCACGGTGCTGCATCCAACGCGGAGCGCGCTTGCGCATACCGATGTGATAGTCGAATGCTCCGCCGACTGCCCCAGTAAAGTGAGCTTCGATGCGCTCATGATTCTGCCATACCCATTGTTCCTGGAGTGGCGCACCCAGGCCAACCCAGAAAATGTCGGGTTGCGTGCGCGCGATCTCACCCAGAATGTATCGGTTGTTCTCGGCTGAGATCGGCCCCCACGGCGGCGTCCATGCCCCCACGATCTTGAGGTTCGGGTGCATCGCCTGAAACGCAGCAGCGGTGCGCTCCGCCTTCTTGTCTCCCCCGCACATTACATAGACGGTGTAGCCCTTCTCGGCAGCCCGGGCATTCATGCCAGCCAGAAAATCAGGTCCGCAGCAACGGCTCGAGACAGGCTGGCCAAGGAGACGGCTGGCCCAAACCAAAGGCACCCCATCCGGCATGGGAAAGTCGGCGTCGTTAAGAGTCTGCCGATATTGCGCGTCCCGGCGGGATTCAATCACATTGTAGACGTTGATAAAGACCGCGTAACTACGCCCGCCCTTCTTGATCACCTCTTCTGCGGCGTCCATGGTTTGCTGCAAGCCTGTGCGACGGACTCGGACGCCCAGAATGTCGACGAGTTCTTCGCGCTGCGCGGCAAATGACGATGTGCTTTCCATAGTTCCAATTTCAGTTGGCATTTTAGTTTTCCAAATCTACGCCGGCGTCAAGATCGTCCGCACTTTAAGGACCACCCAGACTTACAGCGGAAAATCAGCGGAACGAGATCTTGCAGGCTGGAAAACTTGCAATTCCGCGTCCCAAAGCGTCGTCCAGATTGTTTCGAACATCGCAGGGTTTAGGGGGACCCGCACAAGCAAGAACACTACCGCGCGGTGGTACGCGGAAGGCTCACCCGCGCGTCTTTACTGTGCCTTGTCTCCCATGGGTTGTCAATGTTAACCCCACAATTAATGTGCAAGGGATTGCGCATCAGAACCACAAAACTCGGCATTCTCGAGACAATTCAGCGCTTCGCGGGCGCTCTTCGTACCGACTCAGTGCGCTTTAGTTGAAAACTATTTCATACTTCCGCGAGTAGGCAAAAACGGTGTATATTAGCGCAGCTTTTGTGTTATGTGTGAAGGAGACTTGCGATGATACGCCCATCTTTGATCGCTCTCCTGCTGTTCATCCTACCTCTTGCCGTGCCGAATCAACGCGATTCCAAAGGCCGGTTTGCATCCGGCCAAACGTACTGCGTCGCAGGTACACCCTGCGTACTGACTTATCACAACGATGGCAATCGCGACGGCGTTAATCCGAACGAGAGCGTGTTGAAGGCCTCCACTCTGAGCGTCACCGACCATCCCGTCCCTCAGTGGTTCGCGAGCGTAGACGGCATGATTTACGCTCAGCCGCTCTACATCCACCAGTTGACGGTGAATAGTGTCGGCAAGAACGTGGTGTTCGTGGCAACCGAGAATAACAGCGTTTATTCGCTGGATTCGGACTCGACCAGCGCCACCGGGACAGTGCTCGCGCAAGTGAACTTGAATAATGCAACTGATCTTGGGTCGGGATATACGGAAATCGCTGTGCCTTACCTTGACCTACCCAAGGCTTGCGCCACGATCGTGCCGGAAGTTGGAATCACCAGTACTCCGGTGATCGACGTTTCCGTGACCCCACCGATTTTGTACGCGGTGACCAAGCACGAGGATATAAGCAGTACGGGCGTCAAAACCTATCGCCAAAAGCTGCACGGGCTCTACGCTGACACTCTGCAGGAGATCCCGGGCAGCCCGTTGGTCCTGGACGCAAGCTTTGCGCACAATTACGCCCCCGGCTTTCGGCCGAACGACAACAATCAAAGAGCTGGGTTGGCGCTGCTTCCCTCCTCGAGCAATACCGCTCAGATTTGGGTGGCGTGGGGATCGCACTGCGACCGTACTCCCTACACCGGAATGGCGATTGAGTTTTCCTACAATTACCAGACGCAAGTCTTCGCGAACACTTTTGCTGTATTCAATGCAGAATCAGCCTGCACGAAAGAGCCCTGCGAGGGCGGAATATGGATGGGCGGCGCCGCACCGGCGGTCGACCAAAGTGGAAATGTGTACCTGTCCACCGGCAACGGAGCCGATGCGTTGCAGGGAACCGGGGAATACAGCAACAGCGTGCTCCGTCTAAACAGTGCGGGGCTGCAAGACTTTTACTCTCCGCCTAACTTTGATGCATTGAACAACGGGAAAACACTGGTAGCCTGCACCAATCCCCACCCACCCCAATGCACAAATCCCTGTAAATGGGACAGCACGAAAACGTACTGTCAGTGGTTCCTTCCCAATAACGATTGGGACTTAGCCTCCGGCGGGGTCGTGCTGCTACAGCCGACGTTCGCCCTCACGAACCCGCAGCTGCTGGCTGGAGGCAAGCAGGGCATGCTGTATAACGTCTTCTCCCAAAACATGGGCCACATCGACGGCAGCACACAGAACCCCGCGGAATACGCGTGTACGACGGCCACGGCACCCGCCCCCGGGGCGATCGCGCAATGTTTCCTCGCATACGGTAATACGACCGACAATAACAGCGGCGCGGGGGATTGGGGCAGTCCTGCCTTTCTGGCAGGAGGCACGGGGACGAACGTTGTCAACTATCTGTACATTGCGGGCAACGACGAGACACTCAGGGCATACCAAGTATCGGACGCTCAAGGGGTCGCACTCCTGAGCACCACGGCCAATACGCCCCAGTTGGCCCATGTCTTTGGATATCCTGGCACGAGTCCGAGCGTCACCTGGAACCAAAGTTCGGGCAACATCGATGACGCGATTGTGTGGACTCTGGAAAGCGGCCTTTACGGGAAACTTACTCGCGCGGCCGGTCCGGCTAAGCTTTACGCTTATCGAGCGGTTCCCACGGCGGGTTCGCTGGGACACGAGCTTTGGGACACGTCAATTTACAACCTCGCCACTCCCGGCAATCCGGGCGCTGTCAAATTTGTGGTGCCTACCATTGCGGATGGCAAGGTGTTTGTGGCCGGAGGAGCTCAGGCGTATGAACCTGGAAGCGCGAATTGTCCCGTGCCCAGCACTTCTATTCAGCCCACGGCCTGCGGCGGAATCACCATGTTCAAGTAGCTCGTTTCGCCGAAAAAAGGGTGGCATTGTAAACCGCTTTGTCTGCTGGCAATAGAGACTTCGGACTGGGTCGGAGTACGATTTTCGTGCACTTAGGGTGAAAGCCGTTTCACTCTAGCGCGCGTGAGCAGGATGGGGTAAACTCATCGACGCTCTGAGGTTAACAGGCAAATCCCTGTCCGGAGCTCCGCCGGGCCGGGAAAGCGGGACTTTCTTAAGCGAACGAAAAGCGCAAGGGGGATGCCAGTGAAAAACATAGGGACGTGCGGGGGATTCAAGCTTTCAGGTAAACTACAATTGGCCACCATAGCTGCCGTGTTCGCATGGTTGTCAGTCGGCATTCCTCTCAGTCACGCGCAGATCTCGAACTTTTCCCATGTCATCGTCTTAGTCCAGGAGAATCGCACTACAGACAATCTATTCCAGGGTTTGTGCGACCCGCCAGCGCGCAAGCTCTGCCCGGTGCCCTACGATTTGCAAGACTACGGATTCAACTCCGCGGGTAAGAAAATTTTCCTGAAGAAAACGCCGCTCGGAGATCTCGGTGATCCGGCTCACGGCCATCCGAACTTCGTCCAGCTGTGCGACTATGACAAAACGACGCAACAGTGCAAGATGGACGGCGCTGACAAAATCCCCTGCCTTGGCGAAACAAACACCAACTGCTCCTTCGAGTATGTTTACCCCGGCGATGTCCAGCCCTACATAACGCTCGTGAAGCAATATGGGTGGGCTAACTACATGTTCTCAACCGGCCAAGGAGGAAGCTTCACGGGGCATCAGTATCTGTTTGGCGCAACCTCGGCGCCCAGCGCGGCAGACGACGCAGCCGCTATGTTTACCGACAAAGTAAGTCCGTGGAATCAGCCTACCGGATGCGTCGCGTACAAGGGAGGCTATCTCACGCTGGTTACTCCCTCCGGTACGGTGCACACGGAGCCGTGCCTGGAACATCAGACGCTGCCGGACGTTCTGCCGTCGAATGTATCGTGGAAGTTCTACACTTCGAACGGTGAAGGCGGGATGTGGACGGCGCCGGCTGCGATCAAACACATCTGCGAACCCAGCAAACAGTATGGTGGAAAGTGCACAGGGTCCGAGTGGGTGAACAATGTCGATCTGGCATCCGTCGACGTGTTGACGGACATCGCCAATTGCAACTTGCGCGGCGTAAGTTGGGTCATACCGACGGGACAGAATTCGGATCATCCCGGGTTTACCAAAACCACGGGCGGGCCGTCCTGGATCGCTTCGGTGGTCAATGCCATTGGGCAAAGCTGGATCAACAGCAACGGCAAATGCGATTATTGGGGAAACAAGAGCAACGACGCGACTGCCATAATCGTTACTTGGGATGATTTTGGCGGCTTCTATGACCACGTGCCACCGCCGATCCTCCCGATGCCGCAGGGCGACTTCCAGCTCGGGGCGCGCGTTCCCCTGGTGGTCGTCTCCGCCTATACGCCAGCCGCCTACGTGGACAATAACACGCAGGATTTCGGAACCATCATACGGTTCATCGAACACAACTACGG
>JGI12269J14319_10005646_pt1 | contig 11023 bp, 8 predicted proteins | sample PeaSoiSIISIP2007_FD_14319 | JGI IMG/M metagenome (IMG submission 14319) | reverse complement strand
TGCTTCACTCCCATTCAAAACGCATCTCTGCATTAGACCCATTATATGTTAGATGCAGGTTGCTCGGCCCCTTGTTAAAGCGCTTACCAGGCATAGGGATACCCGGCGGCCAACGCTTTATCCAGTTCTGCGTCATAACCGTAGATATCGTCGAAAAAGCGAATCTGATTTTCCTCGTTTACCGTAGCCGTGCCATAGACAATCAGAACCGGAATCCGCGTGGCGAGGTTCACCTGAATATTGTTTTTCTCGCCATTCATCGTGGCCTTCACCCGCTCCAGGTCCCAGCCAGGATTGTTTCGCAACACCCAGGCAACGAGGTCCTCAGGCTTCTGTACCCGAATGCATCCATGGCTGAAGTCGCGGACGTCCTGCGAAAACAGTTCCGGAGCATCTGTGCCATGGAGATACACGTTATCCGGATTTGGAAAGATAATCTTCACCAGGCCTAGAGAATTTGTGTCGCCGGGCTTTTGCCGCACCATCAGGTGAAGTGATCGTATGCCTTCTAAGACTTCCGGGCTCACCTGATTGTCGGTTACGACTTCGCCTTTGGGCGTGACCACTTCAAAATTATGCTTGGCGATGTAGTTCGCGTCCTTCTGGATGTGGGGCACGATTTCGTTCCGCTGAATGCTGGGAGTCACGTCCCAGTAAGGCCGGAAGACCACGTACTGGATCTCTTTCTCAAAGATCGGAGACTTGTGGCCGTAGGCTTTTCCAATGATGACATTCTTGTAGAAGGCCACGCTGCCATCCGGGTTCATCGCGCGTACACGATACTCAGGAAGATTCACCACCACGGGCGGTTGCGGAAAGGAATGCGGAAGCCAGCGCCACCGTTCAAGCGTCAACTTGATCTGGCGAATGCGGACCGCCGGAGGCGTATTGAGTTCATTGATGGTGCGCGGGTCAAGGTTGCCACTAGGATTTTCGCCATGTCTGTCCTGGTAATGCTTCACGCCGTCGACGAGCGCACCGTCGTAGACGGTTGCATTCGGATTCAGTTGTGCGCCGGCAGGAATGTCGCCGATGATTTGAAGAAACCGCCCCAACTGGACCACGCCAGCGTAGGTTTGGCCGGGCCGCACAGTCTTCGTGACCGTTGGCAGCTTTTCTCCCTCAACTTGATTTGCGTATCCTTCATAAACCGGCAAGAGCGCGAGCAGCTTCCGGTAGCCCAGGAAGGGTGGTTCCAGCTTTTGGATTTCGGCGGCCGGATCGGCTGCATTCACGACCTGGGTCTGAATGAATTCCGCCAACGGGAGTGGTTCTCCCCCCATATCGAGCTGAAACTTGAATTCCTTGGGGTTGACGCGGCCACAGTGGATGGCACGGATGTAGCGCATCGCCGAGACCGTAAGCGCGGTGTCGAACGAGATCAAGTCTTGTTCCGACGGATTTTGCCCCAGCTTGAGCAGGCGGCCCTGCCATCGCGAGCCGTCGTAATCTTCGGCGTCGAGTCCTTTAGCGTCCGCATTTTGTAAGAGCGCGATCACGGCCAGCCCCTGGGGACGGACGCGGAGGTTCTGAACCCAAAGCAAAGAATAGCCGCTCGTCTCGTAGAGTTTGGCGACCTTTGTTTTGTAAGGAGTAAAGTCGGACCAGCGAAGATCGGCATTACGACCTGAGTCCACAATGCCGTGGAGCGCGGGAACACCCGCGGCAGACAACGTCTGGCCTGCGGGAGCAGGCTGCTGCTCCGCGAAGAACGCAGGATAGGCCTCGCCGCTGGCAACAGACATTCCTACAACGACTACGCTCGTTAGAACGATCATCCACTGACGCCGATGAACAGGATTTCCCACAGTAAGCCTCCGCTTGATGTTTTATATGAGTATCGAAAGCAATTCCAGGTTTCGCTTAATTGGAAGGAATTTCTCGCGCCAGTCTCGTCGCAATCAAACGCTTGACGCTTAGAGGTCAAGCGAAGCGACTACAAATCGGTCGGAATCCGCAGCTTTCCGCTAGGCAGGTGGAAAATCAGTTTCGAGTAGCCACTGTTTGAGCGGGATAACAGAATCGTAGTCAAGCGCATCCGCCGAGAAGTGAGACTGAGCATCGCTCGCCCGTATCGGCCCGTCCGAAATCAAAGAGCCGGGACTGCTCCGCGCGGTTTCTGTAACCCCCTTTTACTCCGCTACCCTATCTGTGCCAGGACTAACCACTCCCGTGCCATTTACGACCTTTAGTTGAGCATCTATGTTGTCGCGAAGCAGCCGTTTGGGGAGGGCTGCCTGGAGAGCGTTCTTGCTCGATGTGGAGCGCTCTCCTTTTCGAACTTGGGCGGTGATTACCCACGTTTGGGCAGTTACGGAATTACTTGGATGAGGCTGATTGTGTCTGGCTTATTGAGGTTACTTGCGCGGTCAAGTCGTCTAGATAACGGGATGCGTTCCCCAGCTCTGCGCAGTTGATGGGTTGACCAGCGATTGCTTTCGCAAACACAACAGCTTGAGCCTGCTCTTGCTTCGCTTCTCTTTCAGGTAAGTGTTGCAATAGCCGTTGTCGCAAATAATCGGCGGTCACTATTAGTTGTCGGATTCGGTTCGCATAGTCACTATTCAAAATTGCTCTCTATTCTTCCCGCGCAGCCTGTGCTTTTAGCGTTCATCTTGGTTACCTCTTTCAAAGGCAACCCGCGTTTTCCAGAATGCTGCCTCGTAGTCAGTGACAGCGGAACTTTCAGCCGCAACTAACCGAAAAACATGCGACACGGATGGCGCTATGGGCGTGTTGTTTTCGCTTTGGATGAAGCGCCACAAGCAAAAGAACTGATTCTGCATTGAACACTCTGTAATTAGCGACCGCCAGCCCGCCTTACACCGGCACAAATTCTCCGATCTTCGATTTCTTGAAATTTCGTGAATTCCCGAGAGATTAGCAAATTCGAAAAACCAGTAAAGCTCCTTGTTTTGAATCGGTTTTGATTTGGCGCTCTCCTTGCATTAAGGCTCACTGTTGTGGGCTTTTCCCAAATCAAATACACATTCGAAGGAGATGAAAAATGAAATCGAGTAAAGTGCAAGCTATCATGTTCTGCCTCGTCCTGCTTAGCGCAGTATTGGTCTCAACCAGCGCTAAAGCAGACGGGTGGAACAAGGCAACCAAAATCTCATTCAGTGAACCTGTCGAAGTTCCGGGCACGGCGCTGGAAGCTGGTACCTACTGGTTCCTGTTGGCAAACAGCAGTTCCAATCGAAACATCGTTCAGATCTGGAATGCAGATCGCACCCAGTTGCTTAAGACGATTCTCGCTATCCCAGACTATCGGCTGCATCCGACCGGGGATACGGTAATCAAGTTCGACGAAAGACCGACCGGGACGCCGGAAGCCATTCAAGCCTGGTTCTATCCCGGGGACAACTTTGGCCAGGAGTTTGTCTACCCCAAAGCCAGGGCAACGCAACTGGCGCAGGAAGTACAGCGACCAGTCCTGGCCATGCGCGACGAGCAGGTGGCTGCTCCGGCTCCCGCGCTGGAACAGACTCCGGTCACGGCAGTGAAACCGACCGGCGAAGAAATCGAGGTCGCCGAGGTGGTCGCCACTGAGGAAATGCTCCCCGAGACGGCGAGTCCGTTGCCGCTCTTGGGATTGCTTGGCCTGCTGTCAGTCGGGTCGGGGCTTGTGCTTCGCCGCACTGCAGCCAGCAACATGGCGTAATCAAGAGAACGCTTCCAGGTGCCTGGCGCTCCCAATAAGGCGTCAGGCACTGCGGCGCACCTGAAGCTCTGTCGTAGGCTGGTGACGTATACTTTGCCGGCCGGGACCGGAAAAAGTGCAGATTCCTTACCGAAGGGGTTGGAGAATAACATGCGTAGTGCCTATCGATTGCTGGTTTTCCTCTGCTTCGCCGCCTGCTTGACCGCGCCAGCGAAACAACCCTTGGCCATTGGAGCTTCCGCCGTATGGCAAATGCCAACGCAATTCATGACCGCTGCCCATGCGGCCTGCGACCAATCAACATCTTCCGCCTTCGGCGAATGCCTGATCAACCAAATGATAAAAACAGGCGCCCCAGCCGACGCCGTAAGCTTTACCCGCGAGCTGTACAAACAAAATCACGGCGAGTTCGGGGTCATGACGGGCTTCCAGGATGAAGGTCCAGTTGCTTTCGCATGGATCACCTATCCTTTGCGCGCGAATACTAATTACGGATTTCTGCTCGTGAATGGACAGCCGCGGATCATCAACGTTGAGGATCTTAAACTGCTCGACACTAAGACCATGAAGCAGAGCTTCCAGTTTAAAGACCTCAAAGGGCAATTTCCGAATGTCGAGGTGTGGCCGGGCGATCGGGACGGCAAGATATGGCCCAACTCGCAAACCGGACCCAATGGCGGAATACAATTCACGGTGCAGTATCCGCTAATCAATGGATGTCATGCTTGTGTGCGCGCTGGATTCGCCATTTTCAATTGGAATTTCGACGCCCGCGGAAAATTTCTTGGGACTACGTTCCAGGGAATGATCGACCCGTCGTTACGGTAGTTGGCATTTTCGACATTCCGGAGGCAATCAGACAGATCGCCTCAGTCGCGATCGCCGGTCGCCGAACGGATCAAAGCCTGCGCGTCATGTTGACGATGTAGAGTCGATAGAGACCCGACTCAGGTGTGGTTTCGTTCTATATCTTCAGCGCAAGGGGACGGCAGCCGTGGTTGCTCTCTTCCTGGGACTCGCGGCGAGGCCCCATACGCCGAAACCAGACACGCCACTACAACCGCTATTTATAAAGATTCCAGTCATGCCTTGAGGGCCGCGACCAGCCAACATAAGGATTCACGGGAACGATGCTGCCGTAACCCAGGGTGGTGAGCGTGATCATGCTGAAATAAAGGAAAAGGGCTCGTTTGTGATGCTGGGATCATCTCGCTAAAAGCACTGCCGAGGAAGCGATTCATAATGTAGTTGCGCCTGAGAAAAGGCAGTTGCCGGGAAGAGATAGCGAACGAACGCTTCAGCGATAGGCCGGTCGTCATCCGGTGGGGACGGGCGTCATAGCTTTGACACTTTTCGTCCCCGCGGCCCGGTTTGAGGGTGGCGCCTGTGTCGTATTCCGACGAAGAGCCTTCCGACCTCAGCTGCAAACTGCTCCAAATGACCTTAATAGAGCTTTTCGTCGAAGACGATGTCTCCCCATCCCTTCTCGGTAAAGGTGGTTGCCGGATTTTGGATAGTCAGCATCAACGTATTTGCATCGGGAAGTATTTGATGCTTGGTCCCGCGCGGGACCTTGAACCACGACCCTTCGCCGTATTCCAAGAATGCGTCGTCAACCAGTACCTTGCCCCTGCCGGAAATAAAGCAGAGGGTTGCATCGTAGGTTTCATGATGGTGAGCGACGTTCTTGTCGTGCGCCTCCATATAGGTGAGGTTGTAGCCCGAGCCATCAAAACTGCCCAATATCATGTCATTTTCATGAACACGAGCGCTGTGGATTTCAGGCACCTCCGCAATTGCCCCGCTGATCTTGTTGCTTAATTCTGTCATTGATTTTCTCCTTAAGTTTTGGTGAACTACGTTCACTCTTTGACGATGCAATCACCGTTCCAATTTCCAACTTGTTGAAGGCATGGCTGCTTTGCGTGAGTCGAGGCTCCCGGCTATATTGGGAATTTCTGAGGATTCGTGAGACACCTCCCCGAGACAAAGCGCGACATGAGAAGCTCTAGCACTGCCATCCCAGCTCTGGTTCTGGGAACGATCAAGCGATCCTTCTTTTCGGCGCTTTTAGTTTGTTCTTTCGCATTATCCTTTGCCGTCTCCGCCAGGGCTCTCGACCCCAACCGGCGAATTTCGCAATACGCGCACACGGCGTGGCGAATTCAGGATGGATTCTTCAGCGGAACACCACAAGCAATTAGCCAGACGAAGGATGGATATCTGTGGATCGGCACTGAAGGCGGATTGGTGCGTTTCGATGGTGTGCGATTCGTGCCGTGGAGCGCGCCCAACGGCAAGCAGCTCCCAACTACGCGGATCCACTCGTTGCTCGGCGCAAGCGACGGGAGTTTGTGGATCGGAACGACGAGAGGATTGGCGAATTGGGATGGTCTCGATCTGCGTAATATTTCGGGGACCCCCGCCTTCGTCGAGACGATTCTGCAAGACCCCAAAGGCACGATTTGGATTACGCGCAGCCAGGTGCGGGATAACGCAGGTCCCCTTTGTGAAGTCACGGAAAGCGCACTTCATTGCCATGGCGCCTCAGACGGAATTCCCTTCGTCTATGGCCAGCCGCTTTTTAGAGACGCTCAGGGTAACTTCTGGATTGGCAGTTCGTTGGGGTTATGCCGCTGGAAACCGGGCGACACAAAGACCTACATCAACAAAGCCCTGAGCAGGGCCCAAGGGCTTGCCGGAGTTGGAGCCATGGCTGCCGCCTCCGACGGTTCCTTGTTAGTCGGTATGAAGCGTTCCGGAAAGGGACTGGGACTTCAGCAGCTCACGCAAGCTGCCTGGAAAGATTATGTCCTACAGGGAATGGATGGTACCGGACTAGACGTGACCGCATTACTGACGGATCGGGACGGCGGACTCTGGATCGGCACCGGCAATCATGGCCTTTATCGGGTTCATGGCGCTGCGGCAGATCATTTTGGCAGCTCTGACGGTTTGTCGAGTGATTCGGTGCAGGGATTCTACGAGGACAGAGAAGGCGATTTGTGGGTAGCAACATCGAGGGGAATCGATCGTTTTCACGAAACCCCTGTGGTCAGCTTCTCAATACACGAAGGGCTGACATCGGAGGATGTGGATTCGGTACTCGCCGCTCGNGACGGCACNGTNTGGATCGGAAATACGCGAGCCCTGAATGTTTTCCGCCAAGGAAAATTTTTCGCCATTGGGGCGAAGAATGGGTTGCCAGGGAGAGTCATTACCTCGCTCTTCGAGGACCACGCGGGGCGCTTGTGGGTTGGGGTTGACAATCTTTTGAGCATTTATGAGCAAGGACGATTTCGCGTGGTGAACAAGCCCGACGGCAAGNCTGTGGGAGTGGTTGTCGCGATCACAGAGGATGTCGATCACAATGTCTGGGCAGCCACNACACAGCCAGCTTTGGTTCGGATCCAAGATCTACGAGTTCAAGAAGAAATTTCTCCACCTCGCGTTCCGCGCGTTGTGTCGTTGGCGGCCGATACGAAAGAGGGGATTTGGTTGGGCTTGTCCAGCGGGGACTTGGCTCGATACAGGCGGGGCCAGATCCAGATCTTACCCAGCAGTCGTTCGAGCAAGCAACCAATTCGTAACCTGCTGGTGGAAGGCGAGGATGCGATTTGGTCCGCTACTCCGANCGGTGCATTTCTATGGAGGGAAGGAAAGGAGCGAACTCTTGATTCACGCAACGGCCTTCCCTGTGATGAAATGTACGCGTTATTGCGGGACGATCGCGGCCGTTTGTGGCTGGATTCGCAATGTGGCTTCGTCGTGATCGATGCCTCTGAGTTGAATCGGTGGTGGGAACGCCCAGACGTTACGTTGAAAGTAAGAACTTTGGATGTGTTCGACGGCGCACAACCGGGGTCGACCAATTTTCGCCCTGAAATCTCGAAAGCGCCAGATGGCAAGCTGTGGTTTGCGAATGAAAACATCCTGCAGATGGTGGATCCTGAACATCTGAACAGTAATAGTGTTCCGCCGCCGGTACGTGTAGAACAGATTGTCGCCGATCGAAGGAAATATTCAGCACGAGAGAGCCTTCAGCTTCCCGTGAGGACACGGGACATTGAGATAGACTACACGGCGCTCAGCCTGGTGGTCCCGGAAAAAGTGCGCTTCCGCTATAAACTTGAGGGGCACGACGCAGATTGGCAGGATCCACAGAGCCGTCGGCAGGTCTTTTATACGGATCTGCCGCCCGGAGACTATCAATTCCATGTGATTGCCAGCAACAATGATGGCGTATGGAACGAAGCGGGAGCGGTTGCCAACTTCAGCATCCCCCCCGCATTCTTTCAAACCCGATGGTTCCGACTGGGTTGCATTCTAGCGGCCGCCGGTGTTCTCTGGCTGCTCTATGCTCTTCGCCTTCGCCGGCTTACCGCGAGCATTCAAACCCGCTTTGCGGAACGTCTTCAGGAGCGCGAGAGAATCGCGCGCGACTTGCACGACACACTCCTGCAGGGGATTTTCGGCGCTTCCATCCATTTCGACTTGGCGAACAATCGTTTGCCTGCAGATTCGCCCGCAAAATCCTCAATTCAGCGCGGCCTTGAGTTGTTGAAGCAGGTCAGTGAAGAAGGACGCAACGCCCTTCGAGCCTTGCGCTCGCCACAATCCGGCGATGAAGGCCTGGAGCAGGCTCTTTCGCGGCTTCACAAAGAATTCGCTTTGCCCGGGGATATCGATTTCCGCGTGGTCGCCCAGGGTGACCCGCGGGAATTGCGCCCGCTGATTCGGGATGAGATTTATCTCATTGCACGGGAGGCGGTCGTAAATGCTTTTCGGCATTCGCGAGCAAGCACGATTGAGGTCGAGGTAGATTACGCTTCGCGAAATCTACGCATCCTGGTTCGTGATAGTGGTTGCGGAATCGATGCTCAGGTGTTAAAAACCGGACGAGAAGGACATTGGGGACTAGCGAACATGCGGCAGAGGGCAGAAAAGATCGGCGCTAAATTCGAAGTTCTGAGCCGTATTAACGGGGGAACCGAGATTCAACTTTGGATACCGGGCAAACTGGCTTTTGCGGCAGGCTCTCGGGGATGGTTTGGGACGTGGTTTGCCGGATATTCTCCGCACAGGGAGAACGTTGAGCTACCAAGCGAGGAGCGAAAAAAGTGAAGGAGACAGTACCCATTCGTGTTCTCAGTATCGACGATCACCCCCTCGTTCGCGAGGGGATCGCCGCTTTGATCAACGATCAACCTGATATGCGAATGGTCGCCCAAGGGGCGTCGGGCAAAGAAGCGATTCAATGCTTTCATGACCACGAGCCGGATGTCGTACTCATGGACGTGCGCCTCCCGGACATGAGCGGAATCGATGCGATGATCACCATCCGGAGCGAGTTTCCAGAAGCTCGGATCATTATCGTTACCTCGTCGGAAGGCGATGCGGAAATGCAGCGGGCTCTCGAGGGAGGAGCGCGTGGTTATATGCTCAAGAGCATGCCGCCGCAAGACTTGCTCGAAGCCATCCGCAAGGTGCATGCCGGAAAAAAAGCAATTCCGCCGGAAATAGCCGCCCGCTTGGCCAACCACTACGGCGACGAATCCCTCACCGAACGCGAAGTCGAGATTCTTCAACAGATTGCCGAAGGCAACCGCAACCGTGATATAGCCGACAAACTCTTCATCTCGGAAGGGACGGTCAAGGTTCACATCAAACACATTATGGGGAAACTCGGCGCCAATGACCGTACTCAAGCGATCACGATCGCGGTTCGACGAGGCATTATCCACTTGTGACGCCTTCCGCCTGAAATACGGCGACGTACCACTATAGTGGTATCGAAAAATCTAAAATTTGGGAGATTCAGCATCAGGCGGGCAACCGCTAGTCTTGTTTGGCCGTAGTGCGGCCGGCACTACACATCGAGGAGGCGAGAGTTGCGGCGAATGTATTCCATTTTTCAAGGCGGGTTGCCCGGTGTTGGGCTACTGCTATTGCGAGCCACGATCGGTGTAAGGCTTGTGATCCAAGCATTTGCCTGGATAGCTGAATCTCAGAGCCTGCCGGCTGGGACTTGGGCTCTAGGCCTTCTCGCATTCGTGATCGGTATTTCGTTCCTGGCTGGTTTCCTGACTCGACTGGCTGGCGTTCTTTCGGCGCTGGCTGGGGCAGCCATTCACTTGTGGCATCCGGCCTGGGATCATTCCATTGCAATCCTGTTGAGTTTCAACATAGTGCTGATAGCGGCCGCTATCTCTTTGCTGGGGCCGGGAGCGTTCTCACTTGATGCCCGGTTCTTCGGTCGCCGCAAAATCATCATCCCGCGCGTGGCAAGTTCGTAAGCTCTCCTCTCCGATACGTCTTCTCACCTAACTGATCTCATGTTGCTTCGTCACATGAAGCAGTTCTTGCTCTAGCCAAAAGTAGTATGTTGCGCGTTTCCCGCGGCGGTATAAAAAAAACTTCTTATCGAGAGATGCGGATTCTTTTGGAAAATCGCATAGTACATCCATCGAACAAAGAGACCTCTTAAACATTCTTCGATTTCAGGAGACGAAAATGCTGGAAGATGGATTGACGCAATACCAACAAACACCCATTNNGTGCATGGATGTCCGAGCCGTGAGCCAGTTGATCGCGGACGATTCGTACAGTAACGAACCCGCCCGCCACCTTGAGCAAGTTATGGATGTGGTTCCACAGCACATGTTCATCCTGGAGGCGAATGGGACTCTTTGCTTTGCTAATCGCGCCGCACACGAATACCTGGGACCCATTGAGGCCGTTTCGACTACCCAGCGGCTGGCCAGCATCATTCATGCCGAGGATCTTGGTGGCCTTTTGCAGGCATACCAGGACGCGATCGCACACGGCATATCCGCCGAGGCGGAAGCGCGCGTACGAAACAAGAATGGAGAATATCGTTGGTTCGTGCACCAGCTCTTTCCGTTGCGGAATGAAGAGGGCGACATAGTGCGTTGGTGCGGCACGCGAATCGACATCGAGGGCCTGAAGGCATCGGAGGAAATAGCTCAGAGGGAAACTCTGGCACTCCGAGAAGAAATCGATACGGTTGCCATGTTCGAAGAGATCGTCGGAACATCGCCGCGCCTGAAGTCAGTTTTGGCGCGGGTTACGAAGGTCGCGCGAACCGATGCCACCGTCCTTATAACCGGAGAAACTGGTACTGGGAAGGAGTTGATCGCTCGTGCAATTCATAAGCGCTCTGATCGTTCCGACAAGCCTTTCGTCAGCATCAACTGCGCGGCCATCCCGCGCGACCTGATCGCGTCGGAATTGTTTGGCCACGAGAAAGGCGCTTTCACCGGAGCCCTGCAGCGCCGCCTGGGCCGCTTTGAACTGGCCGAGGGAGGCACACTCTTTCTGGATGAGATCGGAGAGTTG
>JGI12269J14319_10005644_pt1 | contig 11025 bp, 8 predicted proteins | sample PeaSoiSIISIP2007_FD_14319 | JGI IMG/M metagenome (IMG submission 14319) | reverse complement strand
AAGCCGCTCTCGACGACGGTCAAACGGCTCGGCTTGGCGGGATCGGACACGTCCCAGACTTCATGCGAAGAGGTGCCGCGCGCGCGCAACAAATACACTTTGTTCTTGCTGGCGCGCGGCAGTTCGCTGCCGTCGCACACGCGCGTCATTTGCGCGCCGCCGGATTCGCCCGGCCCCGGAATGCGCGGATCGCCGGGAATGTGCGCGAGATATTTCGGATTCTTCGGATCGGTCACGTCCACGATGGACGTGCCATTGTCTTCCATTTGTCCCGTAATTGAGTTCATCGCCGTGCCGCCGTGATGGCCGATATAAGCGATCCAGCGATTGCCCTGCTTGTGGATCGTCGGCTGGTAGGCGCTCCGCCCCTGCAAATCGTTGTAACCGACGAGCTCCATGTTCTTGCTCTCGGGCTTACTCTGGGCGACCGCGGTCATGGCCGCGCATCCCGCAAGAAATAGACCCAGCGCAAAAACGCCAGCCCTTCCGTTCCGCACGCGAGCATTTCCCAACATGGTTCCTCCCGTTTCGAGTCCGCAGCCTGCCACGCACGCGCGAAGAATTGCGCAGACTCAATTCAAAATTTTGCCGAATCGTGGTTCCCGCAATGGATTCCCGGCCTGAGAGTTTACACCTGAAGCCCCTTCCCACACACAACTTCGAGTCTGATACAGTGCACCCAGCCACCGCCGGGTGCGGGTTGTCGCCGCGGCGACGAGCCCGCTGGAATATAGTGCGACGCGCGATCGGCCCGGAGCGTTTCAACCATGAAATATTTCACCCTATTGGCGCGTACTACCTGATGGATGCGAGGAGACATCCCGAGGGGATGAGCCCCGCGGAACAGGCCGTCGCCCAGGAGCGGATCGCCCAAGCCAAGGCCGGAAACGCGGAGGCTTGGGGCGAACTTTATCGCGAGCACGCGCCCGCGATTTTCCGGTTCTGCCGCCGGGCGATGCCCACTCGCGAGGATGCCGAAGACGCCACCATGGATATTTTCATCAAGGTCCGGCAAAAACTTTCGCAGTATGACGCCAGCCGTCCGTTCAGCGCCTGGCTGTACGCGGTCGCCGCAAATCACTGCTGGGACCTGCTGCGGCGTAGGAAGCTGCGGCAGGGCCTGGAAACGGGCGAAGTAGAGAATATGCCGCTCGAGCATCCCGATCCCGGCCAGCTCGAACAACTCATCGCGCGCCGCAGCGGCCAGGAAGTGCGCCGCGCGCTCGACAAACTGCCGGCGCGCTCGCGCATGGCGCTCGTGCTGCGCTATTACTCGGACATGAGCTACGACGACATTGCCGCAACGCTCGGAGTGCGCCGGACGTTCGTGGGCGTCGTGCTGCTGCGCGCGCGTCACCAGTTGCGCGATATCCTCGAAGGGCAAGGCGGCGCGAGCCTCGCCGCGGGAGGCGCAGCGTGATCCATTTTGACGAAATGGCCTGCCTGCTTTACCTCGAAGGGCAACTCGATGCGGCGCGCTCGCGGGAAATGGCCGCGCATGTCCAAGAGTGCGCATCCTGCCGCGATCTACTTCACGCCCTTGAACTCGAAACAACTTTGCTTTCGAGCGCCCTGACCGAAGACACCGAGCCGATGCCCGCGCGCCTCGCGAGCGAGCAGAGCCAGAGTATGCCGTCCTGGGTCTGGACGCTGGCATTCGCAGCTTTTGCGGCGGGCGCGTACTGGTTTTGGAACGACGGAATCGGGCCCTGGTTCGATCAATTGAGCAATGCGGGCTTCGGCGGCACGGATGTATTCAGCATGATTGTGTTCAGCGGAGCTTTCTGGGAAGGATGGAGCGACATGATTGACGCGATACAGATTGGGGCTTTGATTTTGGTGGCGATCGTCGCGATCGGATGGATCAGGCGCCGGGTGCGGCGTTCCGTGGCGGTTGCCGTGGTTATGTCGGCGCTGCTCTTCGCAGTGGCGCTGCCTCAGCAGGCCGCGGCGGCGGAAGTGCGGCGCGGCCAATCCATCTCCGTTCCCGTGGGCGAAACGGTTCACAATGACTTGGTTGCCACAGGCGCTTCGGTGAGAATTGAGGGCACCGTCGAAGGAGACGTGATCGCGTTTACGCGCGACCTTACCGTCACCGGGCACGTCACGGGCGACGTAATTGCGTTTAGCCAAGAAGCGCTCATCGACGGAACCGTGGACGGAAATGTGCGCGTGTTTTCGCGCAGCGTGATCCTCCAGGGGATCGTCGGCAAGAACGTGACGGCATTTGCTAACTCGGTCGATCTAATTTCCAAAGCAACTGTGGGCGGCGGAATGATCGTGTTCGCGGCCGAAGCGGACCTGGACGGCAAGATGCAACGCGACCTGCTTGGAATGATTGGCAGGACGGATCTTGATGGCTTGATTGGCGGACAGGCATGGATACGCGGAGGGAGCCTGGTGGTGGCCTCTACTGCGGAAATTCGCGGGCCGGCCACGTTCGAGGGCCCTCAACAGCCCGTCGTAGAAGCGGGAGCCAAGCTGGCAAGCCCCATCCGAACCGAAATTACGCAGGAGATTCAGCGGACGAGGCGGTCGGCAGCGCGCGTCGTGTTCCGCGCCATCTTCGGCTATGCAGGGGCTTTGGTGGTTGGAATTTTGCTTCTGGTCATTTTCCCCGGATTTTTCCGGGCCACATTGCGCGAGACGGGCAGCATCGGTCTCCCCATCGGGATCGGGGCGCTGGCGCTGATAGCGGGAGCATTCCTGCTGGTTTTGGGAGTGCTCCTGTTATTTGTCGGTGTGGGCGCGGGAGTGGCGGGCGCGATGGCCTATGCTCCCATTCTGTACGTTGCGCAAGTGTTTGTCGGCACGTGGCTCGGAAACAGGATCATGGGCGAAACGGCGGCGCCCACAAGCGCGGTGGCGGGCAGAATGGCTGTGGGCCTGCTGATCCTCCACGTCGCGCGACTCATCCCCATTCTCGGGGGACTCGTCGGGTTGGCCGTCCTTCTGTGGGGGACAGGCGCCGTCCTGGCGGGCTTCTACCGGATGTCACGCGTGGAGAGCGCGCCTCTTCCCACATAAATCTTGCTGGAAAGATTGTGGGCCGGAACAAGCGGTACGTCCGTTCCGGCCCATTTCCATTTTCAGGGACGGAATACGCCGACATTCTGCTATTTCAAAACGACCTTGGTGGCGACCAAGGGTCGAGTCGCGCCACTCGCATTGAACAGCGGTCCGCGCACCGAAACTAAGTCGGATTGTCCGATATCCCCGGAATTGATGGTCTTGCCGATTTCGAAATAAATCGGCGGCGGGAACAAGGATGTCTGTGCTGTTATCACGGTGATTCCAGCATGTCCGAGAAATAGAGACGGCAGGTCGATAAGAGAGATACTCGATCCACCCGACTGTACCGTCGCCGTAATGCGCGACGACCGGAGCCGCACGCGATCCGCCTTGAGTAAGATAGCCGTCGAACCGCTGTTTCGGCGGATCGAAACTTGCTGCCCCGGCACCAGGTCAGTGGGCGCAGCGAAGGGAGAGGGGAAATTCGTGGGATTCATCTGGGCGCTGTCCACGTGAACAAAATCAACGTCAAATGGCGTCTGGGGCGGCGTGGAATACTGCACGGTGATGGGCTGGCCAATACTCAACCCCGAGACCGGCGCGGACATGGTCTGGATCACGATGTTGAATTGCTGAGACCCCACATTCGTGCTGGTGATGATGCCCTCGACTTCCACGTCGCTGCTGTCCGCATCCTCGAAGAGGACGTTCCGGGCCAGAATCGATCCGTCCGACTGGATGCCGATATCCACGCTGAGGATTTGATTGTTTTGGAGGCACGCGAAGCCGGACGTCGCGCACAAACTCGTGGGAAAGAATGTCGATGTATTGTCCACTTTCAAGGAATAGCTCGCCGCCGCGTTCGTCAACGTAAAGGTTTTGCTCGTTGCGTTGATGTTTCCGACTTGACCCACGACGTCTTCGGCGCCGACCGGAGGCGCGCCGAGTCCCGCAGGCACGAATGGAGTAACGGACGTTCCGGCGCTGAAGTCCGCGCCCAGCGATGTGTTAAGCAGATTCTCCAGGTTGACATCGATCAGGTGTCCCGTGGTGCTGGAAGAAGCGATCGTGAAGGCCGTCAGGGGAACGGTGGTCGACAGATTTGCCGTTGTGGTCGGCGCCATCGTGCAGATGAATGACGTGTCGCACGTCCCAATTTTGCTTCCCGTATCGTTTTCAATCGTGAGCGACGGGTTCGCGAATGTGAGTGTCACGGACGTGTAATTTCCCGCGGGAATATTCGAGGCCGTGGCGATGTACGCGATATCGGTTTGCAGCCGGGTCAGCTCCACCGTCGTCGATCCGGAAAACAGGGAAACGTTTCCAGGGGCCAATGTCGCCCCGGTAAGCGTTACCTCGGAGGAGAGAATGCTCACTAGCGATGGAGGCGTATCGGTCATGGCCAGAACGACGGACGAGTTTCCGCTGTTCTGTGCCTGCGAGCCAAACTGATTGTTGCCGCCGCAGCCCGCGAGCGCCGCACAGAGGATCAGAACAGAAATTGGCCAGATCAATCGAATTTGAAACATGTTACCCCGGTGCTGTTAGTCCCATGACCGGCAGGCACAAACACCCCGCTACGCTCTGCCAGCCCTAGCGCCTTAGTTGCACGTTCAAAGCTAACACAGAGCGTGATTTACGGCAGGTCAATCCAATCAAATGGTGAGCAAAGAGTTTCTGTCCCAAGGGCCAGTCTTTGGTTGCACCGGGTCCAGCCTGCGGGGTCTCGCGGGCCCAGAGAAAATAAACGCAAACAGGCTGAATTTTGTGCTGCCCGGGGCCAAAACGAAAGCGGCGTCCCAGCCTGGCCGGGACGCCGCTTTCACTTTGATTCGCATTCGAATGCGATTTACTGGGCCTGCCCGGTAGTGCGCAGCAGGAGTTGCGTGCCGCTATCCAAATGGACGTTCTTGGTTGTGGAAACGATCAGGGATCCCTGCGTCGCATTCGACGCCGCGGAATTGATCGAGAGGCCCTCCAGGCCGAATACGCCGCTGCTGTTGGAAGCCAGCCGGCCCGTCGAGGCCAGCCCGCCCACGGCGCCCGAGGAGCGCGTGACTGTATTGAGCGACCCTCCGGCATTCACGGGGGCTGAACTGGCCGTGTTCATGACCGTGCCCGTCGCTGCGTTAGCCGTAGCGTTCGCCGTCGAGGCGACGCCACCTGCTAGACTGCCGCCGTTTCGCGACGATCCTTGGACAGCGCCCATCCCGCCACCGGAAGTTATCGTATCCTCGGCGCCTGTGGTAGCCGCCGCGGCGGATTGCGCCGACGCCAGAGCCTCAATGGAGGCGTTAAAGGGCACTTCCTGGCCGTTTTTCAGCACGGCGTGATCGAACATGATGCCGAGCTGAGACTGCGTCTGCCCGTTGGCTCGTGCCTGCGCTTGCGTCACGTGTCCGACCAGGTGCGTGCCCCTCTTCAGCACGACCTTGCCGTCTTGCTTGATGTCCTCTTCGGCGCGGACTTCGACCTCGTCGCCGGGCCTGCTCCTTTTCGCGTCGAGTGAAGTAGCCAGCGTCGCGTCAATCTTCGTGCCGTTGGAAATGTTCAGGGAATTGTTGCCTGCATTGGCGGTCGCCGACGCAGCGGATGACGTCGCAGCCGAGCTATTGCCGGAAGCCTGCGCGCCGGAATTATTTGTCTGCACCGCAGTTTGCGACTGCGCCGAGGCGCCTGATTGACCCGCGGCCATTGTTTGCGCTCCAGTTGTCCAGGCACTCAGCATCCCGATGGCAAGCAATGAAAGTATCTGCTTCATATGAAAATCCCTCCTATAAGCCGAGCTGTATTCGTTCACCCACCTTTGGTTCCCCGGTTTTTGTCATTTGGAAGTGCATGGCCCAAGGGTGCAATTCTCGCGCCACTGGTTAACTGCTTATTGTTCATTTCGTTAGAAGGTGGGTTCGATTTAAGCGAAGTGCGGGAATCGAGTCATTTTTAGACTGTCGAGCAATTTCTACGGAGGTAAAATTCTTCCACTTTTTGCCCCAAATTGGGACGCGCGAAGCAAAGAAAAAGAGAAGCTAGATGAGGCTCAAGGCGCGTCCCACTTGCGCGATAATTTCACAGGCGCGCTCCAGGTCGGCGCGCTTATGCGTCGCCGTCACCATGGCGCGCAGCCGCGCCTTGCCTTCGGGCACCGTGGGAAATCCAACTGCTGGAATATAGACGCCCGCATCGTACAGGCGGCGCGAGAATTCAAATGCCTTCGCACCTTCTCCTACGTGAATGGGAGTGATGGGCGTTTGCGTCGCGCCGGTGGAAAAGCCGAGCTTTTTCAGGCGGCGCTGGAAGAATTTCGTATTTGCCCAGAGCTTCTTGAGCAGCTTCTCGCCGTCCGGGGAATCGAGCAGCGTGAACGCCGCCTGGCACGTGGCCACCACGGAAGGCGGGTGTCCGGTGGAAAAAAGAAAAGGGCGCGCGCGGTGGTACAAAAAATCGATCAATTCGCGCGAGCCGCAAACGTATCCGCCCATCGCGCCGATCGCTTTGCTGAGCGTGCCGACCTGAATGTGCACGCGTCCGTGGCAACCAAGATGGTCCACGGTGCCGCGGCCGCCGCGGCCGAGCACGCCGGAGGAATGCGCGTCATCCACCATCATGATGCAGTTGAATTTTTCGGCGAGGCTGCACAATTCCGCGAGCGGCGCGATGTCGCCGTCCATGGAGAAGACGCCATCGGTGATGAGCAGCTTGTGGCCGGGCCAGTTTTCGGTTTCCTTGCAGAGGTGCTCGCAATCGGCAACGTCCTTGTGCTTGAACACTTTGATCGTCGCGCGCGAAAGGCGGCAGCCATCGATGATGGAGGCATGGTTCAACTCATCGGAAAGGATTAAATCGTCCTTGCCCAAAATTGCCGCGACGGTTCCCGCGTTTGCCGTGAAGCCGGACTGAAACACGACGCACGCTTCCGTTCCTTTGAATTTGGCAATCTGCGCTTCGAGCGCCATGTGCAGGTCCATGGTGCCGGCAATGGTGCGCACCGCTCCCGCGCCGACGCCGTGCGTGCGGATCGCTTCGATGGCGGCGCGGCGCAACGCCTTGTGCGTGGTCAGCCCGAGATAATTATTTGAACTGAGGTTGATGACATCTTTCCCGTCGAAATGAGCGACGGGCTTTTGCTCGCCTTGCAGCACGCGCAAGCGGAAATGCAGGCCCTTCGCCTCAAGGTCAGCGAGTTGATCGTGCAAGTAGGAAAGCGGATTGGGATTCATTGCGATTCCAGTCTTTATTTCTCACTGCAATTGTGATCGCAGGTTTTGTGGCGCAGGCTTCAGCCTGTGGGGGTTGGTCCTTGCAAGGACTAAACCCCACAGGCTGAAGCCTGCGCCACCTGAGCATCCCCCAACGATCGAAAAAATTATTGCACGCGCTCAAAGGTGTAGCCCGCAGCATCCAGCGCGGCGGTCAAGTCCGCGACGTGTTCCGGCCCGCGCGTCTCCATCGTGATGTCGATGACGGCGTCTCCCAGCACAACGCCATAATAGGCGCGATCGTACATCGTTTCCACGATGTTGGCCTTCTGGTCGGCGATCACGCCGGCGAGCTTTTGCAATGCTCCAGGATGATCCGGCAAATGGATTCGCAGACGGACGAGGCGGCCGTCCTTGACGAGTCCGCGCCGGATAATCAGAGAAAGGAGCGAGACGTCGATATTTCCCGCGCTGACCAGTACGCCGAGCTTCTTCCCGTGATTCGGTGTTTTCTTGTTCAGCAACGCCGCGGTCGCGGCGGCCCCGGCGCCCTCAGCGAGCATTTTTTCTTTTTCGAGCAATTGCAGAATCGCGCTGGCTATCTCTTCCTCGTCCACGGTCACGATTTCGTCGACATATTTTTGAACAAGCGGAAACGTCAGAGTGCCCGCGCAGCGCACGGCGATTCCGTCCGCGATGGTCTTGTTCGCGGGCAGGGTGACCAGCTCATGCTTTTCTAGCGCCGCCTTCATCGAAGCGAGCCGCGAGGATTGCACGCCGATTACTTTGATTTTGGGATTCGTTTCTTTCACCGCGCAGGCCACGCCAGCGATCAAGCCGCCGCCGCCCACGGGAATGACGAGCGCGTCGAGGTCTCCGTGCTGCTCCAGCATTTCTAGCCCGAGCGTTCCCTGCCCCGCGATTACTGCCTCGTCGTCAAACGGATGAATGAACGTTAGACCGAACTGTTTGGAACGGCGAACGGCTTCCTCGCACGCCTCATCGTAATTCGCGCCTGCCAGAATGACTTCCGCTCCGTAGCCGCGCGTGGCGGATACTTTCACGAGCGGCGTCGTCAGCGGCATGCAGATCTGCGCCTGGATGCCGCGCTTGGTCGCGTGATACGCCACCGCCTGCGCGTGATTTCCCGCCGAAGCCGCGATCACGCCGCGCCGCCGCTCATCCTCCGAGAGCAGCAGAATCTTGTTCAGCGCGCCGCGCTCCTTAAACGCGCCGGTCATCTGCAAATTTTCGAGCTTCAGGAAAATCGAGTTCCCCGTCTGCTGCGAAAATTTCTCGGAATGCACGAAGGGCGTGACCACGATCGAGCCCCGGATGCGTTCCCGCGCATCCTTGATCGAACGAAGCGTCACCATCGGCAAAATCCTGACAGTTGTTTTTTGGTCATCGAAAACGGCTCAGTGTAACTCAAGGCGCTCGCCGGCTCCCCTGTCACAATCCGCCCGGGAGCGAAGCGCTATAGCATTACATAAGCGGTGGGCTTAGGCCAACCGGTTCCCTTGCGTTACAGCCGCGGACAAGTTCCCTTGTGTCCGCCGATTCCGCCTTGTAATCTTTTTTAGAGAGGCCCAAAATGTCCGGCACACGCATACCCAGAGTCTTATTTTTCGCCATTGTTTTGGCGGCGATTGCGCAGTGCGTTCATGATTTTCCGCTGCTTCCGGACCGCCTGGCATCGCACTTCGGCGCTTCCGGGATGCCGAACGGCTGGATGACGAAATCGCAATTCTTCTTTACTTTTGCAATTGTGCTTCTTCCGGCTCTGGTCGTCGAATTTTTGTTGCCGTATGGGATCGCGAAAAAGCCCGATGCCAAACTCAGACTGCCGAACAAAGAATACTGGCTCGCCCCCGAGCGCCGCGCTGAAACGTTCGCCTATTTTGATAGCTTTTTTGCCTGGTATGGCTGTGCTTTCCTGTTCGTGAAGGTGTTCGCAATGGGGCTGGCCATGCGAGCGAATTTCGATACCCCGCCCCAGCTTCCGACCGGCCCCATCGTTTCGGACCTCGTCGGATTCGTTCTCTTCAACGTCGTAGCGGTAATAGCCATGCTTCGCCGGTTTTCAAAGCCTGAATAAAGTTGTCCCAGCCCACCCCTGCGCAATCTGGCGCAGCGTTTAGCCTTCCGCTACAATCGCGCCCGTCCCGATCGTTTTGCCTTGGGCATCCAGCGGGACGGGAGTTACGTTTGAGCTTCAGCCAGCGCCTGAAGGAAATCCGCGATGGGTTCGAGCCCCCCTTTTGGGTCGCGAACATCAGTGAAATTTTCGAGCGGCTTTCCTACTACGGCGCGTTTTCTTCGCTTGCCAACTACTTGCACGAATCGCTGAATATTCCCGTGGAGCAAACCGGCTCGCTCGCCGGGCTGTTTGGAGGCATAGTCTGGTTTCTGGCGATACTGGGAGGGGCTGTGGCGGACCGGCTCGGTTTCCGGCGGGCGCTGTCGCTTGCGTACCTGATCCTAGCGTGCGCGTATTTCCTGCTTGGTTCGCTGGGAGCGGGGTGGATGGCGCCGGTGCGGAGCGCCGTGCCGCTCCTGGGGCTCGTGGCATTTGTTCTGGTGCTGCCGGCGCTCGGCATCTCGATGGTCAAGCCAAGTGTCGTGGGGACTACCGCGCGCGCGTCGCGCGAAAATGTCCGGTCGATTGGGTACTCGATTTACTACACGCTGGTGAATGTCGGAGGAGCGGCGGGGCCGTACATTGCGTCGTGGGCGCATCGGCGCCTGGGAGTAGAATATGTTTTTCGCGTTTCGGCGCTGAGCGTGCTGCTGATGTTTTTCGCGGTGCTCTTGTTTTTTAGGGAGCCCCGGCGCGCCGGTGAAATCCAGGCCGCCAGCGTGGCGGAAACGGGGCGAAATCTATTTGCCGTAATGATGAACCCGCGCTTCATGCTCTTCCTGCTGATTTTTCCCGGCTACTGGATCGTATTTTGGCAGCAATACATCGTGCTGCCGATTTACATTCACGGGTACATCGATCCGCATGCGGATGTGGAATTGATTCTGATCACCGACGCCATAACTGTTATTTGCCTGCAATTTCTCGTCACTTTCTTAACGCAGAAAATTCCTGCTTTTCGGGCCATCACGATCGGCACATTGATCTCCGCGCTCGGCTGGCTCATCGTCGCGTCGCATCCCGCCGTGTGGACGGTGGTGCTGTCCATTTTCGTGGTGGCGCTCGGCGAGATCATGCTTTCGCCGCGCTACTACGAATACGTCTCGCGCATGGCTCCCCCGGGCCAGGAAGGAACTTATATGGGCTTCGCATTTGTGCCCATCGGAATCGGATCGCTCGCCGGAGGATGGCTCGGTGGCCGGCTGATGCATCACTACGGAGAAGTCGTGCAGCGGCCCGCGCATGTCTGGTGGGCCATCACAGGGATCGGGATTGCCACGACGCTGCTGATGTGGCTGTATCACTTCGTGGTAAAAACGGCTTTGCCCGCCGCGGCGTCCTAGAACTTCCTTCCCTAACTTTCCTCCAGGAAACAGAAGTAACGAAAGCATAACACTCCTCAAATAAGGTCTGCGACATCGCCGCGCTTCCATCGCATGATTGGCTTGTCATGAATAAACGACTCTTCGTCGCGTTGCTGCTAGCCGGCATTGCGCTGATCTACGGCAACACGCTGGTAAACGGGTTCGTCTCGGACGATGAACTCTACATCACGCGGAATGCGCAAGTGGTGGACCCTTCCCTGCACCGGCTGTTCACCCCCAACCCGGTCAGCAACGTGTTTCGGCCGGTCACGTTCGCCACGTTCGCGCTGAATTGGAAGCTCGGCGGGCCCAG
>JGI12269J14319_10005643_pt1 | contig 11026 bp, 11 predicted proteins | sample PeaSoiSIISIP2007_FD_14319 | JGI IMG/M metagenome (IMG submission 14319) | reverse complement strand
CAAATCTTTTTCCAGCCGCTCCAGCCGCTTTTCGATCTGGCCCAGATCGCTCACCATGAGATCGAACTCGACATTCTTGATGTCGCGCAGCGGATCGATAGGACCGACGTGTGGAATCTCATCGCTCTCAAACGCCCGGAGAACGTGAATCAGCGCATCCACCTGCCGCAGATGGCCGATGTAGGCAGTCTCTTTCAGCGCGTCCTGGCCGATGGCCCCGACGTCCACGTACTCGACCGAGGCATGCGTCAACTTTTTCGGATGGTAGAGCGCCGCCAGCTTATCAAGGCGTTCGTCGGGTACCTTGGCAACGCCGATATGCGCTTCGCGCGGGTTCGAAAGCGCATGCTCGGAAAGGTTCACCTTCGTCAGAATGCGAAATAGAGATGTCTTGCCGACTTGCGGCAGACCGATGATGCCAGTTTTCATGGGGGCAGCTCTCAGCTTTCAGTTGTCAGCTCTCAGTTAACTGAAAAGAATAAATCATTGTGCTCGATACGCATACGCGCCTGAAATGCATTGCGTGGAGCATGCGTGCTACGCTCGGCAGAATGAAACCCGGCAAAATGCAATACCACGGAATAACTGACCGCGGCCGATTCCTTCGCCGTCTCGGACTTCGCGGGCTTGCCGGGACACTGATCGTCTGCATCGTTGGCGTCGCTGGCGCGGTCTGCGCGTCAGCTCAAACTTCAGCTGGAACTCCGGCGCAGATCCACTTCCGCCTGCAGGAGCGCGAAGTTGTCGAAGGCCGCCTAAAGTCGTTTTCGACCAGGAACGGCGAACGTGAAGCGCTGATCCGGAAATGGTTTGCCGACTCCGGGTGCAAGGATTCGAATCTCTCCGAGCAAGCACTCGACCGCAAACTTCCGCCGAACATCATTTGTGTGTTGCCGGGCGAAACGCGGGAAGTCATCGTCGTCGGCGCGCATACCGATAAGGTCGAGAGCTTTGGCGACGGCGTGGTCGACAACTGGACAGGCGCGGTATTGTTGCCCGCCCTGCTGTACAGCCTGAGCGCGCAGCCGCGCCATCACACGCTGATCTTCATCGGATTCTCGGGCGAGGAAGAAGGCTTGGTCGGCTCGCGGTTTTACGTGGATCACCTTACCAGCGAACAGCGCGCGCACATCGACGCCATGGTGAACTTCGATAGTTTAGGCCTCGGTCCGACTGAAGTCTGGGCTTCGCACGCCGACAAAGTGCTGCTTGACGCACTGGCTGCGATCGCGCGGGCCAGCAAACTCCCGGTGACGGTTATGAACCCGGAAAACGGAGCCAGCGCCGATTCCGAATCGTTCGCTCGCTACCAGATCCCGCGGATCACGCTGCACTCGGTGACACAACAGACCTGGTCGATTCTGCATTCGTCCCGCGACAAACTGGCAGCCATCAAGATGTACGATTACTACGACAGCTATAAGCTGATCGCCGAGTATCTGGCGTATCTCGATGACACGCTGAAGCCGCTGCCCGCGCCGAAACTCGACAAAGCGGCGCACTAGCCTCAGCTATTCCCAACTTCTCTGAACGCCTGCGCGGTCGCGTACAACGCCACCAGCCCCAGCAAGAGCACCGCCTCCTCGAATTTTTCTGACCACACGTGCAGGCGGTTGAATTCCCGGCGCAGCGGGTCGTCCAGCGGCACGTTATCGATCACGCCAACCTCGGCGCGGATGGCGTGCATCTTGGGAGAAATAGCGAATTGCGAAATCACGGTCAGCAACAGCATCAGCGCGATCAGCAGGTGCCGCGCCGCCAGCGGTCGGGCGTTTCCCGTAGCTACGCGGCTGTAGAGCATGGACGCGATCAGAAAAACAATCCCGGAAATGATGGCCATGTAGTGAAGCAAATCAAGCGAGCGCCCCACGATCGAGCCTGCCATGTGGCGACTCGGGAGAAGTCCGGGAGAAAAAGCAGTGGGCGCTTCGACGAACGCGAGAAAAATCAGGCCGCCGACCCAGACTACGAGCGACAAGAGCATGAGGAACCGGAGAAATGACATGAGCGAGATTATAGAGCGCTAGCGAAACCCTTTCACAAATTGTCATCCCGAGCGGAGCGAGGGATCCGCAGTTCGCCGAAAGCTGCAGATCCCTCGCTCCGCTCGGGATCACAAATCCATGGGGTGTTCCTGCGACCCCGCAAACCTTCAACAGGGCGAAAAGAGTTATCCACAGCCCGAACCAGCGCCGTTACTTACTCGCGCGCGAGCAACTTGTTTACCCTCATCCTTCCTCACTGTCCGGAGGGAATCATCCAAATGCAGCGTTCACTGACCGCCACCGACGTTAATTTTGTGTCATTGCAGTCGGCAGTATTTTGCGTACAGTGCGAATTGCTCAGCGACAACAACACGCCGCGGTGTCTGGCCTGTGGCAGTGGTGCGGTGCTGAGTCTTTCGCGCGTGCTCGGCGGATCGCTGCGCGGGCAGCAGACCGCGCATCTCATCGCCGATGCGGAACTGGACAGGTTGGTGCGGTCGCTGCTCTACAGCGTTCCGAATGGTGTGCCTCAAGTAGCGGAGGCCGGCGAAAATCAAATGGAGCTGCCCGCGACGTCAACTTTTTCCACTCGCCATCGCATGCGGCCTCGTCATCATGGAACACTCGCCGTGCCGCATGCGCTTATTAATGCCGGAGAAATTGATCTCGAGCCGGGCATCAGCATCATCGCCGAAAAAGCGCAGGTATTAACCGGCGCCACCGGGGCTGCCATCGCGTTGCGCCGGGGCAACGAAATTGTTTGCCGCGCGCGCACCGGCCGCACCGCTCCGGATATAGGGGTTCGTCTGCAAACCGATAGCGGACTATCGGCCGAATGCGTACGCACGGGTGAGGTGTTGCTCTGCGACGACGCCGAGTCGAATCCGCGAGTGGATTGGGCAACGTGCCGGCGAATGGGCGTGCGCTCGATCCTGGTGGCTCCGTTGCGCCACTTCCGGCGAACGCTGGGAGTTTTCGAGGTCCTTTCGTCGACGCCCCACGCCTTCGATAATAATGATGTTGCTACTATGCAGTTTCTCTCGGGAATGATGGTAGCGGCGATCTCGCGGCTTTCCAGTTTGCAGCCGACGCCGCCGGTGGCCTCGGGCGAGTAGACTCTCGGCCTTGAGGTGAGAGCCGAGTTGCGCTCGGCTTGGACGGCCGAGGCGGCCGTCCAAGCACGTTCAAAACCTAGACCGGCACCGGCACGCTCTCCACGATCTCGCGCAGTACCTGCTCAGCCTGTTCGGATTTTTTCAAAGTGGAGGCGTAGAGCGAACTTACTACGACGCGGTGGGCAAAAACGGAGACGACCAGCGGTTTGAAATCCTCGGGCGTGCAGTAATCGCGGCCTTCGAGAAAGGCCATGGCCTGAGCGGCGCGGTAGAGCATCTGCGAGCCTCGGGGAGAAACTCCGAGCGAAAGATACTCCGACTCGCGCGTTTTGCCGACGATGTTCAGCAGGTAGGTGATGAGCGAGTCATCCACGTGGACCTGGGCCACGGCTTGCTGAATTTCCACCACGTCGGCGGCGTTGAGCACGGGGCGCAGGTTATCGAGTTGGGCGACACCCGCTTCGGAGCGCAAAATCTCGCGCTCGGCGTTGCCTTCGGGATAGCCCATGCGAACCCGCATCAGGAACCGATCAAGTTGTGACTCGGGCAAGGGATATGTGCCGTGGTGCTCGATGGGATTTTGCGTAGCGAGAACCAGAAACGGCTGCGGCAGTTGATACGAATGCGCGTCGATGGTGACCTGGCCCTCATTCATGGCTTCGAGCAGGGCGGACTGCGTCTTCGGAGTAGTGCGGTTGATTTCGTCGGCTAACAGGACGTTGGCGAAGACCGGTCCGCGCTTGAATTCGAATTTCTGCTCGATGGCCGAATAGATCGAAATGCCCAGCACGTCGGAGGGCAACATATCGCTGGTGAACTGGATGCGCTGAAAAGTGCAGTCGATGGCGCGGGCGAGCGCCTGGCCCAGCGTGGTCTTGCCGACTCCGGGGACGCCTTCGATCAGCAGGTGGCCCTTGGCAAAGATGGAAACCAGCGCAAGGCGGAGCACGTCGTCTTTGCCGCGGATGACGCGGCGCAGACTATTCTCGAGTTCCGCGGCGCGCCGCGAAGTTGCCAACAGAGTTTCGGGAGCCATTGTTGCCGATTCTACTATGGGGGATAAGCTGCCGGCGGTTACCAATGTCACAGAGTAGAGACGCGGCTCGCCGCATTGATTTCCCCTGTGTACCTCTGTGCCCCTTGTGGTTCAAGAACGTCTTCACCACAGGGAGCACAGAGGTACACAGGCGGAAAACCTTTGCCAAACTCGCCTCTACTGAAAGAATTCTGCCGGTCGTCCCGTCAACCGCTCGATCCTTTTCGCCGTCGGCGGATGCGTCGAGAACAGGTTGCCGAAACTCATCCCCCCTAAGAACGGCTGAATGATGAAAAGATGCGCGGTCGAGGGGCTCGCCATCAGCGGCATGCGGCGGGAATAGGCTTCGATCTTGGCCAATGCGCTAGCCAAAGCGTAGGGGTTCCCGGTCCAATGGGCTCCGGTGTCGTCGGCTCCGTATTCGCGGGAGCGCGAGACGGCTAGTTGCACCAGCATGGCGGCGAAGGGAGCGAGAAACATCATGGCGATGGCTGCGATGCCGCCTCCGCCGCGATCTTCACGTTCACCTCGCATGCCGCCAAAAATCATGCCCCACCGCGCGATGTGAGCGAGAAAAGTGATGGCGCCGGCCAATGTGGCCGCGATCGAGCTGATCAGGATGTCGCGATTGCGCACGTGGCCGAGTTCATGAGCCAGCACGCCCTCGAGTTCCTCGTCGTTAAGCAGTCCCAGGATGCCCTGGGTTACGGCAACCGACGCGTGGTTCGGGTTGCGTCCGGTAGCGAACGCGTTAGGCGAATCGGTCGGGATGAGGTAGACCTTGGGCATGGGCAGGCCGACTTTTTGCGCCAGGCGCTCGACGATGTTGTAGACGCGCGGCAGATCTTCGCGGCTGACGGGCTGGGCGCGGTAAGTGGCGAGTGCGATCTTGTCCGAGAAAAAATAGGCGACGAAATTCATGACGGCAGCGAAAGCGAGCGCCATCAGCATGCCGTTCTGGCCGCCGAAAGCACGGCCAGCCAGCATGAGCAGCAGCGTCATGACGGTGAGCAGCAGCGTAGTTTTGAATATATTGCTCATAATTGTCGCCTCGCTATTATCCCAGTGATTAGATGCCGAGCGCGGCTTTGGGCTCCGGGCCTCATCTCCGGCCCGGCTTCTCAGCTTGTGTGGTGACGGGGCTTGGCCGCCGCCCCAGCGGGGCGGAGCCCCGCCACCACACTAGCTAACCCTGGCGCTTCAGTGCTCGGTCGAGCGTCTGGTCGAGCGCTGCCCTGGCTTTTTCGTAATCCGCGGGCGTGATCTTGCCTTGCTTTCGTTCTACTTCGAGCTGGAACAGTTCTTCCTTCAACGCTTCAAGCAGCATCGACGATTTTGCTACCGGAGTCGCAGCCGCGGCCGCCGGTGCGGCTGGCCGGAGCGGTGCGCCGGGGTTGAGTGATGCCGAGCTGCCTGATGCAGCTGAGGTTGCGGCGACCGAGGTTACAGGTTGCCGTTTCGTGACCACCCATCCGCCGATCGCCAGCAGCACGGCGAATCCGCCGAGAATGGGCCAACGATATTGCTGCAGCGCATCCGGAGCATCGATGGGGACGCCGAGTCCGCCACCGGGCCGATTATCGCGTCCTTGAGATTGAGGTTGTTGCTGATCCTGCTGCTGAGCTGCGCCCGCGGCGGTCTCTCCGGGCGATTCGTTGATGACTCCGTTGCCCCGCAGCGTGAAGCCAAGCGCCTGGCCGAGTTTGGTCTGCTTCGCGACCTCTACGTTGCTGTCGGCCTGGGTGGGGTCTGGCATGGATTGAAAGCTCGACGGATTCGCGGCCGTGAACTGCATCGTCTTGGGAAGAACGATCACGAGGTGCTGGGCGGGATAGAGCGGCTTGGGATCGATTTTGATCTCACCCGAGTAGGGCAGCGTGAACTCCACCTGGAACTGCGTTTCTCCGGGACGGAGCGGAAAGTTGATCGCGTAGCGGTTCTTGTCAGCCTGGGGAACCGCGTCGGCGCTGATCGGCTGGCCGTTCGGAGCACGCGCTTGCAGTTGTTCAACCTTGGCGCCGGCGGGCAGATAGAACTCGAAGTTATGATCGTTCATCTGCGTCTGCGCGGGAGAAGAGGTGTTGTCAACGACGAACAGGCGCACTCCCTGCATGGTTCCGCTGTCGGCCTGGAAGCGAATCACGTCGGCGGTCACGCTGAGATCGGCGACTTTGGTCGCGACGTCATACACCTGAACATCGGCCGTGTTGACGCCCGGAGGCGCCATCTGATGATAGTTAACTCCCTGATGAACGGCGCGGATGAGGTGCGGTCCGGGCACGGTGATTTTGAAGCTGAATTTTCCGTTGCTGTCGACCTTGGTGCTGCCGCCCACATCCATGCCATTGGCGAGGTTGATGAGGAGGACTTCATCGCCGACGGCAGGTTTATTGGTGGTGCCGTTGGTGACGGTGCCGGTTAGGGTCTGGGCGACGGAAGTGGCTAGGGCTAGCGATAGGATAAAGGCTAGTAAGACGGACTTTGCGAGTTTGGTCAAAAGAACTCCTTATGATCAGAGAAACAAATGCAGCGTACAGCGACTGATGGTCAGACGGCGATTTTTCGTCAACTATCGGGAGATGCTGTCGCTCGGCAGTGGCCGCACCGCACAAAAACCTTCTGCTGTTGCTTCAAACTCATCGAAGCCGAACTCAGAGAGTTCGGTCTTCAATCTTTCACTCATCACCGCACCGATTACTTCAAGAACGGTGTAGGGTGGATTTGCTGAGTAGGTGCCGTGATGAAGGTCGATAGTGTCGAGCTCGTTGATGAGAGTGTCTTCGCGTGAACAATGGTCGCCGGTCTTGAACGTCGTAACGCCGTCCAAATGACTGCGATTCGGATCGGCAGACCAAATCTTCTGTGCTGCCGCACGGTTATTCGGAGTATCCACGATCCACACTGGCCCCGTCCGAGCGAGTTCGCAAAGACGTTCGCCATACTCTCGATCAACCACAACAAACACACGATAAGCGCCCGCCATAAACCAGACAATACATCCTGCGATTGATTACTGTCGAGAACAGCCGATCACGCCAGTTGCCCGGCCGCCTGCTCCAACCGCGCGATCTCCGCCATGATCGCCGCCGCTTCGTCTTCGAGTGACGCGCGCATGGATTGATAGTCCAAGTCCGGCACCTTGCCGGCCTTGTATTCGAAATTCAGATCGCGCAGGTTCTCGTAGACCGCTTCCTTGCGCTCGCGGAGATAGCCAAGCCGCGTCTTCTCCTCTCCGGCGTAGACTTCGCCGGGAAAGAAAAAGACGTAGTAGAGGCAGGCAAGCGTAACCACGCCGCAGACGAAGGGAATCATATGTCGGTCTCCTTGCGAGCCCTCTCGCGGAACTCATCCAGTTCGTGGCCGTGCGGGATGGTGATGCCATCGGCGAGCGCCGGTGCGGGCCGGTTCTTCCACGAGCGCACGACGTAAACAACGAAGGCGATGCCGAACGCCAACGCCGCGAAGGGCATGATCCAGGCCACGCGATTAAAGCCTGTGGCGGTGGGCGCGGCGATCACGGTCGGTCCATATTCCTGCACGAAGCCTTGCAGGATGAGGTCGTCGTTATTGCCTTTATCGAGCGCGGCCTGCAACTGGTCGCGCATCTTGTCGGAATACGTGCAGCCGACGTGATTGCATTCGAGCAATATCTGGCTGCATCCGCAGGCGCACATCATGCGATGGCCCAGGTCTTTGAAGCGCGCTTCAGAATCCCCCGCGCCCATAAAAGCAAGCACGGCCAGCGCAAGAGCACCAGCCTGCAACCACCGGCGAATAGGGTTACTGAGTACTGGGTACTGGGTACTGGCTGCTGATTTCATCTCAGTCCCCCGCTCCCGCGTGTGCCGGAGTGCGAGTCGGCACAGGCACCGCAACCTGCACCGCGGCGGCATTCGGCACGAGCGCGACGATGGTGCCGAAGACCATGATGATCAGCCCGATCCAAATCCACGGCACCAGCGGATTCAAATGCGCTTTGATGATGGGCCGTCCGGTGGTCTCGTTCTTGCCTTCGTAGACCAGATAGACATCGGTCACCAAAAATAAATCCTCGCGAAAGCTGGGATAAATACGCGGCAGCGTCTGCGGCTGTTGACTGGCCTTGTAGAAGCGGCGCTCGGGATACATGGTCGTAATCTGCTTGCCACCGCGGAACACGTTGATGATCGCCCACTCGTTGGCGTAGTTAGGATTGTCGTCCTGCGTGTAGGACTGGCAGACCAGCGTGTAGGGGCCAATATTGATTTTGTCGCCGAAGGCCATTTCCTTTTCAACTTCTTTATTGAAAGGCGTCCCGAGAATTCCAATCACCACCAGCGCCACGCCGAAGTGGACGATGTAGCCGCCGTAGCGGCGCGTGTTTCGGTGGCACAGCTGAATCATCGCAGAGACGAGGTTCTGCTGCGTCTTGCCGGCGATGACGCGGCCTCCGCGGAGGAACTCGGATATTACGGTAAAGATCACCAGCGCCGAGAGAACGGCCGCCATGGTGGCATAGAAATAAGAGGGATCCTCCCAGGGACGCACGCCGAACAGAATCATCATGCCGCCAACGGTGACCGAACCAATGGCTGGGAACAGAAAATTCCGTTTGAGGCTTTCGATAGAAGTCTTACGCCACGCCAGCAGCGGTCCGACGGCGGTGAGCAACAAAAGCAGCAAGGCAACCGGAACCGCAACGCGATTGAAAAACGGCGGTCCCACCGTAACTTTGTGTCCCTGCACAAATTCGGAAATGATGGGGAAGAACGTGCCCCATAGTATGGTGAAGCAGACGACGAGCAGCAGAAGATTGTTGAACAGGAAACTGGATTCGCGCGAAACCAGCGACTCCAGCTTGTGCTCGCTCTTGAGATGCGATCGGTTCGCCACCAGAAAAAAGCTGCAGACCGCCAGGGTCAACCCGATGAAGACCAGGAACCACGTGCCAATCGAGGACTGCGCGAAGGCGTGCACCGAACTGATCACTCCCGAACGCGTGAGGAACGTTCCGAGCATCGAGAGCAGAAAGGTCGCGAAGATGAGCGCCATGTTCCACACTTTCAGCATGCCGCGTTTTTCCTGCATCATGACCGAATGCAGAAACGCCGTCCCCGTGAGCCAGGGCATGAGCGAGGCATTTTCCACCGGGTCCCATCCCCAGTAGCCGCCCCATCCGAGAACAGCGTAAGCCCAGTGCGCGCCGAGAAAAACGCCGACGGTGAGGAAGCACCAAGTCACCATGGTCCAGCGGCGGGTGATGTGAATCCATTTTTCGCCGGGATACTTCATGATGAGCGCGCCCAGCGCAAAGGCAAAAGGAACGGTGAAGCCGACGTATCCCAAATACAGCATGGGCGGATGGATGACCATCTCGGGATACTGCAGAAGCGGATTCAGCCCGGTACCGTCCGCGGGAAGCGAGCCCTGCATGATGGCGAACGGGTGCGCCGCAAAATTCAGAATCAGCAGAAAGAAAACCTGCACCGAGGCGATGATCACCGAAGCGTAGGCGAACAGCCGCTGATCGGTCTTATAGCGCAGGCGGAGCACGAATCCGTAGCCCGCCAGAAGCAGCGACCAGAACAGCAGCGACCCTTCCTGACCGGACCACAGCACGGCGAACTTATAGGCAGCGGGCAACTCGCGGTTGCTGTGATGGAAAATGTAGGCGATGGAGAAGTCGTCGTGGAACGCAGCCAGCACAAGCACGATGCCCGCCAGCAGCACGGCGGCGAAAGTGGCAATTCCGGCGCGGCGCGCGGTTTCACCAAGACGAGCCGAAGCCGCATCCTTACCGAATAATGCCAAGAAGCCTGCTAGAAAAGAGTACGCACTCAGGCCGAGCGCCAGCAGCAGCGCAAAGCTTCCGATTTGAGACATCGCAAGAACCCCACAGTATCTTCAGGTATTTTTTCAGAGAAGCGGGTGGTATGCAATCCGCCTGAGCTTCAGAAGTGCATTCGATTGTTCGTCACGCGACTAACCGTCACTTTTCCAGCGGGTAGCCTCGTTCGCGCCAATCGCGGATTCCGCCGTCCATGGAAATGACGTTGGTGTATCCCATTTTCTGCAGATTGTCGGCGGCCAGCGCGGAGCGGAAGCCACCGCCGCAATAAAGTACAAGCTCAGTTNCNAGATCNGGATACTTGCCCTCAACGTCGCGCTCGATNACGCCCTTGCCCATGTGGACGGCTCCGGGCAGATGGTCGGCGGCGAATTCGCGGTCTTCGCGGACGTCGACCAGAACGAATTTCTCACCGCGATCCAGCCGGGCTTTAACTTCGTCGACATTGGTTTCGCGGACGCGCTGCTTGGCGTCGCTGACAATCTTCAAAAAGCGTTGTGGATGCTGATGAGCCATGGTCGCTGGCCTCCGATCGGACTTCGGGTGCTTTCCCGAGGATGCTAGTCTGAGAATGATAGCAGGCGGCCGCTGCCCTGCGGTCTTTCCTCTGTGTCCCCTGTGTTCCCTGTGGTTGATTTTGCTTTTCCGGATAAAATCGAAACATCGCTGCCATGACGCTCATCCTTCGCCAGTCGCGCATTCATTCCTATGGTTGCTGCACCACGCGGCCGATTCGCAAAGGGAAGCGAATCGTCGAATACGTAGGCGAGCACCTCACCTATGAACAAGCCGAGGAACTTTACGACGACTTTCCGAACACGTATTTATTCGGACTGGACGGCGGCAAGCGCATTATTGACGGCTACGGCGTGGCCGCCTTCGTCAATCATTCCTGTCAACCGAATTGCGAGACCGATGAGATACGGGGCAAGATGTGGATCATTGCGCTGCGCGATATTGCGGCGGGAGAAGAATTGACCTACGACTACAACCTCTACGATGGCGACGATGACGCGCCCTGTTTCTGCGGGGCGAAGCGCTGCCGGGGAAGTCTGTATTCGCG
>JGI12269J14319_10005639_pt1 | contig 11029 bp, 8 predicted proteins | sample PeaSoiSIISIP2007_FD_14319 | JGI IMG/M metagenome (IMG submission 14319) | reverse complement strand
CGGGTCGAGGATCCCCCCTCGCGCACGGCCGGCGCCGGACACCGCTTCTCGTGCTGGTTCCCGGTCGGTTCGCCCGAGGGGGACGACGCCCTGGCGCGCAACGTCGCCGCCGGTGTCCCCGCCGCCCTGGCCTTCACCGGAGCCGTCCCCGTCGGCGCGCTGTCCCCCGTTCCCGGCGTGTCCGCGGTCTCACCGGACGTCGGGACACCGGCCGTCGGGACACCGGGCGTCGGCCAACCGGGAGGCGGCACCATAGAGGGAGGCGGTTGATGGCCGGGAGCGGGACGACCCAGTTGCGCGGCGAGGACATGCTGCTGCGGGTCGAGCACCTCGTGGTCGAATTCGGCAAGGGTCACCGTCGGGTGCGAGCCGTCTCCGACGTCAGTTTCGATGTGGCCCCGGGGGAGACACTCGGCTTGGTGGGCGAGTCGGGGTGCGGGAAGTCCACCACGGGACGGGCGGTGGCCCTCGTGCATCCGCCCGACGCCGGGTCCGTCCGATTCGCCGGCAGGGAGCTCACCTCACTTGGTCCGCGCCAGCTGCGTCAGGCGCGGACCAAGGTGCAGATGGTCTTCCAGGACCCCATCTCGTCGTTGAACCCGCGTCGACGCGTCCTCGACTCCGTCATGGAGCCGCTGTCCATCTGGGGCATCGGGACCCGCGAGGAGCGCCGGGCGAAGGCGAGCCAGACCCTCGAGTCGGTCGGCATCAACCCGAACGACGCCGGAGGACGTCGGCCGATCGAGTTCTCGGGCGGTCAGTGCCAGCGGATCAGCATCGCCCGGGCCCTCATGCTCGAGCCGACACTGCTCATCTGTGACGAACCGGTCTCCGCCCTCGACGTCTCCGTGCAGGCGCAGATCCTCAATCTGCTCGACGACCTGAAACGCGCCCGCGGCCTCACCATGGTCTTCATCGCCCACGACCTGGCCGTCGTCAAGAACGTGAGCGACCGCGTGGCGGTGATGTACCTCGGGAAGCTGTGCGAGGTGGCCTCGCCCGACACCCTCTATCGCCACCCGGCGCACCCGTACACGGCTGCATTGCTCGCCTCGATACCGGAGCCCGATCCGTCGGTGGCGGGAGACGGGTCCTCTCCTCTGTCGGGGGAGCTTCCGTCCCCCACCGACCCGCCGTCGGGGTGCCGGTTCCGCACCCGGTGCCCCTACGCCCAGGACCGGTGCACGGCCGAGGAGCCGGCGATACGCGCCCTCGGGCCCGACCACTTCGTGGCCTGCCACTTTCCGCTCGGTCAACCGACGGCGACAGCGGTCGCACCTCCGGTGGGGGCGACGACCCCCGGGAGCGACGCCTAGGGACCTCCCCCGACCCTCGACCTGACCGTCAAGGTCAACCAGAGGGTTCGAGGCGTTCTCGGGTGCGCTCGGACCTTTTCTACCCCTCGGCCGGAGCGGGGGGTGCTTCGGACGCCGGTGGGGCTGACACGGGCTCGGCGGGCACCACCGGGTCCCCGGTCGTCGCCTCGGCGACCGGGACGGCGGCGGCGGGCCGCTCGACCCCGGCGGGGAGCTCCGCCCCCTCGGGTGGGCTTCCGTGCTCGGCCACGTATTCCGACCAGGCCGCCTGGGCCTCGGTCTCGGGCGTGAACTCGGTGGCCGCGTAGTCGAAGCCGATGTAGTTGCCCTGCTCGTCGTAGGCGTGCTCTCCGAAGGCCTCGCGGTACTCCTCGGACACCTCTCCACCCTCGGCCGCTTGCTTGATGGACAGGCTGATACGGCGGCGTTGGAGATCGATGTCGATGATCTTCACCCAGAGCTCCTCGCCCGGCGTCACCACCTGTTCGGGGAGGTCCACGTGGTGGCCGGCCATCTCCGAGATGTGGACGAGCCCCTCGATCCCGTCGCCCACCTGGACGAAGGCACCGAACGGGACGAGCTTGGTGATGCGCCCGTAGACGAGCTCGCCCACCTGGTGGGAGTTGGCGAATTCCTGCCACGGGTCGGTCTGTGTCGCCTTCAGCGACAGGCTGATCCGTTCCTTGTCGAGATCGACGTCGAGGACCTCGACGTCGACCTCGTCGCCCACCGAGACGACCGACGACGGATGGTCCACGTGCTTCCACGACAATTCCGAGACGTGGATCAGCCCGTCCATCCCGCCCAGGTCCACGAAGGCGCCGAAATTGACCACCGACGACACGACGCCGCGTCGGCGTTCCCCCGGCTTCAGGTTGACGAGGAACTCGCCGCGCTGCTCCTTCTGGGTCTCCTCCAGCCACGCCCGGCGCGACAGCACAACGTTGTTGCGATTGCGGTCGAGCTCGATGATCTTGGCCTCGATGCTGCGTCCGACGTAGGGCTGCAACTCACGGACCCGTCGGAGTTCCACGAGAGAGGCGGGGAGGAACCCCCGGAGGCCGATGTCGACGATGAGCCCACCTTTCACCACCTCGATGACGGGGCCCTTCACGATCCCGTCGGAGCTCTTGATCTTCTCGATCGTGCCCCAGGCGCGCTCGTACTGCGCCCGCTTCTTGGACAGGACGAGACGGCCCTCCTTGTCCTCCTTCTGCAGGACCAGGGCCTCCAGATGTTCCCCCAGGCTCACGATCTCCTCGGGGTCGACGTCGTTGCGGATGGAGAGTTCGCGGACGGGTATGACCCCTTCGGACTTGAACCCGATGTCGAGAAGGACTTCGTCGCGGTCGATCTTCACCACCGTGCCCTCGACGATGTCGCCGTCGTCGAACTCGACGATCGTGGCGTCGATGGCCTCTTCGAGTGAGGTTCCGTCCAGATCGTCTTCGGTGATGGCTCGGGGAATGTAGGTTCCGGCCTCGTCGAAGGTGCCCATGGGGGCATCGGACATCAGGGCGATGGCGCCGGGAACCTCACCGGCGGACACAGCGGAGGGGACCGCCGGGTCATGAGCGCCGGTGGAACCGGCGACGTCGTCGGGCATGGAGTTGGGAACTCGCTTTCAGGATAGAGACGCCCCGCGCCTCGAGAGGACGAGAAGCACCCGGCCCTACCTGGGCCTTCATGTTGGTCTTGCGTGGAACTGCCTCTACCGGCCGGTGGAGCCCGACCAAGGGTCACCGTGGCCGCAACGGCAGGACGGTCCAGTTTACAGCGCAGGAGTCGGCCGGTCCGCCGGAGACCCCGGCCCGTGTCCTCCCCCGGCCCCGGACAGCCTCAGGGGGGTCCCCCGGACGGCGGAGGGGTCACAGGAATGCCTGGCACGGGGAGGCCGCTCACAAGGGAGGCGCCAAGGGGGCGAGTCCCGGCGAGGCCGTTCACCTCCGGGCGCGCCGCAGGCCGGGCTCCGAAGAACCCGGCCTGCGAGACGCTACGTGTTGCGTTGTGCGTGCTGGTGGCTACGAACTGGCGTCGAACGCTATTGGGAGCAACTCGACCCACGTCGGTGAATCCGTGTTCAAGTTGACCTCCGTCAGCGAGAGGTAGCACACCGACAGGTCGCTGCAGACACCATCACCGACCGTACCTTCCATGACCCTCACGGTCATGTTTCCGGTCCCGGCACGGTTGAGGTGGTGGCCGTACAGGTACGGTCCGCCCGGCGTGTCGAGGTCAGTGATGGTCGAGTTGCAAGCGGCCGCGTCACCGACGAGCACACCTGCGTTGCACTCGGTGACCACCATGCCGAATCCAGCGGCACGGGTGTAGGTCCCCGAGTTCGGTGAGGTGCCGAGGCTGGCAGCTGCAGCGAGGTGCTTCCAGCTGACCTTTGTCGCCGCGTCGGCGGTGACGCCACACGGCTGAACCAGGCACTGTGAGGCCTGCGAATTGGGCACGATGTCAGGCGACACCGAGATCTTGGTGGGTGCCGTCACCGGAGGCGTCACGGCGTGGGCGGAACCCGAAATTGCGAGCACCGAACCGCCGATACCACTCCCGACCAACGCCACGCTGGCCACCATGCGCAACACGCGTGTCTTCATGAACATAGCTTTGCACTCCCCCCCTTGTCGGTGGGCACCCGGTTCTCAGATGCACTTGTTAGCCTCTCTGGCCGGGCAATCCCTGTCATCACCAAAATTGAGGGACGGAAGGATCATTTTAGGCCCCCGTGCGTCGTCCGGAGCGACCGACGGGCGGCGCCCCGGGGTCTACCCACCCTCGTCAACGCCAACATCCACCACGGCTCGCGCCGGGCCGCTCNCCCCTTGGCGTCGGCCCAGGAGGATCCCCAGGCGCTCGACACCTTCAGGGGCACGGCCAAGCCCACGGCGTCCGCCACCCCGCCCAGGACCTCGGGGACGAGAGCGGTGATGGTGTCCTCCTCTGCCGTGGGCACCTCCACCAGGACCTCGTCGTGGACCTGGAGAACCAACCGAGAGGCGAGGCCCTGGTCCTCGAGGGCCCCGTCCAGGCGGACCAGCGCCACCTTGAAGAGGTCGGCGGCCAGGCCCTGGATGCCTGCGTTCATGGCCTGACGCTCGGCCGCCATGCGGAGGTTGCGGTTCGGGGAGTGCAGGTCCGGCAGCGACCGACGGCGCCCGAAGAGCGTCTCGGTGTACCCCTTGGAACGGGCCTCGTGCACCGTCCGCTCCATATAGGCACGCACCGACGGGAAGGCGCCGAAATAGGCGTCCAGGATCGCCTGGGCCTCCGACGTCTCGATGGAGAGCCTCTGGGCCAGCCCGAAGGCCTCCATGCCGTAGGCCAGCCCGTACGAGACCATCTTGGCCCGGTTGCGCTGAGCGGTGGTCACCTCCTCGGCCGGGACCCCGAACACGCGGGCGGCGGTGGTCCGGTGGATGTCGCGCCCCTCGGCGAAGGCGGTCACCAGTCCCGGGTCCCCGGCCAGATGGGCGATGACGCGCAGCTCGATCTGGTCGTAGTCGGCCACCAGGAGACGGTGCCCCGGCGCCGGGACGAAGGCGCGCCTCAGTTGGCGTCCCTCCTCGGTGCGGACGGGGATGTTGTGGAGGTTGGGACGGTCCGATGAGAGCCGCCCCGTGCGGGCCACGGTCTGGTGGAACGTGGCATGGATGCGCCCGTCGGGACCGACCTCGGCCAGGAGACTCTCGCCGTAGGTGGAGCGGAGCTTCTCCACCTCGCGGTAGCGCAGGAGCGTCTCGACGACCGGATGCTGGCCCCGGAGCCGCTCGAGGGTCTGCGCGTCGGTCGAGAAGCCCGTCTTGGTCTTCCGGCCCGGCGTGAGCGCGAGGCGCTCGTAGAGCACGGCACGCAGCTGCGGGGTCGAATTCACGTTGAAGGTCTCGCCCGCCTGCTCGTAGATCTCGACCTCCAGCCGCGCACACTCGGCCACGAAGGCGTCGGTGATCCGACGCAGTTCGGCGGCATCGACTCCGATGCCGGCCACCTCCATCCGGGCCAGCACGCGGACGAGGGGTCGTTCGACCTCGTCGTGGAGGCGGGTGAGCCCGGCGATGTCGAGCGCGCCACGTAACGGCGCCACCAGCGCCCCGAGGGCGACCGCCTGGCGGGCGGCGTGCTCGGCGCCATCCTCGGCGGCGTCGCCGTCGAGGTCGAGTTGGCCCGCCGCCGTCGCCTGCACCCCCGCGTCGAGGGCCACGCCCAGATGGGCATCGACGACGTCCTCCAGCCGGTACCGCCCCGACGACGGGTCGAGGAGGTAGGCGGCCACGGCGCTGTCCATGTCCAGGCCGACGATGTCGACGTTCTCGGGAAGAAGGACCCGCATGAGCTCCTTCACCCCGTGGGCAACGACCCTGCGCCCTCCGGGACCGAGCAGCGCGCCCAGGGCGGCGAGGACGGGAGGGGCCGTCACGAGATCGGGGCCGACCCACACCGGGCAGTCGCCACCGGCGGTGTCGCCCGCCGGGCCGGGCGACGTGTCGGGCGACGTGCCCACGGCCGGCACGGCGCGCGCACCGGCCACGGCCAGTCCGCTCAGGGCCGACCGTCCGGGGTCCCCGCTCCACAGAGGGGCCAGGGAGAGAAGCTCCCCACCACCGAGCGCCTCGAGGGCGGCCACCACCTCGGCCGGTGTGGTCGGGATCCGGGCCACCACCTGCGACACGTCGAACGCCGGCGGCACGGCGCCGATCGACGACCGCTCGAGCGGGGTTTCGTCCTCTCCCATCAGAGGCGACAGACGCTGCCACAGGGTGGGCATCTCCAATTCGCCGAAGACGCGCTTCACCTCCGGCACGTCCCACTGCCCGACGGTCAGGTCCTCGAGACCCAGATCGAGAGGGACGTCTCTCACCAGTGGGATCACCTTGGCGTTGCGCCGGACCCGGTCCTCGTTCTCGGCCAGGTTCTGACGGAGCTTCGGGGTGAGGTCGTCGAGATGGGCGAAGATGTCGTCGAGGGCGCCGTACGTGGAGACGAGCTTTGCCGCCGTCTTCTCGCCGACCCCCGGCACTCCGGCCAGGTTGTCCGAGGGATCGCCGCGTAAGGAGGCGAGAACGGCGTACGACGACGCCGGGACGCCGAAGCGCTCCTCGATTCCCGCCTCGTCGTAGACGACCGTGTCGGAGATCCCCTTGCGGGTGTACATCACGGTGATGTGTGGATCCTCCACCAATTGAAAGGCATCGCGATCCCCCGTCACCACCACCACGTCGCGGCCGGAGTCGCGCGCCTGGGTGGCCAGGGTGGCCAGGATGTCGTCGGCCTCGTATCCCGGTACCTCGAGCGTGCGCAGGCCCAGAGCGGCGAGCACGTTGCGCACCAGGGCGAACTGGGGGATGAGGAGGTCCGGGGTCTCGGGCCGGTTGCCCTTGTAGTCCTCGATCACCTCGTCGCGGAAGGTGGGTTCGGGCCGGTCGAAGGCGACACCGATGCCGCTCGGGTTGTGATCGCGCAGAAGGTTCACGAGCATGGAGGTGAACCCGTAGACGGCGTTGGTGACCTGGCCCGAACGGGTGGCCAGGTCGATGGGCAGAGCGAAGAACGCCCGGAAGACGAGCGAGTTGCCGTCGAGGAGGAACAGGGGCCCGTCGTCGGCCATCGGGTGCGATGTTAGGTCGTGGCTACGGAACCGGCCGTGCCCGCCTCCGCAGGCGTCAAAGGGCCGGCATCAGGGCGAGAGCGTTCCGTCGAGCACCTCTTGCGCGATGTCGCGCATCCGGGCCCGACGGGTCATGGCCGTGTGTTGAATGAAGGAGAAGGCCTCGGCCTCGGCCATGGCGTTGTTGTCCATCAGGACCCCTTTGGCCCGGTCCACGATCCCCCGTGTCTCGAGCTTCTCCTCCAGCGTCGCCACCGCGCCCGAGAGGCGGGCGTGCTCCTCCTCGATGGCCCGGAACTCCTCGAAACGGGCCAGTGCCACCTCGATGGCCGGGACGAGTTCGGTTCTCTGGAAGGGCTTCACCAGGTAGGCGGACACCCCCGCGTCCCGTGCGTCCTCGATCAGGTTGCGCTGGCTGAAGGCGGTCAGGATGAGGACGGCGACCTTGCGGTCGGCGGTGATCCGACGCGCCGCCTCGATGCCGTCGATGCCGGGCATCTTCACGTCGAGGATGGCCAGATCGGGGCGGTGGCTGGCCACGAGCTCGACCGCCTCGTCGCCGCGGCCGGTCTCCCCCACGACCTCGTAGCCCTCGGATTCGAGGATCTCCTTGAGGTCGAGACGGATGATGGCCTCGTCCTCGGCGATGACGACCCGTGCGCCCATAGTCGAGTGTCTCTCCTTCGGTGCCGGTGACCCGGCGTCGTCGTCCGTGATTGTGGGGTGCTGCATGGCAACCGGTCGGTGACCGGTCTGTGCGTGATCCGTCTGCGCCGGAAATGTCCGGGAGCGGCCGAGCTCGCTCCAGGCCCGGGCTACCTACCTCGGCTCGGGCTACCTCGGCTCGGGCACCAGCTGACCGAGAAGCTCGTCCTGGCGACGTTCGAGGTCGCCGATCGTGGCGAGCAGCCTGCCGCGTGCGCTCATGGCGGCGTCCGCGTGGCGTTGGGCGCTCGCGTATTCGTGCCCGGCCAACGGGGTCTCGGAGACGAGCGACCGGATGCGGGCGTCGTCGGCCGTATCGGTGAAGACGAGGAGCTGCTCGTCGAGCACGGCGAGCTCCTGGCGGGCGCGCACGAGCCGGTTGTGGACGTCGCGGAGCGATCGTTCGACGAGGGATCGGCGCATCACATCAATTCTACGCCCCGGGGACTCGACCGCCCTACCGCAGGTCGCGGGCACCACCGCCCGGTCCGCCGGGGCGGGACCGGTAGGCTCCCGGGCCTTGCTGCCCGGATGGCGGAATGGTAGACGCGGGGGCCTCAAAAGCCCCTGTCCTTCGGGGCGTGCGGGTTCGAATCCCGCTCCGGGCACGCACCGGGTGCGGCGCCGGGCCCGTGGGCCGCGTCATCGCCGGGCGACCCGCTATCCGCCGGTGAGGTGCCAGACATCGCCGCCCGCGTAGGGGAGGTGGGCGATGTCCCGGCGCCTCCCGCTCCCGGCGACGGTCAGCGCGCCGGTGCCGACGAGGGTGGGCGGGGCCGGGACCAGTGACGCCGTCCCGTCGCGTCCGGCGGTCGCCGTCGCCAGGCGCGCGCCGCTGCCGAGCCGGACGCGCGCGCCCGGGGGCACCCCTGTCACGGTGACGGGGGAGGCGTCTGCCACCCAGAAGTCCTGAAACGAGGCGACATACCCGATCTGGCGACTCTGGACCTCCAGGTAGGCCTGGAAGGGGGCGGGGACGTCGAGACGCAGCCGATCGCTCGCATAGACACGACGGGTGCCGAGCCAGACGGCGAGGGTCCGGCGGCCGTCGGTTCGGATGGTGACCGGCTCGGTGGTCGGGGCGCCGACGCGTAGCGGGGAGCGCCACAACACGTCGGTGTCGGCGTTGGCGATGACACCGTGGGCGTAGCCGACGAGCCATTCGCCCTCGCCACGGGTGGAGAGCGCCGAGACCACCACGTAGTTGATGGCCCCGCTGTGCTGGGTGGTGGCGGTCTGCACGGCGAACACGGCCTCGCCCTCGCCGGTGCGGGCGGGCTGGAGCGGCCGGGACATCTCGGTGTGCCAGATCACTCCCGGACCGGCGGCGTCGAGCGTGACGGCGAACCACCCGGCCCAGCCCGGGTGCGGCGTGACACCGACCTGGAGCCCGCGGGCGGTCGCCCGGGTCCAACCCACCCCGGGGGCGGCCGAGCCGTTGAACACGTAGTGGTCCATCAGCTGACCCCGCGAGACGGGCCGGTCGAAGGCATCGGCCATGACGATGCCCGAACGGGTGAGATCGGCGCCGTTGGCCACGCGCGCCGGGGCCGGCGCCGGCCAGATCGTCAACGACGTCGCCACGACGACCAGGACGACCGCACCGAGGGCGACCTCGATCCTCCACCGTCGGACGTAGTTCGGCGCCACCCGCCCGCGCCGGACACGCGACGGTCGGGGATGGCGGCGGCGGCCGTCGGTGCCGGCGACGACCGGTCGCGTCCCGGAGTCCTCGGGGCGGGCGAGTTGGGTGACCACGCGGCGGGGTCCGGGGGCCCTAGAAGGTCCGGTAGTAGACGAGATCGGCCCGGGAGAAGGTCCGGTGGGCTCCGAGGAGAGCCACGCCGGCGAAGACCGCGGCGGCGGCCACCAGTCCGACGGCGGCGGCCACCGTGGCACCGGCGGACGTGGCGCCGCTCGAGGCGACGACCATGGACGCGCAACCGCCACCGGCGGCGGCGAGGGGCCACATGGGCGCCGACAAGGAGAAGAGCGCCTGGCAGCAGAAGAGACCCACGCCGAGCAGGACGTATCCGGCGGTGCAGGCGGCCAGGAGCCCTTCGTGACGAGTGAGATCCCGGAGGATCGACAGGCTGGTGCCGAGCCGGGGGGCGCCGACGATGACGGCGACGCCGGCCGTCACACCGAGTCCGAGTACCAACGCCAGCTGGGCACGCCAGTACCGGCGCATGTCCCGGCGAAAGCCGTCGATCTCGGCCACCTTGCGGCGTCGGAGCGACGCCGGGAACTGACGGTGGAGCATGTGCTCGGTCGTGGCCACGGTCTGGGCGAGAAGAGGGACGAGGACCATGAGGGCCACCCCGCTCGTCAGGGTGAAGGACGGGTTGAAGCTGTACCGAGCCTGGAGGAGACCGCCGCTCACGATCTGGGGAAGGACGACGATGGCGAAGAATCCGAGGCCGTACGCGGCATACGGCATGACCGAGCGCACCACGGCCAGGGCCGACGGACGCCAGAGAGGACTCAGTCCCGTCGAGGGGACGCGAAGCAGCCACCAGGCGCTCAGCACCCAGCACACCGCCGCCATCACCGCCACCAGTCGCAGCTGCCAGACGATGAGAGCCACCGGGTTCAGGTACGCCCCGGCGTGCTCGACGTGCCAGACGAGAACGGCGGCGGCACTCACCATGATGACTCCCATGGAGAGGAATGCGCCCCGCATGTAGAACGAGGCCAGGCCCACCTGGAGTGCGGCGATGGCCAGTCCGGCGGCCAGCCCCAGTCGGCCCGTGGCCGGCGTCCCGGCATGGAGCACCACATTGCGCACGAGGTAGAAGACGAGACAGGAGAAGGCGGTGACGACGAGCCCGAGCTCCAAGGTCCATCGGGTGATCCACACGATCATGCCCTGGTCCCCGAGGCCCCGGTAGAACGACGCCCGGCGACCGAAGGCCTGGATGAACGGCGCCGTCACGAGCAGGGCCACGGCGGTGGCCAGTGTCACCGCGTTGGCCACGGAGGGGATGGCGACGTTGGAGGACCAGAACGAGACTCCGGCCACGACGGTGGTGACGATGCTCAAGAGCCACGGCGACGAGTAGACGAGACCCCGGGCGAAATCCAAGGGCCCGTTCGGCTGGTGGTCATCCTTGGTCGGCTCCGGCTCCGCCACCGTCGCCGGCGACGCGTAGAGGGGCATGAGGTCGAGCACCTTGGCGCCCAGATCCAACAGGCCGTCGGCCCCGAGAGCCGAGGCCCGGGTCGACGTGTACCCGCATGTTTCGAGGACGACGGCCACCTCCAGCGCGTTGAGGGGCGCAGCGCACTGGCCGGCGACGGTCCGTGCCGCCATGTGCAGGGCGAGGTCGCCGGCGTCGTCGACGACGGTCGCGGTCATCAGACGGCTTCCGAGACGGCCACGACCACCGCCGGATCG
>JGI12269J14319_10005627_pt1 | contig 11040 bp, 8 predicted proteins | sample PeaSoiSIISIP2007_FD_14319 | JGI IMG/M metagenome (IMG submission 14319) | reverse complement strand
GGTCTCGACCATCTCCGACTCGGTCGGGATGCGGGAGCCCTTGGGGTATTCGCCCGATTCGATCCGCGACCGGATGATCTCCGCTATCTGCCGATAGGGAGCCACCGGGCCGGTCGGATCGATCTTGGTCACGCGAACGAGGCTAACTGACCAGCCATAACATCCTACATAGCGCTACGATGCCAGACGAGTAAGCTAGTCTGGAGGCCATGAATCAGCATGCGGACGATCAGCTGGCCGGGCTGCGCGATGGCGAGCTGGAGGACCTGCGCTGGCACTGGGACGAGGCGTATGACATCACCTGGGATGGCCGGTTCCACGCCAGGCGGCTGGACGGCGGCGGAACCCTGGATGCCGGCACCGCGCTGGAGCTGCGGCAGCGCATCCGCGATGACTACAGGGCACGGCCGGTGCCACGGGACTGACCCTGAGTCCAGATCCTGCGGCGGGCCGGCACCGGCCCCCGCGACCGAGTGGCGTGAGAGCTGGGCGCACAGACGCGAGCCATCTGTGGACAAGCGCCGGCTTGTCAACAGGCAGCCAGGGGACGTCGCGGGCCGGCGTGCCGGGCGGGGAGCCTGCTGGGGATGTCGTGCCCGGCCGGGCAGGCGGTGTGGAGGTGGAGCGATCCGAGGAGGTCGAGGCTGGTGCGGGCATTAGCGGACAGCTATGCGTTCTGGATTCTGCTTTTCATGGTGTTCGTGGTGGTGTACCTGCTGCCGACGCTGATCGCGGTGATCCGGGGCACCGACGCGCTGGCGCTGGTGATCCTGGTCAATCTGATCGGGGCGCCGACCGGCATCGGGTGGCTCGCCGCGATGATCCTGGCGTTCGGGTCGCGTCGGCTTCCCCCGGCACCGCAGGCCTATGCGGGAGGCTACTGGCGGACCAGCCGGAACCTAGATGCGCCGCCATGGGATCTGCATTGAGGCGGCAGAGTTGACGGTTACATTCATTGACATGGGCGCGCAGGAGCACCGCCGGGCCGATCATGCCCACTACATCGCAGCGGTCCACCGCGGCATCGAGACACGCGGCATCCGCGTCATAGACATCGGAACCAGCGCCGCCGCCGATGGCCGCCGCGAAGCCACGCTGCTGCTCCGCCCCGACGAGACGGCCTTCCCCGTTCCGGTCCCGGCGCAGGCGTCCGCGAGCTGGAACGAGGAGGACGGCTGGTCGCTGGCCGTAGGAAGCGCACCGGCGGCCAGCCGCATCCACAAGGGGCTGGGCGTGGCGCCGGACCCCGAGGATGTGGCGGTGTGGGTTGCTGTGCTGCTGGCTCACCCGGAGCTGACACCCAGCCGCGAGGACCACCCGTTCCGTGACCATTCCGTTCCCGATCCTGCGTTCGAGGCCCAGCTATCCAGGTACGCGCCGGGCGCGTAACGCCGACCGCGGCACGCACGACCCTGCCTGGCCCGGACCCGACGGCGCGGTCGCGGCCTGCGTGATCGCTTGCCGAAGGCTGGCCGGGGAATCCCGGCTCGCGGCGCGGACGGCTGCCGCATGCCGGTGTCGCGGATCTGCCCGAGGCGCGGCGCTCCGGCCGCCGAGCGCGGCCTGCCCGGCGGCCATGACCTCGGTGAGCGCGGCGGTGACGGCTTCGGTCACGATCGCGTGGTCCAAGCCGAGGCGGTCGGCGAGACGGCCGACCTGGCGGGCGACCTGAGCTGACGGCAGCATCGCGACGAGGGGAGCGGCGGCTCGCAGCGCGCTGATCTGACCCTCGGCGTGGCGCAGCCACGGGCTCCAGCGGCTGACCTCCGCATCGACGGCCAGGTCGGCCAGCGGCCTGGTCCGGCTGTCGAGCACCCGGACCAGGGCGGCGGGACCGTGGTCGCGCAGGATCTGGGCCGGATCCTGTCCGGCCGGCAGGACCACTGCCAGCGCGTGCTCGGTGAGCGGGGCGAGCAGGCGGTAGGCGCTGACGGCTGCCCGATGTCCGGCCTGGTCGGGGTCGAACGCGACTAGGACGCCGGTCACGGCCAGGCTGGCCACTCGGCTGAGGGCCGCGGCCTGGCGGTCAGTGAGGACGGCGCCGCAGGGTGCAGCGCCCACGTAACGGCCGTGGCATGCGGTGGTGACGGCGATCGCGTCGAACGGTCCTTCCACGATGACCGGCCGCGCGCCCCCGGCCAGCGCTTCTTGTCCTTCCCACAGGCCGAACAGCAGCGCGCTCTTGCTGTACAGGCCGGTGCCGGGGCTGTTGAGATACTTCGGGACGCCCGGGCCGGCGTGCTCGGGCGCGCGGCCGATGAAGGCGACGACAACCCCGTCGGCGGACCGGATGGGCAGCATGACGCGGTCACGGAAGGTGTCAGTCAGGGAGCCGTGCCGGGACCGCCTGGCCAGCCCGGCGGCCTCGATGAGCGCGTCCGGGTAACCGGCTGAACGCAGGTGCCGGGTCAGCGTGTCCCACGCCGCGGGTGCATACCCGGCCTGCCAGCGTTCCTGAACACCGGGTCCGAAGCCCCGGACGGCCAGGTAACCGGGTACCCAGCTGCCGGGCATCATGTCGCAGAAGAACCGCGTGGCGCTCTCGTGAACGCTGATCAGCTCACCCCTGGACGCTTGCGGCGGGCCGTCGGTCATGGTCGCCGGCCAGAGCTCGGAGCGGCTTGCCTGGCTGGTGCGTGAGCCGGCGCCGCTGACATTGCTGCCGCCTGTGCGGCGTGGCCCGCGGCTGCGACCACGTCCCGGATCGGCATCGGAAAGTCGCTTTCCCACGGCCTGGCGGCCCGCCCGGCGCGGGGGGTTCCCGCACCGGCGGTTGCTGCGGCGTTCGGCCCACCGACCACGTTTGCGATGCGCTGCCCGTCAGGTCCGGCCTGGAGGTCGGTGGCCGTATCCACGTCGGTACCACGGGTCCGTTCGGCGGCAGTAGCGCGCTCCTGCTCGGCGCCAATCACTCCCAGGGCTTTGCCAGGTTCCGGAGCGGGTCCGGCTCCGGATCGGATCAGGTCCGCGCTGTTCCCTGCGTCCAGCATCACTGGCGGTTCGTACGGCGCGGCCAGTGCGAGCGGTGGGCGGCTGAACAGGAGAGCGACCTCGCGCATCGCCACGGCCGGTTCCGTTCCGTCCGCGCGCAGCCGGTCGTACTGGGCCATGGCCTGCGGGTGCAGTGTGCGGAGACGTTCCTCGCTGTTGCACATGGCCGAAGCGGCGGCGGGCTCGTACCACGGCACGTCGCGGTCTGCGAAGGGCACCGCCGAACCCCAGGCCCGCGCCGTCGCGAACAATCCGGCCTGGTGCAGCCATTGCGGGTCCAGGGCCCGCGCCCATACGGCCCGGCCGGCGTCACGGTCGGCGCGGATCTGCGCGCCGAGCGCCCGCCGTGTCCGCTCATCGCGCTCGACGACGATTCTGGCCTGGGTCCGCTGCTGGTAGACGTATACCTGTGCGGCGGTCACCGCGCAGGAGGCGATCTGCACGGCTCGCTGCAGCCCGTGACTCATCGCGTCGCCGAACGGGTCGGGATGGCTTCCGGTATCCATCTCTGCTGCTTCCTCACTTTCTGGGTGTCCGAGTCCGGCTGCGATCAGGCGCAGCCGGACGTCCCGATTCCGGGATCTGCGGCGGGAGGTCGAAGAGGGTCAGGTCCGCCGCGTTCTCGTATGCCGCGGTCTGCGCTGCCGTGCGGCGCGCGCTACGAGGCCGCTGTGCGCGCCGGGTGCGTGCTGCCCCGCCGGGCTGACGCCGCGCCGCTTCGGGCAGCAGGAACAAGGGCTCGGCGGTGCCGGCCAGATCGGCGAGAAGGACCGGATGCATAACGGGAAGCCGCGGAGCCATCTGGTTACCTGAGCTGGTCTCCGGCGCGGTGATCAGGTCGTGTCCGGACGGCTGTCCCGGCGATCCGTCCTGTCCATCGCCGGGCTGCCCGGGGCGAGATCGCGCGTGCTCGCGGGGTCCGACCGCACCAGCCGTCGCAGCCAGAGCTTCGCCGACCGGGGATGGCGCCAGACCGTCCTGTGCGGCGGCCGGGCGGGACAGCACGTCCGCCAGCCCCTCGTCATCAGCCGGCACAGCGATCCGAGGTGAGATCATGGCCGGCACGAACGTGATCTCCTGATCGACCTGTGTCCCTGTCCAGGCCGCGTCATTCATCCGGGTCATGGCGTCGTGCATCCCGGTCAGGTCGGTGTTGGGTGTGCCGGTCATGGCGATGCCGTCAGCTATGCCGTCGGTCAGATGGTCCGGGTCGGCCGGGGCGGTCGCGCCGTCGCCCTGGGGCGCGGCGGCGTCACGGATGTCCTGCTCGATGGCGTCCCGCCGGGCGCGGGCGGCTTCCAGCTCGGCGGCCTGGGGGAAAGGCTCCCCGATGCGCCTGGTGGCATCGGCGGCACGCTGCCGCAGATCCCGGATCTCGGCGCGCAGGCCCTCGGCGGTGGCAGCGGCGCCGGCGATGGCTGACCTGATCTCCTTCTCGATCCGCCAGTGCTGCCCCTTCGCGGTCCACGCCGCGCCGAGCTCGACCGTCAGGCTGGCCGGTCCGGCCGAGATGGTGGCGACGGGCGTGACCTGCCGCCAGCTGCGCTCGGCCGAGAAGCTGAGGTGCAGGCCCCGCCAGCTCACCGACCGGTAGACGGCGTCAGGCGCCATCGACTCAGCTGTCAGCCGCGCGAGGCAGGCGGCCACGTCCTGATCCGGGATCGGCCGGCGCACCTGGTCCCGCCACGCCTGGTCGGGGTGATCGCGGGCCAGGGCGGCGATGCGGTCGCAGGCTTCCGCGAGCCGTGTCTTTCCGCCGATCTGCTGCTGCCAGGCGGTGACCGAGCCAGCCAGGCGGCGAGTGGCACGGGTGTGCGCGGTGGCTAGCTGGCGCAGCCGCGTCACCTGCGCGTTCGCCTCGGCCAGTTCCAGGAGCAGCGGGTTGCCGGTTGCCAGCGCCTTGACCTCGGCGTAGCTCAGGGTGGCATCGCCGATGTCGTCGACATCGCGGCCGGCCGGGCGGCCGCCGAGGACCTGGCCGATGAACCGGGCCTTGCGTTCCAGAACCTGCCAGAAAAAGGAGTCGAACGACTTCTCGCTGACGTAGCGGAAGACCTCGACCGACGGGTTCAGGTTGCCTGGCCGCAGCGCGCGGCCCTCACGCTGCTCTACATCGGCGGGGCGCCATGGGGCGTCCACGTGGTGCAGCGCGACGCAGCGGGTCTGGATGTTTGTCCCGACCCCGAGCTTGTCGGTTGAGCCGAGCAGCACGGCAACCTGGCCGGCCCGGCAGTCAGCGAACAGCGCGGTTTTCTGCGCGTCGGTCCTGGCGTCGTGGATGAACCGGATGCGTGTCGGCGGGACGCCGGCCTGGGTCAGGCCTGACCGGATCTTGCCGTATACCTGGGAGCCAGCCGCCGGGTTCGGGGTGCCCAGGTCGCAGAAGACGATCTGGAAACCGCCGCCCGGGCAGGCCGGATCGTCGCCCGGCAGCGTCAGGTGGCGGGTGGCATGGTAGATCCGCGCCAAGTTGCCGACGACCGCGCCGATCTTGCCCGGCCTGCCGGTGGTGATCCCGACGAGTTCCAGGTCGAGCGCGGCTTTCCGGCCGTCGCTGCAGATCTTCAGCATGTTGTCCTCATGGGCGTCGACCTGGCGGATCCGGTCGGCCCGCTCGGCGAGGCTGGCGACATAGGCCCGCAGCTCGGGAGAGGAGCCGATCACCACGTTGTGGTGCCGCCCCTCCGGGCGCGCCAGGGCGAACGACTCAGGCGGCCGCAGGTCCGCGACCTCGCCGAACATGGTGAGAAGCTCGGGAACGTTCTCGAATCGGGCGGGCCGCCGTTTCATTCGGAAGCCCGCGCCGTCCGGGGTTACCTCGACGCCGGTCTGGAATTCCACGAAGGTCGCGGCCCAGGCGTCGGCGCTGTGCAGGCCCAGCTCGTCGAGGCGCTCCGGGTGGAGGTAATGCTGGAGCACGTACATTTCCAGCAATGTGTTCGACACCGGCGTCCCGGTGAACAAGGCCGCGACCTTGCCGCCCCGCCCGCGCAGCAGGCTCAGCTTCAGGTCGAGGTCAGTCGCGCGCTTGGACGCCGCGACCGAGAAGCCGTCGGTGCGCACCGGGACGCCAAGGTTCTTGAAATAGTGCGATTCGTCCACCAGGAGGACGTCTGAGCCGAGGTGCTCGAACCAGACGCCGTCGTCGGTGCGGTGATCCAGCAGCGTCCTGGCGCGCGTCTCGAACGCGTCGATCATCTTGGCGAGCTGCTTGACGGTCCGGCGGCCGCCGTGCGGCTCGCTGACCAGCGCCTGGCGGTAGCGGGCCGCCAGGTCCGAGAGGTGCGCTGCCTCGGTCGCCGGATGCACGGGGATCGCGGTGAACGCGCTGTGGGTCATCACAACGGCGTCCCAGTCCCCGGTGGCGCACCGGGCGGCGAACAGCTTCCGCTCCTGCGGGCCGGCCAGATCCTCCCGCGCCGCCATCAGGATCCGCGCCGAGGGAAACAGCCGCTTCCCCTCGCGGGCGGTCTGCTCCAGCAGGTGGTTCGGCACGATGATGAGCGGCTTGCGCGCCAGGCCGAGTTCCCTGAGCTTCCGCGCGGCCATGAACATGACCGGCGTCTTGCCGGTGCCGACTGGGTGGGGACACAGGCATGCCTGCGATGAGATGATCCGGTGCACCATGTCGAGCTGATGCGGGTACGGCATGAATCCCGCGGTCAGGCCGGGGAACGTGAGGTGCGAGCCGTCGTAACGGCGCAGCACCGTGGAGTTGAACCGGCGGTTGTATTCCGCGCACAGGCGGTCGGACCGCTCGGGGTCTTCCCATGCCCATTCGGCGAACCGGGCCGTCAGTGCCCGCTGCTTCTCCTCAGCGAGCATCGTCTCGGCCTGGTTGCGGACCCGGATCTCCCCGTCCGGCGTCGTGACGGTGTCGTAGATGACCGGGGCCCTGCCGTTGGCGGCAAGCTCAAGCAGCCGGTAGCCGTCTACCCGGCCGGTACCCCACTCGTCGGTTGCGGCGGCGGTATCGGTCGTGCCCGGCTGCGGCTTGACTTCCCATTGCGCGGTGACGGGCAGATAGCTGACGGCGGGGGCGTAGCCGAGGGTCTCGGCGGCAAAGGCGCGCACGTCGCCGGCCGGGATCCAGGGAGCGCCGAGCTTGGCGCGGATCTCGTCAGGGCCCAGGTCGGCGGGCTGGACCTTCTCCAGCGCGGCGATGTTGCCCGCCCACTCCTGCGGACCGTCGCTGGCTGCGGCGGCTGCGCGGGCGGCGGCCAGCTTGCCGCGGACGTTGCCGGACAGGTACTCCTCCGCCGTCACCCATTCGCTGGACGCCGGGTCACGGTAGGCCAGGCCGCCGATTTCGGCGGGCACCCGCTCGGCCGGAATGCCCAGCAGACCGGCGACGACCGGCAGGTCCAGACGGCCGCGGGCATCCAGGCAGAGCCGGATTGCCTCGTCGGGTGATTGCGCCCGGTCCCTCCGCTCGGCGCGCTTGTTGACCCGCTGGAAGAAGATCGGGGTCTTGGCGGCGTGCCCGGTCTCGTCGTCGTAGCTCTCCAGCGCCAGGACCGTGACGTAGTCCGGGTCCTGGCGGAACCCGCCCATCCGGGGCCGGCGGCGGGACACGGTGACAAAGCCCGTTTCCGGGTCAGGTTCGCCGCGGCTGATCGTCGCCCGGTTGAGCGGGCCGTAGACCGAGGTGTAGCTGCCGTAGCCGGCGTTGAGTGCGGCTCGCAGCGGGGCGAGGGATTCCTCGCTGCGGTCGTGGTCGGCTTCGGCGTCGAGCAAGCTGACGGCCGCATCCCGCAGCCGGATCAGAGCCTTGAGTTCGGCCAGTTCCCGGTCCTGCCTGGCGACCGGGATCAGGAGGCCGCCCTGGACCTGGCATATCGTCCCGCCGGTCAGATGGAAGGATCGTTCCTTGAGCCCGTCCGCGTGCTGCGGGATACCGAGGTTGCCCGCGTCCGGGACCACGGCGGCTGGCGGGCTCCAGGCCTGACCGCGTGCCCTGGCGCCGGTGACAAGCCCGCCGGCAGCTTCCGCCAGCGCGCCGTCGAGCGGCCCGGCGGCTGCCGGCCGGTCGACGCGGACCGTCCGGCCATACAGCGCCGCGTGGTCGGGGCGGAGCTCGCCGAGTACCGCAGCCGGATGAGTCACGAACCACTGGTTGACGCGATCCTGGTATCCCCACGCAAGTCCAGGGGCAGCCTCGCTGAGCAGCACCGTCTCCATCCAGTCCGCGTCGCCGTGCGGGCTGTCTGCGTCGCGGCGGCGGAGCACGATGATGTCCGCCACGACCTCGGTGCCGCCGGGCGACAACGCATCGTTCGGGAGCCGGATCGCGCCGATCAGATCAGCCTCGGCGGCGATGGCCTCGCGCGCGCCTGTGTCGCGGGCATCCATCGTGTACCGGGACGTGATCAGCACCGCCACGCCTCCGGGCCGCAAGGTGCGGGCCGACCGCCAGATGCAGTAGTTGTGCAGGCTCCTGGTGACCTCCTTCGGGGCGGTCGGGTCGTAGACCGGCGTCTCGCCGAAGGGCACGTTGCCGATGACCGCGTCGGCGCTGTGCGCGGGAAGCGCGGCGTTCTGCAGCCGCTCGTTGATGATCCGGGCGGCCGGGTGCAGCAGCTGCGCGATCCGCGCGGTGACCGGGTCGCGCTCGACGCCCGTCCACGTGACCGCGCCGCTGAGGGGTGCGGCGGCCATGAACGCGCCGGCGCCGCAGCCAGGTTCAAGGATCCGGCCGCGGTCGAAGCCCAGACCGGAGAGGAGCTGCCAGCAGGCCGCGGCCAGGCCGGGTGGGGTGTAGAACGCGTTCGGGGTGGCCTGCTCGGCTTCTCGCAGCTGGTCAGGGGGCAGCAGCCATTCCAGCCGCTCACCGATCTCCCGCCACGCGTCCTTGCGGATCGGGGAGAACGCGGGCGCCATCGGACCCCAGCCAGCCCAGCCTCGCAGGTCATCCAGGTCACCGGCCGACAGGCTGCCGCTCTGGGCGCTGATCCGGTCCAGTGCCTCCAGCGCGCGCAGGCTGGCCCGCGCACGTGTGATCGGTCCGGGCCGGTCGGTCACCGCTTCCTCCCGCTGATGGGGCGAAAGGTCCGGCTGCCCGGCACCATGACTTTGGTCCTCCCTCGGGCACGGAGCTGCGGGTGGTCAGCGGGTCAGGCCCGGGCGGCGGGCAGGGAAGTGCCTTCCGCCCGGGCTGGCTGCACGGCTGCTGGCGGGGTTCGCTGCGGCGACGGCATCGGTGATGGCGGTGGGGAAGCCGGACGCGGCGGCCCGCGCCGGTCCGCTCCCGGCCCGCTCAGCAGGGTCCGGCCTGGATGGCGGCAGGCTGGGATCCGGTCGGCGGGCGGTGCGCTGGATCAGCGCGGATGAGTCCTGGGCTGCGGAGTCCTGCGCTGCGGAGTCCTGGGCTGCGGAGTCCTGGGCTGCGGAGTCCTGGGCCGCGGAGCCGCTGAGGTGGAAGGCGATGCCCGCCTGGCGGATCGCTGTGTCCTGGGCGCGGTCATCGCTCGTGCGCTCGCGCAGCGAGACGAACAGGTGCAGGGCGTGCCCGGCGACGCGCAGGTGACGCTCGATCAGGTCGTCGATCGCGGCTTCGACGATCCAGGCTGCGCGGAGCCGCAGCGCGTTACCGGGGTCGGCGGGCAGGATATCGGGGTTGTGCGGCGCGTGGATGCCGGAGCGGGCAGACACCAGCGCGCGCAGGCGCCGGCCGGCCCAGGCGAGAACGTCCGTGTCCGGGCTGGATGCGGGTGATCCGGCGGCCGCGCGGCGGACCCGGATGATGGCTGCGCTGGCGGTGGGGTCTGGACCGGTGCCGAGCTGGTGGACCACCGTGCGCATCGCGGCGAGGCGGGCGTCCAGGCCGGCCGGGCTCCAGCCGGTGACGAGCAATGCCCGGCCGCGTCCCCCGCTGGCCGCCGGGATGGCCTGGTAGCCGAGCCGGATCAGCGCGGCAAGAGCGTTCCCCGCTGCCTTCCGTGACGGCACGGCCACGCGGACACCGGCTGCGGTGGTGATAACGCGCACCGGATGGTCGCCGTCGCTGCCGGCGGCCAGCTCGCAGACGCGCAGGATATGCGCCGGGTCGAGCCCGCGCTCACGGGGGTCAGGCGATGTCATGGCCAGCCCCTGAACGTCCGCCGGGTTCCTCGTCCGCGGTGGGTCGGCTGGGAGCTCGGTCGCCGCCGCCGCCTATGTCCCACCAGTCGCCGGGTGCGGGGACGGCGGCGGCTTCGCGGGGCTCGCGGTGGGCGTTCTCGCTGCACTGGAAGAACGGCCCGCGCGCGCCCATCAGGATCGGCAGCTGGTGGTCCAGGTGGTCGCGGTACCAGGTCGCGATGCCGGTGCCGGGCTGGTGCCGGAGCACTTCCCAGGCGTGCCATAGCGCGGTGAGCCGGCTGATCGCCTCGCCGTGCTGCCACCATGAGGCGCACCACCGGAACTCTCCGCCGAGGGTGCGACGGAACATCGGCAGGAAGTAGTCGGTCACCCAGTCTTCGAGCGCGGTGTACACCGGCTCGGGGATCTCGGTCACCGGATCGCCGGGCGCCCCGGCGCCGCGCGCGCCGGAAGCCTGCGCGCTGGCGCCAGGAGCAGCGTCAGCGGCGGCGGCGGCGTCCTCAGGTTCCGGGAGTTCGTCGCCTGTGATAGCTCCGGGGTAAATGGCGTGCTCAGTCATGCGGGCTCCTAGAAGGGTGGTTCGGCGGGCTGGTCGCGGAGCCAGGGATCGGCCTCGATCGCCTGCCCGAGGGCCGGCTCGGCTGACAGGCGGGGGAGCCGCGGATCGGCCTCGATAGCCCGCCAGCGAATCTGTTCCTGCGCGGCTCGCAGCGCCGTCGTGATCTCGGAGGCGAGCGGCCCGGCGTACCAGGGGGTGAGGTGGATGAGCGCGGGCCTGATGCCGGTGGCGAGCAGCAGCGCGGTGCCGGGCGGCAGGGCCCGGATCGCGGCCGGCTCGAGGATGTCCTGGCGGCGCAGGGAGACCGATTCGCTGGCCCGGCCGTCGCCGTAACTCAGGGTGCGGACCGGTACATCGTGCTGCCCGACGAGGGTGGCCAGGTCACGGGCGAGCCGCGGCGAGTCCACCCC
>JGI12269J14319_10005624_pt1 | contig 11044 bp, 5 predicted proteins | sample PeaSoiSIISIP2007_FD_14319 | JGI IMG/M metagenome (IMG submission 14319) | reverse complement strand
CCGGAAGGGCCGAACGGCAAGCCGGATCCGCTTGCTGCTGCGAAGGACATCAGAGAGACCTTCGCGCGCATGGCCATGAACGATGAGGAGACGGTTGCGCTCATCGCTGGCGGTCATAGCTTCGGCAAGACCCACGGTGCCGGCGATGCGAATCTTGTTGGCCCCGCGCCCGAGGCAGCGCCCATTGAGGAGATGGGCCTTGGCTGGAAGAGCCGTTATGGCACAGGCAAAGGCAAAGACGCGATCACCGGCGGCCCCGAAGTCACTTGGACTCAGACACCAACGAAGTGGAGCAACTACTATTTCGAGAACTTGTTCGGCAACGAATGGGAACTGACCAAGAGCCCGGCCGGCGCCTATCAGTGGCAAGCGAAAGGCAGCGCCACGCCAATTCCGGATGCCTTCGACCCGTCGAAGCATCACGCGCCAACCATGCTGGTCACGGACCTCTCTTTGCGGATCGATCCGGCCTACGAGAAGATCTCCCGTCGCTTCTACGAGCATCCGGATCAGTTCGCAGACGCGTTTGCCCGCGCGTGGTTCAAGCTCACCCACCGCGACATGGGCCCGCGTTCGCGCTATCTCGGCCCCGAGGTCCCGGCGGAGGAGCTGATCTGGCAAGACCCCGTTCCGGCGGTCGATCACAAGCTGATCGACGCGAAGGACATTGTCGGTCTCAAGGCCAAGATTCTCGCATCGGGACATTCCATCTCGGAGCTGGTCGGGACCGCTTGGGCCTCGGCGGCAAGCTTCCGCGGCTCCGACAAGCGAGGCGGAGCAAACGGCGCGCGCATCCGTTTTGAGCCTCAGAAGGACTGGGAGGTCAACCAGCCGGCGCAACTGGCGAAGGTGCTGAAATCGCTCGAAGCGATCCAAAAGAAGTTCAACAGCTCGCAGTCCGACGGGAAGAAGGGCAAGAAAGGGAAGAAGGTTTCGCTTGCGGACCTGATCATCCTCGGCGGCTGTGCGGCGATCGAGAAAGCCGCGAAGGGCAGCGGGCACGACGTAGAAGTGCCCTTCACCCCGGGGCGCACGGACGCATCCCAAGCGCAGACCGATGTGGAGTCCTTCGGCTATCTCGAACCGGTCGCGGACGGGTTCCGCAACTACCTCAAGGCCAAGTTCAGTGTATCAGCGGAAGAGCTCCTGATCGACAAGGCGCAATTGTTGACGCTGACAGCGCCCGAGATGACGGTTCTCGTCGGTGGCCTGCGCGTCCTGGGTGCAAATGCCGGGAAGTCCAAGCACGGCGTCTTCACCAAGCGGCCGGAGAAGCTGACGAACGACTTCTTCGTCAACTTGCTCGACATGGGCACGCAATGGCAGCCGGCCGCAGGCTCGGAAGGCGTATATGAGGGGCGCGACCGGAAGACGAACGAGGTCAAGTGGACCGGCACCCGTGTCGACCTGATCTTCGGTTCGAACTCCCAGCTGCGCGCTCTCGCGGAAGTCTATGCGTGCGCGGATTCGAAGGAGAAGTTCGTGAAAGACTTCGTGGCGGCGTGGACCAAAGTGATGAACCACGATCGCTTCGACCTCAACTGAGCTCGGCAAGAAAGAAAGCTGTTAATGAGGAAGAATGGCTCCCCGGGCAAGATTCGAACTTGCAACCCTTCGGTTAACAGCCGAATGCTCTACCGTTGAGCTACCGGGGAACTGAGCAAGTAATTTTGATTCTACTACGCTGTGCGGCAGCTTCGCCAATATCCTATTCCATTTCTCAGTTTCGTCTCGGCTTTGCGCAGAAATAGATCGGCGAATCGCGGTGATAGTTTGTGACGGCGAATCTATTTGTTTGCAGTATGGGTTCCATTGTTTTCTCTGTATTCTTGCCGGGAGGCCTCACAGCCAGGGCGGCAACTTGATTTCAGACAGGCCAGCGACTAAAGCCGCGTTGATTTTGTATACTTTACCGCGCGGCTGAAGTCGAAGATCCCGGACCTTCGGGACCGCGCCGTACAAATATTTTGCCGGCACCACACAGGCTCTCAAGGATGGTCCCGATTCACGCGGCACATTTGGGGGATAGTGAAAGGATGACGCAGATGCGAGATCGCACAAAATTCCCGACACGCAGATTTTTTCTGACGGCCTTCCTCGCTGCGGGAATCTCTTTTTCGGTGGGACTGGCGGGCTGCGGCTCCTCGAAACCGGCGCAGCAACCGGCGGAGGGGCCGCAGCGGTATCATCTCGACGGACGCGTCGTTTCGGTGGAGACCGCCAAGCAGCAGGTGACCGTCGATGCCGGGGATATCCCCGGATTCATGGCGGCGATGACGATGGGATACTCGGTGAAAAATCCGAACTTGCTCGCTCCGCTGTCGCCGGAAGACAAGATTACGGCGGATGTGGTGGTGAACGGCAACGACGTTTACCTGGAGAATATCGTGGTCGTCAAAAAAGCGGACAAGGCGAAACCGCCCGCTCCAAGTGACGCTCATCCTGCCTCGCCACAACCCGCAAAATAATAACGAAGGCGCGCCGCGAAGACTCATACACGATCTCCGCGGCACGCCTTGATCGATCCTCTACTGATTAAATCAGGTTATTTTCGCTCTTTATCATCCGGCTTCTTTGATTCCTGCCCGCGCTCCGGCGGTTTCGGTTGTTCTTTTGTTGCTGGAGGCGGAGTTGCTGGCTTCGGCGGAGCGGCTTCTTGCGGTTTTTCGAATTGATGCGGGTGATAAGTTTCCTCGGTCGCTCTGGCTGGCGGCGCAAATTTTACGGCGGGGTTCTGCTGCACGGGAGGATTGTGCGTCTGGTCCGCCTGTGGCCGCGATTGCTGTTGCTGAATTTGTGGTTGTTGTTGCGGATGCTGCTGAATTTGAGGTTGCGGCTTAATCTGCTGTTGCTGCTGTGCCGGCGTTTGCTGTTGGAGTTGCGGCCGCGGTTGCACCTGTTGCTGCGGTGGCGCTGGTGGTTGCGACTGGATTTGGCGTTGCGCTTGCTGCGGTGACGGTAGCTGTTGCTGTTGTTGCGGATGCTGCTGAATTTGAGGCTGCGGCTGAATCTGCTGTTGCTGCTGTGGGGGCGTTTGCTGTTGGAGTTGCGGCCGCGGTTGCACCTGTTGCTGTGGTGACGCTGGAGGTTGCGACTGGATTTGCCGTTGTGCTGGCTGTGGTGACACGCCGGTCGGCCGGAAAGACCTCCCCGGCTGCGGAGCGCTACTACTATTATTAAACGAGGCGCGCGGAGGAGCCGGAGTCTCCTTGGCGACAACTTGCCGCTGCATTACCGCGGCAGGAGGTTTAGCGGTTGCGACGGCGCCTGCGCCGACGACGCTCCTCTGCACGGGCGCCACAGCAAAGTTGCGCTGCACTTCCGCCGTTTGAATTTGCTGCGCATTCACGCGAACGGTGGCAGCACCCACGGGACGCGCATTCACGAACGTGTCATGCGAAACCGCGGTCACCGCTTGGACGTTGTTCTGGTGCATGTAGGTGACTTTTGTGACGTTCACGTTGTTGTAAACGTTCGTGACGTTGACGACGTTCACCGTCGTATTCGTGACGTTCACCTTCTGCACGTAGCGCTCGCTTGTGCGATAAGGCGGAACGTACACTTCGCGCGGGCCGAGCGGGAACCACGCGACGCCTCCCCCTCCACCACCGAATGACACGGATAAGCCGAAGCGCGGTCCGCCGACGAAGACAACCAGTGCAGGCGCGTACACGGGCCGCACAACCACGGGACCCGGAACCCAGCACCAGCCTCCGCCGACTTCGGCCCAGCGCCCGTAGTGAAATGGAGCAAAACCCCAGGGTTCGTCTTCGACCCAAGTCCATCCCCAGGGCGCGACCCATACCCAATGACCGTAGCGGTACGGCGCCCACCCGGGGGCGACATGAGTGGGAAACCACACGTATCCGTAATCGGGCACGCTTCGCCATTCGCCATTGTCATCGAGATCGTCGTAGCCGATGACGTCACGAGAGACGTAGCGGGAGGATTGGGAGTGCTCTTCGCGATCGTCGCGGGAGCGGCACCAACTGTCAAATTCGTCGAGGCCTCCGACTCGACCGCCGTCGTAGGTCAGTGAGTCCGTGCCGCTAAAGGTGGCGCGGTCGCCGGAATCCATGTGGTACTCACTTCCGCCGCCCGTGGCATCGCCTTCACCCGCGCGCACAGTGATGGCAGTCGCGTTGCCGTTGGGATCGACGTCGACGCGGTATTCACCGGGGCGTTGCAACGTGAAGGCCAGGTTCGGCGTGTCGATTTCAAAGTCGTCGCCTCCGTCGAGCCGGCGCACACTGACATTCATCGAACCTTGCGCCAGCTGTATCTGCACGGTGCGATCGTCGAGATTCAGGAACGTGATGCCCGTCTCGCTCCCAATGCGTATGGAAGTGCTGCCGATGTGCAGTTCGCCGCGAGAGTTTCTGTCGGTCCAGAGATTGTCGCCCACCGTAAGAGGCCGGTTGGGATTCGCCTGCACCCAATCCGTCTCACCGCCCGGCTGGAAGGAGATCGATCCCTGAATGTAATTGAGGCGCGCCACTCTTCCCGGCGGATCGTCGTCCGCCAGCGCGGGCGACGAAAACGCAAAAAGAAATCCGGCAAGAAGAATCAGAACTGGAACATAGAAAATAGTTTTTCGCATGGCGATTTGTCCCTCCGACAAACGCAACATCGAGAACTGGGCTTCTTGTTTGATTCTACTCCTAGATCGTAAGCCTTGTTCGCTGATAGATGATATACCGCCTATCCTGCATTCTTTTCAGGCTGGGCACTGCCGTGCGAGATCCGTTCCCCTCCTCCTCGCCCTTATTCAGGGAGGACAGGAGGCCCCTTTCGGAGCCTCCTGACGGTGAGTGAGGTGTGGGGTGAAACGGGGTGGAAATCATTTAGTGGTGATTGTGTCCGCCACCAGAAGAGTCGCCATGTGATCCGCCTCCAGAGTTGCCTCCGCGCGATCCGCCTCCCGAAGGAGCGCCGTGGTATCCGCCGCCACTAGGTGTGCTTGACATCGGTCGGGCGGAATAGGAGCCTCCGCCACCCGGCTGCCCACCACGATTTCCTCCGTAACCACCGCCACTCGGCGCGCTCGGCATTGGTCGGCCAGAATAGGAGCCTCCGCCGCGCGGCGTTACAACAGGCTGCCGCATGTTAAGTGTTGGCCGGCTCGATCCGCTGCCGTTGGAACCTCCGCGCGAGTTGTTTTCATATTGTCGCGGCGGCGCGGACGGTTGCGAATAGTTGGATCGCGGCTGAGGCGCGCCTTGCCCTTCAAACGTCCTGCCGCCATTCGATTGTCCCTGCTGGCCCGAGGGTGGAGTAAAGGTGCGCCATCCGGGCCTCAAGGACTGGATCGACTGACCATGCTGCGATGCGGGCGGAGTGAATCCGTGCTGTCCCTGTTCAGACGAGGGGCCGCGGCTCACGTTGCCGGTTGGGCTTCCGCCACGGTTGAAGTCAGTCGCGCCGCGTCCAGACTGAAACGGTGTGTTCTGGCGCGCGGTGCTGCTGAAGAAATGCTGATTGCTGCTTGCACGGTTTGGAATGGAGCTTGGGTTCACTTGCCGGTCCGTCGGATGGAAACTCTCACGCGAAGGCGACACGGGGTTCGCGCCCGTCATCACGCTGGCTTGACGGAATGAGCCCGCGTCGATTCTCGACTGCTGCATCGGCACGCGGCCGTGACCAAATTCATTGCTGCGCATGGAACTGATTCCGTTGCGCACGTGTTCGTCGGTTAACGCTCGATCGACGTTTGAGAAAGCGCGCGGCCCTTCCCGCAGTGGGCCGATGCCGCCAAAGTTGTTATGAATGTTGTTGATGTTGACCACGTTCACGCGGTTGATGCCGCGGCCGTACCACGGGAAGAAGCGGTCGCCCGGTCCGCACGGCAGCCAACCTACGCTGCCGAAGCCGCCGCCGAACCCGAATCCGAAGTTAAATCCCCAGCCTCCCCCGCCGAAGCCGAAGAAGGAAACGTACGCCGGTGCCCACAGCGGCTGATACCCTGCATATACTGGGCCCGGCCACCAGCCCCAGTTCCCGCCATAAACGAACCAGCGTCCGTAGTGATACGGCGCCCAGCCCCACGGCTCATAGGAAACCCAAGTCCAGCCATAGTAGGGCTCATACACCCAGCGGCCATCGCGATACGGCGCCCAACCGGCGCCTTCCGAGGGAAACCACACGCTGCCGTAGTCGGGGACGTTCGTCCATTGCCCGTTCGTATCCAGATCTTGCGTGCCCGTGTAGTAGGGATTGGTGTGCTGCCAGCTTTGCGCGCCTTCGATGGTGCGGTCGCGGTCGCCGTTCCACTTGTCCCAATCGTCTCTGCCGGGCGCTCCGGAAACTTGATACTGAGCGCTGTCCGCGGTGCCCTGAATCGTGATGCGCTGGTCGCGCTCGACTTTTGTGCTTCCCTGCGGAGTGGAAATTTCCGCGGAGCCCTTGCGCACGTCGACAATCGTTTCGCCATCGGAGTTGACCAGGATGCGGTAGCTGCCTTCCTCGCCCGCTGCCGGATGAATGGCCACATTGGGCGTGTCGATCTCCACGTTCGCTTCGTTGTTTTTGAAGACTTCGTAATTCGCCAGGCCCTGCCCGATCTGAAGCTGCATTTGCGTGCGCGACAGGTTCACGACATTGGCCGTGGTTTGGTCCGACAGGCGCAGAATATTGGCGTGATTCAACTGAATTTCCGCGCGCGCATTTTGGCCGGTGGAAATATGGTCGCCATTTACCACAGGCGTGTTGATTGTCGCCGCGGCCCAGTCAGTCGATCCGCTGTGCTGCGTCGAAACGTCGCCGTGAAGGAAGCTGATGCGCGCCGCGCCGGGATCGTTCTGCGGCGCCTGCTGCGGTGGTCCTTGCGGTGGCGGCCCGCCCTGTGGCTGCGGCGGATATTGCGGATACTGTGCCGGAATCTCCATAGGCTGCTGCGAAGCAGGCGGCGCTTGCTGCGCGCCCGCCCCCATTCCCAGGACGAGCGCCCCAGTCAGTAGAACTGTCCCAAGACTCCCAAGATAGCTTTTCATGGCCGACCTCCCACAACTCCTCACGCCCGGTAATGCTTACACTCGTCTTAGATGATTGCAGGGCGGGGGCCAAACGAGCCCGAATCTCAGGTTTTGAATAACTTGCTCATTTCAAAACAGTTATGATGGGTATAGTGGCCAAGTAGGGCACGGAGACCTGCTTCTCCGGTGGTTCTCACGCAGGGACTGGTGATTTTCAACCACCATGGGTAACCCCCCAACTCGCTTAGTTATTGGAAATCTGATATATGTCTCGCGTGGTAAAAATGCACGAGCTATGCCCGCTCGCAATGGAAATAAAAAAAGAGTCAGCGGATCTTGAAAAGCCGGACGTACCGAGACTTGCATTCCTCGGATTTTGTGACAGGTTGGCGGAAATCAGGACGGGCCATCCTCTCTTCTGGCACACGAATCTCGTGGGCATTTCAATGGCCCGTGTGTCTCATGTATTTCCATTAAACCTGAATGGTCAAAATCTAGTATGTGCGCTATACAACGCGAAGGCGGGCGAAGTTTTCAAACTCTCATTCCAGTCAAAAGGTGGTCAGCAGCCGTTCGAGATCGACGTAAGAATCGGGGTCGGTCAGGTAACCCAAAGTGAAGCTTCCATTTCTCCGCTAGAAACCCTTCCAGAGGGGTCGGTCATACCGGGCTGGACCCTTGTCGCAAACGCGATCTCGGCAGATATAATCGTTTACGAGATCGGTGGCTACGATGTCTTCTACCTCGCTGACGGTTCACAGCAATACGTCGGGACAGCACAATTTGCACACGCACCCGTGACGCCCTTCAGCAACGAAGAAATCGCGGCTATCAAAAGCGATCCGCTCGGCGCGAAGCATATTCGGATAAGTCTTACCTGCAAACTGTGCGGGGAATCCCTAAGGACCTATACCGGCCTAGCGAGGCAGGAAAGCGTTGAAAAGGAAGGTTGGCTCTGGAGCCAAGGGCTTCAGAACGACAGGTTTGTCTGCAAGTGCGGAAAGACAAACTTTAGTTTAATTCCAATTCGAACTGGACTTCACGGGCTGCTCCGACGGAACCTGAACGCAGCAGCCAATCCACATATTTCCACCGTTCGCCAATATGAGCAATCGGCGCTTGAAGAATCGTGCCGACGCTTCTTTCAGTTAATTAATTCAAACCCCGGCGAAGAGGCGGTCCAAAAATTCCTTGAGGCCAACCCAACTTTTTTTCATTTGTTCGTCCCCGAAAAATTGATGGTCAAGAGTCCCGTTCTCACAAAATATTTTGTAGACTTCGCGATCCTGAATAATCGTAAAGAATTGCTCCTAATAGAAATAGAGAAACCGGGCCTTCGTCTTCTGAAGAAGGACGGCGGCATCACCGCTGACTTGCAACACGCATTGGACCAGGTGAGGAGTTGGATTCACGTTTTCAACGATCATCGAGTCGCTGCGCTAGATGGACTCAACCTCAAGCTGGATGAGGTTGCGAAAGTAAGAGGCATAGTTATCGCTGGAAGAAAGCCGAGCGATGAAGCGCGCGCCCGCGCCTTGCGATCGACTTCCTGGGGCGAAATCGAAGTGTTCACCTATGACGACCTCCTCCGCGGTACCACTGAAATCATCAAACAGGTGGCAAGCGTCTGAGGACTAATACTGAAAACGTCCGAAGAAGTCTACAGTGGGCTGAATCTCACCGCCTTACTCCTCCAACTTCTCCCCCTCAGAAGGATCCGGCACGCCTAATTTCGAGAGGCGGTAGCGCAGCGCGTTGCGGGAGAGGCCTAGGGCGCGGGCGGCCTGGCTTTTGTTACCGTTTGCGCTGCGGAGGGCTTGTCGAATGGCTTCATCTTCCCATTGTTCGAGCGTGACGCCGGAAGGAAGAACGTAGGGGGAACTGCCCGGCGCGGAGGAACGCTTGGCGGGATCGTCGAGATAAATGTCGGCGGCGTCTAGCGTCGCGGCGGAGGAAAGTGCTACGCCGCGCTCGATGATGTTCTGCAGTTCGCGGACGTTTCCCGGCCAGTGATAGTCCATCAGGCGCTTCATCGCTTCGGGAGTAATTCCGGTGATGGTTTTTCCGGATTCCTTGGCGTAGCGTTCGAGGAAATAATTGGCGAGGGCGGGAACGTCTTCCTTGTGATCGCGCAGCGGAGGAATGTCGATGGCCACGACGTTGAGGCGGTAGTAGAGGTCCTCGCGAAACGTGCCCTCTTCGAGCGCGGCGCGGAGGTCGCGGTTGGTGGCCGCCACGAGGCGCACATCTACCTTCAGGGTTTTCGTTCCGCCGAGGCGCTCGAATTCGCGGTCCTGCAGCACGCGCAGGAGCTTTACTTGAATGGCGCCGGGCACGTCGCCGATTTCGTCGAGAAACAGCGTGCCCTTATCGGCCAGCTCGAATTTTCCCGGCTTCGTTCCCGTCGCACCGGAGAATGCGCCTTTTTCGTATCCGAAGAGTTCGCTTTCCAGAAGATTTTCCGGAATCGCGGTGCTGTTGATTTTGATGAACGGGCCGGAAGCGCGCTGCGAATGTTCGTGAATGGCGCGCGCGATCAGATCTTTTCCGACGCCGCTTTCGCCGCCGAGCAGCACCGTCGAATTTGTGGGCGCGACGCGCTCGACCATCGCGAGCACGGCCTGCATCTTGTCGCTTTGCGCGATGATGTTAGTGTAGGAGTAGCGGCGGCCGAGCGCTTCGCGCAGCGAGCGGTTTTCCTCGCGCAGGCGGTGCGAATCGAGTTCCTTGCGGATCACCAGCACGAGCTCGTCGAACGAAAACGGCTTCGTGACGTAATTGCTCGCGCCGACTTTCATCGCTTCGACGGCCGATTCGACCGTGCCGTACGCCGTCATCACCACGACGGGAAGCGCGGCGTTCGCGCGCTTCACGGCCTGCAAAAATTCCAGGCCGCTCATTCCCGGCAGGCGCAAATCGGTCACGACCAGGTCCGGCTTTTCGCGCACCAGGAGCTGCAGCCCCGTTTCCGCGTCCGCCGCGGAGTGCACGACGAAACCTTCTTCGCCAAGCTGCAGCTCCAGCAGCCGCCGCATCTTGGCTTCGTCTTCGACAATCAGGATCGCCGCTTTTTCGCCGCGCGTGGTCATGGGTTCCAGTAGCACGATTCGAGTAGCACAGACTTCAGTCTGTGGATTTTAGGCCTTGCAAGGACGAAACCCCACAGACTGAAGTCTGTGCTACTGACCGCCCATTGTGCCAGCCCGCGCGCACTGAAGTGAAGCCGCAAATCGCAATTGATTGTAGAATTCTGTGGCGCAGGCTTCAGCCTGTGGGTTTTGGTTATGCCCAGACGCGAGGTCCTTGCCACCAACCCGCACAGGCTGAAGCCTGCGCCACTGGGATTCTCCAAGAGAAACAAAGAGGAACGATGAGCGGAACACTTTCAGGAAAGACAGCGATTGTTACGGGAGCAGGCCGAGGCTTAGGCCGATCCATGGCGCTGGGCTTGGCGCGCGCCGGAGCGAGCGTGGTGATCACGGCCGCGCGCAATCGCTGGGAGATTGACGCGGTCGCGGAGGAAGCCGCGAAAACTCCGGAGGCGGGTCCGGTCCGGCCGATGCTGGCGGATGCCGCGAGCGACGCCAATTGCCAGCGCGTGGTGAACGAAACGCTGCGCGAGTTCGGCGGCGTGCACATCCTCGTCAACAACGCGGGCCGGGGAATGCGATTCGTCAGCGAGAAATTTTTCGATACGCCCACGAAATTCTGGGAGACCGATCCGTCTGTCTGGAAAATGATTATCGACACGAACGTCAACGGCCCGTTCCTGATGGCCCGCGCCGCCGCGCCGCACATGATGAGGCAGCGCTGGGGCCGCATCATCAACATTTCGATCAATCATGAGACCATGCGCCGCCCCGGGTTTTCCCCCTATGGTCCGTCCAAGGCCGCGCTGGAATCCGAAACCATCATCTGGGCGCAGGATTTGGACGGCACCGGCGTCACCGTGAACGCGCTCTTGCCCGGCGGCGCCACCGACACAGGCATGGTCCCGCCGGACATTCCTGTTCACCTGCGCCAGAACCTGCTCCATCCCGACATCATGATCCCGCCGCTCCTGTGGCTCGTTT
>JGI12269J14319_10005619_pt1 | contig 11051 bp, 4 predicted proteins | sample PeaSoiSIISIP2007_FD_14319 | JGI IMG/M metagenome (IMG submission 14319) | reverse complement strand
TTTCCCGCCGATCTGGATTGGTCTTCGCTGGAGGGCGTCTCCATCGAGGCTCGGCAGGCATTGGCCAAGGAACGCCCGCTGACCTTGGCCCGCGCCGCGAAGCTGCCCGGCGTGCGTCCCGCGGATGTCGCCGTGCTGATGATGCGGATCCATTCCTAGGTTCTCCGGCACCATGCTCCGGGAATTGCCTCCCGTGCCGCGCCGGATCGCGTGGCTCCACTTCCTGAACGACCTGAGCCTGGATTTCCTCACGCCGCTGCTGCCCGCCGGAGTTGGGGTGGCGTGGATCGGAATCATGGAAGGTCTGGCGGACGCCACGGGCCAACTCCTGAAGGTCGCGTCGGGGAGGCGTTCCGACGCCACGGGCCGAAGGGTCCTCTGGGTCGGTTCCGGGTATGCGGCCAACGCGTTCGCGCGGCCATTGGCCGCCGTCGGTCTGGCGCTGGGCTGGCCGTTGTGGGTGGTGGTTTGTCGGATCGGCGACCGGGTGGGCAAGGGTTTGCGCGGTTCGGCCACCGACGCCTTGGTGGCCGATTGGACCGAGGGCCGGATCAGGGAGCAGGCCTTCAACGCGATGCGCGTGCTGGACAACCTGGGCGCCACCGTCGGCGCGCTGCTGGCCGCCCTGGTGGCTTGGCTCGCGCCCGCCAGGATTCCATGGGCGGTGGGCTTGCTGGTGGTTCCCGCGCTTTGGGTGGCGTGGCTGTGCCGGGGTCTGCGCGACGCGCCGGTGATCGAAATGGACAGGTCGAAGGCCGCTGCCCCGCCGACTCCAGGCTGGTGGCCGCGTTCGAGGGCATTGCAGATGCCGCTCCTGGCGCTCGCTCTCTCCTCCGCGGGCACGAAGTTGAGTCCACTCCTGGTTCTCTTGCCCGCGGTCGGGTTGTCCGCCGGTTCCATCCACCGCGCCCCGCTTTGGGCGCTCTGCCTCGGATGGGCCGCGTTGGGGTTGGTCCAGACCCTGGCGGCGACGGCGGCCGGTCCACTGCTTTCCCGACTGGGAGCGGCATGGCTTCTGCGGGTCGGATGGATCTTGGGGGCGGTGGCCTTCGCGGGTTTGGCCTGGGGCCACGGGGCCTGGTTGTGGTTGGCGGCACTCGGATGGGGCACTCTGTCGGGCGCGACCGAGGGGGCCGAAAAGGCGCTGCTGGCCGAACTCGCCCCGGCGAGCGAGCGAGCGCTGTCCTTTGGTGCCTTGGCACTTGTCTCCGCCCTGGGCGCTCTTGCCGGCAGCGGTCTTTGTGGTTTGGGCCTGGATCGGTGGGGAGCGGAGATTTTTTCGGTTCCCGCTCTATTGCTGATAATAGGATCTATAACTATTGTGTAAAACTGTATCGATTCTCCGTTTCCGTTTTGGCCATATTCAAACGGATCCCTGCCGCAGGTTCTCCGGCAAGAAGTTTTCTCTGGATTCCCGAGCAAATGGCATTTGGACGTTTGGAGCGTATCGGACTTGAATCCGAGTCCGAAAAGACGTTAAATTTTTGGGTGATTGCTCAGCCAAGGATGTTCCCCGCCTGCCCTGGAGGCCGTGTACTCGCGGTGCGAACGTGTTTTCCACCAATGCTCTGCGCGAGGCCCCTGCGAATTTGATGCGTGGTACTTTCCAGGTATCGTTGCTCCCACGAAGGATTATCCAAATGTCGCCAAACAGAGATCCGATCAGCCGGGGGGGAATCATCCCAGTTCTCCTGTTCTCTGGGGTTGCCAGTTTCTGTTGGGGGGCGACAAGCGTTGACCTGAGCCAGTTCACGCCAGCGAACAGCATCATCGGCTATTCCGTGTACACGTCGGACTCGATCAACCTCCCCAACCAGTCCGGACTCGCCGACGGAGGACTGTTCGGTTCCGGGGGAGGGATCATCCTTGGTTCCGGGATGAAACTCCGCGCGCCATATGTCGGAGCGGGGCACAATCTGTCCATCGGTCCGAACGTCAGCGACAGCTTCAACCTGCCGAAGACGGATGTGGGGAACAATCTGTACCTGGGGAGCTCGACGTTGTCGGACTCGCTGATCCAGGTGGGAGACACCCTCTCCTTCGGGGGACAGCCCATCGTTCTTTCCGGCGCATCCACCTCCGCGGGCACCTTCGCCAACATGGTCGCCGGCGACGCAGTGACGAACCAGATCCACACCTCGAACATGGGGCCTCCGCTCCAGGTGGCCAACACCTCGCTGCCGGGGTACACGATCGCCGGGTACGCTCCTCCGACGACCCCGCCGAACCTGGACCTCTCCGGACCTGCGACCACGACCAACCCCGTGGCGACCTTCCTGTCGCCGACCTCCACCACGGCGTACTACTGGAACTGTTCGACCGCGGGACTGCCTGCGGGTTCCTGCCATGGTGACACATTGCTTCCCGGCTACTACGGAGACCTGAACGTCACCGGGAACCAACAAGCCATTCTTCTGACGGAAGGGTTCTACTCCTTCACATCCATCGAACTCAGCGGTGGGAACGCGATCATCGCCGCCCAGCCCACGGGTGGGCGTACGGTGGTCTACGCCTCGGGCAACGTGACGGCCAGTTCCTCCCACGCCTTCATCGGCCCCGATGGTGGTCGTCTGGCCACCGCCTTCGGGAGCGGGCCGGGCCAGTTCCTGGGCGGCACGATGATGCTGGCCAGCGGAGGAAACATCGTGATCCCCAGCGACAACCGCATCTGGGCCACCATTTCCGCGCCCAAGGGCGACGTCCACCTTTCCAGCCAGGTCACACTGTTCGGACAATTGTTCGCGAAACGGCTGTTCGGCGACAACAACATCGATTTCGGCGCCGGAGCCTTCATCCCCTTCCGGGGTCTGGTGCCCACGCTCATCGGTCTCACCAACTTCACCGTCAAGTCCAAGACGGACACCTCCTGCCACGACGCGACCGGCAAGCCCTGCCGGGACACCACCCTCACCGTGTCCATGCCCAACACCACGGCCTATCCGGTGATCTTCGAATGGTTCACGGTGGCGATGCCCGCAGGGATCGGCCACGCCGGACCGGGTCTGAATTTCAAGGTGGACAGCGGCTGGGACACGATCCAGCCCCAAGGACTCACCGCACCCGTCACTGTTCGCATCTACAACGACTCGTCCTACGCGCCGCCGGAAAGCCTGTGGGTGGTCCTGACCAACGCCACGGCGGCCGGTTTCGCCAACAAGAGCGGCGTCCTGGACACCACATTGAAGGCCGACACCGTGGTGGGGGTGATCGTCAACGACAACCAGCCCCCCCTGATCCGCATCCAGAGAGCCTCCCCGCGCGACTCCTTCCCCGAGGGGAATTCGGTCACGAGGCCGGAAGCCTTCACGGTGACCTTGCTGGACCCGGTCACGGGGCTTCCCCTCACCTCCAGGCTGGCGCCCCAACTGCCCGTCCTGTTCGAATGGGGAACTTCGGACGGGACGGCCACGGTGGCGAACAACGACTATCTCCCGGTGTCGGGTCGGTGGGACACCATCGCCGCCAACGCGGTGTCCACGACGGTTTCCGTCCAAGTCGTGGGAGACACCGTCTACGAGCCCGACGAATGGTTCCTGGTCCACATCGACTCCCTGGTGCACGCGATCAAGACCAGCGCGAACGGACACCGGAGCCTGCTCTCCGACACGGGCTGGATCACCAACGACGACGTTCCCCCCGTCTGGATCTCGGGCGACACCGTCCAGCAGCCCGCCAGCGGATTCGTGAACGCCCGCTTTCCCGTCCACCTCGCGGGCCCGAGCAAGGTGGCGACCTCCTTCGTCTGGCGCACCGCCCCGGGAACGGCGGTGCCCGGCCTGAACTACACGGCCGTCGACTCCACCGTCGTGGTTCTTCCTCCGGGCACCACCGACACCGCGTTGGTTGTGCGGGTCCTGGCGGACTCGCTGGCCGGCGAGGGCGTGCAGACGTTCCAGGTGGTCCTTTCCCACCTGAGCGGGCTCACCTTCGGGAACGGAAACGCGACGGGAACCATCCTCCCCGCGCACGGGTCGCTCTCCCTGGCCTTGGATTCGGTGGGACGCGTGGTGGAATCCGACACCACGGTCCATTTCCATCTGAGCCTGGACTGGTATCCGGCGGACACCGTGCGGGTGGTGTTCCACACCGTCTCGCTCGGGGCGCATCCGGGCGAGCAGTATCGCGACACCACCGGCGTCCTGCTCTTCCTGCCCGGACAGCGGCTGGATTCCATCCCCGTGTCCATCTTCCAGGACACGGTGTGGGAACCCGACCTCTCCTTCGAGTTGCGCCTGGATTCCGTGGTTTCCCGCATCCCCCTGGTGACGGATTCTGTTGGGCTGGCCACGCTGACGGACGGAGGCCCGATCCCCACGGTCCAGTTCACCACCCGCGACACGGCCCTCTACGAGCACAAGGCCGGCACCGTCCAGGTCCAGGTGGCGCTCTCGCGCCCCTCCGGCGTCGCCCTCTCCACCCTGATTCCGGTGCTTCCGGCCAGCACCGCGGCCCTCGGGACCAATTTCACCTTCTCGAAGCTCGCGGGCGACACGCTGACATTCCCGGCCCGTTCCGAGACCGGCCTGTTCGCGGTGGTGGTGATCCCCAACGGGGTCCTGGGTCCCGACCGCGAGGTGGTCCTGGGCCTCTCCCCCTTCGCTCCGCTGGGCAAGGGCGCGGATTCCGTGTGGACCCTGACCATCATCGACGACAACGCGATTCCAAACGTGAAGATCACCTCGCCTCGCGACAGCCTGCGCACCAGACAGATCGTCCAGAACATCTGCTACACGGTGGACGGCGTGGCCCAGCCCTGCAAGGATTCCACCTTGACTCCCGGGTGGGACACCATCACCCGCTGCTCCACCAACCAGTTCGGCAACACCGGCTGCGACACGGTGCACGTGTGGGTGGACACCACTCCTCCGGTCCTGCAGGTCTTCAAGATCATGGGACCCAACACCCACAACCCCGCCCTGGACACGACCTGGTGGGGAAAGACGGCCCGCACCCGGTTCGGCGTGGACACCGTCTGGTACTGGGTGCGCGACTCCATCGAGAACCCGGACCACACCTGGCGGGTCCTGGTCGACACGTTCAGCATCCCCACGAACTTCAAGGGCGACGGACTGTACCCGGTACCCGCCCGTTACTGCGATTCGGTGGGGAACTGCGCCGAGGACACGGGTTGGATCAGTCTCAAGCAATCCCTCCCCATCGTGGACATCGTCACGCCGCCGGAGGGAGCCGTGGTCCAGATCGGGGAAATCGGGGTGATCTGGACCGTGGACAATGCCGGCCCTCACCTGCAACTGCAGGACACCCACGACGTGACCACGCCCGGCGTGGACACCGTGACGCGCTGCTACACGGACGACGTGGGAAACACGGGCTGCGACACCCACCACATCCTGGCCAACCCGATCCAGGCCCTGTCCGGATACTACCTGGACACCAACGGAGACGGGCGCATCGATGCCCTGGTGGTGAACCTGAGTTCGCCCTGGACACTGCCCCTCCTGCCGTCCTTCACCGCGCCCCTGGACAGCGCGGTGCGCACCCGACAGTCGCCCGACTCCGCAAGGCCCTTCTACAAGCGGCCGGGGGTGGTCCTGGTGGACAGCACCAGGCTCCTGGTCCCCATCGATCCTCCGTTCGCCTACGGGGTCACCGGTTTTCCGGTGCAGACGGGAATCATGCAGGAGATCTGGAGCTCCGCTCTTGGAAACGTGGTGTTCAAGGACTCGTTCCCCATCTACGACAGCGTGCCTCCCGTGATCCGCTCGGCGACCATCCACCGGGTGGAGAACTACACGGACCCGGACACCCTGGTGGTTGTGCCTTCCGAGCCGTTGGACCTGTCCAAGGCGAAGGACTGGCTCCAGGTGGGCATCTGCAAGAACGACTCCGCGACCTGCCCCGATTCGCTCCTGGCCTGGCACACCGTCCCAGCGGATTCCGTCCACGCGATGGGTGATTCCGCCTGGTGGTTCCTGGTGCCTCCCGGTCAGCCCGGTTCGGTGTCTCCGGGATACAAGCTGCGCTTCCTGGCCGGGGTGACCGATTCCCTGGGAAACCAGGTGGACACGGCCAACCTGCACTGGGCCACCGTGGTCCAGGGACCTCCACGCCCGCCGCTCCTGCAGGTATCGGAGCCTGGGAAGATTCCGTACATCCCGTCCAGCGAGCAGAACCGGTCGGGACCNGGCGGGATCCTGCTCCAGGCGACCGACGGCTCGGAGAACGCCGATTCCACNAACCTGCAATGGTGGGACCCCAACCGGGGATACCTGACCAGCTCCGACCCCCAGGTGCAGGCCGTCTGTCCGGACGACGGGAATTATTGCAACGGTCCCAGCCTCTACCTGAACTACCCGGTCCGGATGATCCTGTACATCTACGACCACGAAGGAGTCTTCGTGATCTCCAAGACGGTCGACATCACGCAGGCAAACCTGGATGCCCTGAAGGGCGACAAGATCGGCCGGGTGCGGATCTCGCTCCGGTGGAACCACCGAACGATCGCCGGCCAGGTGGTGGCATCCGGGGTCTACCATTGGCGCGTGATCAGCTATGTGCACATCCCCGGAAATCCGGTTCCGGTGATGGACAACGAGTTGTTCAACCTGGGAGTGAAGGTGCAGTAGTTCGCGAACCCGGCCCCGGTCTCCCGAATATCGGAGAATGGGTTCCGTGAGTGGGATCGCTGAGAGCTTCAACCCGAGGTTCCTGTTCGAGGAGAACCCTTCCAGCCGACGTTCGATGGTCCGGCTCCTCTACGCCATATTGATCCCGTTCTCGTGCATCGCACTCGGTCTCAGGACGCGAGGCCCCCATGTGGATTGGACTCCCGTCGCCGCCATCCTTGGGCTCGCGCTTTCCATGCTCGTCCAGTCCGCCCTCCGCAAATCTCCGACGACGTTCGACTGGATCCTGTCCCTCTCGCTGGTGCCGGCGCTCTGCGGGGCCATCGTGGGTCTGGCCACCGGCGAATCGGGAATGCTCTTCCAGGCCTTGCTGATCGGACCCATCCTCTTCGCCGCGGTCCAATTTCCGGTTGCCGTCTGCTGGACCACGTGGAGTTTCGCGATGGCGGTCGTCTTCGGGGTGGTCTGGAAGGAAACCGGGGACCCGATGTCCCTGGCCGCCACGACGTTGCTGTTCGGAGCCAAGAGCGGCATCGTCTGCGGTGTCGTGTTCTCGAAGGCGGAATCGCTCCGCCGCCAGTCGGCCTTGTTGCGCGAACGGGACGCCCGTTGGAATTCGCTGTTCACGGCGCTGTCCGAAGGTGTCGTCTTCCACGACGCGTCGGGTCGGATCGTCGAATGCAACCTCGCTGCGGAGAAGATCCTGGGGATGGACAGGGACCAGGTGCTCGGGCGCACCTCCGTGGATCCCCCGTGGCGCTCCGTCCGCGAGGACGGGTCGAACCTCCCGGGGCAGGAGCACCCCGCGATGCGCACACTGGCAAGCGGAAAGCCGGTCCACGACGTGGCGATGGGCATCGAGAAACCGGACGGCACCAGGACGTTGATCCGGGTCAACGCGGAGCCCATCGTCGATCCCGCGAGCGGGAGAATCACCTCCGTGGTCACTTCCTTCCACGACGTGACGGAACAGAGGCACACGCGCAGGCAGTTCGAACAGGTGTACCGCAGGAATCCGACGGCGATGCTGCTGACCTCCAAGGCGACGAGGGCGTTCATCGACGTGAACGACGCCTTCACGGAGCTGTTCGGATTCTCCACGGAGGAGATGGAGGGGAAGACCAACGACGACCTGGGCATCTTCTCGCCCGGCGCCGACCGCCAGCGGTTCTTCGAACAGATGGAGACGAAGGGATCCCTGCGGGACATGGAGATCGGCATGCGCGACAAGGAGGGACGTCCGATGGACGTTCTCGTGTCCAGCGAGGTCCTCTACCTGCTTGGCAAGCCGGTCATCCTCAGTTCGATCGTGGACATCACCGACCGCAAGCGGATGGAGCGGGAGCTGCAGGAGGTCAACCACCACCTGGAAGCCCAGACGGCGCGCGCCAACGCCATGGCCGCCCAGGCCGACGAGGCGAACCAGGCCAAGAGCGCCTTCCTGGCCACGATGAGCCACGAGATCCGCACCCCCATGAACGGCGTCATCGGGATGGCCGATCTCCTGCTGGCAAGTTCCCTCGACGGCCAGCAGGAACACTACGCGCAGATCGTGAAGAGCAGCGGCGAGTCCCTTCTCTCCCTCATCAACGACATCCTGGACTTTTCGAAGATCGAGGCGGGAAAGCTCCTGTTGGAATCCATCGAGTTCGATCTGCACGAGGTCCTGGACGGCTGCGTGGAAGCGGCGGGCATCCAGGCGGGGGCGAAGGGGCTGTCCTTGGACCTCGCGGTGGATCCTCGCATTCCGCGTTCGGTGTTCGGCGATCCGGTCCGGCTGCGCCAGATTTTGACAAATCTGGTCGGGAACGCGCTGAAGTTCACCGAGAAGGGAGGGATCGGCGTCTCGTGCGGCATCGTGTCGCAGGGGGCGGACTCCTGCGTCGTGCGGATCTCGGTGGCGGACACCGGCATCGGAATCCCTCCCGACAAGCAGGAACGGCTGTTCCGCAAGTTCAGCCAGGTGGACGCTTCCACCACCAGGCAGTATGGCGGAACTGGCCTGGGACTCGCCATTTCCCGGCAGCTCGCGGAATTGATGGACGGGGAGATCGGGGTGGAAAGCGCGGCCGGAAGCGGCGCCACCTTCTGGTTCACGGCCGTTTTCGGGATCCGGGCCGGGAGCGACGCCACAACAGGTTCGTCCCGCGAACCGGAGCCCTCGCCGGAGTCTCCGCACCGGGAGGCTCTGGGGGCCAGGATCCTGCTCGTGGAAGACGTTCCGGTGAACCAGGAGGTCGCCGTCGGGATCCTCCGCCACCTGGGATTCGATTCCGTGCGGGTCTGCGGCAACGGCAAACTCGCGATCCGCGCCTTGGAGCGGGAAATGTTCGATCTGGTCCTGATGGACGTGCAGATGCCGGAAATGGATGGACTGCAGGCGACGCGCATCATCCGGGATCGGGGCTCCGCGGTTCTCCAGCACTGGATTCCCATCGTGGCCATGACCGCCAACGCGATGTCCGAAGATCGCGCGCGGTGCCTGGAGGCCGGGATGGACGACCACCTCTCCAAGCCCATTTCGCCGAACGCCCTGGCGAGGCTGCTGGACAAGTGGCTGGTCGGCAACCTCGTCGAATTCGGAAAACTCGCGGTACCTCCGGCCCGGCGGAGTCCGGTCGACCCGGAGAATGCGGCGGTATTCGACTATCCGGCGATGCTGGAGAGGGTCATGGGCGACGAAGATCTCGCCAGGGCGGTCATGGACACCTTCGTCCAGGAAATGCCCAGCCTCCTGGAAACGCTGAAGCAGAGCCTGTGCGATGGCGACCTCGGGAGGATCGAGCTGTACGCGCACTCCATCAAGGGAGCGGCGGCGAATCTCGGAATGGACAGGTCCAGCAATGCCGCCTGCCGGATCGAAGCCGCGGCGAAGGCGAAGGATCCGGCTTGTGCCGCCGCGGGACTTCCCGAACTGGAAAGGGAGTTGGCGTCCGCCTTCTCCGAGATCGGCAGGATGAGATCCTGAACCCCGGTGCGGGCTCTGCTACTCCGGAGGGAGAAGCCACCAGAGCAGCAGGTACGCGACCACCACGGGAACCGTGGCGGCTCCGGTGAAGGCGAGAACACCTGCGGCGACCCTGACCCACAGAGGGTCGGTCCCCCACGACTCGGCCAGTCCCGCGCAGACGCCGGCGATCTTCCTGTCCTTTGACCTGTGCGGTGCGCTCATCGCACGAAGTTAGATCGTCTCAGCCTGGCCGCGAGTTCGATCGGGTCCGGCCACGACGCGTCGGGATGGACCCAGATCGAGAAACCGGAATCGTCGGCGGGAGGAATCCATTGGGCGGCGCGGGTGCGTAGGAGTTCTTCCACCGACGGAAAGTACTCCTGCGGCATGGGTCTGGGCAGACGCGAGGTCTCGAACGCGTGGGGTTCCACCGTGGCGACGCCCACGAGGCCCCGGGCGTTGTGGCTCTCCGGATAGGGCAGGACGAGTTCCTCCAACCGGTGCGAAAGCAGTTCCGCGAACCTGGCGGCCCCGGCAGCCCCGGTGTGCGAAAGCAGCAGGAGAAGCTCGTCCTGGTTCCCACGACCGGCGAGATCGGATCCCCGGATGGAGCTGCGCAAAAGATGCCCCACGTGCTCCAGCGAGATGTCGGCGTGCCGGGGATTCATGGCGCGCATGTCGCCCATCCCCTCGATGGACACCATCGCGAAACTGACCGAGTGGCCGAATCGGAAGGCTTGTCGCAGTTCGCGAACGGCGATTTCCCGCCAGAACCGACGCGACTGCAGTCCCGTCACCGCATCGAGGGTCGCGCCCTGGCGCACCAGGCAACCATTCGCGATCTGCAGGGCCAGGAAGGAGAGGATCTCGGCCTGGGGCGAATCCGGCAATGGGGCGGGACGCGCCAGGATGCAACCGAGCCACCGGCCGTCGGCGCGCAGCGGCACGACCCCGAGACCGTGCGCCAGGATGGTGCTTTCCGTTCGCGGAGCGCGCGCCACGGCTCGTGCCAATTCGTGGCCGATCTGCGACTCCAGGCTGTCCTCGCGGCTCCACGCCCCCTTTGCGGCCACCACTTGGAGGTCTTCCGGACCTTCGGGCCCCTGGGGATCCCAGAAATCGGATTCCTCTTCCAGACGGGAAGGGGGGAGGTAGGTGGGCTGGATCGGGGCGAGCGCCACCAGAACGTCGTCCAGAGCCAAGGTTTCGGAGGCCTCGGCGAGGATGGTTTCCATCTCCATTTCCAAGGGCATCCGCTCGTCGGGGCGAAGGCAACTGGAGATCACCTGCCGCAGCCCCTTGGAGGAAGCCTCCAACTGCCGCACCACGGCTCCGTGTCGCAGCGCCAACCCCACCCAGAGGAGCAATTCGTCGGGACCCCGGCTCTTGTCGCAGTAGCCCTGGATGTCCAGTCGGTCGATCAGCTCCCGGGGAGGACTTTCGGAGGAGTAGCCCGTCAGCAGCACCACCTGCAAGGTGGGATCGCGCACCTGCACCAGGATGTCCGGGGCCGA
>JGI12269J14319_10005617_pt1 | contig 11053 bp, 8 predicted proteins | sample PeaSoiSIISIP2007_FD_14319 | JGI IMG/M metagenome (IMG submission 14319) | reverse complement strand
GGAAGATGAAATCACGGCATGGCAGCGCGACCGGCAGGGAGTCATCGTCAGCGACACCTTGGCCAAGAAATATGGCTGGAAGCTGGGCGATCGCATCGTGCTGCAGGGGACGATCTATGACGTGAACCTCGAGCTGAACATTCGCGGNATTTTCCACATCGAACCGGACGACAAGTCGGTGTTCTTCAACACCAAGTACGTGGAGGAATCGGTTTCATGGTTCAANGGGCAGACNGGCACATTCACCGTGCTGGCCGACGATCCNGGCGACGTGAGCAAGATCGCCAGCACCATCGACGATATGTTCCACAACTCGCCGCAGCCTACCAAGGCGGAGAGCGAAAAGGCGTTTGGGCTGGAGTTNGTGGCNATGCTGGGCAACGTCAAGGCATTCATCCTGAGCATTTGCGGTGCGGTGGTGTTCGCCACGCTGCTGGTGTCGGCCAACACGATGGCCATGTCGATCCGCGAGCGCACGCGGGAAGTAGCCGTGCTCAAGACGCTGGGCTTCACTCGCGGCGGCGTACTGGGGTTGTTCGTGAGCGAAGCGGTGGCGTTGTCGCTGGTGGGAGGGCTGATCGGGGCCGGCCTGGGCTGGCTGATGGTGTTTGGCTTGACGCATTCGCCGCAGTTCTTCAGTTTTTTCCCGCTGAAGGTGACGCCGGCCATCTGGATCGCGGCCATGTTTGTTTCCGGCGTAGTGGGGCTCATCAGCGCGGCGCTGCCTTCCTATCACGCTTCGCAGGTGAGCATTGTGGACGGCTTGCGCCACATCGGGTGAGTTTGTGGGGACAGCCGCCTCGGCTGTCCGGTCGAGCGCGGCGTGACCGGTTTTGGGAGGCGGGTTTCGCTAGTCAGGTTGAAGTTATGACGTTAGGCAGTTTCATCGTGCGCAATACTTTCCGCAACAAGCGGCGCAGCCTGCTGACCATGATCAGCATCAGCTTCTCGCTGCTCTTGCTGACGCTGATGATCTGTATCTGGCGGTCGTTTTATGTAGACCAGGTAGCGCCGGAGGCGGCCCGGCGCGTGATTACGCGCGACCGGATTTCGCTGGCCTTCTTTCTGCCCGCGTTTTATCGCGACAAGATTCGCAGCGTGCAGGGTGTGACGGCGGTCGCGCCTATGACTTGGTTCGGCGGACGATACATCGATGACCGGCCGGAACACTTTTTCGCCCAGCTTGCGACCGACCCGGATGAGTACCTGAAAGTGGCATCGGACAAGATCGTCCCGCCCGATCAACTCAAGGCCTGGCAGCAGGATCGGACCGGAGCTCTGGTGGATGTCACGCTGGCCAACAAATACGGATGGAAGATCGGCGACCGCATCACCTTGCAGGGTACGATTTTCGAGCTCAATCCGGAGTTGACGATTCGCGCCATCTATCACCGGGATCCGCCGCAGAATGCGCTGTATTTCAGCACCAAGTATCTGGAAGAAGCGGTGCCATGGTTCAAGGGGCAGGCGGGGTGGTACGCCGCGCAGGTCGACTCGGCAGAAGACGTGGCGCGAGTCTCCCATGAAATCGATGCTATGTTCCGCAACTCGCCGCGGCAGACCAAGACGGAGAGCGAGAAGGCGTTTCAACTGGGATTTGTTTCGGCGCTGGGAAATGTGAAGGCGTTCATTCTGGGCATCTGCGGGGCGGTGATGTTTGCCATCATGCTGGTGTCGGCCAACACCATGGCGATGTCGGTGCGCAGCCGGACGCGGGAAGTCGCAGTGCTGAAGACGCTCGGCTTTACCCGCCATCGCGTGCTGGGGATTTTCGTGAGCGAGGCCGTAGCCCTGGCTGTGGGAGGCGGAGTTCTGGGAGTTGCGGTGGCGGTTCCGCTGATTGCGGGCCTGACCCACCGGTTCATCGGGCTGGGGATTCCGTTCGACATGCGGGTCAATATGCCGACCGCGGGTTTGTCGTTGCTGATCGCAGTGGTCCTGGGAGTGGTGAGCGGCTATTTGCCCGCGTACCGGGCCTCGCGGGTGAATATTGTGGATGGACTGCGGCACATTGGATGAGGCGTAGCGCCGGCAGCCCCCCGGGACGGCGGCGCTACAGCGATAGAGACTAACTATGGCAATACCGATCAGCTACAACATTCGCAACCTGATTCTGCGCAAGGGCCTGACCATCATGACGGCGCTGGGCATTGCGCTGACGGTCACAACCGCGATTTTCCTGCTGGCGCTGGTCACGGGACTGGATCGCGCCTTCGTCAGCAGCGGCAATCCGCTGGACGTGCTGGTGCTGCGCAAGGGCTCGGAGTCGGAGTTAACCGGAGGATTCGACGCAACACTTTTTCCCATCCTCAAGACCCTGCCCGGCATCGCCAAAGACAGCCACGGCGAGCCCATGGCTTCGGGCGAGTGGAATGTGGTGATCGTGCTGCCGCGTAAGGACGGGACCGGCGAGGTGAACGTGACCGTGCGCGGCATGATGCCCGACGGACTGGAAATGCGCGAACTGCCCGGGGCCAATGGCAAGCCGGGTGTGAAACTCACCGCGGGACGCTGGTTTCAGCCCGGGCAGCGCGAGGTGGTGGTGAGCCAGTCGATTCGCGACCGCTTTTCGCATGCCAACATCGGCGACTCGCTGGCGTTTGGCAAAGGAGCCTGGCGGGTGGTGGGCGTGTTCGACGCGGGCGGGTCGGCCTACGAATCGGAGATTTGGGGCGACGTCAATCAGATGGCCTCGGACTTCGATCGCCAGGGGGGATTCTCGTCGGCCTATCTGCGGGCCACGGATCCGATCGCGGCCGAAGCTCTGAAGAACCGCGTGGCCGACGACCAGCGGCTCAAGCTGGACGGGGTGCTGGAGACGGACTACTACTCCAAGCAGACGAGTTCAGGTGCGCCGATCCGGATTATCGGAACGGTCGTGGCCTTCATCATGGCGATCGGGTCGATTTTTGCCGCCATGAACACGATGTATGCCGCGGTGGCCTATCGCGGGCGCGAGATCGCGACGCTGCGGGTGATCGGATTCTCGCGGCCGGCGATTCTGACTTCGTTTGTGCTGGAATCGTTGCTGCTGGCGCTGTTGGGAGCGGTAGCCGGGATCCTGCTGATGCTGCCGTTCAACGGGATGGAAACCGGCACGAACAATCCGGTGACGTTTGCCGAGGTCGTGTTCGCGTTGCGGATAACCTGGACGGTGGCCGGCTACGCCCTGTTGTTTGCGCTGGTGATGGGATTCGTGGGCGGGCTGGCCCCGGCCTGGCATGCGGCGCGGCAGAACATTCTGAACGCATTGCGGGGATAAAAGACAGAAGCCGGAAAGATTCTTATGTCGATTGACACCAAGCACGACGATCTGCAGAGCCTGCGCATCGACCGCACGCAGCGCGGCGACAACGGCGGAGACCCGCCGGCGTGGGCGCGCCGCTACATCTTCGGCGGGGTTGCGCTGGTGATTTTGCTCGGTCTTGTAACCGTGGCCTATCGGGCNTTTTCCTCGAGNGCGCCGGAAGTCGAAGTGGTTCGCGCCGCNCCGGAAAACAGCGCCGGGGGGGAAACGGTGNTGTCGGCGACGGGTTACGTCGTGGCNCATCACACTATCAACGTAAANTCGAAAGTTACGGGGCGCGTGGCGTGGATCGGGGTGGAGAAAGGCGACAAAGTCAAGGAAGGGCAGGTGCTGGTGCGCCTNGAGGATGAGGAATTTCGCGCGNCCGATGAGCAAGCCAAAGGTGGAGTCGAGAACGCGCGNGCATATCTNGAGGAGCTGCAGCACGGCTCGCGGCCGGAGGAGATTCAAGAGGCGCAACACAATCTCGACGAGGCCCGCGCCACGCTCGCCAACGACAAGCTGACGCTCGATCGCACCAAAGAGCTGGCGGGCGGTGGGGTGGTTTCGCGGCAGCAGCTCGACGACACGACAGCGAAATTCGAGGCCGATCAGCAGAGAGTCAATTCGCTGCAGAAGGTACTGGAGCTTTCGAAAATCGGTCCGCGCCCGGAAGAGATTCAGCGGGCGCAGGGCGCGCTGCTGCAGGCGCAGGGCCAGTTGGACTATGCCAAGTCGCAGCTGGAAGCGACGATGATCCGGGCGCCGGTAGCNGGCACGATTCTTGACCGCACCGCGGAAAAAGGAGAGCTGATTACCGCGCAGTTTGCCAGCGCGGCCGCGGGCGGGCCGCAGGGATCGGTGGTCTCGCTGGCCGATCTGAACGATCTGCAGGTCGAACTCGACATCGCGCAGGCGGATTTCGCCCGGCTCAGCCCGACGCAGAAGGCGCTCGTCACCACCGACGCGTATCCGGACAAGGAGTACGACGGTGTGATCGAGCAGATTTCACCGGAGGCGAACCGGCAGAAGGCGACGGTGCAGGTGAAGGTGCACGTGATCAATCCGGGGAAGTATCCTGACGTACAGCTGAGGCCGGAAATGAACGCGACCGTGAAGTTCCTAGCCAATGAGCCTCAAAAGGCGGCGAAGCAGCCTGCGGGAGTTTTTGTGCCGTCGGCGGCGATCCGCGACCGTGACGGCAAGAAGATCGTGTTCATTGCCTTCAACGGGCGCGCGGTGGCGCGCGAGGTTCATCGGTTGAGCCAGCGCGCCGATGGAGCGCTGGTCGATGGGTTGATCGGCGGAGAAGACGTGATCACCACCGCTCCGGCGACATTGAAGGACGGGGATCGAATCAAAATCAAGGGACAGGCATAAGAGGAAATCATGAGCCCAGTTGCGCAAACCAACGTTGCCACTCTTACCCAGGTCGTGCAGGCGCGCGGGGTGAGCAAGATCTTCAAACGCGATGCCTTTGAAGTGACGGCGCTCGACGACGTCTCTATCGACATTGCCAAAGGCGAATTTCTGGCGCTGATGGGGCCGTCAGGGTCGGGCAAGACGACGCTGCTGAACATGATCGCGGCTATCGACCGGCCGACCAAGGGCGAACTGCTGGTGCAGGGGCAGGATATCTTCCGCTTCGGCGACGGGCAGATCGCGCACTGGCGCAACGAGCACATTGGCTACGTGTTTCAGACGTTCAACCTGATTCCCGTGCTGACCGCGTTCGAGAATGTCGAATTGCCGCTGCTCCTGACCAAGCTGACGGCGCAGCAGCGCCGCGATCACGTGATGACCGCGCTCAAGCTGGTGGGGTTGGAGGATCGCGTCAGTCACCTGCCCAAGCAGCTTTCGGGCGGGCAGGAGCAGCGCGTGGCCATCGCGCGGGCCATCGTCAGCGATCCGACGCTGTTACTGGCGGACGAGCCGACCGGCGATCTCGACAGCCACTCGGCCACGGAAGTGCTGGAAATTCTCAAGCGCTTGAATCAGGATTTTCAGAAGACGATCGTGATGGTCACGCATGACCCGCATGCCGCGTCCTACGCGCACGTGACCCGCCACTTGGAAAAGGGAATGTTGCTTCCCCCGGGATAGGGGCAAGAGTCCTCTCGATTTCGAGGTATAGAGCAGCGAGGTGTGAAGCAGCGCGGCAAGGCGCGCCGCCGGCTCCCGGGATTCGGCTCACATCCCGCCGTCAGATCCGGGCTTCAGCTCAGCTCGGCTGCGAAGTCAGCGCGGATGGTATCGCGATCCGAACCTGGCTCGGCCACCCAACGCCAGGCCCGCCGCCCGCTGCTCGAGAGCACGGCTTGTGCTTCGCCATATTCCACCAGCCGGTTAAGGACGGTGGTGACGGAGGCCATGGGATCCTTGTGCCGGGCCAGCATGGCCGGCATCTTCTGCTGGAAGTATTCGCAAATATCGCGGGCGCTCAGGGGACGGTTGGCCTCCATGAGGATCATCCGACAGGCCTTGGTGAACCCGGGCTGGCGGCCGTTGCTTTTGCGATCCACCAGTTCCAGAAGTTCTTCGTTGAGAACTCCGTCGCCGAACAGATTGGCCAGGCCGGAGATGGTCTGCTTGACCGTTCCAATGCGCTTCATGATGTCGGAGCGCTGTTGCAGCAGTTGGCGCAGTTCATCGTGCGCCTGCCGTATCACTTCCTGCACGTGGCCGACGTCATAGCGATCGCTGGCCCTGGACCCATGCCCCTTATGCCCACTTTCCATACAGACTCCCCCAGTGTTTAACGTAAGTTGATGAAAACAACTCCGGTCCGCGTCGGCGATAGACCGGCGCGTTTCGATAACCGCTGGCACGCAGGGGTGCGGCACTTCCAACCCACAGAATTCGTATAGAACCTTGCGGCGAGGGCAAGGGACCCCACCTTCGGACCTATACGACGAACAGCCCTGCCCGGTTCCCCCAGACTCTTCTCGACAGAAGGTTGTCTGGTCGAATTCCCAAGCCTTTAGCTCCTTAGACGCAGGAAAGACAGATTTGGTTAACAGATCAGGGACCAACACCGTCAATTGGGTGACAAGGGCACGCTTCCCGAGGCAACTCTGTAGTCGGCCGCGTTTGTAAAGAATTCGTTGTAGAGAACCCGCCGTGGGGAAAGTGTCCATTTCCAGCGTTATGCGGACTTCGGTCGAGCCCACCGGACGCCTTCGGAGCGTTGACCGAGGGCTCAAAGTATTTGTTTTGTTGCTCTTGTACGAGCCTCAGTGAGTGTAGTCCGGCGTGCGGCGCAAGCGCTGGCGGAAAGTACTCAAGGTACATCCGGAATTGACACTCTCCCGATCTGGCACCTCATCAGCCACATGCACAAAGAACTGCTGTGGGCTGGGCGACGGCTGCCGCGCAGGGTTCCGATGGTAATGATGCGTGATGGAACAGACACCATGACGACGGCAGCCCAAATTGCCTTGGTCGGAGCCCGTTTGCGCGTCCTGCTGGTCGGCAGCCAGGAGGAGGACTTCTTCCTGATTCGCGAGATCCTGCAGCGCGTCCGCAACCCGGTCAGCGCTGAATTGGATCATGCGCCATCGCTGCAGGAAGCCAAGGTGATGCTGCAGCGTGGGACCTACGACGTCGTCCTGTTTGAGCATGAAACTGGAGACGCGGATGCGGTGCGTCTCTTAGGTGAATTTCTCCATGCCGGCGTGTCCGTGCCCTTTGTTTTGCTCACAGAGGATGCGGACGAGCAGCGGGTTGCCGAAATCATCGGAGCGGGAGAATGGAACTGTCTGACCCGGTCGCAACTGGACGGCGCAACCCTGATCCGCACCATCCGAAGTACGCTGGCCTTGCACTCCATGCAGCATGGCCGTCAGGTGGCTGAGGAATCGTTGCGAAAACTGTCACGAGCGGTCGAGCAGTCGGCCGATACGGTGATGGTCACCGACCGCGAGGGAATCATCGAGTACGTGAACCCCGCCTTTGAGACGTTGACTGGCTACGCACGCGACGATGTGTGTGGCCAGACCCCCCGCATCCTGAAGTCAGGCGAGCAGGGGCCGGAGGTGTACCAGGAAGTGTGGAAGACGATCCTGGGTGGAAGTGCCTACCGGGGCATTTTCGTGAACCGCAAGAAGAATGGAGAACTGTACTGCGTTGAAGAGAGCATCAGCCCGGTGCGGGATGCCGAAGGGCGGATCACGCACTTTATCTCCAACGGCCGCGATCTGACGGAACGGATGCGCCTGGAAGCGCAACTGCTGCAGGCACAAAAGATGGACGCGATCGGACATCTGGCCGGCGGCGTGGCTCACGACTTTAACAATCTTCTGACCATCATTACCAGCTATTCAGAACTCGCCCTGGATGCTGCGGTTGCCGACAGCGGGCTGCAAGCCAAAATTCTGGAGATCCTGCGCGCGGCAAGGCGCGCTGCGGAATTGACCCGGCAATTGCTGGCCTTCAGCCGCAAACAGCCACAGGCCCTGCACGTCGTAGACCTTAACGACGTAATTTGCGGTATCGCCCGTACGCTCCACCGCCTGATCGGCGAGGACATTCAGTTCAGCTTCACTCCGGGCACCGGTTTGGGCAGGGTGCGAGTGGATCCCGTACAGATCGAACAAATCCTCATGAACCTGGCCGCCAATGCGCGCGATGCGCTCCCGGAGGGAGGGCACTTCCACATCGAGACCTCAGACGTGCTGCTCGACGAGGAATACGTCGATCGCAAGCAGGCCGTGATTCCCAAGGGGCGCTATGCGTTGATTACGGCGAGCGACGACGGTGCCGGCATTCCCCCTGAGCACCTGCCGCACATCTTCGAACCCTTCTACACGACGAAGCCCTTGGGACAGGGCACTGGACTGGGGCTGGCGACCGTTTACGGCATTGTGAAGCAGCACAAAGGGTTCGTGTGGGCCTACAGCGAACCCCAGATGGGAACCGTGTTCAAGATTTACCTGCCTGGCTTAGCTGGGCCCACTCATCCGGACGAGGGCGAGACGGGCAAGATTGCCGAACCGGCCGCTCGTGGTTCGGAGACAATTCTGCTGGTGGAAGATGAATCCGCGGTCCGGCGCGCCACCGCGGAATTCCTCGGCCTCCAGGGCTACAGCGTGTTGCAGGCCCAAGACGGCCTCGATGCCCTTTCTCTCCTCCAGGACTACGGCTCGACTGTCCATCTATTGGTCACCGACGTCGTGATGCCCAACATGAGCGGCGGCCAGTTAGCGAAAGAGTTGAAGGCATTGCGCCCTGACACGAAGATTCTGTTCGTCTCCGGATATGCCGGCAAGACCGTTCTCGATCACAAGGTTTACGACGCCGAAACCAGTTTTCTGCAGAAACCCTACACGCTGAAGCAGCTGTCCTCGAAGGTGCGAGACGCTCTGGACCATGACGTGAAGCAGGAGTCCAATACCGCTGCGCCCTGACCCGCGGGTTTGATCGCCCTTTTCCCAGGCCCTATAATCAGCCCGGACTCCGCATGAATTCTCCTGCACCCCGGGATGGGGAAGCCGCATCTCCAGTGCCCTCCTTGAACCTGTTCGATCCCGCCCGGAAAGCGACGCGGTCTTCGCTTCTGATTCTGGTGGCACTGTGGCTTGCGATTTACGTGGCTGGAATGTTCACGCCGGCTTTGCTCGACGATGTGGACACCATCCATGCTGAAGCGGCGCGCGAGATGCTCCTGCGCCACGACTGGGTCACGCTCTACACCGACGGTGTGCGGTATCTCGAAAAGGCCCCGCTGATGTACTGGGGGCTGGCCGCGAGCTACAGGATTTTCGGCATCAGCGACTGGAGTACGCGGCTGCCTCTGATGCTGGGGGTTCTGGCGCTCGTTCTGGCGACTTATGGGCTGGGGAGTTATTCGTTTGGCGAGCGCGGCGGATTTTACGCGGGCGTGGCGCTGGTGACTTCTGTCGGTCCGTATATCTTCACGCGCTTTCTGATTCCGGATGTGCTGGTGGGCTTGTGGCTGGTGATTTCGTATTACTTTTTCCTGCGTTCGCTGGAGGAAACAACTCCGTCGCGGCTCACCTGCTGGGGATTCGGAGCGGCATGCGCCCTGAATGTGCTGACCAAAGGGCTGATCGGGCTGGCTTTCCCATCGGGACGATCGGGCTCTATCTGGTCATCACGCGAAACCTGCGGCATCTGGCGAAGCTGCGCGTAGTCTCAAGCACGGCGGTCTTTCTAGTGCTGGCGGCGCCGTGGCATATTCTGGCGGCGCTGCGCAATCCGCCGCAGGGACAAGCACGGGGATTTCTGTGGTTCTATTTCGTCAATGAACATATCAACCGCTTTCTGGGGACGCGCGTGCCTCCGGGCTACGAAACGGTGCCGCTCGTGCTGTTCTGGGCCTTCCTGGTGCTGTGGCTGGCGCCGTGGGCGGTATTCTTGCCTCAGGCCCTGAAGAGTGTCCCGGTGCGCTGGGCGAGGCTGACAGTGCTCGATCGCGCGGGAAGAGCGAATCTGCTTTTCTTATTGTGGGCGCTGGTGATCTTGTTGTTCTTCAGTTTTTCCACGCGGCAGGAGTACTACACCATTCCCGCGCTGCCGGGAGTCGCGCTGCTGGTCGGAGGGTGGCTGGCGCGCGAGTCAACTGCGGGCGCCAGCGCTGCCGACCGGCGTGCGGGGCAAATGTCGGCCCTGGTGTTCATGATTGTCGGCGTGGTTGCGGCCGCAGTAGGGCTGTTGCTGTTCGCGCGCGTGCACCAGCCGCCAGTGGGCGTGGACCTGGCGGACCTGCTGAAGAAGAATCCGCAGGACTATGATTTCTCGCTGGGCCACGTGCTCGACTTTACGCCGCAAGCTCTGGGAGTGTTTCGCGGGCCGCTTCTGGGGGCTTCGCTGTCTCTTCTGTTCGGGACATTCCTGAATTGGTGGATGCGGCGGCGTGGGCGGCCGGCGTGGGGAAACGCCGCGCTGGCATTGATGATGGTCGGCTTGCTGAACTGCGTGCACGTTTCCTTTGCCCGCTTTTCGCCGATTCTCTCGTCGCATGATCTCGCGGTGGCGATTCAAAACTGAATTTTTATACGCATGTTCCGGTGCGCGTATTGCATGCGCCCAGCGGAAATCTCTGGTATGGAGAAAAGTTTCCCGATGCGCCGCATGTGTTTGAGACGCGGCAATCGTTCGCCGCGCTGTGGGCCGATCCGGCACGCGTGTTTCTGTGGACTGATCAGGAGGATCCCAAGGAACTCATCGGCCTGCAACACTTCCTGCTGGCGCGCAGCGGAGGGAAGGCGATCTTCACGAACCACCCCCGGTGAAAAACGGTCTCATAACAGTGCGAGCCGAATTTTCTTTGCGCTCTTTGCGGTGAAAGCTTTTATCGCAAAGTTCGCCAAGGAAACCCCGCTAAGGTCGCAAAGGAAATCCTCGCCGACGGTAGCCTGGCTTTGGTCAGGTCGCACGCCTGCCTCCNCGCGTATAATCGTGCTTCCTCGACGGCTCTTTTCTGATGATCCTTGGCGTCCTCAACCCTCATGGAGTTGAACTGGTCTGGCGGGCGCTCCTGTTTCTGGCAATTGCCGGTTCCTTCACCTCCACCATCTACCTGGCGATGACCCTGGTTGCGGCGACGCGGCACTTGCGGCGGGCGCGAACGGCACAGGCTGCGGCAGACGCGGTGCCGAAGTCTTCTCTGCCGTCCGTTACCGTTTTCAAGCCCGTGCATGGCATGGAAGAGCAACTGGCCGCTAACCTGGAAAGCTTCTTTCGGCAAGACTATCCGGACTACGAAGTCGTCTTCGGCGTGCGCGACGCGGATAATGCAGCGGCGCG
>JGI12269J14319_10005614_pt1 | contig 11055 bp, 9 predicted proteins | sample PeaSoiSIISIP2007_FD_14319 | JGI IMG/M metagenome (IMG submission 14319) | reverse complement strand
CGTCCTCCACACGGGCGAGACGATGGGTGAGGGTGGACATCAGGACGGTCTCCTTTCCGGCCGCGCCTCCCACACCTCTCCCAGAGGGAGAGGGAGGGGCCCCGAGCGAAGCGATGGGGAGGGTGAGGGGTTACAGCGCTTCAGGCAAATCTCCCATAACGCCGAGCGCGTTCGCGGCGTTGCTCGCCAGCCCGAGAGGCCGTAACCCCTCACCCTCCCGCTGCGCTACGCGCGCGGGCCCCTCCCTCTCCCTATGGGAGAGGTTTATGACTACCGGCGCCGGCTTACCGCGGGGGGATTCTTGGCAGCTTCCGACCAGACCGCCGCGGCCCCGCGTCCCCGCTTCACCGACCACCTCCTGCGCGTCTTCGGCCTCGGCTTCGGCCTCGCCGTCGTCATCGGCGGCGTCATCGGCTCCGGCATCATGCGCAACCCGGGCGTGGTCGCCGCCGGGTTCCCCTCAGCGCCGCTGGTGCTGCTCGCCTGGCTGGGCGGGGGCCTCTTCTGCGCCGTCGACGCCATGCCGGTGGTCGAGGTGGGCTCGGCCATCCCGCTGGCCGGCGGGCCCTATCCCCTGGCCAAGCGCGCGTTCGGCCCCTTGCTCGGCTTCGTCGTCGGCTGGGCCGACTGGCTGCAGCTCGCCATCTCCACCGGCTTCATCGCCGTGGCGTTCGGCGAGTACGTCCACCGCCTGGGCCTGCTGCCGCACGTCGACGGCGGCCTGCTCGCCATAGGGCTCGTCGCCGCTTGCGGCGCGCTCAACTGGATCGGCGCCAAGGTCGGCGGCTGGTCCCAGGACCTCGGCAGCGCGGTCAAGGCGATCGGGCTCCTCATCCTGGTCGCGCTCCTCTTCCTCGCGCCGCGCGGCGCGCCCGTCGCGTCGGCCCCGCCGCCCCCCGTCTTCACCTGGATCGCCGCCGTCATCGCGCTCCGCGCCATCTACGGCGCCTACGGCGGCTGGCAGAGCGCGATCTACTTCTCCGAGGAGGTGAACGCCCCCGAGCGCAACATCGCCCGCGCCACCTTCGCCGGCCTGGCGATGGTCACGACGATCTATGTGCTGGTCAACGCCGCCGTCCTCTACGTGCTGCCGATCGGCGTGCTCGCCCGCTCGACGCTGCCGGTAGGCGATGCGGCCAGACTCGTGCTCGGCCAGGCGAGCAGCGTCGTCGTCACCGGCCTCGCCATCGTCGCCGTCGCCACGCTCACCAACCTGCAGATCATGGAGCATGCGCGCAACACCTACGCGCTTGCCCGCGGCGGCATGCTGCCGCCCCGCCTGACCCACGTCTCGCTCTCGGGCTCGCCCCGGGTCAGCCTGATGGTCGTCCTGGCCGCGATCCTCATCATCATCGCCGCCGCCGACCTGGTGAAGGGCACCCTCTACGTGGTGCTGCTCAACCTCTATGCCCCGATGCCGATGATCATCTTCCTCGCCCTCGCCATCGCCTCGATTGTCCTGCGCCGCGCCGAGCCCGACCTGCCCCGCCCCTGGCGGATGCCGCTCTTCCCGCTCCCGGCTATCCTCTCGGCCACGGTCAACGTCATCCTCCTCGTCCTCTTCCTCGCCGGCGACTGGAAGACCGGCCTCTGCTCGGCGCTGCTGCTAGCCGCCGCCTTCCCGCTCTATGCGTACGGGCACAACCGCTGGCGGGGGCGGGAGCCGGCAACCTAGCCGCGCGGCTACTCGGCGGCGTGGCGCTTGCGACGTCCTTCGGACTCGAACCTACCAGCGCATAGGTTGTCGGGCGCCCGCTAGAGGGGCCGAGGCGCCGCGACCCCGGCGCTAAGCGTTTCGCTGAGCGCCCCTCCGCGTATGGTTCAATGCACTCAGTCCGCGGCGTTCGATTGTGCAGTGTTCCTGGTCGGCAAGGGTTCTCCCTTGCTGCTGGCTTTGGACACCCCCACCACCATCACCACCACCACCAACAGAGCCAAAGCCAAGTCAGGACCTTCCCAATCGACGCCGCGGCAACCCGCGGCGGCGCGGAAACGCGTGCACTTGCCCGCATGCGCGGCGGCGACGGCTTCCCTAATCCCCGTCCATCTTCAACGCCGCGATGAACGCCTCCTGCGGGATCTCCACCTTCCCGAACTGGCGCATCCGCTTTTTCCCCTCTTTCTGCTTATCCAGAAGCTTGCGTTTGCGGGTGGCGTCGCCGCCGTAGCATTTGGCGGTGACGTCCTTGCGGAGCGCGCGGACGGTTTCGCGGGCGATGATCTTGCCGCCGAGCGCCGCCTGGATCGGGATCTGGAAGAGGTGAGGCGGGATCAGCTCCTTCATCTTCTCGACCATGGCGCGGCCTCTGGTTTCGGCGCGGGTGCGGTGGACGAGCATGGAAAGGGCGTCGACCGGCTCGGCGTTGACCAGGATCTGCATCTTGACCAGGTCGCCTTCGCGGTAGTCCTCGAGCGCATAGTCGAAACTGGCGTAGCCCTTCGAGACGCTCTTCAGCCGATCGTAGAAGTCGAACACGACCTCGTTCAGCGGCAGGTCGTAGACCACCATGGCGCGGCTGCCGACATACGACAGCTCGCGCTGTTCGCCGCGGCGGTCCTGGCAGAGCTTGAGCACCGCGCCCAGGTAGTCGTCCGGAGTGAAGATGGTGGCCTTGATCCAGGGCTCGGCGATGGAGGCGATGCGCACCGGATCTGGCATGTCGGCCGGGTTGTGCAGCTCGATGGTCTCGCCGTTGGTCAGGCTGATGCGATAGACGACCGAGGGCGCGGTCGCGATCAGGTCGAGGTCGAACTCGCGGGTCAGCCGCTCCTGGATGATCTCGAGGTGGAGCAGGCCGAGGAACCCGCAGCGGAAGCCGAAGCCGAGCGCGGCGCTCGTCTCCATCTCGTAGGTGAAGGAGGCGTCGTTCAGCCTCAGGCGCCCGACCGCGGCGCGCAGGTCCTCGAAGTCGGCCGCATCGACCGGGAAGAGGCCGCAGAAGACGACCGGCTGCACCTCCTTGAAGCCGGGGAAGGGGGCTGACGTCGGATGGCGCTCGTCGGTGATGGTGTCGCCGATGGCCGCGTCGGCCACGTCCTTGATCTGGGCGGTGAGGAAGCCGATCTCGCCCGGCCCGAGCGTGTCGAGCTCGGTCCGCTTGGGGCGGAAGACGCCTAGCCGGTCGACCTTGTAGACCGCGCCCGCCTGCATCAGCCGCACCGACTGGCCGACGTTCAACGACCCGTCGAACACGCGCACCAAGACGACCACGCCGAGGTAGGCGTCGTACCAGGCGTCGACGAGCAGAGCTTTCAGCGGCGCGTCCGCATCGCCCTTCGGAGCGGGCAGGCGCTGCACGATCGCCTCCAGCACCGCGTGCACGCCAAAGCCGGTCTTGGCCGAGCATTCGACGGCATCGGATGCGTCGAGGCCGATCACCTCTTCGATCTGCTCGCGCACGCGGGCGGGCTCGGCGGCGGGCAGGTCGACCTTGTTCAGCACCGGCACGATCTCGTGGTCGTGCTCGATCGCCTGGTAGACGTTGGCCAGCGTCTGCGCCTCGACCCCCTGGCTTGCGTCGACCACCAGGATCGAGCCTTCGCAGGCCGAGAGCGAGCGCGAGACCTCATAGGCGAAGTCGACGTGCCCGGGCGTGTCCATCAGGTTCAGCACGTAGGCCAGGCCGTCGTCTGCGGTGTAGTCCAGGCGCACGGTCTGCGCCTTGATGGTGATGCCGCGCTCGCGCTCGATCTCCATGGAGTCGAGCACCTGCTCCTTCATCTCGCGCGCGGTCAGGCCGCCGGTCTCCTGGATCAGCCGGTCGGACAGCGTCGACTTGCCATGGTCGATGTGGGCGATGATGGCGAAGTTGCGAATACGGCTAAGCGGCGTCATGGCCGGCGGGGTCTAGCACGAATTCNNNCGGNCNNTCCTCCCCCANTGGGGGAGGATCTTGCCCTGCGTTAGGCGGTCCTGGCGGCCTCAAGGAACGAATCGCAGCAAGCTACGCTATACTGACGGAACGGCCGCATACTGGCCGTAAACCCGACGCATTGGCGCGTCAGCATTTGCGAAAGCTTTGGTGAGGAGACGGCGCGATGGATCGGCGCATCTTGATGACTTCGGGTCTGGCGCTGGGCGCGGCCCAGCTCGTGCCGGGGCTCGCGCGCGGCCAGGACCAGGGCCACGACCAGCCGCCGATGCCGGCGCCCGAGAACCATCCCGACTACCACCCGCAGCCGACTTACCGCGAAGAGGAGATCGTGCACGACGTCTCCGACTTCATGGGCGTCACCGCCGAGGCGGCGGGCGCCGCGGTCGAGCGCATCTTCCGCGATAACGGCCGCCCCACCGGCTACATCGCCGGCACGGAGACGGCGGGCGCGATCGTGGCCGGCCTGCGCTATGGGCGCGGCCTGCTCTACATGAAAGAGTTCCCGCGCCAGACGGTCTACTGGCAGGGCCCCTCGGTCGGCTGGGACTTCGGCGGCAACGCCGCGCGGGTCTTCACCCTCTGCTACAATCTGCAGTTCCCGGACATGATCTACCGGCGCTTCCCGGGCGTGGAGGGCACCGCCTACCTGATCGCCGGGCTGGGGGTGAACTACCAGCGCGCCGAGGACATCACGCTGGCCCCCATTCGCGCGGGCCTGGGCTTAAGACTCGGCGCCAACGTCGGCTACCTCTCCTACAGCCGCTCCCGCCACATCTCGCCGTTCTAGCTTTCCCCCTCCCAGAGGGAGGGGGCGAGCGCCAAAGGCGCGAGGGGGGAGGGGTTACGGCGCTTCAAGCAAACCGGCCACGCCCTAACCCCTCATCGTCCCCGCCTGTCGGCGGGGCCCCTCCTTCTCCCTCTGGAAGAAGTTCGATCTAGCGCCTGGCCGACTTGCATGCCGGGCCGCGCCAGCAGGCCCTGGCCGGGGACGTGATTGATCTCGAGCCGTGTCCCGTCCGGGTCCTCGAACAGGATCGAGTAGTAGCCGGGGGCGAAGCGGTCCTCCTGCGGCCCGTGGACCATCTTCGCGCCGATCTTGGTGAGGAAGCCGTGGGCCTCGTCGACGTCCTCTCTGGAGCGGGCGCGGAAACAGACATGATGCAGGCCGACCGCGCCCTGCTCGAACCGCTTGCCCCGATGTTCCGGCGTCGCCGCCTCGATCCCGAACCCGGTTCGTCCGCCGACGCAGTAGTAGATGCCGGGCCCGTCGGCGACGCAGGTCAGCCCCAAGAACGGCAACAGCTGAGAATAAAACTCCCGCGCCGCGGCAAAATCTCCCGCGCAGATAAAGATATGCGCAACCCCATTGATCTCCATCGTCCCTCCTCGGTCCCGATCCGGCAAAGCGCGCGAAACCTCTCCCATAGGGGGAGGGAGGGGCCCCGAGCGAAGCGATGGGGAGGGTGAGGGGTTACAGCGTTTCAGGCAAACCCCAACCGCGCCAACCCCTCATCGCCCCCACGCCTGCGGCGCGGGTCCCCCCTTCTCCCCGTGGGAGAAGTTCGCGCGCTAGCTCCGCAGCTTCGCTCCCACCGCCTTTTCCGCCGCTGCTACGATCCGCGTGGACAGGCCTTCGATCTCCGCGTCGGTCAGGGTGTGATCCACGGGTTGGATCGTGACCTCGAGCGCCAGCGATTTCTTGCCCCCTGGCACGCCTTGCCCCTGGTAGAGGTCGAACACCCAGACCCCGGCGATCAGCGCCTTGTCGGCGGCGGCGACGGCCTTGACCAGGTCGCCGGCGGCGACGCCCTCGTCGACGACGAACGCGAAGTCGCGCCTGAGCGGCATGAACGGCGAAAGCTCGAGCGCCGGCTTGGTCTTCGCGGGCTTGCGCTTGGCTTCCGGCAGCGCCTCCAGCCAGATCTCGAACCCCAGCATCGGCGCTTCGGCATCGAGCGCGGCCAGCGCGCCCGGGTGCAGCGCCCCGAACTCGGCGAGCACGGCCTTTGGCCCGAGCTGCAGCCGGGCCGAACGACCCGGATGCCACCAGCTCGCCGCGGCGCCTTGCGCGATCTGCAGCGAAGCCACCGGCGCGCCGAGCTCGGCGAGCAGCGCCATCACGTCGCCCTTCAGCGCAAAGAGGTCGTCGGGCGCCTGGCCGTCCCAGCGCCTGGGCCAATGCGGCGCGATCAGCCCGGCGATCGCCGTCCGCTGATCCTGCGGCCGGTCGCCGGCGAACACCGGCCCGACCTCGAACAGGGCGACGTCGGCGAAGCCGCGGTTTGCGTTTCTGGCCGCCGCCTCGATCAGGTTGGGCAGGATCGAGGGGCGCATGCAGTCGAGGTCGGCGCCGATCGGGTTCTCGAGCACGAGCTCGGCGGCGCCGCCGCCGAACCGCTCGGCGAACGCTCGGCGCATGAACGACCAGGTGATCGCCTCCTCGTAGCCCAAGGCCGCCAGCACGCGCCGGGCGACCGCCGCCCGGGCCTGGCGCTGGGTAAGAACCCCGCCGGCGCGCGCCTCGACCTCGGGCAGCGGCACGGCCGGCAGCTTGTCGTAGCCGAAGATGCGGGTGACCTCCTCGACGAGGTCGGCCTTGCCCTCGACGTCGCGCCGCCAGCTCGGCGGCTGGACGATGTAGGTCTTCGCCGCAGCCCGCGTCGCGAAGCCGAGGCTGGAAAGAATTTCCAGGCTTCTTTCCGGCGGTATGTCGAGACCACCCAGCTTGGCGACGTAAGCCGGGTCGAAGTCGACGGCGGGGACCGGCTCGGGCGGCTGGCCGGCGAGCGAGACCTCGGACGCCTCGCCACCGCAGAGCTCGAGCACCAGCTGGGTCGCAAGCTCGATGCCCGGGACCAGGAACTCCGGATCGACGCCGCGAGCGAAGCGATACTGCGCGTCGGAGAGCAGGCCGGTGGCGCGCCCGGTCTGGGCGGTGCGGATCGGGTCGAACCAGGCGCTCTCGATGAAAACCTCGGTCGTTGCGTCCGTGCAGCCGGTCGACAGGCCGCCCATCACCCCGCCCAGCCCGATCGCGCCGGAGCCGTCGGCGATCACGCAGTACTCTTGCGTGACCAGATAGGTCTCACCGTCCAAGGCCAGAACCTCCTCGCCCTCGCGGCCCAGCCTCGCCTCGAGGAAACCCCCGGTGATCTTCCCTGCGTCATAGACGTGCAACGGCCGGGCGCGGTCGTAGGTGACGAGGTTGGTGATATCGACGAGCGCCGAGATGGGGCGCAGGCCAATCGCGCGCAGGCGCGCCTGCAGCCAGGCCGGCGATGGCCCGTTCTTAACGCCGCGGATGAGGCGCCCCGCGAACGCCGGGCAGGCGTCGGAGCCGTCCAGCCGGATCTGAACCGGGCAGGGGAAGCCGCCCTTCACCGGCTTGATCGAGAGGTCCTTGAGCTTGCCCAGGCCGGCGGCGGCGAGGTCGCGGGCGATGCCCGCCACGCCCAGCCAGTCGGGGCGGTTCGGGGTGACCTCGAAGTCGATGACCGCTTCCAGGCCCAGCGCCTCGGACGCGCTCGAGCCCACCGCCGGCTCGCCGGCGAGCTCGATGATGCCGTCGGACTCCTCCGCGGTTTCCAGCTCGGCGGCTGAGCAGAGCATGCCGTTCGAGACCACGCCGCGCACGGCCCTGGGCTCGAGCGTGATGCCGGAGCCTGGAATGTAGGTCCCGATCGGCGCGTAGACGGTCAAGAGGCCCGCCCGCGCGTTCGGCGCGCCGCAGACGATCTCCTTCACGCCATCCTTGGTCTGGGCCTGGCAGACGCGCAGGCGGTCGGCGTTCGGGTGCTGGACCGCTTCGACGACGCGGGCGACCGAGAAGGCGGCGAACCGCTGGTGCGGATCGTCGACGTGCTCGACTTCCATGCCGATCATGGTCATGGCCTCGGCGATCTCGGCCGTGCTCGCCGAGGTCTCGAGGTGGTCCTTCAGCCACGAGAGGGTGAACTTCATCGGCTGAGCCCCGTCGCGGGATTCGGCTGCGAGAAGGCCGAGAAGCCGTAGTGGCCGAGCCACCGCGTGTCGGCGGAGAACATGTCGCGCAGGTCGGGCATCCCGTACTTGAGGGTCCCCAGCCGGTCGACGCCGAGGCCGAAAGCGAAGCCCTGCCACTCGTCCGGATCGAGGCCGACGGTGCGCAGGATGTTCGGATGCACCATCCCGCCGCCCAGGATCTCGAGCCAGTCGGTTCCCTCGCCGATCTTCACCACGCCGGCCGAGCGGTCGCACTGCACGTCCATCTCCGCCGAGGGCTCGGTGAAGGGGAAGAAGTGCGGGCGAAAGCGGGTGACCACGTCGTCGCGCTCGAAGAAGCGGCGCACGAAGGCGTCGAGAGTCCACTTCAGGTGCCCGAGGTGGATGGCGCGGTCGATGACCAGTCCCTCGGCCTGGTGGAACATCGGCGTGTGGGTGCGGTCAGAGTCGCGGCGATAGGTGCGGCCCGGCCCGATGATGCGGATCGGCGGCGCCTGGCCGTGGGCGAACTGCGGCGCCTCGACCGGCGCGTTCGACCGCTGCATGACCCGGATCTGGATCGGGCTCGTGTGGGTGCGCAGCACCTTGCGCTCGCCCAGGGCGTCCTCGGCCAGGAAGAAGGTGTCGTGGACCTCCCGCGCCGGGTGCTTGGGCGGGAAGTTCAGGCCGGTGAAGTTGTGGAAGTCGTCCTCGATGTCCGGCCCTTCGGCGACGGCGAAACCCATCCCGGCGAAGATGGCGACGATTTCGTCCATCACCTGCATGGTCGGATGCACCGCGCCCTTGCGCCGGGGCGGGGCGGGCAAGGTGAGGTCGACGCGCTCGGCGGCCAGGCGCTCGTCCAGCGCGGCGGCGTCGAGCGCCGCCTTGCGCTCGGCGATGGCGGCCGTGACGCGGTCGCGCAGGCCGTTGATCAGCGGCCCCTGCACGCGCCGCTCGTCGGGGCTCATGGCGCCCAGGGTCTTGAGCAGGTTGGAGACCTGGCCGGTCTTGCCGAGTGCGGCCACGCGCACCGCCTCCAGCGCCGCCGGATCGGCTGCGGCGGCGATCTGGGCGGAGAGATCGGTTTCGAGGGTGGAGAGGTCGGTCATGGCGGGCTTTGCTTTATCCGGATTGCATGCAGGCGCGAAGGCGGTCCGGCTCGCGGGCCGCCTCGATACCTCTTCCGAAGAGAGCGTCAGGCCAGCGCGGCGCGAACCTTGTCGGCGATGGCCTTGAACCCGGCGGGATCGGCGCCCGCCACATCGGCGAGAACCTTGCGGTCGATCACGACGCCCGCCAGCTCAAGGCCGTGCATAAATCGGGCGTAGGTCAGCCCTTCCGTCCGGGCCGCGGCGTTGATGCGCTGGATCCAGAGCGCGCGGAACGAGCGCTTCTTGTTGCGCCGGTCGCGATAGGCGTACTGCCCCGCCCGATCGACGGCGGCTTTGGCGGCGCGGATCGTGGTCCCGCTGCGGCCGTAGAAGCCCTTGGCCTGCTTCAGGACCTTCTTGTGCCTGGCGTGGGAGGCGACTCCCCGTTTGACGCGAGCCATCTCAGATCACCTCGCGCCGTACGGCATGTAGGACTTCACCGTCTTGGCGTCCGCGTCGTTCAGCACCTTGGTGCCGCGGTTCTGCCGGATGTACTTGGCGTCGTGGCTCATCAGCCGGTGGCGCTTGCCGGCGACGCCTGCCTTGACCTTGCCGGTCGCGGTGATCTTGAAGCGCTTCTTGGCGCCCGACTTCGTCTTCAACTTCGGCATTTTCCAGCGGGGCCGATCAGGCCCCGTCCTCTTGAGGGTGGTCAGTCAGAACCGCCATGGCATGCCATGGGCCAGGCGGCTCTTCGGAAGCCGGCGTGCATACGGCAAACGCCCCCGAAAAGCAACGCCGGCGGCTTGCCTAGCGCCGTGCAGCGGCGGTGGCGACGCCGGCGGCGATGAGGACGCCGCCGCTCGCTCGCCTGGACCAGAGCAGCGTCTTTGGCCGGCGGAGCAGCGCCGCCGCATGGCTGGCGGCCAGCGCGTAGGTCGTGTCCGTCGCGCCGACCACGCCGGCAAAGGTGACGATCAGGATCGCGGCCTGCGGCCAGTAGGCGGCGTGCGCGCTGATGAACTGCGGCGCGAAGGCCACGAAGAAGACGATGGTCTTCGGGTGGAAAATGCCGAGCGCGACATTGCTCATGAACGCCGCCCGCGAGGTGATCGGCGGCGGCGGGGCGATGTGCTCGTCGGTGAGCTTGCGCGCCTTCCACAGAGTCCAGAGGCCGAGCCCGATCAGGTAGAGCGCGCCGGCCCACTTCAGGATCTGGAACGCCAGCGCCGAGGCGGCGAGGATCGCGCCGACGCCCGCCATCGACAGCGTCATGCAGATCAGATTGCCGAGCACCATGCCGCCGACCGAGGCGAGCGCGACCTTTCGGCCCGAGCCCAGGGCGTATCCCACGATGCTGGTCACGGCCGGTCCGGGGATCACCCCGATCGCCGCTGAAGCCGCCACAAACGCAAGCCAGAGATGCAGGTCCATGCGTGGGGGAAAGCAGGAGGGCGGTGCGGCTGTCAACGGTCAAGATCCTCCACCAAGGGGGGGAGGATCTAGCCTCGCGGCTCCTGCACCTTCAGCTCGGCGACCTTGGCGAGGCGGCCGTCGGGGAGGCGATAGGTGGCCTCGAAGGAGGCTGGTTGCACCAGGCGCACACTCTCGCCCTGTTTCAGCATGACCGCGCCGTTGCGGAACCTCTGCGGGGTGGCGGCTGGCCCGCGGTAGCGACCGGCGCCGGGAACGAAGACGGCCCGGCAGGTGTCGCCTGCCTTGCGCCAATGCAATCCGAACCCGACCGGCGCTTTCGGATCGAAGGGCGTCATCCGTTCGGCCACGAACGCACGCGTGGAGTCGTAGGCCGCGCCGATCCCGAGCCGGCCTGCAAAGAGGACGGCCGACTTGATCTGCGCCAGCGTCAGCGCCTCCGGGTCCGGGTTCAGACGCTTCACCTTCCGGGCGAGCTTCGCGCCCTGGGCCGCATCGATGGGGCTGACGATGATCACCGCCGTGCCGTCGCCAGAGGCAGCCTGCCAGCACGCGTCATCCGGATTGAAGAAGACGACCCCGCGCCCCTCGATTGGCCGCCCGTGGTGGTCGACGAACGACTCGGCCGCCTTCTCGCCCGGCGGCGCCACCAGCGGCTCGCCGCCGCCGGCGAGCTTCGGCACCGGCAGGAT
>JGI12269J14319_10005601_pt1 | contig 11067 bp, 11 predicted proteins | sample PeaSoiSIISIP2007_FD_14319 | JGI IMG/M metagenome (IMG submission 14319) | reverse complement strand
CCCCCTGAACGGCGGGTGGCTCACCGGCCGCTACCGCAAGGACGCACCCTTGCCCGAGGGGGGACGGGCCAGTCGGATGCCGTCGCGCTACGACCCGAAGCGTCCCCAGGTCATGGCCAAGCTCGACGCCATCGAGGCCCTCGTTCCGGTGGCCGAGGACGCCGGCGTTCCCCTCAGCCACCTCGCTCTCTCCTTCGTCCTGACCCACCCGGCCGTGACCGCAGCCATCATCGGGCCCCGGACCATGGAGCAGATGGTCGATGCGCTCGGCGCCGTCGATGTGGCCCTGGGCGACGCCACCCTCGACCGCATCGACGCCGTGGTCGCCCCCGGCGTCACCATCGACCCCGAGGACGCCGGGTGGACGCCGCCGTCGGTGTCGGACGTCTGGCGGCGCCGGCGTCCCCCGGCCACCCGGAGCTCGGGAAGCTGATCGGCGTCACCGCGGCCACGGAATCCCTCCGAGCCGGAACGGGAAAGGAACGACCGTCATGCCGACCACGGCGCCGATGCCGATCGAGGAGGCGAACCGCACCCTCACCGCCACCGGTCAGATGTTCGAGATGCAGGACGTGGAGATCCGCGGCGTCGTCACGCGGGTGTGGAAGAACGCACCCCCCGGTCTGCGGGCCATCCTCGAGCTCTCGCGCGGTCACGGCGACAAGGACTATCTGGTCTACGAGGACGAGCGGACCACCTTCGAGGAGAATTTCACCGTGGCCGCCACCCTGGCGCGGTCGCTGCAGGAGCGCTTCGCTATCGAGAAGGGTGACCGGGTCTCGATCGTCATGCGGAACCTGCCCGAGTGGGTCTCGGCCTTCTGGGCCACTGCCGCCGCCGGTGCCGTGGTCGTCCCCCTGAACGCCTGGTGGACCGGGCCGGAGTTGCAGTACGGGCTCCACGACTCGGGCACGGCCGTCGTCTTCGTCGACAGCGAGCGCCTGGCCCGTCTGCAGCCCCATTTCGGCGAGCTCCCCCACCTGCGGGCGGTCGTGGTCACCGACGAGCACCGCACGGCCCTCCGGGATCTCCCGTCGTCGCCGGTGCCGGTGATCGCCTTCGACCAGCTGGTGGGTGAGCGTCCGACCGGCGCCCCGGCCGCGGGCGTCACGCTGCCCGACGTGGGGATCGAACCCGACGACGACGCCACCATCTTCTACACGTCGGGGACGACGGGGAAGCCGAAGGGAGCGGTGGGCAGCCATCGCAACATGGCCACCAACCTGATGAGCCTGTTCTTCTTGAACGCCCGGGCGTCGCTGCGGGGGACCAACGGGCCCGGCGACGGCGCCGGCGGCGGCGATGCCGACCGCAACGCCTATCTGCTCTCGGTCCCTCTCTTCCACGCCACGGGATGCCACTCCATCCTGGTGGCCAACAGTGCGGCGGGGAACAAGCTGGTGATGATGCACCACTGGAACCCCGAGCGGGCCCTGGAGCTCATCGAGCGCGAACGCATCACCACCTTCGGAGGGGTCCCCGCCATGGCCATGCAGGTGATCGATTCTCCCGATTTCGCCACCCGCGACACCTCCTCGGTGCGTTCCGTCGCCTACGGGGGGGCACCGGCCCCACCCGATCTCGTGCGGCGGATCAAGGAGCACTTCCCGGTGGGAGCGCCCTCCAACGGCTACGGGCTCACCGAGACGTCGTCGGTCACCACCATGAACGTGGGCGACGACTACGTCCGCAAGCCCGACAGCGTGGGACCGGCGGTCCCGGTGTGCGACGTGGCCGTCGTCCCCGAAGGGTTCGAGGGCGCGGAACCCACCGCGGACCTTCCCGCCGGACCCGACGCCGTGGGCGAGCTGTGGATCAAGGGCCCGAACGTCGTGCGCGGCTACTGGAACAAGCCCGAGGACACGGCGGCGTCCTTCACGGCGGGATGGCTCCATTCCGGTGACATCGCCCGCATCGACGAGGAGGGGTTCATCCATATCGTGGACCGGGCCAAGGACCTGGTGATCCGCGGCGGAGAGAACGTCTCCTCGGTCGAGGTGGAAGCCGCCTTGTTCGAGCACCCGTCGGTGGCCGACTGCGCCGTGATCGGCGTCCCCCACCCCGTCCTGGGCGAGGAGGTCGGTGCGGCGGTGGCGCTGCGTCCGGGGACCACGGTGACGGCCGAGGAGCTGATCCGATTCGCCCGCGAGCGGCTGGCCTCGTTCATGGTCCCCACCCATGTCTGGTTCCTCTCCGAACCCCTCCCCCGCAACCCGCAGGGCAAGGTGCTCAAGCGCGAGCTGCGGATCTCGCTCGTGGGCGAGATGCCGGTGATCCCGTGACCGGCGCCACGTCACCGGCCGCCCTCCTCGGCGGCCATCGCGCCGTGATCACCGGCGGTGGCTCGGGCATCGGCCGGGCCGTCTGCCAGCGCTTCGCCGCCCACGGGGCGCGGGTGGCGGTCCTCGACATCGACGGCCCCGCCGCCCGGGCCACGGCCGACACCATCGACGCGGTGGCCGTCGAGGTCGACGTCACCGATGCCGACGCCATGACGGCCGCCGTCGACGCCGCCGCCGCCCGACTCGGCGGTGTGTCGCTGCTGATGAACAACGCCGGGGGCAGCACCATGGCCCCGCTGGTCGGCTGGGACCCCGAGGAATGGGACCGGCTGGTCCGGCTGAACCTGACCGGCGTCTTCAACGGGATGCGCGCCGGGGTTCCCCACCTCCTGTCCAACGGCGGGGGCGCCGTGGTCAACACCTCGTCGATCAGCGCCACCCGTCCCTCGGCCGGGGAGGCGCCGTACTCGGCGGCCAAGGCGGGCGTCATGGCCCTCACGGCGTCGGCCGCCCTCGAGTACGGCCCGGCCATCCGGGTGAACGCGGTGGCCCCGGGGATGATCCGGACGAACCTGACCAAGCCCCTGCTCGACGGGCTCCCCGACGAGGTCGAGCGCTACCGGCGGACGACCCCGATCGGCCGCGTCGGTGATCCCGAGGACGTGGCCGACGTGGTCCTGTTCCTGTGCTCCGACCTGGCCCGCTTCGTCACCGGCCAGACCCTCGTGGTGGACGGCGGGATGACCCTGCACGGTGCCGGGGTGGACGGCCTGTTCGACCGCTTCTTCGGACCGGCCCAGCGCCGGTGACCGCCGTCAGAGCAGGTCAGAGCAGACGGCGCTCCGACGCCCAGCGGGTGAGCTGGTGCCGGCTCGACAGCTGGAGCTTGCGCAGAACGGCCGACACGTGGCTCTCCACCGTCTTGATCGAGATCGACAGCTCCCGCGCCACCTCCTTGTAGGCGTACCCGCGGGCGATGAGTCGCAGGACCTCCCGCTCCCGGGGGGTGAGCTGATCGAGTTCGGGGTCGAACGTCACGGTGGCACCGCCGGCGACGGCCGGGTCGGCGGCGAAGGCGTCGAGGACGAACCCCGCCAGCCGCGGCGAGAAGACGGCGTCCCCGTCCGCCACCCGGACGATGGCGTCGGTGAGCTCGGCGCCCGAGATGGTCTTCGTCACGTAACCCCGGGCCCCGGCCCTGATCACGCCGATCACGTCCTCGGCGGCGTCGGAGACCGACAGGGCCAGGAAGCGGACCTCGGGATGGGCGAGACCGACGGCGGCGATGACCGCCTGTCCCCCGCCGTCGGGCATGTGCACGTCGACGAGGACGACGTCGGGCAGGCGCTCACCGATGAGCTCGATGGCCGCCGCCACCTCGTCGGCCTCCCCCACCACCTCGACCTCGGGCCCGAGCTCGGCCCGGACCCCGGCCCGGAACAGGCGGTGGTCGTCGACCAGGAAGACCCGCAGAGGGCGCCCGGTGCTCATGGCCGGACGTCCGGCCTCGCCATGACCAGCTCCACCTCCGTGCCCTCGCCGGGGACGCTGCGGATGTCCACCGTCCCTCCGTGACGGGCCATCCTGGCCCGGATCGAGTCGGAGATCCCGCGGTGGCCCTCGACGACGGCCCCGGGATCGAATCCCCTCCCCCGGTCACGGACGAACAACGACACCCGGGTCGGTTCCACCTCCACGAACACCGACACCGTCGTCGCCCCCGACCAGACGGCGGCGTTGACGGCCGCCTCGCGACCCGCCGCCAACAGGGCCCGCAGGTCCTCGTCGAGGGCGCAGTCGCCGACGACGACGGACTCCACGGCGACCCCGTGGTTCTCCTCCACCTCGCTCTCGATGACGGCGACACCTTGGGCGAGCGTCGCCACCTCCGACGCGTCGAACGATCCGGGAGGGCGCCCCTCGAACAGCCACGCCCGCAGCTCGCGCTCTTGGACCCGGGCCAGACGCGTCACCTCACGGGGATCACCCGATGATCTCTGGATCAGGGCCAAGGTCTGCAGGACCGAGTCATGGATGGCCGCCGCCATGTCGGCACGTTCCTGGGTGCGGACCCGCTGGCGGCGCTCGACGGCGAGGTCACGGGCGAGGGCCAACCACCAGGGACCGAAGACGACGAGGAAGCCGGTGATGACGACGGCGGCGGAGGCGACGCCCTCGAGGGTGGCGCCCGTCGGGTGCCGGGTGGCCACCAGGCCCCCGAGCCCGGCCGCCACCAGGGCGATGCCCACCACGATCCGGCCGACGAGGACTCGGCGCGTCTGCCGGTCGGGCATTCCGGGGACGGGCGCCTGTTCGATGACCTGTCGCAGAAAGGCCCTCTCGTCCTGGCTGGCGTCCCGCCACACCAGGACCAACCCGGCGGCACCGAACGACACCGGCCAGATGAGGCTGGCGGCGAAGCCCAGCCCGAGGGCCCCCAGGGCGAGCAGGAGGCAACCCAGGACGGTGGCGAAGGCGAGCCCCAGGGCGATGGCCCCGCGGTCGGTGGTGGCCCGGCGGGCGATGGACGTCGACTCCCCCTGGCGCGCCATGACCAACCAGGCCAGGACGTAGAGCGCGAAACCGGAGCCGTCGGCGATGGCCAGGACGGCGAAGAGGAGGCGCAGCGCGTTGGCGTCGATCCCGAAGCGGGCCGACAGGCCCCCGGCCACCCCGCCCACCATGACGTCGGCCGTGCTCCGGCGCAGGGGCCCGTCCTGGCGCGGGACGCGCCACCGGGTCCAGAGGTGATGCGTCGACGGCGGATGCCTGCCGCTGGAGGGATCATCGAGGATGGATCGATGATCGCATGGCGGGACCGACCCGACCACCGGGTGTCACCCGGACCGGGGAGCGGTGGTCGGGGTAAACGTCCGGGTCATACCCGATACCGCCGCGGAGCTCCGACCCCGAAGATGGGGGCATGGAACCCGACGATGGTGACAGGCAACCCGACGATGGTGACAGGCGAACCGACGATGGTGACAGGCAACCCGACGATGCTGACAGGCAACCCGACGAGGGCGGCAGCGGAGACGAGACGACGGCCGACCCGGCGGCGGTGACGGGTGACCCCGGGACACCGCCACCGGACGTCGGCGGCGCATCCCACCGGCTCCGCCGGGACATGGAGCACCGGATGCTCGGGGGCGTCGCCGCCGGGCTGGCCCGGTACCTGGACATCGACGTCGTGGTCGTCCGGGTGGCCTTCGCCGCCTTGACCGTCCTGGGGGGCTCGGGTGCCCTGATCTACGTGGCCGCCTGGCTGCTCGTCCCGGCCGACCACGAGCAGCACCCGCTGGCCCGGCAATGGGCCGAGAGGCGCCCGCCCCGTCGCAGCCTGGTCGTCATCGTTCTGGGCATCGTCATCGGCGTGATCGCCCTCTCCGACCTCTTCTCGAGCGGCCCGTGGTGGCCCCATCCCGACGGCGGGGTGGGGCTCGCCTTCGGCGCCGTGGCCCTCGTCCTGGCCCTCACCCTGGTGGCCAACAGCGGCGGGAGCCGGGCGGCCGCGTCCCGCCTGCGTTGGTTGCTCGTCACGCTCGTCCTGGCGGCGGCGGCCGTGGTCGTGGTGGCGGCGGCCACCGTGTTCGCCATCGAGGCGGCCAGCGGTGTCCCCCTGCGCGGCGGGATCGGCGACACCCAGTGGCGTCCGACCTCGGCCGGGCAGCTGGCGCCGCACTACCGGCTGGCCGTGGGCAACCTGAACGTGGACCTGAGCGACGTCGCCTTCCGGCCGGGGACCACCCACGTCACGGCCAGCGTCGGCATCGGGCGCCTCTTCGTCGAGGTTCCCCCCGGTCCGACCGTCAGCGTGGTCGCCCACAGCGGGCTCGGCGATGTCGAGGTGTTCGGCCAGAGCAGCGGTGGGCTGAGCACGGTGCAGACGATGCAGTCCGGCGGCGCCCGCTCGGGGACGCGATCGCGTCTGGTCCTCGAGGCCGACGCCGGGGTCGGTCAGGTCCAGGTGGTCAGGACGGCGTCGGCCTTCTCGTAGACCGCTCAGGGCCCGACGGTGTGGGCGAACTCGGTGAAGCCGGCGTCGGGATCGGCGGGCACCACGCAGAAGAGGAGCCCGCCCGGATCGCGCAGGACGGTCCAGTCGTCGATCCGCTCGACGATCTGCGCTCCGGCGGCCACCAGCCGGGTGATCTCGGCGTCGGTGTCGTCGGACTCCACGTCGAGGTGGACGCGACTGGCTCCCTCGTTCAGGTTCTGCACCAGAACGGGACCGAGGGCGGCGGGATGCTCGAGGACGTGGTACTCGGGGTGCTGGGCGCCTCGACGGATGCCGGCCGAGAGGGCGACCTGCCAGAAGTCACGCGCCGCGTCATGGACGGCGGTCGGGAAGTCGAGGACGACGGTGCGCATCAGGATGCGGTGCATCGCCGGAGCTTATGGCGGGCTCAACGGCGGACCACGAGCTGGCGCATCCACCATCGGATGACGCCCGTCGACGTCTCGGTGACGCGCCGTTCCAGCCTGTCGGCCAGGTCGGCCGTCTCGTCGGGACCGGCCACCGCCGCCACCGCCGGGTCGTCGCGCCACGTGGTCAGGTTGAGCGAGAAGATGGTCGCCGCCCGGCCGGCGGGGACGTCCAGGGGGGTGGAGCGGCAGACTGCCACCACGGTGCCCGGCGGCGCGGGGGCGTCGGCCAGGAGACGGCCGGCGTAGAGGTCGCCGCCGCGCCCGGCCACCACCACCGAGGCCAGCTCGAGGTAGCGGCGGAAGTCGTCGTCGTCGGTGTCGATGCGTTCGGGCTCCTCCACCACGAGGACCCCGTCCGGTCGGAGCTGGCCGGCCCAGGCGGCCATGGCCGTCTGGGGGTCGGGGAGATGGACGACGAGGAAGCGCGCGTAGATGACGTCCGCCGGCGCACCGGGGAGAGGGATCTCGGTGACATCGGCCACCCGGAACGTGCAGCCCGGCGGGGCCGACGCCGTGGCCTCCGCCACGAAGGCGTCCGAGGCGTCGATGCCGACGACCTCGGCACCGGTGAAGGCGGCGGCGAGCATGGCCGAGGTGTGTCCGGGCCCGCAGCCGAGGTCGAGGACCACCCGGCGCCGCCCCGGGGGCAGCTCGGCGAGCAGGGAGCCGCTGGTGGGACCGAAGACCGACGCCAGCACGTCGAGTCGCCTCGACGCCACCGTCGTGTCCCCGAAGGCGTACGAGCCCCGCTGTCCCCTGTCGCCCCCGGAAGGATCGGCCACCGAGGAGGAAGACTACGGCGCCACCCCGGGTCGGGGGCCCCCGGGTGGCGCCGTCACGTCCTCAGGGACGGGAGATCACTTGTTGGGTTGCTTGGTCACCCGCAGATACGGCTTCAGGGCCTTCCATCCGTTCGGGAACTTGGTCTTGGCGTCCTCGTCGGAGAGGGCGGGGACGATGATCACGTCCTGACCGTCCTTCCAGTTGACCGGTGTGGCCACCTGGTAGTCGGCCGTGAGCTGGAGGGAGTCGAGCACCCGGAGGACCTCGTCGACGTTGCGACCGGTGGACGCCGGGTAGGTGATGTAGAGCTTGAGCTTCTTGTCGGGCCCGATGATGAAGAGGGAGCGGACCGTCAAGGTGTCGTTGGCGTTCGGGTGGATCATGTCGTAGAGGTCGGCCACCTTCTTGTCGGGGTCGCCGATGAGAGGGAAGTTGAGGGCCTGGCCCTGGGTCTCCTCGATGTCCTTCTTCCACCCGTTGTGCGACTCCACGGAGTCGACCGAGAGGCCGATGATCTTGGCGTTGCGCTTGTCGAACTCGCCCTTGGCCTTGGCGAAGGCGCCGAGCTCGGTGGTGCACACCGGGGTGAAGTCCTTCGGATGGGAGAACAGGATCCCCCACGAGTTGCCCAGCCATTCGTGGAAGTTGATCGTGCCCTCGGTCGTCTCGGCGGTGAAGTCGGGGGCGATGTCGCCCAGACGGACTGCCATGTCTCCTCCTGCGGTCGTGTTGTCCTGCGTCGATCCGGTGCCGGCTCGGCGTTTCCGGCCCGACTGTAGCGGGCGGGCCGGCAATTGTCGACCCCCGAAGTCACCTTTCTGGACGACCCCGGGCGGTGGGGTCCGGCGGGGCCTCTGGGAGAATGCCGAGGTGCCGACCATCGAGGTTACGACCGACGGCCCCGTCACCGTGGTCACCATCTGCCGCCCCGAGCGGCGCAATGCCGTCGACGGCGCCACCGCCGGGGCCCTCCTCGACGCCTTCCGGGCCTTCGACGCCGACCCCTCGGCCTCGGTGGCCGTCCTCACCGGTGCCGGGGGCAGCTTCTGCGCCGGGGCCGACCTGACGGCCCTGGCCGAGGGCGATCCCCGACCCGTCCTGGAGGACGGGCCCGGGCCCATGGGGCCGACCCGGCTGGAGCTGACCAAGCCGGTCATCGCCGCCATCGAGGGCCACGCCGTGGCCGGCGGATTGGAGCTGGCCCTGTGGTGCGACCTCCGGGTGGCCGCCACCGACGCCGTGCTCGGGGTCTACTGCCGCCGCTTCGGGGTCCCCCTGGTCGACGGGGGTACCGTCCGGCTGCCCCGTCTGGTGGGCCAGAGCCATGCTCTCGACCTGGTCCTCACGGGCCGGGGGGTGGGGGGACCCGAGGCCCTCGGGATGGGCCTCGTGAACCGCCTGGTGGCACCGGGGTCGGCGCTGGCCGAGGCCGTGGTCCTGGCCCATGAGCTGGCCGGCTTCCCCCAGACCTGCCTACGCAACGACCGCCGCTCCGTGCTCTGGCAGTGGGGCCTCGACGAGGAGGACGCCCTGGCCGCCGAGGCCCGCCTGGGGCGCCAGACGATCGGCAGCGGAGAGACGGCGGCGGGGGCGCAGAGCTTCGCCTCCGGTGCCGGCCGCCACGGCGGGCCCCTGTCGTCCGGATGAGCCCGGCGCCGGTGGTGGCCGCCTTCGATTTCGACGGGACCCTCACGCGCGGGGGCAGCGTGTGGCCGTTCCTGGTGGCCGTGCGCGGACGGCGCCGGGTGGCGACGGCCGCCGCCGCCCTGATGCCCAAGCTGGCCGTGGGCGCCGCGCTCGGTGGTCGGTACGCCGACGACGCCAAGGAGGCACTGTTCCGGCGCACCCTGGCCGGGCTCCCGGCCGCCGAGGTGGCCGAGCGGGCCGCCGCCTTCGGACGGGCCCACTACCGTCGGCACGCCCGGGTCGAAGTCCGGGAGCGGATGGAATGGCACCGGGCCCGCGGCCATCGACTGGTCATCGTCTCCGCCTCGCCCGACTGCTACCTGATCCCCCTGGCCCGGGACCTGGCGGTCGACACCGTGGTGGCCACCCGCCTGGCGGTGGGCACCGACGGCCGCCTCACCGGCGGCTACGACGGGAAGAACTGCCGAGGTCACGAGAAGCTGAGGCGCGTCCGGCGCTGGATCGACGACATCGCCGGTCCGACCGACGTCGCCCCCGTCCTGTGGGCCTACGGCAACAGCGCCGGCGACCGCCAGCTCCTGACCGGGGCCGACTTCGGCATCGACGTCGGGCGGCTGGGCCGCGTGGGCGCCCTCCGGTCGTTCCCCCGCCTGTCCGACCTGCCCGGCGACGGCGGCGACGGCGGTGAGGGCGGCACGCTCACCACGTCCGGCGGAAGAAGTGATACGTCCTCGGCAGCGTCACCCGGAACACGGCGGCGGCGTCGATGAGCCGGGAGGCGCTGATGTCCACGGTCCGCCCCCCCATGCGGGCCAGGATGAGGCGCGCCACCTCCTCCCCGGTCCGGCGCGTCAGTCGGGGCGGGGCCCGCAACCCGCGTCCGATGGCGTCGCGGCCCATGGCCGTGGGCATCCAGGCCGGGTACACCACGTGCATGCGGACACCACGCCGGGCCACCCGGAAGCTGACGCTCTCGGTGAACGCCGAGAGCGCCGCCTTCGAGGCCGGGTAGATCCCTGGGCCCGGCGACGGGAGACGGCCGCCGTCGGACGAGACGTTGACCACGATCCCCGCCCCCCGGTCGATCATCCCCGGCAGGACGGCCAGGGTGCCGGCCACGGCGGCGAAGAAATTGACCTCGAAGGTGCGACGGACGTCGTCCATGGTCATCTCGGCCAGGCGGATCCCGGGGTCGGTGGCGGCGTTGTTGACCAGGATGTCCACCCGGCCCCGGGTCTTCGCCACCTCGGCCAGCAGCGCCGTCCACGCCCCGGTGTCGGAGACGTCGCTGCGGGCCACGGCCGTCACCACGGACCCGGCGGCGGCCAGATCGAGAGCGAGGCGGCGCCCCAGTCCCGACGATGCGCCCGTGACCACGACGACCTTCCCGGCGGCGCGGCCGCCGGGGACCGACCGCCGCCCTCTCCTCACCGGACCGTTACTGGGGAAGGAGGGAACCACCGACCAGGCGGCCGCCGTATCCCGGGACCTCCCCGGCGACGTCGCCGAACTGCGGGGCGTCACCGAATCCCACCGCCTGACCGTCGGCGGTGACGACGATGTAGCCGGTCCCGGTGGCGGTGGCGAGGACCGAGACGGCGGTGGCGTGCAACCCGATCCCCGGCAACGACCCCTCGTAGGGCGCGTCACCGAAGGAGAAGATCCCGCCGTCGGCGCCCACCAGCCAGTAGCCGCCCCCGTCGGGTGTGGCCGCCATCCCCACCATGGGCTGGTCGAGGTGCTGGCCGCCCATCGAGCCGTGGAAGGCGGCGTCGCCGAAGGAGAAGATCCCGCCGTCGGAGGCCACCGTCCAGTAGCCGCCACCGCCGGGTGTGGGCGCCATCCCCACCATGGGGGCGTCGAGGTGTCTCCCGCCCATCGAGCCGTGGAAGGCGGCGTCGCCGAAGGAGAAGATCCCGCCGTCGGA
>JGI12269J14319_10005597_pt1 | contig 11072 bp, 8 predicted proteins | sample PeaSoiSIISIP2007_FD_14319 | JGI IMG/M metagenome (IMG submission 14319) | reverse complement strand
CCCGCCACGGCCGTTCGAGTCGAGGCCGGCGTGATCGGTGATCGGCTCGAGGTCCGGGTGATCGATCGAGGCCCCGGGGTCCCTGAGAAAGAGCGGGATCGCATCTTCCTCCCGTTCCAGCGCCTCGGGGACGGCGGTCGCGATGCTGGCGCCGGCGTCGGTCTCGGCCTGGCCGTCGCGCGGGGATTCACCGAGGCGATCAGTGGCGAGCTGACCCTCGAGGACACGCCCGGCGGGGGAACCACAATGGTGTTCAGCCTGAGGAGCGCGTCGGGATGAGCGCGCCGGGTCACTCCGGCGACGCGCCGGAGGGAGACGCGCCAGGCGAGCGGACGGGGCCGAAGGTGACCGTTCTGGTCGTAGATGACGAGCCGGCCATCTTGAAGACGATGGAGGCCAACTTGAAGGCGCGTGGCTACGGCGTGATGCTGGCTACAAGAGGTTCGGCTGCCCTCTCGATGGCCGCCCTGCGTTACCCCGATATCGTCGTCCTCGACCTCGGACTGCCGGACATCGACGGCATCGACGTCGTCCAGGGCCTGAGGGGTTGGTCCGACGTCCCGATCCTCGTGCTGTCAGCTCGCACGGCCGAAGCCCAGAAGGTCGCCGCGCTCGACGCGGGAGCGAACGACTACTTGACCAAGCCGTTCGGAATGGCCGAGCTCCTGGCTCGGCTCCGGGCTCTGCTGCGCAGCTCACAGCGCACCCCCCCGGAACCTGTCCTCGCTACCGCCGACTTCACCATCGACCTCGCGGCGAAGCGCGTCCAGCGGCAGGGGCGCGACGTGCGCCTCACTGCAACCGAATGGCAGATCGTCGAGCTGCTCGCCCGGAATCCCGGCAGGCTCGTCACCCAGCGCGAGCTGCTGAAGCAGGTATGGGGACTGAGCGACACGAAGACCAACTACCTGCGGGTGTTCATGGTCGCGATCCGCCGCAAGCTCGAGCCAGACCCTGCACATCCTCGCTACTTCCTCACTGAGCCAGGATCTGGGATCCGTTTCGTCCCTGAGGGAGGTCTCCCGCTAAACAATCGCTAAACGCGGCACGAAATGATGGGCACCTGATCGTGCCGGCTCCATACTGCTGAGTGGTAGGAGCGTCCGGCGTCGGGTCGTCAGCACTTGCTGGCGACGACGTACGGCAGTTATTCGAGGTGCGCAGATGACCCAGTCCATTGTTGTGAGTAACGAGCACGAGGGCCTCGCCAGTGGCACACCGCTGGCGCTGGTCGCCGAGCCTGGCGTTGCGAACGCCCCGTTCGGCAGGATTCTGGTCCTGGTCGACTCGACCGAGCGGAACCATGCCGCGCTGACCGAGGCCCGTCGCATTGCAAAGGCGTCGGGAGGCCAGGTTCGGGTAATCCACGTCCGCGAGTGGGACCACGCGGCGCGAGGTGCAGGCAGGTTCTTCATCGAATCGGTCTCGGAAGCCAAGGCCCTCGTGGCGTCGGCCGTGACGGAGCTGCGACTCGACGGCATCGCCGCCACCGGCACGGTCATCGACATTGCTCGGGGCAAGGCGGCCTCGGCCATCATCGCCGCGGCGGCTGAGTGGTCGGCTGACGTCATCGTGGTCGTCGGCGATCATTCTCGGATCCCCGTGTTCACGGGGAGTCTCGGCAACCGGCTCAGCCGCAGGGCTGCGTGCCCGGTGCTGACCGTCCCCGCGCAGCTAGACGTGCGCCGGCCGGCTCACGTCTAGTAGGAACAACAGATCAAGGGGCCGCCGAAAAGCGGCCCCTTGATCTGTCTAGCGTCCAGCCGGAGACGCCCCTCGAGGTAGCTCGAGTCTGACGCGACGCCGCGCCGCCCCTGGACGGTTGGAGGTCGCTGCATGACCTCCGTGAGCCGCGGCGATGGCATGCACGATGGCAGCGCCGAGACCCGCGCCCTCGTCGCCGCGGGACCACGCCGATGTCGACGCCTTGGGCAATCAGTCAAGGCCGAGCGAGCGAGCGAGGAGGTCAGTTCTAGATGGGTGGAGGCGAAGGGACTCGAACCCTCGAACCTCTTGACTGCCAGTCAAGGCAGGCCTTCCAATCATCGCTCGCCCATCCCACTTGATCTGCTTCTACCTGCTTCTTTCCCGGGCCTCGGAAGACGGACCAGGTCAGCCCGACGTCCGAACGGTGGGACCATCGATGGGATTCCCGACTGATGTAGTCAAGGGGCCGAACCACCCGCAGTCGAGGCGCATCCGTCGCCTCACCCGGGCACCTCTTGACTGCTGGTCGAGAGTTCGCCCCCGTGACAAGGTGCTGGATCCTGTCCGGCCTGATCGAACACGTCAGCTGAGCCGGAGCTCGTCCTCGGCGGTCCGTGCGCCCGGATCCCGCCAGTCGTCGATTGAGCACTCGATCACCGACCGTCACCTGCGCTCCGGACCTGCGGACGGTAACCCACCTGTAGGTGGTCGGCGGAAACTGTCCGTGGCGGAAGACGGCCGACGGTCGCTCCGACCGCCACGCAGCGCGCGTCCGCCGACAACTTCTTGTTCACGAGCAACCAGCTACCAGCCGAGTCGAGTCGAGTCGAGTCGAACTCACTGCTGGTCAGCCTCTCTCGGGATTCACCGGGAACACGGGAGGGAAAGGGCGTCTGACCAGGACATCTGGGAATGCCCGGGAACGGTAGGGAACGCGAAATATGGTGCGACTTGTAGTGCGGGTCGTCGCGATGAGCCCGGCGGACCGACTGCAGATAGGAGCCGCTAGCCCGGTGGCCGACCGCTCGATCAGGCAGGGCGCGGCGGCCCAGGCGTGTCGTGATTGGCGGTCGGCTCGATCGCGAGGTGTGATCTTCGTCGAGTCGCAGCCCGCAGGGGATGTCCGCGCCGGGCCAGCCGCCGCGTGTGAGCCGGTGAGGGCACGGCGTCGCCAGGGGTGGCAGGATCGATCAGCGTGGACAGCAGCGAGCGGGAGCCGGCCGGCCATCCGCCAGCCCACGCGCTCGGGCCGTGCGGCCTCGGCCCCTCCACGTGGCTGTTCGACCTCGACGGGGTGCTGACTGGCGCCGCAGCGCTTCACCCCGGCGCCCGGAAGGCGGTCTTCGGGCCGGCCCGGGGAGCATTCGGCCCGGTCGGTCACTACGAGCGCTGCATCGACGGCAAGCTGCACGCCGATTGCGTGCGGGACTTCCTCACCGCCCCCTGGGGGGGGCGAACGTCGTTCCCGAGGACGAGCCATCGGACCTGCCAGAGTCCCCGACGGTCTTCTGCCCCAGCGTCGCCAAGAAGACCCTCTACCTTCGTGCCGGTCGCTTCGGCCTCGCCGTCGGCCTGGCGCGCCGCTCCTCACGAGGCGAGCTTCGCGAAGCGGGTCCAGATGCCGTGGTCAGCGATCTCGCCGAGCTGCTCGCGCTACTCCCCGCGACCCCGCCGGGTCCCACCTGGCGGGCGAGGTGCTCGACCTTGCCCACTGGGCGCGCTCGGCGAGGTCCGGGCCGAGGTCCACGTGCCCCTCGAGCTGGAGCTTGCGCGGCGCGCCGATGTCAAGCCAGTGGGACCAGCTCTGCTCGGTCAGCGGTGTCGAGGACGCGCTTTACGCGCACCGCCGTGCCCGGCGGCGCTTTTTTGGCCAGAGCACGCCATGAGCGGATGGTGGCGATCGCCTCGAGCCCTCGGGAGAGCTGTCCGGTGGTGGCCCCGTCGCTGGGTAAGGAGACGGAAGAGGAGGAGGAGCAATGCGTGCGTTACGCCTGATGGCATGGAAGTCTGACCCGGTGCTCGTCGAGGTCGAGGAGCCTGAACCTGGTCCTGGCCAGGTGGTCGTGCGCATCGGCGGCGCCGGGGCATGCCACTCGGACCTGCACCTGATGCACGAGTTCGACGCCGGTCTGCTGCCCTGGGGGCCGCCCTTCACACTCGGCCATGAGAACGCCGGCTGGGTCCACTGGTTGGGTCCGGGCGTGGTCGGGCTCGAGATCGGCCAACCGGTGGCCGTCTACGGGCCCTGGGGCTGCGGGACGTGCGAGCGGTGCCGACTCGGCATGGAGACCTACTGCGAGAACCCGGCGGGAGCGCCGGCTCCGAGCGGCGGCGGCGGGCTCGGCTTGGACGGTGGCATGGCCGAGATGATGCTCGTTCCCGACGCCCGCTATCTCGTCCCGCTACCCGACGGCCTCGACCCGGTCGCCGCGGCACCGCTCACCGACGCTGGTCTCACGCCCTATCACGCCGTGCGAAGGTCTTGGTCGAAGCTGGCCCCGGGCAGTGCGGCGGTGGTGATCGGTGTTGGCGGTCTCGGCCATCTCGCCGTCCAGATCCTCAAGGCGACCACCGCCACCCGGGTTATCGCAGTGGACACCCAGCCCGAGGCGCTCCGCCTCGCCTCCGAGTGCGGAGCGGACCTCACCGTCGCAGCGAGTGACGACGCGGCGCAGGAGATCCGGGGTGCGACCGGCGGGCGGGGGGCTGACGTGGTGCTCGACTTCGTCGGCGCCGATGCCACGCTCGCGCTCGGGGCGTCGGTTGCCCGCATGCTTGGCGACCTCACCCTCGTCGGACTCGCCAGAGGCAAGCTGGAGGTGTCGTTCTTCTCCGTGCCCTACGAGCTGTCAGTCCAGTCGACCTATTGGGGAAGCCGTCCCGAGCTAGTCGAGGTGCTCGACCTCGGCGCCCGCGGGCTGGTGCGAGCCGAGATCACGACGTTCAGCCTCGACGAGGCGATCGACGCCTACCGGCGCATGGAAGACGGAACCGCACGAGGACGAGCCGTCGTCGTCCCCACCGGGAGCTGAAGCGCGCGGGGAGGCGACCAGTCTCCGAGCACATGAGAATCCGGTGACCGAGCGGCCCGGTCCGATGGCATCGGGGCCTGGAGCCGATCGTGCAGCTCGCCGATGACGCGGCACGGCTTTCCTGGCCCACCGCTGGTCGATGGGGACCTTCGGCCCTACTCCCCACCGCTCGAGGTACAGCTCACCGATGCCCTCGACAGGGCTGCAGTGAGGGGACGCCTCGGCGGCTTCGAGGTGCGGGACGAGGATGGGCGGGTCGACGCCGGGAACTGGCAAGGATGGCTGGAGGCGAACGTGCGGCTGTTGTCCGACGACGGCACCCAGCTGAGGTCCCACCCGGCTCGCGACGTCTCGACAGGGTGGGCCCCGAGTAGACGCTGACGACGAGGACGAGGACGAGTACCTCGTTGTCGAGCACCGCCACGTCGACCTGGTCGCGGGTGTTACAGGCCCGTGAAGTCTTTTCGAGCGGAGCGGGCCGAGGCTCGCATTCCACCACCTGCCCACTGCAGTCGTCACCGACACCGCGTCGGTTGGAACACCTCGCCCGGCTGCAGGTAAGCACGGGCATGGTCGGGAACGACGGCGTCGACAAGTCGACGGTCTCTTCACCGTCCTCATCGGCTACGACTATGCCGATCCGAGAGGCGTGTCCTTCCGGGACCAAGGTGGACTTCACTCACCGGCGGTTGCTGAACCCAGCGCCTGGTTGACGATCGCGCGCCCCCGGTCAGCTATCAACACTACCGATGAGATCGAGCGTTTCGTCGACGAGACGGTACGCACGCTCGACGAGCGCACGTGGAGCGCCACCGTAGTCCTCGAGCGCGTTGAGGTGCGGATCGCAAGGATTGCGACGAGATCGTTCCAGGCGTGAAGTTCGCCATCACCGGTACAAAGATGGGCATCGGCACGCGTCCGATCGTCGTCCCGACAGCGCCGGGCAGCAGGCCAGCGCCTTCGTTACAGGAAGGATCGACCTGGGCGGGGCCCCCCTTTCTCCTTTGCCGTACGTTCCGCCGCTCGACGATGTCCGTTCCCGGTGACGGCCTTCGAGACGTCGCCCACTCACTCCGGCGTGGCCCGCGCTCCGCCTCCGCCTCCGGGCGAGAGCGGCTCGAGCGAGCGGCACGCCCGAGCGGGGAGCTCGACGGCGAGATCGGGACCTTCGCCCCTGGGCGGCACCGAGGAGACGCGCTGTGATCGGAGAGACAGAGGTGCAGGCGGAGGAGGTTGCGGGGTGCGGGGCAGTGCCGGAGAGATGGTGCGCGATGCGTTGTCGGTGCCAGGCCTTCGACGCGAAGCGGTCCAGAGCTATCCTCCGGGCGATGGTGGTCGCACACCGGAACCGGCACGGTGACGGTGACGGACGGGCAGCGACGCCTCGAGGCTCAGTCGTCCCGCAAAGACGTGTGGACAGCTGCGCTCCGCCTGGGGGCTGGGAGCTCGCCGTCGCGGTTTGAGCGCCACGGGGGCGCGTGAGCATGCGGATCGGCATCGTCGCGCCGCCGTGGCTCCCGGTCCCGCCTCCTGCCTACGGCGGGACCGAGGCCGTGCTTGACAACCTCGCCCGAGGCCTCAAGCGTGCCGGGCACGACGTCGTGTTGTTCACGACCGGGGACAGCACGTGCGAGGTGCCACGAGCATGGACCTACGAGCGCTCGCTCGGCGTCGGGGTGCCCGGGTCGGTGGCAGAGCTTCGCCACGTCATCGCCGCGTACGCCCGATTGGAAGGCGTCGACATCGTGCACGACCACACGCTCACCGGCCCCGTCTACGCCGCGTGGTTCCCGAGGCTTCCCGTCGTCATGACAAGCCATGGGCCGTTCGCAAGCGAGCTCGGCGACGTCTACCGGGCGGTCGCGCGTCGCGTGCCGCTCATCGCTATCTCCCATCACCAGGCCTCGACCGCGCGCGCGATCCCGATCGCGGCCGTGATCCACCACGGCATCGCGGTCGAGGAGTTCCCACTCGGCGCTGGCCGCGGCGGGTACGCCCTCTTCCTCGGACGGCTCCACCCGAACAAGGGGGCACACGTCGCGGCCAGGGTCGCACGGGCCGCGGGCATCCCGCTTCGGATCGCCGGCAGGCTCAGCGAACCCCTCGAGCTCGAGTACTTCGCTGCGCAGGTGAAACCGCTGCTCGGCCGAGATGTCGAGTACGTCGGCGAGCTCTCCGACGAGGCCAAGCGCACCGCGCTCGGCGATGCGACCTGCCTGCTCAACCCGATCGCATGGCCAGAGCCGTTCGGCATGGTCATGGTCGAGTCGCTCGCCTGTGGCACCCCGGTCGTCACGACTCACCAGGGAGCGGCACCCGAGATCGTCAGAGCAGGCGTCGCCGGGTTCGTCTGTGACGACGAGGAGAGTCTCGTCGCTGCGATCCGACGCATCGACGAGATCGACCGCGCCGGATGTCGCGAGTTCGTCGCCACCCACTTCTCGGTTACCCGAATGGTGCAAGACCACCTAGCGCTCTACCAGCGAATCATCGAGGAAGCGGGAGAGCGAGGCCCTCGTCTGCTCACCGCCCCCGATGGCCGCCCGCGGACACGTTCGGAACCGCGGATCGTCGACGGCCAGACCCCCGCACCGCCGCGTCGTATCGTCGGCCTGCCCGATGCGTCGCCAGCGTAGCGTCGCACTCGGCGCTGGCGCGGCTCGGTCCGTCGCGCTGGACTCGCCCGGGAGCTCCTCGGCGATCCGTGTCTGGACGACGCCGGCCAGCACCAGCTCGTTCGTCGCCTCGAGCACCTCCGGGGCGCCGCTACGCCGGTCACGTTGCAGTGGCCGGTCACGTTGCAGCCTGAGAGGGCCGAACGTGGCGACCACGTCCGGGCGGTGACCATCGCCCCTAGCGGCACCGGCCGGACACGGCGGACGATCGGTGCGTGGAGCAGCCCAGGCGGCGCGGTCGGGTGTTTGACGGACCGATGAGCGAGAACTGACCGTGCCTGTGCCGGCTGGCCGTCCGACCGGGACCCGACACCGCCCAGCCGTGGCTCCCGACGAGACATTTGAGGCGATCGTCTTCGACTGGGACGGCACCGCGGTGCCGGATCGGCAGGCCGACGCCGGTGGGGCACGCGACCGAATCGAGGCGTTGTGTGCCGCGGGCGTGCACGTGTTCGTCGTGAGTGGCACCCACGTCGGGAACGTCGACGGCCAGCTTCGGGCCAGGCCACGGGGTCGGGGTCGGCTGCACCTGTGCTGCAACCGGGGCTCAGAGGTCTACGAGGTGGGCGACGACGGTCCGGCGCTCGTGTTCCGGCGCACCGCCACCACCGAGGAGGATCGCGCGCTCGACCGGGCGGCCGAGCGGACCGTGGAGGGCCTCGGAGCACGGGGCCTCGAGGCGAAGGTGGTGTCGGTGCGGCTCAACCGCCGCAAGATCGACCTGATCCCCCTCCCGGCGTGGGCCGACCCGAAGAAGGCGGACATCGCCCTCCTCGCCGACGCGGTCAGCGCGCGACTATCCGCCACAGGGATCGCCGGCCTGGCCGAGGTCGTCGCCCTCGCCGCCGACGCCGCCCGGGCGGTGGGGCTTGTCGACCCGCGGATCACGAGCGACGTAAAGCACGTGGAGATCGGGCTGACCGACAAGTCCGACTCGGCTCGCTCCGCGGCGGGCTGGCTCGCCGAGCGCGGCGTCACCGGCGCGCTGGTGCTGCTCGCAGGCGACGAGCTCGGCCCGATCGGTGGTGTGCCTGGGAGCGACTCGTTGATGATGGTCGACACTTTCGCCCGCGCAGCAGTCGTGTCGGTCGGGGTCGAGCCGGGGGGCGTGCCCGACAAGGTCGTCCACCTCGGAGGCGGCCCGGAGCGCTTCTCGGAGCTGCTCGACGCGCAGCTCGCACGCCGAGCGGCGCGCCGGGTCCCACAGGTCGACCCCGACCCGGCCTGGGTCCTCCCGCTACCGGACGCACCTGCCAAGGAGCGGGTCGCCGAGGCGCTCGGGGCGCTCGGCAACGGCTTCGCGGCGACGCGCGGCGCGCGGGAGGAGGACGGACCTCTCACCTCGCCCCAGCTCCTCGTGAGCGGTGTCTACACCGACGACGGCCACCTGCTCCCCGGGCCGACCTGGACCGGCCTCGAGCTCCCCATCGCCCAGCACCGGCACACCGAGCGCCGGCTGCTCGACCTGCGTACGGGCACGCTCCTCCGCTCCGGCGACGACGGCTCTGGGCTCCGGTCGATGCGGTTCGTCTCGGCCGCGTCGCCACACGCCATGGCGTTGCGGGCCGAGGCGCGCGTCCTCCACCTCGAGCCGGGCGAGGCGCTGCAACCACCCCGGGACACCGGGGACTTCGAGCGCGACGACCATGGCGAGGTGCAACTCGCCCGGACCGGCCGGACCGGCGGCGAGATCGCCGTGGCCGCCCGGGACCGTGTCGGGACGGCGACCGGCCATCGTCTAGTCGAACGGCTGGCCGCCTGCGTCGCTGCGCACGGTGGCGAGGCGAGCTACGACGAGGCGTGTGACCGGCTCGCCGAGACGGACGCCCTGGGATTCGACGCGCTGCTCGCCGAGCACCGCGAGGCGTGGGCACGCCGGTGGAGAGACGCCGAGGTGGTGATCGAAGGGGACCCCGAGTCCGAGCTGGCGGCGCGCTTCGCGGTGTTCCACCTCCTCGCCGCGGCCGCTGCGACCACCGAGACCGGCGAGGCCGCGGTCGGCGCCCGGGGGCTGACCGGCGACGCCTACGCCGGGCACGTCTTTTGGGACGCGGACGTCTTCGTGCTGCCGGCATTGGCCGCGATCCGGCCTGCTGCGGCCCGGGCCATGCTCGAGTACCGCGTCCGCCGCCTCCCTGCGGCACGCGCGGCGGCCCGATCTCGGGGGCTGCGGGGCGCCCGCTTTCCCTGGGAGTCGGCCGGTGACGGGAGCGACGTCACCCCGCGCGAGGTCAGGGGACGAGGGGGCGCGCTCATCCCGATCAACACCGGCACACACGAAGAGCACATCGTGGCCGACGTGGCGTGGGCAGCGGCTCGGTACGCCGCCTGGACGGGCGACGCCGCCTTCCTCACCGGAGCGGGCCGCGACTTGCTCGTCGACACCGCCCGCTACTGGGCGAGCCGCATCCGACGCGACACCGAGGGCCGCGGCCACCTCTACGGGGCGATGGGCCCCGACGAGTACCACGAGGTGGTCGACGACAACGCGTACACGAACGTGATGGCCCGCTGGAACCTTCGCCGGGGCGCGGAGCTCCTCGCTGAAGCCGACCGCGGCACCGAGGAGGCCGACACCTGGCGGGCCCTGGCCGAGGGCTTGGTGGACGGCTGGAACCCCGAGCGCGGCCTCTACGAGCAGTTCGCCGGGTACTTCGACTTGGAGCCGCTCCTCATGGCCCAGATCGCGCGGCCGCCGGTCGCGGTGGACGTGCTGCTCGGTCCCGAGCGGGTGGCCGGCTCCCAGCTCATCAAGCAGGCCGATGTGCTCATGCTCCACCACCTCGTCCCAGAGGAGGTGGTCGCCGGGTCACTCGGCTCCTGCCTCGCCTTCTACGAGCCGCGGACCGCCCATGGCAGCTCGCTCTCTCCTGCCATCTATGCCTCGCTGCTCGCGCGTGCCGGGGAGCCCGAGCGGGCGCTCGAGCTGTTCCGCCTGGCCGCTCGCCTCGACCTCGACGACCTGACCGGTACCACCGCCAGGGGACTGCACCTCGCGACGATGGGCGGGGTGTGGCAGGCCCTCGCGTACGGGTTCCTCGGCTTGCGTGCGGAACGGGACACCCTCGCCGTCGACCCGATCCTGCCCGAGGCGTGGCGCGCTCTTGGTCTGTCGTTCCGCTTCCGTGGAAACCGCATTGGCTTGCGCGCCGAACACGACCGCGCGCTGATCAGCTGTGAGGTGCCACTTCTCGTGCACGTCGCCAATCGGGCACCACAGCGGTGCGAGCCGCCCGGCGCCACCATCGCCCTCATGTCGTCCCCCGTCGAGAGGAGGCATCGATGAGCATCGTCCTCGCCGCCCTCGACACGACCGCCGCCGCCCGACCGGTGCTCGAGACAGCGATACAGATCGCCCAGCTGACCGGGAGCGGTGTGGAGGCGATCCACGTCAGTGGCGGCCCGCTCGATCCGATCGAGACACCCGAGTCGCTGGCGGCGCGGGCCGACGTGCCGTTCCGACTACTCGGGGATCCGGTGGAGGCCGCGCTGCTCGCCGCGTTCGGCGCGCCGGAGGTGATCGCCGCGGTCATCGGCGCCCGCGCCACGCCCGGCGGTCGGCGTCCGGTCGGGCGCACGGCTCGTCACGTCCTCGAGCACGCGGACAAGCCGGTCGTGGTCGTGCCCCCTGAGCTGGTCTCTCGCGGCTCGTTCCGGC
>JGI12269J14319_10005594_pt1 | contig 11076 bp, 8 predicted proteins | sample PeaSoiSIISIP2007_FD_14319 | JGI IMG/M metagenome (IMG submission 14319) | reverse complement strand
CGCATCGGTCTTATTGGTCTGCACAAACGGCCGAATAAATTTCGCGTGCAACAAAATCACCTCATGCCCCAGCGTTTGGATCTTGCGCGCCCACCAATGCCCGCTACCGCACGCCTCCAGCGCCACCCGACCAGTCGGCCGCCGCGCCAAAAAACCAATCAACTCCTCACGTCCGAACCGACGATTCACGATCTCTCCGCTCTGCGCCTCGACCCAGTACAGCTGAAACACCCGCTTTGCAATATCCAATCCATATGTCGTAGCATTCATTTCGGGCCCTCCGTTCCTCAAGTGGTGGTTTCGCAACTTCCACTTTGGCACATTGATGCCGTTCGGTCCTGGAGGGCCTCTCTCGTTTGCCGCTAATGCCCCTCCCCCGTCGGGAGGGAGGTGTCCATACCATCTCCTTGCTTTGTGGCTGGAAGGCCGAAGACTTCGACGAAGGCCCCCCAGGCCGGTGTGTCGTAAAACGGATCCCAAACGAGCTGTCACAGCCCGGGGCGGGGCTCGCCGCCCAGGGCTGCCTGCGAATACGCCAAGGCCATCTCGCGGTCGCGGCGGCGTTGGCGCTTGAGCATGAAGTGGTTGTTGACCACGATGGCCACGGTCACCAATCCGATGAAAATGGTGCCCAGGGCATTGATCTCGGGGTTTAGGCCCAGCCGCACGCGGGAAAAGACCACCATGGGCAGCAGGGTCGAGTCGGGCCCGGAGAGAAAGGCCGTCATCAGCACGTCGTCGATCGAGATCGTGAACGAAAGCAGCCAGCCCGATATCAATGCCTGCGAAATCAAGGGCAGGGTGATGTCGAAGAAAACGCGTAGCGGCGCGGCGCCCAGGACGGCGGCGGCCTCGTGCAGCGATTCGTCCATGCTCGACAGGCGCGACTGCACGGTGATTGCCACATACGACACGCACAGCATCGTGTGCCCGATCCATATCGCGAACATGCCGCGTGCCGGCCAGCCGACCGCCTCCTGCAAGGCGACAAAGAGCAAGAGCAGGGAAATGCCCTGGATGACCTCGGGAATGACCAGCGGCGCATTGATCATGGCCTGAAATAGGGTGAGGCCGCGAAAGCTCTTGAACCGGTTCAGCACGAAGCCCGCCCAGGTGCCGACGAACACCGCGGAAAAGGCCGTGGCCAGGGCGATCTGCAGACTGGCCCAGGCCGCCGAAAGCACCTCGCCGTCCTGGGCCAGCGCGCTGTACCACTTCAGCGAAAAACCGCTCCAGATGGTGACCAGTTGCGATTCGTTGAACGAATAGAAAACGACGACAGCGGTTGGCACGTACAGGAACAGGAAGACGAGAACGAGGTAGCCGTTGCCCAGCAGCTTGTTGGTCTTGATCATTGCGCCTCCATTTCCCGTCGCTGGATGCGCTGGAACCATGCCATCGGCAGCAGCAGCAGCAAGACCATGGCGCAGGTCGCCGCCGAGGCCGCCGGCCAGTCGGTATTGACGAAGAAATCGTCCCACATGAGGCGGCCGACCATCAGGGAATTCGACCCCCCCAAAATCTCCGGGATGACGTATTCGCCAACGGCCGGGATGAACACGAGCAGCGAAGAGGCGATGATGCCGCGCTTGGACATCGGCAAGGTGATCGTGAAGAACGCCTGCCACGGCTTGGCGCCCAGATCGGTTGCCGCCTCCAGCAGCGTGAGGTCCATTTTCACCAGGTGCGCGTACAGGGGAAGCATGAGGTACGGCAGGTAGTTGTAGACCATGCCGATCAGCAGACCCCAGTTATTGTGGTAGAGCTTGAGCGGCTCCCGGATGATGTGCGCCCAGATCAGGACGTTGTTGATCAGGCCCTGGTTCTTGAGTAGGCCGATCCAGGCGTAGACGCGGATCAGGTAGCTGGTCCAGAAGGGCAGCAGCACCGCCATCATCAGCAGGTTGCGCCGGGCCGGATCCGAGCGCGCAATGAGGTAGCAGGCCGGGTAGCCGATCAGCAGGCAAATCAGCGTTGTCAAGGCGGCCACTTCGAGGGAGTACAGGTAGGAGCCGATATAGAGCTCGTCGGTCAGCACCGCGCGGTAGTGCTCGAAATTCAATGCGATGCGCAGGTAGCCGTCCTTGAGCTCGGCGATGGGCGTGTAGGGGGGGACGCTCATCTGCACGTCGGCAAAGCTGATCTTGACCACGGCCGCGAAGGGCAGCATGAAAAAGACCAACAGGAAGATAAACGGCGCCGCGATGGCCACAGTCCTGCCCGAGGGCAGCCAGGGTTTGCACCAGCGCAGGAGAGAATTGCTCATTTTTCCAGCACCACTAGGCCGTCGGATCCCCAGCTCAGATATACGGTGTCGTCGTAGTCGGGCGTTCGCTCCATCGCGCGCAGCGCCATGCGTGAGACATCGACGGCGATCAGTCGACCGCTGCCGAGCCGGATGTAAAAGAGCGTGTAGCTGCCCATGTAGGCGTACTGCTCGACCTTGCCGACCGCCCAGTTGCATTCTTGCCCGGCAGGCCGCAGGGACATCGTGATGCGCTCCGGCCGCAGCGATAACTGCGCTTGCAGGCCGCGGCGCGCGTTCATGGGGTTTTGCACCTGCAGCGGCGCCTCCAGGTCATCGCAGCGAAAAAGCCGCGATTCATCGCCGGTTAGCACGGACTGGAACAGGTTCGTCGAACCGATGAACTCGGCCGCGAAGCGGCTCGTGGGCGCTTCGTACACTTCGTCGGGAGTGCCCATCTGCATGATGCGGCCTTCGTCCATCACCGCCAGGCGGTCGGCCATCGTCATCGCCTCTTCCTGGTCGTGGGTGACCAGGATGCAGGTCACTCCGACCTTGTACAAAATATTGCCGAGTTCGAACTGCGTCTGTTGCCGGATTTGCTTGTCCAGCGCGGACATCGGCTCGTCGAGCAGCAGCAGCTTGGGGCGCTTGACCAGGCTGCGCGCCAGCGCAACGCGCTGCTGCTGGCCGCCAGAGAGCTGATGTGGCTTGCGCAGCGCATACCGGCTCATCTGCACGAGCTCGAGCGCCGCCGCGACGCGCTCCCGCATTTCGGCCTTCGGTACGCCGTCGCGTTTCAGACCATAGGCAACATTGCCTTCGACCGTCATGTGCGGAAACAGGGCGTACGACTGGAACATCATGTTTACCGGCCGCTGATAGGGCGGCAATTGCGTGATGTCCTGGCCGTCGACGATGATGCGGCCCGCGTCGGGCGCGACCAGCCCCGCCATCACCCGCAGCAAGGTGGACTTGCCGCATCCCGAACTGCCGAGCAAGGCAAACAGTTCGCCCTTGCGTATCGACAAGCTGACGTGGTCGAGCGCGGTCGCATCGCCGAACTTCTTGACCACGTCGANGATCTGCACGAAATCCAGTTGCGAGCTGGCCGACGGCGATTTGTGCGGGCGCGTGGTTTCATTCGTCATGGCTTCGCACGTCCGGCAAGAAGGTTTTCAACGGCCTAGTGATCGACGCGGACGCACCGGATCCCGGCACGCAGGCGCCCGCCAGCCGCGCCGCCGGCGAGCTTAGCCGATCAAACCGTCGACACCCCGCTTGAGCAGGCTGCGGGCGACAATGAGTCGCTGGATCTCGCTGGTCCCTTCCCAGATCCGGTCAACGCGCAGCTCGCGATAAAAGCGCTGCGCGGCATTTTTGCGCATATAGCCGCGCCCCCCGAAAATCTGCACCACGCGGTCGGCAACCCGGTTCGCCATCTCGGAGGCCGTGAGCTTGGCCATGGAGCAGTGGGTATGCACGACCGAGAGGTTCTCGCCACGGTCGTCCATCGCCGCGGCCTCGTACGTCATCAGGCGCGCGCCCCAGAGCTCGGTCAGGCTATCGGCGAGCATCGCCTGTATCAGTTGATATTCTGCGATCGGCTGACCGGACACCACGCGCGCCTTGGCGAACTCGGCGGCCATGTCGATCAGCCTTGCTGCTGCGCCACAGCATCTTGCCGCGATCATCAAGCGTTCGCGCCGGAACCAGCTGCGTGTGTAACTCATGCCGTCGCCCGCCGCGCCGATTCGGTTGGCCGCCGGTATGCGCACGTTGTTGAAGCGATAGGTCGGATGATGCGCGGAGAAGGTGTGGCCGAACAAGGGGTTATCGGCCATCACGATGCCGGCCGCATCCATGTCGACGAAAAACAGCGCGTGCTGCCGCTCGCCGGCCTCGCCAGTTACCACCGCCTGCAGAAAGAGGAAGTCGGCCTTGTTGGCGCTGGTGACAAACCACTTCTCGCCGTTGATGACGTATTGACCTGCCTCGAGCCGGGCGGTCGTCGTCATGGCACCGGGATCCGAGCCGGCCTCGGCTTCGGTGATGGCATAGCACTCGCAGCGCGCGCCGGTCATCAGGGGCTTGACGTAGCGCTCGATCTGTTGCGGCGTGCACGCCTCGAACATCCAGGCGTGCGCCTCTGAGGCGGACCAGCACAGGGCATTCGTGACGCGGCCAAGCTGCTCCCAGACCACCACCTGGTCGAGCTTGGGCAAGGCTAGCCCCCCATGCGCGAGCGGCGCGTCCATTCGACTCAAACCGAGTTCGATGGCGCGCGCCTTATGCCGCGCGGCAATATCGGGCGGCACCACGCCTTCGTGCAGCTCGGCGTACTCCTCGTAGGGAATGAGCTCCTGCTCGGCGTACTGGCGCGCCTTGCGCTGCCACTCCAGGGTCGCGGGGGAAAGTGGGTAGGCCATGCCTCGTTTCCTGTGTCCAGGCCAAGCTCGTACGGTGGGGGAGCCGCTTTTATTGAACGGTAATACAAAATAGAAACAGTCGCAACAATCCTCGGATGAGACCTTGCCAGCGCAGCCGTGGTCTCGCCATAGCAAGCTGCCTTGCCGTGGGCAAAACCGCAGGCCACATGCACCCACATTTTCCATGGGAGGCGCCCGTTCGCGACGATCGCCTGCGCCTCGCCAATCCTCCGGCACGACCGTCTGCACGCGCCACGATGGCCGCTGTGCTTTGGGGCTGCCGGACGAGCGGCCGCCTGCCGCGGCAGAGCGTTCCCGCTCGCCGGTTTGCCACTGTTGAACAGCCGTATTACTATTATGTTAAACGATTGTACAATATCGATCGGGGCGTGGCGGGGGCGGCGGCCGACTGGCGGCGCCCCGGGCATTACCGACCCGGACTCAGGGAGGTGCACCCGTGGGGACTCAGTTGGATGCGATTGTGGTCGGCGCCGGTCACAATGGCCTGGTGGCGGCCTGTTACCTGGCGCGCGCTGGGATGCGCGTGCAGGTGCTGGAACGCATGGGCTATGTCGGCGGCGCCGCGGTGAGCCGATCGTTGTACAAGGACTTCACCTACTCGAACTGCTCGTACGTGTGCAGCCTGCTGCGGCCCGAAATCATGCGTGGCTTGGAACTGCCGCGCTACGGCCTGCAGGTCATTCCGTACGAGGGCGGCGCCACGATGATGAGCAATGGCGATCATTTCGCCACCTATAGCAATCACGATGCCCTGCGCCGCGAGATCGCACGCCACTCCAAGCGCGATGCGGAGGCCTACGAGCGCTACTCCCGCGATGTGTTGCGCCAGTGCAAGTTCATCAAGCCGCTCTTGATGCACACGCCGCCCGACCCGACATCGTTTTTGCCGCGCGACATCCGGGAGCTGGTCTACCTCGGTCAGCGCTTTCACCGCTTGGGCGAGGCGCGCATGTACGACACCTTGCGCTTTTACACGATGAGCGCGGCGGATTTTCTCGAGGAGTACTTTGAATCCGAAATCATCAAGGCGCACCTGGCCGGCACTTCGATCATCGGTACCGCGCTGGGTCCGCGCTCGCCCGGCACGGCCTATGTGCTGTTGCATCACTACATGGGCGACATCGACGACGCGGTCGGCGCCTGGGGCTTTGCCCGTGGCGGCATGGGTGCGGTTTCCAACGCCCTGAGGGCTTCGTTCGAAGCCAGCGGGGGCAGCGTGCGCACGGACGCCGATGTCGATCAGATCCTCGTGCGCAACGGTCGGGCCTGCGGCGTTGTTCTGGCAAGCGGCGAGGAGATCAAGGCCGCAACGGTGGTCTCGAACATGGACGTCAAGCGTACCTTTCTTAAGACGGTCGACCCCAGCCACCTGCCCGGTGAATTCGTGAAGGCCGTGCGCAACTTCAAGATCCGCGGATCCTCCGGCAAGCTCAATATCGCGCTCGACAGCCTGCCCGAGTTTCCGGCTTTTCCGGCCGACTCGCCCTGCATCCGGGGCGACCTGCACATCACCGACACGATCGACATGGTCGAGCGGGCCTACGACGACTGGAAGGCCGGCCGGTGGTCGCAAAAGCCCTATGTCGACATGCTGCTGCCCTCGCTGATCGACCCCACCATGGCCCCCGACGGCAAGCACTACATGTCGGTGTTCGTCCAGTACGCGCCGTATACGCTGGCCGAGGGTGAATGGAACAGCGAGCGCCGGGAGGCGTTCGGCAATACCGTCATCGACGCCATCGCGGCGCACAGCCCCGGCTTCAGGGAAAAGATCCTGCACGCCGAGATCCGCACGCCCTGGGATATCGAAAACGAGGTCGGCTTGACCGAAGGCAACATCTTCCAGGGCGAACTTACGATGGACCAGCTGTTGTTCAATCGCCCCATCCCCGGTTACGCACAGTACCGCTCGCCCGTCGCAGGCCTGTACATGTGCGGCTCCAGCACCCATCCGGGCGGCGGCGTGATGGGCGCGCCCGGCGCCAACGCAGCGCGCACGATTTTGCGCGACCTGGCCCGTGAGCAAACGCCATGAGCAAGGGATACACGCACATCATCATCGGCGCCGGTCACAATGGCCTGGTCTGCGCCATCTATCTTGCCAAGAGCGGGCGCAGGGTACTGGTTCTCGAAGCTTCCGGCGAGATCGGCGGGGCGGCCGTGACACGCGAGTTCGCGCCGGGATTCAANGTCTCGGCCGCGGCNCACCTGTTGAACGCCATGCCGGCCGAGCTGCTGCGCGAGCTCGAACTCGAGCGCCACGGCCTGCGGTTCTCGGCGCTCGACATGCCCACCTACGCGCTCAACGAATCGGGTGCGCCGATCGTCTGCGCGGCCGGCACGGTAGAGGGCGTGGACGCGGAGGATGCGGCCGCCTTCGCGGCTTTCCAGGGGCAGATATCGCGCCTGGCCCGGGTAGTCGGCCAAGTCCTGGACATGGTGCCGTTTCGACTGTCGTTTAGGACCTGGCGCGAGCGTCTCGATGGCCTGAAACTGGCCTGGAAGATCCGGGCCCTGGGAGCGCGCGACATGCGCGAGCTGCTGCGTATCGCGGCGATGAACGCCTACGATCTGCTGACCGAGAATTTCCGTTCGAGCCTGCTCAAGGGCGCGCTAGGATTGGACGCAACGCTCGGCGCCGAGCACGGCGCCCGTGCGCCAGGCACGGTGTTGACGCTGCTCTATCGCTGGGCAAGCCAGTCGCGCGCCGGTGCCTTCGGAGCCGCGCAGCCGGCAGGGGGCATGGGCGCGGTGACCCAGGCGATGGCACGGGCGGCCCGCGAGGCGGGCGTGCAGATCCGCACGGCTGCGCGCGTCAAGCGCATCCTGGTCGAAGGCGACCATGTCCGCGGCGTGCTGCTCGAGTCCGGCGAGACGATCCCGGCCGAATCGGTCATATCCAACGCCGACCCCAAGACGACCTTCCTTGCATTGCTCGGGCCGGAGTATCTGGATACCGACTTCGTGCGCCGGATCGATCACTTCCGCTCCAAAGGACTCGTCGCCAAGGTGCACCTTGCGCTGGATGCGGCGCCGAGATTCAACGGGGTCGACGCGGCGGGCCTGGCTGGCCGCTTGCTCGTATCTCCCTCGCTGGAGTACCTGGAGCTCGCGTTCAACCCATCCAAGTACCGGGAGGTGCCGGCCAATCCGGTACTGGAGATAACGGTTCCCAGCATCAAGGATCCGAGCCTGGCGCCTGCCGGAAAGCACGTGATGTCGATCAATGTGATGTTCGTGCCCTACGAGCTCGGCGCCGACGCCGCCGGCGCGCGCGCTCAGCTGCTGAGCAATGTGCTCGCTACGCTGGAGCGCTACGCCCCCGGGGTGCGGGACCGGATCACGGCCAGCGAAGTGCTCACGCCACGGGACCTGGAGCGCGAATTCGGCATGGCCGGCGGTCACTGGCATCACGGCGCGCTGGCATTTGACCAGTTCTTTGTTACCCGCCCCGTACCCGGCGCGGCCGGATATTCGACGCCGATGCCGGGCCTGTACCTGTGCGGCGCCGGCAGCCATCCGGGAGGCGGCGTAATGGGTATTGCCGGCCGCAATGCGGCACGCAAAATCATCCACGAGGGGAACTAAGATGCTCGCCCAAAGCAATCTGCGCCCGCACTATCGGCGGCCCTTGCTGACCACGCCGTTCTTCGAACGCAGCCAGTACCTGGTCGAGACCGACACCTATGTCCCCTGGTCGGGTTATACGACTCCGGACGTTTTCTCGTCCGTCGAGCAGGAATACTTCGCGATCCGCAACTCGGCCTCGGTCTTTGACCTGACACCGATGGTCAAGTACCGCATCGTCGGGCCCGATGCCCAGCGCTACCTCAATCGCCTGATCACGCGCGACGTCAGCAAGCTCAAGGTCAATCGCGTGGCCTACACCGTGTGGTGCAACGAGTTTGGCCACCTGATCGATGACGGCACCGTGTTTCGCTTTGGACCAAACGAGTTCCATCTGTGCACCGCGGAGCGCCAGCTCGACTGGTTCCTCGATTCGGCCATAGGGTTCGAAGTCGAGATTCGCGAAGTGACCGACCAGATCGCCGCGCTGTCATTGCAGGGACCGACCTCGTGCGCGGTCTTAAAGGCCATGGGCCTGAGCGGCATCGAGAACCTCAAGTTGTTCGAAATGGGCCACTACCGGCTCGGCGAGCTGCCGCTGATGGTGTCGCGCACCGGTTTTACCGGCGACCTGGGCTACGAGTTGTGGATTGCTACCGAGGGCGCCCTGGACCTTTGGGACCGGCTGATGGCCGCCGGGCATACGCGGGGAATCCGTGCCATCGGTTACCAGGCGCTGGAGATGGCGCGCATCGAGGCCGGATTCGTCTTGCCCAATGTCGACTTCATTTCGGCCGCGCGCACCATCCGTTTAAATCGCGAGACCACGCCCTTCGAGCTGGGCCTCGAATGGCTCGTGGCATTGGAAAAAGGCCATTTCAACGGGCGCCGCGCCCTGGTCGAAGAGAAGGCGCGCGGATCCCGGCGCCGACTCCTCGGCATCGAGATTGCCGGCAAAAAGCCCGCGCACGGCTCCTTGCTCTACGACGGTGAAAAGGGGCTGCGCCAAGTCGGGGAAATCAAGTCCGCGCTCTGGTCGCCGACCTGCAAGCGCAACATCGCCCTTGCCATGATCGAGGCGCCGTACTTCAGTACCCTCAAGGAGTTCTGGGTGGACATCTACGTGCATCGCGAGCTGCTGTGGGAGCGGCGCATGGAGCGCGCCTGGCCGGTAGAGCGGCCGTTCTTCGCGCCCGAACGACGCAAGGCAACGCCGGCGCCGGACCGATAGTCGGGCGGCGCCTCACCGGAAGGCGGGGGCAGGGCAGCTGCGCCGGTTGGCAGCACTGGCAGCGTGCGCGATGCAGGGTGCGGGTTTTGCCGCAATGCGCGGCGCGGCCTGGCGACTCTGGCCTCAGACCCGTTTCATGGACTCCAGATACCAGCTGACATAGCGGGCGGCATCGGCCTCCATCGGCGTGTAAGGTCCCGGTTCGAAGAAGGCCGAGTTCACGCCGGCCTGATTCAACTCGATGATCTTCTTGTCCTCGGCGCTGGTGTAGTCCCACATCCAAACCAGTTCCTGCTCCCGGTAATCCTTGCCTTCGACCGCATGCTCATCAACCAACCAGATCAACTCGAAGGCGGTCTTGTCGACCGTGACGGGAATGGTGCGGTAGATCAGCCCGTAGTCGGGGTAGGCAACAAAGTTGGACGTCGGGCCAACGTCGAGAAAGGAAAAGCCGCCGTCGAAGTCCTTGCCTTTGAAATCACCCATGAGTGGCGCTACCGGCCGGCCGTCGCGGCTGCCGGTCAAAAAGCCATCCAGCATGGCCGAGCGGCAGCAGTCGGCGGACTCCTGCCCCGGATCGGAATCGCCCGCGTAGCAATCGACTTCCCGCAGCGCAATGCCCAGCGCGGCGTCGCGGTCGTACATCGCCTGGTCCGGGCCCTCGCGCTGGACCTGCGGCCGCGCGAAAACGTGCCGCCGCGAATACTCCTGGTGTGCCGGCCCGCAGTGGTAGCACTCCTGGTAGTTTTCGGTCACCAGCTTCCAGTTGGCATCGATCAGGTACATCCTGCGCGCGGCCACCTTGGCCTTGGCCCAGCCGTAGATTCGGGCCGAACGGCCGAATGACTCCTCGACATGCTCGAAGTCCAGCGGCCGCTCGGCGTACGTAATGAAAAGCACGCCCTCGCACACTCGCAGCCGAGCCTGCTTCAGACCGTAATCTTCCTTGTTAAAATCCTCGGGGGTAAGGCGTGCACGCTGCAGCTGGCCGCTGCAGTCGTAGGTCCAGGCGTGATAGGGGCAGGTGAAAGTGCCGTTTTTTGCGGTACCCTGCTTTTCGGTACAGACGCGCGAACCGCGATGGCGACAGACATTTAGCAGGGCCCGGATCTGATCGTCGTGGCCGCGCACGATGATGAAGGATTCGCCGCCGATGTCGACGGTGAAGAAGTCACCCGTGTTCTTGACCATGCCGGCATGTCCGACGCAATGCCAGTGCGCCATCACGAAATGCCGCATTTCGTGCTGGAATATCGCCGGATCCTTGTAGAACGTCCGGGGCAAGGCATAACCAGGCCGAACCGCGTCCAGTGCCGCGCGCAGGGCCTCCCGGCCGGGAAGCGGGCTGTTACTGAGTTTGATGGTTTGCGGCACGTTCATCGGTGCACTCCTGCGTTACGGTCACGTCGATTGCATAGGCTTGCTTCGACTAGGGGGTCTGGCTGCGCGCGCCCGGTTCGCGGGCGACCCGATGGCCGGACAATGGATCGAGGCTCGCAGACCCTGATCTACCGAGGCGCTCAGCGTATTGCTTTCTTCCGGCGGCGGCCCCCGTAAGCGGCCGCCGACAACGCCAGTGGCGT
>JGI12269J14319_10005591_pt1 | contig 11080 bp, 7 predicted proteins | sample PeaSoiSIISIP2007_FD_14319 | JGI IMG/M metagenome (IMG submission 14319) | reverse complement strand
CCGCATCCGAAATTCGCGCCCGTCAGCAGGATCGAGGCCCCCTTGTGCCGCGCCTCGTTTAGCGGATGCGGCTTGTCCGAGCCGTCGGCGTTCTTTCGGACGTCGCGGAAGAGAAACTCGCCGAGGCCGTCGAAGGTGACGCACTTAAGGTACCGTGCCGGAACGATCCGGTCGGTGTCGATGTCGTTTCCCGGGACGTGGACGGCCCGGCCCGCAACGCGGGTGATCTTTTCGAGTGGCATGGGAGGGTCTGGGTTCGGCCCGTCAGTTGGCGCTAACGCCGAAGACCTCGCGGGCATCGGCGACCGACCCGGTGACCGCGGCGGCCGCGACCATCATCGGGCTCATGAGGATCGTGCGCCCCGTGGGGCTGCCCTGGCGCCCCTTGAAGTTGCGGTTCGACGAGCTCGCGCAAAGCTGGTCGCCGACCAGCTTGTCCGGGTTCATTGCCAGGCACATCGAGCACCCGGCGCTGCGCCATTCGAAGCCCGCTTCGCGGAAGATCTTGTCGATCCCGAGCTCGGCGCACAGCAGGCCGACGCCTTGGGAGCCCGGGACGGCGATCGCCTTCACGCCGGGCGCCACCCGCCTTCCCTTGATGTGGCGGGCGACCTCCTGGAAGTCGCTCAGCCGGCCGTTCGTGCAGGAGCCCAGGAAGGCCACGTCGATCTTGGTCCCCTTGATGGGCGCTCCCGGCTTTAGCTTCATGTAGGCGAGCGCCTCCTCGATCGAAGCCCGCTCGTCGGCGGCCTTCGCCCCGGCCGGGTCGGGCACGGACCCCGTGATCGGGATTCCCTGCCCCGGGTTTATTCCCCAGGTGACGGTTGGCGCTATGTCGGCCGCGTCGATTCTGACCACGTCGTCGTAGGTGCAGTCGGGGTCGCTGGCGACGGCCCGCCAGCGCGCCACCGCCGCGTCCCATTCGGCGCCCCTGGGCGCGTAGGGCCTTCCCCTGAGATAGGCGAAGGTTGTCTCGTCGGGATTCACGTAGCCCGCGCGGGCGCCGCCCTCGATCGACATATTGCAGACCGTCATCCGCTCCTCCATCGTGAACCGGTCGAAGACCCCGCCGGCGTATTCGTAGGCGTACCCCGTGCCTCCGTTCACGCCAAGCGTGCAGATGATGTGGAGGATGACGTCCTTTGCGTAGACTCCCGGGCGGAGCTTTCCGCCCACCTCGATGCGCCTCACCTTGAGCCTGCCGAGGGCCATCGTCTGGGTCGCCAGGACGTCGCGGATCTGGGTCGTCCCGATCCCAAAGGCGATGGCCCCGAACGCCCCGTGGGTGCTCGTGTGGGAGTCGCCGCAGGCGATGGTGGTGCCGGGCTGGGTGATCCCCTGCTCCGGCCCGACAACGTGGACAATCCCCTGCTTCCCGGTCGCACGGTCAAAGAAGACGATCCCAAACTCGGCGCAGCTCCCGCGCAGCGCCCGGATCATCGCGTCGGCGAGCGGATCGGCATAGGGCTCGCTCACCTGGTCCGTCGGGACGATGTGGTCAACGGTGGCGAACGTCCGGTGGGGCATGGCCACGCCGAGGCCGAGGTCGCGCATCATGCCAAAGGCCTGGGGGCTCGTGACCTCGTGGATGAGGTGCGTGCCCACCAGGAGCTGCGTCTGGCCGTTGGCGAGCTCCCGCACGGCGTGGGCGTCCCAGACTTTCTCAAAAAGGGTTTTGGGCATGGAGGGACTTATAACATGGAGTTGCGTTGTCTGGGAAATACTTGTTTATCCACTATCGATGCCCAGGGAGTATCAATTCCCGTTTGAGCTGCGCCACCTCGTCTATTTCCGCGAGGTGGCCCGCAGGCTCCATTTCCGGAAGGCCGCGGAATCGCTCGCGATCGCCCAGCCCGCCCTCAGCCGACAGATCGCCCAATTGGAGGCGGCCCTCGGCGTCCGCCTGTTCAACAGGTCGAGCCGCCGGGTCGAGCTGACGCCGGCGGGCGCCGCGCTTGTCGAGCGCATCGAGCCGGAGCTCTCGGCCCTCATGCGCGTTCCGGCCGACATGAAGGCCGTGGCCGAGGGCCGCGTCGGGCGCCTGAGGGTTGCGTTCACCGGGCTCGCCATGGCGACCGTCCTGCCCGACATACTGCGCAGATTCCACCGCGGGTTTCCCGGGATCCGCCTGGAACTGAACGAATCCCCCACGACCCAGCAGCTCGCGGCGCTGCATGCGGGCGAGATCGACTGCGGCTTCTTCCATCCGGACGCCCCGTCGCCCGGCATTGACACCACGCTTCTGCTTCGCGAGCGCAACGGCGTGCTCCTTCCCCCGGACCACCCCCAGCGCCGCAGGGGCTCCCTCCGGCTGAGGGACCTCGCTGCCACCCCGTTCGTCCTCTTCCCAAGGGCCCACAACCCCGGTTTCTACGACCGCATCCTCGGCGCCTTCGCGGCATCGGGAGTGGCGCCGCGGATCGCCGAGGAGGTGTGGCCGCGCTCCAACGGCGTGGGCCTCGTGCGCGCCGGAATGGGCGCCATGTTCGCCTGCCCCTCCGAGGCCCGGCATCTGCCCGAGAAGGTGGCATTCCGAAGGCTCGCCGGGCCAGCCCCGGAGAGCAGGCTGGTCGTCGGCTGGCGCAGCGGGCAGGAGGCCCCGCCGGCCCTGGCGGCCCTGCTGGCGGCCTCGGCGAGCCGCGCGTCGCGCTAGAGTCAACTCCGCTGCCTGCCGGTCCCTGCGCCGCGGCCCGCGGCGGGTCGGCCGCCCGGGCCCGGAACCAAGCGGTCCGGCCGCTCGGCCAACGGCCGCGCCCGCGCTGGGCGGCGGCCTCGGAACCGAGGCGCGCCCCTATGGGTGCGCCATCGCCCCGACCCGGTCGTCCAGCCGGAACGAGCGCAATGCCAGAGCGAGCGCCACCAGTATGAGCGCGGAGGCCTCGTAGAAGGCGACGCCCGGCAGGTTGGGTATGCATTTGCCGAAGCTCCATGCCGCGAGAACGGGCGCGCCGATGCCGGCAAGGCTCGTCAGGCCGGAGAGCGAGCCCTGCACGGCGCCCTGCTCGTTGGCAGGCACATGCCTTGTTATGAGCGACTGCGCCGACGGACCGGCGATCCCGCCCCATGCGGCCAGGACAATCAGCCAATAGATCATCCATCCCTGGGTCGCCGTTCCGTAGGCCGCCATGACCAGGGCCGAGATCACGAGCCCGATGACGAGCCCCCTTCTTTCGCCGGTCCACGCGATGATCCGGCGCACGAGGCCTCCCTGGACCACGACCGCCATCACGCCGATGAACGTGAGCGAGAGCCCCACCTCGAATGTCGTCCAGTGGTAGCGGTAGCCCGTGTAGAGCACCCAGATGCTCTGGAGCATCGAGTTGCCGAACATGAAGATGAAATGCATCAGCGCCAGGTCAAAGACCCCGCGGAACCGGCGCAGCGCGATCAGCGAACCCACCGGGTTCGCCCTCCTCCACGAAAACGGCCTTCGGCTCTCCGGCGGCAGGGACTCGGGCAGCACGAAGGCCCCGTAGAGCCAGTTGGCCCCCACGCAACCCGCCGCGACGAAGAACGGCAGCCTGATGCTGACCTGTCCCAGCAGCCCGCCGATGGCCGGGCCTATGACAAATCCGAGCCCAAACGCCGCCCCGACAAGCCCGAACCCCTGGGCCCGCTTCTCGGGCGGCGTGACGTCCGCGATGTAGGCGTTGCAGGTGGCCAGGGCGCCCGCGGTCATCCCCGAGATGATCCGGGCCACGAACAGCCACATCAGGCTCGGCGCGAGGCCCATGATGACGTAGTCGACCGCCGAGCCGGCGAGCGCGAGGAGGATGATCTTCCTGCGGCCGAACCGGTCCGAGAGCGAACCCAGAATCGGGGACGCGATGAACTGCATCACGGCGAAGACGCTCACGAGCCAGCCGTAGGAGCTGGACCCCTCCGCAAAGCTTCCGCCCTCGAACGCCACGATGAGCTTCGGAAGCACCGGGATGATGATCCCGAAGCCCAGCACGAGCAGGACCAGCGTGATGAAGATGAATCCGAGGGCGGGCTTGCGCTGGGCGGGTGCGTCCATTGCGCCCATCCTTCATGGGCGCTGGCCGTTTGGAAAGCCTAAGAGAGGTCAATCCTGAAGCTTTGCCGCCAGCTTGTCGGCATCGGCCGCGAGCTGGGTCCCGGGCTGGATCTCGAGCACCTGCCGGGCCCGCTCGACGGCCTCGCGGGCCTGCGCCTTCATGCGAACCTGGACGAGGTGCTCCGCAAACGCCGCGACAATCTCGTCAAAGAACATGGTCCCCTCGCCGTGCCCGAACTGCACGAGTATCGCGTTGTACGTCGCGATCTGGTCGCCAATCGGCTGGCGCGCAATGCTTCGCGAGAGCATCGCCGCCGCCTGCTGGATGGCCAGATCCGAGCGTTCTCCCTTCTCGCTCTCCGCAACGCTGCGTTCCTCGAAGTCGGCCAGGCTCGTCTCCCCCCGCGCGCGAAGGCTTTGGCCGACCCGGTTCTTGTACCAGACCACCAGGTCCGGATAACGGACGAAGGCGCGGGCCGCTTCCCTCAGGACGCCCTCCTGGCTCGCCGGGTCGAGGCCCAGCCTGGCGTTCGCGGCGATGAGGGTTTCCCACGCGGGCAGGTTGCGCCTCTCGTAGTTGACAGCGGTGCGGGCAGAGCGCGCCGCCAACGCGGGGCTGCCCGTCAGCAGGAAGTCGACGGCAAACTCCTCGTTGACCCGCGACTCCATGAACGACGGCAGGGCCCGGAATCGCTCCGAGAGGAACTGGAGCTCGTGGTCGGAAATCGGCCCCCAGGTCTGGGGATCGATGGCGGTCCCCGTGACCAGCCGCTGCTCGGCGTAGCGGCCCGCATCCAGCCTCCACGCGTTTTCCGCGTCAAGGAACCCGAACCACGCGTGGTATCCGTCGTGGGCGGTTCCCGTGAAGAGCAGGGTCGGGATCCCGCGCGCCTTGCCGGCCTCGGAGGCAAAATACGCCTGGTCGACGCATATCCCGCCCTCCGAGAGGATCGTGTCGAGGGTGTAGGGCATGCCGGCCCAGGTCAGCCTCGGGGGCGCGCTTTCCACTCGGTCGGTCCGGTACTTGACCATCTTGTATGCCTCCTCGAAGGAGTCCAGCGGGCACACGACGGCCTCCTGGGCCCAGACGAGCTCCGGGATCGGCGCCGCCGCGTCGACGACGAACTTTAGCTCCTCCGCCCGAAGCCTCGAAAGCCTGTGGTAGGTGTGGCCCAGCATGTCCTCGCGCGTCAGCCAGTCGAACGGCACCGCCGGATTCGGCAGCTTCCTCGAAAGCGCCTCCGGGGTCACCTGGTTGTGCGGCCACCAGGTCGGCGGCGGGACGTCGTAGACGAGGGCAATGGCCAGGGCGAGGGACGAATACCGGGCAAACCTCGCGCCGTCGCGCCGGTGGAGCCCCTCGAGGATGGCGAACACGGCGGGAAGATTGTCCTGCGGCCTCAGGCCCGAGAAGAATTCCTCGGAAAACGCCTCGTTCGAGAGGACCCAGTCCTTCATCTCCGGGGACAAGTTGACCCCGATCGGCCTGTTGCTCGGGCTGTAGTTCTCGGGAATGACCCCGGGGTAGTTCAATTGGGAGACCTGCAGCGCGTGGGCCCAATTTGCGAAACAACGGTCCTCAGGCTCCGAAAAGAGCAGCGCCCATTGGTACAGGTGGAACCAAGCCTCGGCGGCGATGAGCCGGTTCTGCCCATAGGAGCGAAGCGCCGAGTCGCGCAGCGGCCGCGCGACGGACTCCCATCCCGATTCAGCGGCCGCGTCCTCGATCGCCCGCAGCCGGGCCCGTGTCGGCGGATCCTGCGCCTCCGACTCGGAAACGGTGATTCCCTGATTCTGGGCGGTGGCCACCCGCGCCGCCAGGGCGAGCGCAAGCGCCAGCAGCGCAGAAGCGACCGGGACGCGGGACGGCCTCATGGCGCCGGTGATACGGGACAGGGCGCCGCGCCGGATTCGACTGAAAACCCCGATCCCGTCTTTTGCGGGAGCGGGGTTTCGTTCGGCGGCGGTTGGCCGTCTTTTTTTCAGGGCGCCACGCCAGTCGCGGCGGGAGGCGTCTTTTGCTTGAAATTGAGGACTTCCCCGTCGCGACCGACCGTGACCGACTCGCCCTCCTTCACGTCCCCGCGCAGGATGGCCTCCGCCAGCGGGTCCTCGAGGTAGTGCTCGACGGCCCGCCTGAGCGGCCGCGCGCCATACTTCTCGTCGAACCCCTTTTCCGTGAGCAGATCCTTCGCCTCCGGCGTGAGCTCGAGGGTGATCTTACGGTCGACGAGCCTCAGGGCGAACTTGCCCACCTCGAGTTCGACGATCGCCGCAAGGTCGACCTTGTCGAGCGGCCTGAAGAACACGATGTCCGAGATCCGGTTCAGGAATTCCGGCCGGAACACGCGCTTGGCCTCCTCGAGCACCTTCTCGCGCATCTTTTCCGCGTCGTTGAAGCTCGACGCGGCGGCGGCAAACCCCATTGACGTCTGGCGCTGCAGGAGCTGCGCGCCGACGTTCGAGGTCATGATGATGATCGTGTTCCGGAAATCGACTGTGCGTCCGAGCGAGTCCGTCAGGCGGCCGTCCTCGAGGATCTGGAGCAGGATCTGGAGCACGTCGGGATGGCCCTTCTCCACCTCGTCGAAGAGGATGACGGCGTAGGGCCTGCGGCGGACCGCCTCCGTCAGCTGGCCGCCCTCCTCGTAGCCCACGTAGCCCGGGGGAGAGCCGATGAGCCGCGACACGGAGAACTTCTCCATGTACTCGCTCATGTCGATCTGGATGAGCGCCTCCTGCTTGCCGAACATCTGCGCGGCGAGCTGCTTCGCGGTCTCGGTCTTGCCGACACCCGTCGGCCCGACGAAGAGGAAGGACCCTATGGGCCTGCGCGGATCCTTCAGGTCCGCCCGCGAACGCCGCAGCGCCCGGGCAATCGCGCCGGCGGCAATGGCCTGTCCCACCACGGTCTTCTGTATCTCGGCCTCAAGGTTTAGGAGCTTCTCGCTCTCCTTCTTTTCCATGCGCGAGAGAGGGATGCCCGTCCAGTCGGCGACAACCTGTATCATGAGGTCCTCGTCGATGATGACGCGCTTCTCCTCGCGAACCTTCTTCCACTGCTCGGTCGCCTGCTCCTGCTTCGCCCGGAGCTGCTTCTCCCGGTCGCGGAACTTGGCCGCCTCCTCAAAGTGCTGCTCGCTGATCGCCTTCTCCTTCTGCGCGCACACCTCCTCGATCTCCTTTGTGAGGCTCTCAATGTCCGGCGGCCTGTTGAGCGCCGTGATGCGCGCGCGCGAACCCGACTCGTCCATGACGTCGATCGCCTTGTCGGGCAGGAAACGCCCCGTGATGTAGCGGTCGGAGAGCTTCGCGGCCGATTCAAGGGCGAGGTCGGTGAAGGTCACCTTGTGGTGGTCCTCGTACTTCCCGCGGATCCCCTTGAGGATCGTGATCGTGTCGTCGACCGAGGGCGGCTCCACCTTGACCGACTGGAAGCGGCGGTCGAGCGCGCTGTCCTTCTCGATGTACTTGCGGTACTCGTTGAGCGTCGTCGCGCCCACGCACTGGAGCTCGCCGCGCGAGAGCGCGGGCTTGAAGATATTCGAGGCGTCCATCGCGCCCTCGGCCGCGCCGGCGCCGACAATCGTGTGCAGCTCGTCGATGAAGAGAATGACGTTCCGCGCGCGCTTGATCTCGTCCATCACCGCCTTGATCCGCTCCTCGAACTGGCCGCGGTACTTCGTCCCCGCGACCATGAGCGCCAGGTCGAGCGTGATGACCTTCTTCTCGTACAGGAGCTCCGGGACGTTTCCCGCGGCGATCTCCTGGGCCAGTCCCTCCACGATCGCCGTCTTGCCGACTCCCGCCTCGCCGATCAGGACGGGATTGTTCTTCGTGCGCCGGCAGAGGATCTGGATCACGCGGCGGATCTCGGGCTTGCGCCCGACAACCGGGTCCATCTCGCCCTTGCGCGCGAGCTCGGTCAAATCCCGGCCGAACGCCTTAAGGGCCGGGGTCTTGACCTCCTTCTTCTCGTCGGACTGGCCGGCCGGCCTCTGGGGCGTGCCGGCTGCGGCCTCCTCGCCGCCGCCCTCGCTTCCCCCCGAAAACTGGGGGTCGAGCTCGCGCAGGATCTCGTTCCTCGTGCGTTCAATGTCCACGTCGAGCGACTTGAGCACGCGGGCCGCGACACCCTCGCCCTCGCGCAACAGGCCGAGCAGGATGTGCTCGGTGCCGACGTACGAGTGATTGAGCGCCTTCGCCTCCTTGCCGGCGAGCGCGAGCACCTTCTTCACGCGCGGGGTGTACGGGATGCTTCCCTGGGCCTTCGCCTCCTGCCCGGTTCCCACCTGCTTCTCCACGGCGGCCCGCACCGTCTCGAGGTCGAGCCCCATCTTTTGGAGCACGCTCACGGCCACGCCCTGCCCCAACTTGATCAAGCCGAGCAGGATGTGCTCGGTGCCTACGTAGTTGTGGTGGAAGCGGTCCGCTTCCTTGCGCGCCAGCGCCAGCACCTGCTGGGCGCGGGGCGTAAAGTTGTTCATCGGTTCCTGGGACATGGAGATCGGGTCGGCGGGTCAGTTGTTTCCGTTTGCCGAAAGAGTGAAGTCGGGTCGGGCAAAATTGGCAAACTCCGAACGCAGTCTTTCGGCGCGCAGCAGATCGCGCTTTCCAGGCTCGAATTCGCCCTTCTGGGCGTGCTGCAGGTGGCCGGGCTGGGCCTCGATGAAGAGCCGGTCGGTCACGGAGCGCTTCGAGTCCGGAAACACGCCCAGGTCCACGCCGAGCCTGATGAGCGAGAGCAGGTTCATGGCCTCGCTGGAGCTGAGCACGTGCCCGTTCTGGAGGATCCCGAAGGCGCGGCCTATCTTGTCGAAGAGCTTTCCCGAGTCCGCCTCGAGGAGCCGGGCGCGCGCGTTCATCTCATGCTCCACGATGGACTGGAGGACCCCGGACAGCCTCTTTAGGATCTCCTCCTCGGACTCGCCGAGCGTCGTCTGGTTCGAGATCTGGAAGATGCTCCCGCTCGCGTCGGAGCCCTCTCCAAAGAGCCCCCGCACGACCATCCCGAGCTGGTTGACCGCGCGGACGACCTTCTCCATCTGGTTCGCGATGACGAGGGCCGGAAGGTGCATCATCGCGGAGGCGCGCATCCCCGTGCCGAGGTTGGTCGGGCACGCGGTCAGGTAGCCCAGGTCGGGGGAAAACGCGAAATCAAGCGTCTCCTCGAGCGTCGAGTCCAGGTCGTCTATGGCGGCCCAAGCCTTGCGCAGCTGGAAGCCCGCGCGCATCAGCTGGATCCGCAGGTGGTCCTCCTCGTTGATCATCACTGAAATCGCCTGGTCCCTGCTGATGACGACGCCGCTGCCCTGCTTCGACCCGCTCAGCTCGCGGCTTATCAGGTGGCGCTCGACAAGGATCCGCTTCTCCAGCTCCCCCAGTTCGCCCACGCTGACCGCGAGCCCGCGCTTCATCGCCGGGGTCGCCATGAGCGCCGCGCGGCAGGCCTCCATGATCTTCTCGCGCTGCGCGGGCTTCGCCCAGCCCGGGAAGGGCTGGCCGGAGATGTTTCGCGCAAGGCGGATCCGGGTCATCAGCACGATGGCCGACTTGCTGCTCGCCGAATCCGTCAATTCGGAGGGTGTATCGATCAGCGATTCAATGGTCATGGGTTCAACGCGCGGGCTTTTGGTCGACGGCCTGCCGGACCTGGTTGATTTCATCGCGGCAGCGAGCGGCGTCCTCGTAGCGCTCGGCCTTGATCGCCTCGGTGAGGTCGCCCTCGAGCTTGGTGAGCTTGTCGTAAAGCGACTTCCGCTCCAGGGCCCTGCGCGGAATCTTCCCCGAGTGGACCGTGCCCTTGTGCATCCCGTCGAGCATCGGGTCCAGCAGCCCCTTGAAGGCGCCGTAGCAGGCCGGGCAGCCGAACCGCCCCTGCTTCTTGAAATCGGCGGGGGAGAATCCGCACTGCTCGCACCGGATCCCCCCGGACGACGGGTCCGGGTTCAGCGACGCCTTCAGGAGGAGGTCGGCCAGCGAAAACCCGCTCGGATCCGTGACACCCTTCGCCTGCGCGCATTCCTCGCACAGGTCCACCTTGTGCACCTTGTTGTCCAGGATCTGGGTGAGGTGCACCGTGGCGGGCTTCGAGCAGAGGTCGCATTTGAGCGGGTTGGCCATGGAGAGTCGTGTTTGCTATGCACCTAATGTGCCATGACTAGCCCCAATGGGCAAGCCGCGTGCGCAGCCCGCGCGACCCAGGTCCAAATAGGCCCAGATGCGCGCCCGGCCGCGCCATAGAGGCCCAACCACCGGGGCGCCTCAGATCCTCGTGCCCTCCACGAGCACGCGTTTCCTGAATTCCATGAGCACCTTGCGGGTGATCGGCCCCGGCCGACCTGTCCCTATCGTCCGGCCGTCCAGCTTTACGACCGGAATCACCTCGGCACCAGAGCCCGTGAGGAAACACTCGTCCGCGCACCAGAGGTCGTAGCGGGTGAGGTCGGCCTCGCGCTGCGGGATCCCGAGATCCCTGGCGATGTCGACGATCGCGCCGCGGGTCACGCCCTTGAGGGCGCCCTGCGACGCGGACGGGGTGAGCACCTCGCCCTTGTGGACAACGAAGACGTTGTCGGCCGTCGCCTCCGCGACGTAGCCCTGCTCGTTGAGCATGATGGCCTCGAGAGCCCCGAACTGCCTGGCCTCGATCTTCGCTAGGATGTTGTTGAGGTAGTTGAGCGACTTGACCGTGGCTGGCAGCGCTGCGGGTCCTATCCGGCGCGAGGGGACGGTGACGATCGCAAGGCCGTTCTCGTAGTATTCAGGGGGGTAGAGCGAGATCTTGCTGGCGATCACGAAATACGACGGCTTGGCGCACAGCCAGGGCGCCAGGCCCAGGTCCCCCACGCCGCGCGTGACCACCAGGCGGATGTATCCGTCGGTCAGGCCGTTCGCGCGGCACGTCTCGCACACGGCGTGGCTCCACTCGGCGCGCGTGAGCGGAAGGTCGAGCAGGATGGCCTTCGCCGAATTCTCGAAGCGCTCCAGGTGCTCGTCCAGGCGGAACACGTTGCCGCCGTAGAGCCGGATCCCCTCGAACACGCCGTCCCCGTAAAGCAG
>JGI12269J14319_10005588_pt1 | contig 11082 bp, 9 predicted proteins | sample PeaSoiSIISIP2007_FD_14319 | JGI IMG/M metagenome (IMG submission 14319) | reverse complement strand
CGCGTCGGTGAGCTCGTAGACGCGCTTGCCGTCTTGCTGCTCGGAGCGCACCAGACCTTCGTCCTCGAAGAGCTGCAGCGTGGGGTAGACCGAACCCGGGCTGGGTCGCCATGTGCCGCCGCTCTTCTCCTCGAGGCGCCCGATGAGTTCGTACCCATGGGCCGGCCCGTCGCCCAGCGCCAGGAGCAGGGCGGTGCGGATGTCACCGCGCCGCATCCGCCTGCCTCCCCCTCGCCAATTGCCCCGGTCCGAGCCCCATTCGCCCGCCCATGGTGGACGACCGTGGTGCCCTTTCATTCGCATTCGTCCATGCATCGTTTGTCTCCTCCGTGGGAAATCATGTGTCCGGACCCAGTGTCCAGACTGTTCTCGTATTGACATGATATATCGTTATATATCCCAGAACAACCCTGCGGGGGAATCTCCTCTGGGGAGATGCCGCCCAGGTGCCCGGACGCCGACCGGGTCGGCCCCGGCTCCCGGGCGGGCGCCCGGGCCGATCAGCCGAAGTCGGCCCTGAAGGCGACCAGGGAGTTGGGGAAGTTGCCGTCGGTGATGTCGTTCATCGAATCCCCGGAGTCGAAGGAGAAGATGTCGTCGAAGGCCACGCCGTGGGCCACGAACCAGGCGGCGATGTTGTCGACGAAGGCGGGGTCGTCCCCGAGGCCGTGGCCGTCGGAGCGGATCGACACCGACCACTCGGGGATGCCGATGGGTTTGTCGTTGGCGGCCGCGAACGAAGCCAGCCAGTCGAGCCCCCACTGCTGGGACAACTGGTTGGACCACGACGCCGCAGGGGTGAACGGGCTCCCCCAGAATTCGTCGTAGACGTCGGTGCCCACGTAGTCCACGTAGGCGTTGCCGGGATAGGCCTGCGCCGGGGTGTAGCTCGTGGCGGTGTCGGCGCTGGCGTTCCACAGGAACTTGAAGTGCTGCCCGGACACGGCCCGCATGGTGGTGACGATCTGCTGCCAGTACCGCACGAAGTTGGCGGCATCGGTGGCGTCGGACACGTACCAGGGGTACCAAGACCCGTTGAACTCCCAGCCCAGACGCAAGATGGCGTCGGATTCCCCGTCACTCACGAGATTCCTGGCCAGGGTGGTGAAGTACTGGTTGTAGTCGCCTGCGGCGCCGGCGGCCAAGGTGCCCGTGCCCGGCAGGATGGGCACGCCCAGCACCAACCGGTACCCGGTGCCGCTCCAACCGGCAGCGATGGATGCGCCGTCCATGGCGGGCCAGCCGTCGGTCTTGTCGAGATAGTCGGTGGCGTAGGTCGGGTTGGTCCCGGTGTAGGTGCCGAAGCTGACAAGGCCATCAGGGCTGTCGGTCCCGGCGTAGTCGCCGAGAGGAATCGCCGACACGTTCCCAAGGCCCGAGGTGGCCGGAGACCCGATGGTGAGGGTCCCCATGACCGAGATCTTCCGGACGCCGCGCCTGCTCCCGCACATGGCCGACAGCACACCCCGCGTGAAACTCGAGAACACGTCGGCCGCCGATCCGGAGCTGGACGCGAAGGACCCGCTCGCCGAGGAGAGGCCACCTCCGCCGGGGATGGCAAAGCCCTCGTGGCCGTTGGCGTCGGTGACGACCTGCGAACGGGAGTTGTCCTCCGTCGTGTTGCTGAAGGCCGCCTTCTGACCGAAGAGGGCTCCCTTCCACGACACCGCCAACGTGGCCGGAGCGCCGGTGCTCGCCAACGTGGCGCAATTCAACGGGCTGGCTGAGAAATGCTCGTTGACCTTGCCCGAGGTGATCCTCACCGCCGGGCTCGACGCGTGGCACCCCGACAGCCGGCCCCGGAGGCGTGCCGAGCGCGGCACCCCGTCGGACGTCGACGCACTCGGAGAGAACGAGATCGTGCCGGCCAGCCGACAGGTCACCTGACCCGGTGCCGCGCCCCTATACCTGTGCCCCCTCGCGGCGGCGGAACCGGCCGACACGCCGAGGGAGGCCGCCACCACCGCGGTGACCGCGGCCAGCACGATCGGCGCCATCGGCCCGCGCCGCATCCAGACCCTGGTGTCCACTGCCCCCCCGTTCGGGACGAACGTATCCCGACATACCAATTTGAACGGTCCGGCTTTCGTGGGCCATCACCACAATTGATGAACTGGGGAAGTCCCCGCCCGGCAAGAACGGGCCGGTGAACAGCCACCTCAGCACAGCCATCGGCACGGCCAATTGGGACGCGGGGCCCGGGCTGGTGGCGACGCATACCCGGCCCGGGGCGTCTCGTGGGGTGTCAGACGGCTCCGATCACCGACGCCCCCGGGCAGCAGGGTGGCGCGGAACCACCCTGCCGTTCGGAGTCACTGACCTCGGAGCACCCGGCTAACCATTGCAACTGTGACGCTACGCCTTCGGTGCTCGGGTTGGGGAGGGGCCGAAAGTCCCAAATGGGGTCGCCGCTCCCCCGTTGACGAACGTGTCGGGGTCGACGCGCTCAGCGCTGGAGCGCCTTGACCTCCAGGTACTCCTCCAGGCCGTACTTGCCGAGCTCGCGGCCGATGCCGGACTGCTTGTAGCCGCCGAAGGGGGCCAGCGGATTGAACCCGCCCCCGTTGACCTCGACCTGGCCGCTGCGCAGTCTCCGCGCCACCTGTTCGGCGTGCTCCTTGTCACCGGCCCATACCCCGCCGGCCAGGCCGTAGACCGTGTCGTTGGCGATCTCGACCGCCTCCTCCTCGCTGTCGAAGGGGATGATCGACAGCACCGGTCCGAAGATCTCCTCCTGGGCGATGGTCATATCGCGCGTCACGTTGGAGAAGACGGTGGGTCGCACGAAGTACCCCTTGTCGAGGCCCTCGGGGGACTCGGCCCCTCCGGTGAGAAGGGTGGCGCCCTCGTCGACACCTTTCTTGATGTAACCGCGCACCCGCTCGAGTTGCGTCTTGGACACCAGGGGCCCGAGGCGGGTCTCGGCGTCGAAGGGATCGCCCGGCTTGAATTTCTCGGCTTCCTCCACGGCGAGGGCCTCGACCTCGGCGAGGCGTGATCGAGGGACCAGCATGCGCGTGAGCGCAGAGCAGGTCTGCCCCGAGTTGATGTAGCAGGCGGCCACGCCCGCCGGCACCGCCGCGGAGACGTCGGCGTCCTCGAGGATCACGTTCGGGGACTTGCCGCCGAGCTCCAGAGCCACGCGCTTGACGCCTTCGGACGCGAGCTGCATCACCCGCTTGCCCGCACGCGTCGACCCCGTGAACGACACCATGTCGACGAGGGGGTGGGAGGCGATGGCCTCGCCCACGACGGGGCCGACACCGGTCACGAGGTTGAAGACCCCCGGGGGCAAACCGATGTCGTCGAGGATCTCGGCCAGGATGAAGGCGTTGAGCGGCGCCACCTCGCTCGGCTTGAGCACGACCGTGCACCCCGCCGCGAGAGCCGGTGCGACCTTGGCCGCGATCTGGTGCAACGGGTAGTTCCACGGCGTGATGGCGCCCACCACGCCGACGGGCTCGCGGACGATGAGGGAGTTGCCGACCTCCTCCTCGAAGGGGAACTCGGTGGCGAGCTGCGCCGCGGCCGCGAAGCTCATGACCGGCAGCCCCACCTGGACCAGGTTCGACAGCGTGAAGGGCATGCCGACTTCCTGGGAGATGAGCGTGGCGATGTCCTGTGTGCGGGCCGTCAGCGCCTCCTGGACACGCTCGAGGGTCTTGGCCCGCTCTTCCCTCGACGTCGTCGACCACGTCACGAAGGCGTCGGCCGCAGCGCGCGCGGCACGGTCCACGTCCTCGGGGGTTCCTTCGGGGATCGTCCCCATGACCTCCTCGGTCGTCGAGTTGAAGACCTCGATCACACCCTTGCCCGTGGAGGGCACCCAGGCGCCACCGATATAGAGCTTGTCGCGTACCTCCATGACCTACCCCTCCTGGGCCGGCGCCCGGGCCGATCCCGGGCCGGTGCGGCTGACGCACCGCGAAACATCCCTGATGCTATTCGGGCTGCGGCAGTCCTGTCGGTCCGGCGTCTGGGTCGTCTGCGTCGGTTGGAGCCGAGGTCGTGTCGGGCGCGTCCTGCGAGGCCGGCGCGCCGGCTTCGCCGCGCACAGCGAGCGCGGCCACCCCTCGGTCATCGTCCTCGTAGGGATTCCCCAGGATGTGGCGGGCCATGTCGAAGACCGAGGCCGAGTCGGCGTCGGCGGCGGTGACCACACCCCCGAGCAGGGAGCGGTCCCGACCGGTGACCTGGTCGATGATCGAGTCACCCATGCGCTGGACCAGGTGACCCATCTGGGCGCGTTCTTGGCCCTTGGGGATCCGGAGCCAGCACATGACGACGGCCTGGACCACCCCCGCCGCGGCCGGCCACAACCAGATCGTGCGGTAGTCCCCGGTGAGGTCGACAACCCATGCGGCCAGGAACGAGAAGGCCACCGCGAACAGGCTGAACGGTGCCACCAGCTTGCCCAGGAGCTCGCCCATCCCCCCTGAGCGAGGCAGGAGCTGCAGGAGCATCGGGGCCAGCGAGATCACGAATGCGGCGAAGAGCGGTCCGCCCACGAAGGCCAGGACCACCGACTGCCAGATGTGGGTGGTCGTGAACTGCACCAGCGAGACGACCGAACCGGCCAGCGGGGTCAGCACGGCGATCTGCTTGCGCGTGAGGACACGGCTCAATACGTATCCGAGGGCGAGGCCGAGCATGACCACGGGAACGCCGCTCACCCAGCCGGCGATGGTCTGCGCGTTGGCGCCGGCGTGCTGGACCCGCTGGAAGTACACGATGGCCAGGTACCCGGTGGCGCTGAGCCCCGCCCAGAACACCAGGATCCCGGTGACGAGCACCTTGGCATTGGGTACCTGCATGATCTCGGCGAGCTCGTCACGCCAGGGCCGGGCGCGGCGGCGGCGCTCCCGGTCGGCGACTTCGCGGGCGGCTGCCGATTCGCGCACGAGGAGCAGCACGATGAAGGCCACCACCACCATGAAGCCACCGGCCATCCGGAACGCCAGGTTCCAGGTGGCGGGGTCGTTGGCCTTCCAGGTGGCGATGACGGTGCCCTTGATCACGAGGCTCACGAGCACCCCGAGGGCGCCGATCAGCGCGGCGGCCTTCACCGTCCGGCTTTTGCCGAAGGTCTCGGGGATGACTGCCACGTTCGTGAGCCCGAAGACGACGCTGGCCGTCTTCACCAGCACGATGAGCAGGACCAGTGGCCAGAACCCCCGCACCAGGGTGTACGACCAGGTGCACACGCCCATGATGAGCAGGCCGGCGGCCATGTAGGGCGCCCGGCGTCCTGCCGCGGAACGGGTTCGGTCGCTGGCCCGACCGAGCAGGGGGTAGGCCAGCCACCCGATCAGCCGGTTGGCCGTGAGCGCGAAGGTGATCGCCAGCGCGCTCGACACCCGCGCCGAGACCAGCAGGGTGAGCAGGACGCCCGACACCGCCAAGTTGGCGCGCGGTCCGACCAGGCCGAGGGTCAGCCCGATGAAGCTCCGCAGGCGCATGCGGTCGATACCGGAGGCGGCGCCCCGGGCACCCTCGCCCGCCGTCTCGGTGAAGGGCAGTGCTTCGGTCACCGAAGTGGCATCGGCAGGCCCGGACACCGACACGAGTGAACGATCGCCCAGTCCGGCCACCTCGGGACCGCTCATCCCCCACAGCCTACGGGAGCCTCCCGACGATCGGGGCTCGCCGGGACAACACCCGGCCCGGGGCAGAGCCCCTCCGGCCTAGGACCGCCGCTGTGGAAGGACGGCGGCGATCTGGTCGCGAATGGGCTGGAACTCGGGCATGACGAAGTCACGCCGCAGCCAGTTGGCGCCGTCGACCACCAGGGTGTGCCCAGACACGAAGGCCGCATACGGAGAACACAGCCAGGTGGCGGCCCATCCGAGCTCGTGGAGCCTGCCCAGGCGCCCGGCTGGTGAGCGCCTGGCGTCGACGTCCTCTCCCGAGGTGCGCAGGGCCTGGAGATCGGCCCGCATGTCCTCGTGGGGAAACAGACCCGGAGCCAGTGCGTTCACCCTGACGCCGTAAGGCGCCCACTCCACCGCCAACGTCTTGGTGAGGTTGCCCACGCCCGCCTTGGCCGCGGCGGTGTGGGCCATGCCCGGCCCGCCCGTGAAGGACTGGGTGGCCAAGATGTTGCAGATGGCCGCGGGGTCGCCGGCCCGGCTCGCCCGCCGGAACAACTCCTGGGAGCAGAAGAAGGTCCCGTCCAGCACGATCTGCGTCACAGCGCGCCAACCGTTGGGGCTCAGGTCGTCGGCGGGAACGGGGAAGTTGGCCGCCGCGTTGTTGACGAGCACCCGCGCCGGGCCTAGCGCGTCCTCGAGCGCATCGAACGCGATCGTCACGTCCTCGGCACGGCGAATGTCGGCCCCGGCATGGGCGGCCCGGCCCCCCACCGCNTCGACAGCGGCGGTACCGGCCAGACGGTGGCCCTCGTCGCGCGACAGGATCCCGACCGCGGCGCCCAGGCGAGCGAACTCGACGGCGATCGCCTTGCCCAGCCCGGTTCCTCCGCCGGTGACCACGACCGTGGTCCCCTCGAAGGTCCCCGCCGGGAGCATGAGCTGGCCCGCAGGGGGTGGCTCGGGAAGCGACATGCCCGCTACTTGCCCTCGAAGACGATGGGCTGTTTCTTGGCCTTGGCGGCATAGCCGGCCGGCATGTCGTCGGAGACGAACTCGATCGACGAGCTCATGGCTCCGAACCGCATCGCCTCGGTGAACCCGCGGTAGGTGAATCCGTCGACGGTGCGCTTGATGCTCTGCACCGCCAGCGGGGCGTTGGCGGCGATCTCTTCGGCGATCCCCATGGCGGTCGGGAGCAGCTCCTCGGGCGAGGTGACCTGCTGCACGACGCCGATGCGCTCAGCGGTGCGGGCGTCGAGGCGGCGACCCGTGAAGGCGAGCAGCTTGGCCCAGCCCGCCCCGGCCTCGTGCGCCAGCCGGAGATCGCCGCCGGCGTCGATGCCCACGCCGACCTGGGCCTCGGGCAGGGCGAAGACGGCATCGTCGGCGGCCACGCGGATATCGCACATGAGCACGAGCTCGAACCCGAATCCCAGGCAATACCCCTGCACCGCGGCGACGACAGGTTGGGGGAGCTCGGCGAACACCTTGAAACGCTCGTGGGCCCAACGGATGCCCTCGTAGTAGTTGCGGGCTTTCTCCGCCGGCGAGCGGCCGGTGACGCGGTCCTCGGGCATGCCCAGATCGATCCCGGCGCAAAACGCCCGGCCTTCGCCGCGCACCACCACGGCACGCACGCGGTCGTCGAAGCGGATCTGGTCGGCTCGCGCCCCGAGCTGGCGGGTGGACTCCCAGCTCCAGGCGTTGAGCTTGTCGGGGCGGTTGAGCGTGAGCACGGCCACGTGCCCCTCGACCTTCAAGTCGAGATGCCACTCGTCCTCGGCGACGACGGGCGAGGTCCTGAACATGGCGCTCCGATCGTGTGGCGGCGGGAACTCCCCCTGCGACCTACGCCCGCCGCGTCCTGCGTCCTGCGTCCTGCGCGTCGAGGAGTATCCCATGTGCTCTCGCCCGGCCCGCCGCCGACCGCCCCGACTGTCCCCGACCCCACATTTAGATAGGATGCGTTATCTAAGTTCGGATCGGAGGAGACCGGGTGGCACGGACCCAAGAAGCGCGCAAGGCCGAGACTCGTGCCCGTCTCCTCGACGCCGCCGCCACGCTGTTCGCCGAGCGTGGCATCGACGCCGTGTCGGTGGACGCCGTGTGCGACGAAGCGGGACGAACCTCGGGAGCCGTCTACGCGCATTTCGGGTCGAAGCAGGGACTCCTCCTGGCGCTGCTCGACGAATGGGCCCACTCCCTCGTCACCGTCATCGCCGCCGAGTTCGAGTTGGCGGCCACGGTCGAGGACCGGCTGCGCGCCGTGGCGGTCGATGTCGTGACCAACCCCAGCGACCAGACCCGCCGGCTCCTGCTGCTCGAACGCGAGCTGTGGCTTCGTGCAGCGCGCGATCCCGAGGTGGCCCGCGCCATGCGGGCCCGTTCGCGCGAAGCACACGAACGGCTGTCGAGGGGTTTCGCGGCCTGGATCGCAGATGGCCTCGTGGCTCCGGTGGCTGAGCCCGACGTGCTGGCCACGGTGTTCAGGGCGCTCGTGATCGGCTTCGAGACACAACATCGCATCGACCCTGCCAGCCTCGACACGGCCCAGGTGGCCTCGGCACTGGCGATGGTGACAGGAGCCTCCCCCGCCGTGACCACTTCGACGTTGACAGCGCGCCGCTCTTGACCACACTTCCTGCCCACCGTTCCTAATCAGAGACCCAAGGAGACAGCCGTGCACACCGAGATCTGCGACCGACTCGGCATCGAGTTCCCCATCTTCGCCTTCACCCACTGCCGAGACGTGGTGGCGGCGGTGTCCAACGCCGGCGGGTTCGGCGTGCTGGGGGCCATCGGCTTCTCCCCCGAGGAGCTCGAGTTGGAGCTCCTCTGGCTCGACGAGCACGTGGGCGACAACCCCTACGGGGTCGACATCGTCATCCCTGGCAAATACGAGGGCATGGGCGAGATGGACCCGGTAAAGCTCGAGGCGCAGCTGCAGTCCATGGTGCCCGACGACCACCGACGCTTCGCCCGGCGGTTACTGGCCGAGCACGGCGTGCCCGAGCCCCCCGCCGACCAGCGCCGCAGCGGGATGATGGGATGGACCGAGGCCACCGGCAAGCCCCTGCTGCAGGCGGCACTGCGCCACGACAAGGTCAAGCTCATCGCCAACGCGCTGGGCACTCCTCCCGCCGACGTCATCGCCGAGGTGAAGGCCTCGGGCCGGCTCATCGGGGCGCTCGCCGGTTCCGTCAAGCACGCGCTTGGCCACAAGGAGGCCGGCCTCGACTTCATCGTGTGCCAGGGCACCGAGGGTGGGGGGCACACCGGTGATGTCGGGTCGCTGGTCTTGTGGCCCGAAGTCATCGACGCCGTGGCCCCGCTACCGGTGCTCGCCGCCGGCGGCGTGGGCAGTGGCCGGCAGATCGCCGCCGCCCTGGCCATGGGCGCGCAGGGCGTGTGGTCGGGGACGTTGTGGCTGACCGTCGAGGAGGCCAACACCTCCCCGGGACAGATGAAGAGCTACCTGGAGGCGACAAGCCGGGACACCGTGCGGTCGAAGTCCTTCACAGGAAAGCCCTGTCGCATGCTCAAGAACGACTGGACCGAAGCCTGGGAACGACCCGACACGCCCGACCCGCTCCCGATGCCGTTGCAGATGATGGTGGCCATCGAGGCGGTGGGTGCCACCCACCGCTACCCCGAGGAGGCGAAGGACGTCGCCTTCAACCCGTGCGGGCAGGTCATCGGGCGCGCCACACGCGTCCGCAAGACCCGCGACGTCATCTACGACCTGGTGGAGGAGTACGTGGAGGCCGTCGACCGCCTCTCCGCCACCGCCAAAGTGGATGCTTGAACCGGTTCCCGTCGCACGCTCGCGCCACGCCGACCGATTCGCCGGCGGCGCACAGGTCGGGGTCACCGCCCGTTGGGAAAGCTGAAGAACATGACCTGGGTGGCGTAGGCGACGAGCCCGCGCGCCGGGTCCCACAGCTCCATCTCCACTGACGCGTAGCCGTCCCCGGCGAACCGGGCGCGGTTGCGGCCGAGCAGCCACTGCGAGCTGGCCCGGCCCAGCACGTGCACGGTCAGGTCGGCGCTCGGTCCGAACCACATGGGCAGGCCGGGCCCCATACGCTCTCCTACCGCCCCGGGCATGGTGTCGCACAGCGTCACCAAGGCGAGTGGGTCCCACTCGCCGTGCACGTCGACTGGTGGGTCGTCGAACCGGTACCAGTACATGCGCTCTGACGTCGAAGGCTCCCATTCCTCCCACGGGGCATGGCCCAGGGCCACACGCGATTCCACGCGCTCCCAGAACGAGGCGCGGGGGAACCCGATGACCCCCTCGGGGAGCGGATCGCGAAACGACGGGCACTGCTCGGGTGGCGCCACGTCCGGCGGGTACGTCAGTTCCGTGAATTCGAACCCGGGGCGCGCTTCCCCGAAGACGGCGACGGCACTGTGCCCGCTCGTCTGACCTGCGGGGTGCACGGTGGCGGCAGCCTGGGACATGGTCCGCCCGATGCGGAGGACGGTGACGTCGATGTCGACCGGGCCGGGCGGGACCTGGCCGGCGAAGATCGTCGTCACCGAGCGCAGTGATTGCCCCGGGGTTCCGAGCGCCGCGCTCATCGCCCGGAGTGCCAGTGCGGTGGTGATCCCACCCTGGGGCAGCACCGGCGCGTTCCACTGGTCGCTCACCACGGCGTGGTAACGGGAACCACCCTCGGGATGCGGCTCCACCGACGTCTGCTGAGCGAAGGCCGTCGTCTTCATGGCTCGCAGGATCGTAGCCAGGGGGCGCGACAGCCAAGGGGCCACCGTCGGCGCTCCCTGACCCGGATCGGAGGGCCGCATCCGACCTCGTAGAATCGCCGCCGTGGAACACGCCGTCCTCACGCGCTACCGGGTGATGGCCTACGTCACCGCCGTGTTGCTCATCGCCCTCGTCTTCGTGGGCGTCCCACTCCAGGTGGCGGGCCACCCCGGCGTGGTGAACATCTTGGGGACCCTCCACGGGTTCCTCTATCTGGTCTACCTCTTCGTGGCCTTCGAGCTGACCAGGAAGCTCCACATCCCGGTGGGCCGCACCGTCCTGGTCCTGCTGGCCGGCACCGTTCCCTTCGGCGCGATCATCGCGGAGCGCAAGCTGACGTCGGTGTATGCGCGCCAAGTTCGCCAGGCTCGCCCGGTGACGGGATCTGACATGGGCGCGGAAACCCCGGGAACGGCGCCACAGGAAGCCTGATCCCGTCGTGTCGCTCCCGCTTGCGCCCGCACCGCCGTCCGAACATCGTCGCTGGACGACGCGTCGGGCTGTGCTGGCTCACACCGCCCTCGTCGTGTGGGTCCCGGGGTGTGCCGTCGCGTGTTGGTGGCAGGTCGGGGTGGGAATGTCGGGGGACTCGTTGGGCTGGATCTACTCGGTCATGTGGCCCTGTTTCGCCGTGTTCGGGACCGTCTTCTGGTGGCACTTCGTGCACGACGACCCCGACACCGTCGGACGGCGCGGATTGCGCCGGCTACAGCAGGAGACGGC
>JGI12269J14319_10005585_pt1 | contig 11087 bp, 10 predicted proteins | sample PeaSoiSIISIP2007_FD_14319 | JGI IMG/M metagenome (IMG submission 14319) | reverse complement strand
TCGGCCGAGCCCGGTCCGAAGAGATTGGGCCCGCGGGCGACACAGCTGTAATAGACGGCACCCTTGGGGCTCCCCTTCAGCCGCGCCTTGAGCCGTGCCAGCATGCGCTCGAGATCGTGCTTCGCACTCTCGCCGTCGCGCCGGCAGAACATGATCTCGTCGCCTTGAGCCGGTACCTCGCCGATGGCGAGCCAGCCGCGCTCGGCATCGATACCCATGAGATTGCGCACGAGATAGTCGCCGGTATCCGTGCCGCGGACGGGCAGTGCCGCGTGGAGCGAGCGCAGCTTGAGTGCCGACCCCTGTTGCAGGAGCTTGCCCACATCCTCCTTGAACACCTCGAGCGCGGGCCGGCCGTCGAGCTCGAGGAGCACGTTGTCGCGGCAGGCGCTGATCGTATGGCTGGGGCCGAGCGGCGTGCAGCCCTGGCTCAGCCCCGTCGCCACCGCGACCTCAGCTGAGAACAGCACCCCGCTCACCCCGCCTGAGGTGACCTCGTCCGCCACTTGACCGTGAGCGCCCCGCGAGGAGGTGAGCCCGCCCAAGAGGAAGCAGGCGGTCTCCGCCGTGAGCCCCTCGAGCAGGCCGGGCAAATGCTGGTTGCGCGGGTCGCCGTGCACGAGCGCAAGGGTGGGCTGTTTTTCCTTGATCCAGCCGGCATTCGCGGCGCGGAAGCCCTCGAGCGAGCGTTCGACGGTGGGGAAGATGCGGAAGGAGCCGCTCGGCAGGACGCCGATCATGACGGCGAGTGCCGGCTCGTCGAAATACTCCTTGCCCGTCGCCAGCACGCCCATGCCGACCGTGCCGACCCAGTGCGCCACCCCAGTCTCCGCCCGCAGGTAGAGGAGGATGTCGGCAAGCTCGCCGGCAAAGGCATCGCTCGCGTAAAGAAAGCCGAGCGCTTCTCCCGGCCCTTCGAGGGGCCCCGCCGCGCGCAACGCCGCGGCGCACTCCTTCGCCGCCTCGGCCGAGCTCGGGCCGTTGCTATGAGCGAAACGGAACGCGGTCATGGTTCGTCCTCGCGCATCTCCCGTCATCCTCCCAAAAGCTTTTCCACGTAGGGTGCGAGCAGGCGGGCGATGACGACGACACCCTCGGCGTTCGGATGGATACCGTCGGCCTGGTTGAGCTCCGGCTTGGCCGCAACGCCGGCGAGGAGAAAGGGGTAGAGGAGGCAGCCGTGCTTCTTGGCCAGTGCCGGATAGATCGCGGCGAACTCTTTACCGTACTCCGGGCCAAGATTGGGGGGGGCCAGCATGCCGGCGAGCAGCACCTTGAGCTTGGCGCTTGCGAGGACGGCGAGCAGCTTGTCGAGGTTGGCGTAGCTCTCCTTGGGATCGAGGCCCCTGAGACCGTCATTGGCACCGAGCTCGACGATGACGATCTGCGGCTGCTCTTGCAGCATCCAGCCGACCCGCGCGAGCCCGCCGGCCGTCGTGTCGCCGGAAACTCCACCGTTCATCACCTGGACCTCATGGCCGGTCTTCCGAAGCGCGGTCTGCAACACTTGAGGCAGGCTCTCCGCTTCGGGCAGGCCGTATCCGGCGGTGATGCTGTCGCCGAGCATGAGGATGCGCACGGCGGGCTTGCTCCAGACGGTCGGGGGCCCGAGAATGACGGCGCACGCCAGCACCGTCAGATTGAAGATGGCGCGCGCGAGCAGATTTGCGCTCAAAGCGCCGTGCCGAGACGCCCTTGCGTCAGCCGAGCGGTGCCGCATTTCACGCGTTGCCTCAACCGCCAAGCCAACCATGCCCATCGGCCGATCCGCTCCCACCATGCCCACTCGCAGCCCGCCGGGCCGAGAAGCCATCATCCGCCTCGAGGATGTCCATCTCAAGTTGGCAAGTGCCGCCGGCCTGGTCAACATCCTCAACGGCATCGATCTCGCCATCCAAGCGGGCGAGAGCGTCGGCCTGGTCGGCCCCTCGGGCAGCGGCAAGACCTCGCTCATGATGCTCGTGGCGGGGCTCGAGCGGCCGAGCGAGGGGCGCATTTCTGTCGCCGGTCAAGCCTTCGCCGGCTTGGACGAGGACGCCTTGGCGCGCTTTCGGCGCGACAACGTCGGCATCGTGTTCCAGGCCTTCCATCTTGTGCCCACCATGACGGCACTCGAGAACGTGGCGATCCCGCTCGAGCTCGCCGGCATCAAGGACGCCTTCGCGCGCGCCCGCGTCGGGCTCGAGGCGGTCGGGCTCGGCTCGCGCATCCACCATTACCCCGGCCAGCTCTCGGGCGGGGAGCAGCAGCGCACGGCACTCGCCCGCGCCTTTGCGACCGAGCCCCGGCTGCTGCTCGCCGATGAGCCGACCGGCAACCTCGACGGCAAAACCGGGGAGGCGATCATCGAGCTTCTCTTCGACCTGCGCGCGCGGCGCGGCACCACCCTCCTTCTCATCACCCACGACCCTGCGATCGCCCGTCGCTGCGACCGCATCGTGCGGCTTGCCGATGGGCGCATCATCGACGACCGCCGCGCCGAGAGCACTACCACGGCGCTGCCGCAATGAGGAGTGCTGACGCCGCCCTGCCGCTCGCCTTGAGGATCGCACGTCGGGAGCTGCGCGGCGGCCTCAAGGGCTTCCGGATTTTCCTCGCGGCCCTCGCCCTCGGCGTGGCCGCGATCGCCGCGGTGGGCTCGCTCTCGGCCTCCGTCGACGGTGCTCTCAAGGGCGATGCCAAGGCGCTTCTCGGCGGCGACGTCGACCTCACCCTCGCCCATCGTGAGGCGAGTGCTGCGGAGTATCGGGCGATGCAGGCGGCGGGGCTCGTCTCGACGAGCGCCGAATTGCGCGCCATGACGCGCGCCGCCCAAGCCAAGGAAGGGACGGGCAAGCGCCTCCTCGTCGAGCTCAAGGCGGTCGATCAGCACTATCCCCTCTACGGCGCGCTCGAGCTCACCCCGCCGATTACCACCGCGGCGGCGTTCGCCGCGCGCGACGGCGTCTTCGGCGCGGTTGCCGATACGGACGTGCTGGCCCGGCTGGGCCTCAAGCTCGGCGAGCGCATCAAGCTCGGCGATGCCACCTTCGAGCTGCGCGCCACCATCGGGCGGGAGCCGGATCGGGCAGTCTCCGCCTTCATCCTGGGTCCCCGCCTCATGGTGAGCATGGCGGCATTGCCCGCGACCGGGCTCATCCAGCCCGGCAGCATCGTGCGCTACAACTATCGCCTCAAGCTGCCGGGCGGCAGCGACGCGCGCGCCTGGCTCGCGGAGCTCGCCCGGCAATTTCCCGATGCCGGCTGGCGCGCGCACAGCTTTCATAATGCGACGCCGCGCCTCCAGGAGTTCCTCGATCGCATCGCCCTCTATCTCACGCTTGTCGGCCTGACGGCACTTCTCGTCGGCGGCATCGGCGTCGCCAATGCGGTCAAGGCCTACCTCGACGGCCGCGCCACCACGATCGCCATTCTGAAATGTCTGGGGGCGCCGGCGCGGCTCATCTTTCAGGCCTATCTCGCCGAGGTCTTCGCGATAGCACTTTGCGGCATCGCGATCGGCCTGGCGCTGGGTGCAATCGTGCCGTTCCTTCTCGCGGACAGCTTGGCCCACTACCTCCCCGTGCTGGCGCACGCCGGGCTCCATCCCGCCCCCCTTCTGCTCGCCGCCGCTTACGGCGTGCTCACCACTTTCGCCTTCACCCTCTGGCCGCTCGCCGAGGCGCGCGACACCCCGCCTCAGCGCCTCTTCCGCGCGCTGGCGGCCCCGCTCAGGCAGTGGCCGCGCCGCGTCGATGCCTTGGCGCTGCTCGGCGCCGCAGCGGCGCTCGCCGCCCTCGCCATCGCGAGCGCCGGTGACAGACGCATCGCCCTCTGGTTCGTCGCCGGAGCCGTTGCCACGCTCGCGGCCTTCAGGCTCTCGGCCTGGCTGATCGCGGCCTCGGCGCGCGCCGCCGCAAGGACGCCTTTTGTCCTCAGCGCGTGGCCCACGCTGCGCTTGGCGCTTGCCAACCTCTACCGCCCCGGAGCGCCGACCGCGAGCGTCGTGCTCTCGCTCGGCGTCGGGTTGACACTCCTCGTCGCCGTCGGCCTGGTCGAGGGCAATCTCTTGCGCGAGGTGACGGAGACGCTGCCGGCGGGCGCGCCGAGCTATTTCTTCATCGACATCCAGCCGGACCAGCTGAAGGGGTTCGACGAGGCCGTCCGCGGAGTCGAGGGCACGAGCGGCCTCGAGCAGGTGCCGAGCCTGCGCGGCCGCATCACAGCACTCAACGGCGTCGCCGCCGAGCGCGCCAAGATCAACCCGCGCTCCGCTTGGGTATTGGAAAGCGACCGCGGCCTCACCTATGCCGCCATACCGCCGCCGGGTGCGCGCATCGTCGCCGGCAGCTGGTGGCCGGCCGATTACGCGGGCCCGCCGCTCGTCTCGCTTGACGCAGAAGTGGCGCGCGATTTCGCTCTCAAGCTCGGCGACACGCTCACGGTCAACGTGCTCGGGCGCGAGGTCACGGCGCGGATCGCGAGCTTTCGCGAGATCGAGTGGTCCAGCCTCACGCTCAACTTCGTGATGGTGTTCTCGCCCGGCGTGCTCGAGGGAGCGCCCCAGACCTTTATCGCCACCGTGAAGGCGAGCGCGGCGGCCGAGGAGCCGCTCGTGCGCGCGGTCACCGACCGTTTCGCCAACATCTCGGCGATCCACGTCAAGGAGGCGCTCGAGGCGGCAGCGTCCATCCTCGGCAGCATCGCCTCGGCCGTGCGGCTGACCGCCCTCTTCACCCTCATCGTAGGCACGCTCGTGCTCGCGGGCGCGCTCGCCGCCGAGCATGAACGGCGCACCTATGACGCCGTCGTGCTCAAGGTCCTGGGGGCGACTCGCCGCACCCTTCTCGCGACCTTTCTCATCGAGTACGGCGTGCTCGGGGCCGCCGCCGCCGCAGTGGCGTCGGCACTCGGTACGCTCGTCGGCTACCTCGTGACCACGCGGATCATGGAAGGAGCGTGGCACTTCCTCCCCGCGGCCGTCGCCGGCACCGCACTCGGCTCGACCCTCCTGACGCTCGCTCTCGGCTTTGCCGGCACCTGGCGCGCGCTCGGCGAGCGCCCGGCACCCTACCTGCGCAACGAGTGAGGTGCTCACATGCCGCTGGAGCAGACCGGTCGGCGGGGAAATGTCGGAAGAAGTCGTTCGGGTCAATGCTGAGCCCTTTCAGTCGGCGCTTGCCTATGGCATACAAAGCCGAGGGAGAAGGTGCTGCGTCACGACGCCGACGGTTGAGGAGCGATCCCGTGAGAAAGAGCGTCATGCCCGCGCTTGCCCTTGCCGTGCTCTGCGGATTGCCATCGGCACCGGCGGCAGCGGCCGCGGATGAGGCAGCCATCGTCGAAGATTTGCGGGGACCTCCGACGGAGGTGGCACCGCTCGACTATCTTGCCTCTGGAACCGTTATTCACCTCAACGCGCAAAACGTGATCGTCATCGATTTCCTGCGCTCCTGCACACGCGAAACGATCCACGGCGGAACGGTGCGCGTCGGCGCGCTCCAGAGCGAGGTCACGGACGGCCGGGTGGAACGACAAAAAGTGAATTGCGATGGCGGTCGGCGGCAAGTACCTGCGACGTCCGAGTCGGAAGGTGCTGCGCCGAGCTTCTCGGCACCGCCGCGGCCGCGCGGCCAGCCGCACGAAGCTGGGGTCGAGCGGACGCTTTACGGCAGAAACCCTTTGATCGATCTGGGCGGCCCGGGCCGCTTGGTACTCGAGCGGATGGACCGGCAAGGAGAAAAGATCCAGCTCGACATCACGGCGAGCGAGCTGCTGCATGGAAGGTTCTACGACTTCGCCAAGGAAGATCGCAGCCTGAAGCGTGGCGGCATCTATCGTGCGACCTTCGGCCGGCGCACGATCGTGTTCCTGATCGATCCTTTGGCCAAATCCGGCGCCACGCCGCTTGCGGGTCGCTTGCTGCGGTTTTAGCGGCGATACTGTGTGAGTGGTGCGTCATGAGCACGGGGAGTCGGATATCATGCAATTGAGAACTTTGGTCATGGCCACGGTCTGCGCGTTGGCGCTGTCCGCCCCTGCCAAGGCGCAACATGCCGGCCAAACCGGGCATTGGGGCGGCGCCGACGGCGCATGGCATCAGCATGAAGGCTGGCATGGCGACATAGGCCATTTCGATCACGGCCGCTGGCGCGGCGGCCATTGGTGGAACGGCAACTATGGCGGCCGCGTCGGCTGGTGGTGGATCATCGGTCCCGATTGGTATTGGTATCCGGCGCCGATCTATCCCTACCCCGATCCGTTCACCCCGCCGGGTGCGGCCGCGGGCTTTTGGTATTGGTGCGACGCCTATCAGCAGTATTACCCCTATGTCGGCGCCTGTCCCTCGGGATGGCGCGCCGTGCCGCGGCAGTGAGAAGGGTCGGGCCCCTTGAGGCTAAGTCACTGATCCTTAACAATTCTTAATATAAGACAGTTGATTTTCCGTGGAATAATCCCAAAATACCCCTGTGGGAATTCACCGCGCTATTTTCGAGTGAGGGTTTGTCATGGATATTCGCCAGCAAAGCCGCGCCTTTCCGGGGACGGTCGAGCGCGCGGAGATCGACGCGGGTCTGCGCAGCTATATGCTCCGCGTCTACAACTACATGGCCTCGGGCCTCGCACTCACCGGCATCGTCGCCTATGTGGTGTCCGAATCGCCGCAGGCCATGCATGCGATCTTCGGCACGCCGCTCTATTGGCTCGTGCTCCTCGCCCCCCTCGGGCTCGTCTTCTTCCTGAGCGCGCGCATCACGCGCATGCAGCCGACGACCGCCCAAGCGCTCTTCTGGCTCTATGCGGCGCTCATGGGCGTCTCGATGTCCTTCATCTTCGTGGCCTATACCGGCACCAACATCGCGCGGGTCTTCTTCATCACGGCGGGCTCGTTCGCGGGGCTCAGCCTTTACGGCTACACCACGAAGCGAGACCTCTCGGCCTTCGCCTCCTTCCTCATGGTCGGGCTCATCGGCATCATCCTCGCGAGCCTCGTCAATCTGTTCCTCCACAGCACGGGGCTGCAGTTCGCCGTATCGGTGATCGGCGTGCTCGTCTTCGCCGGGCTCACGGCCTATGACACCCAGTCGATCAAGGAACTCTATTTCGCGGGCGACGACGCAGGCGTGGCGACGCGGAAGTCGGTCATGGGCGCGCTCCGCCTCTACCTCGACTTCCTCAACCTCTTCCTCATGCTGCTCCAGCTCTTCGGCAGCAACCGCAACTAGCTGCTGCGGTCTTCTCCAAAGCGGGCGGCCCGGGGCGGCAAACCCCGGGCCGCTTTGCATTTGCGCCCGCGTCGCGCGCAGCCAGGCGCCCAGAGGAGCACCCGCCGCCAGAGCCAAGGCGAGGCCGGCAAGTTCTGCAACGACGACGGGAGAAAGACGGCGACCGGCCGCCTCAAATGCAGCGTCCGCCATCGACTTCAAGTGCCACGCCGGTGATGAAGGCGCCCTCGTCGCTTGCGAGATAGAGGGCTGCGTTGGCGAGGTCCGCGGGCGTGCTGAGGCGCCCGAGCGGTATGGAGGCGATGAAGCGCGCGCGGTTCTCGGGCGTGTCTCCCCCCATGAAGTCGCCCAGCATCGGCGTGTCGCCGGCGACCGGGCAGAGCGCATTGACGCGAATCTTCTTGGCTGCCAACTCGATCGCTATCGCCTTGGTAAGCGAGATCACGGCACCCTTGCTGCCGTTGTACCAGACGAGGCCCGGGCGCGGCCGGAGCCCCGCGGTCGATGCCGTATTGATGATGGCTCCGCCCCCGCGCCGCTCGAGCGCCGGCACCGCATGGATGGCGGCGAGGTAAATGCTCTTCACGTTGACGGCGAAGATGCGGTCGAAGGTTGCCTCGTCGACCGCGAGCATGGGGCCGTTCCGTTGCGGCACGCCCGCATTGTTGACGAGGATGTCGAGCCCACCGAAGTGCTTCGCCGCAGCACTCACCATGGCCGCCACCTCGCTCGCGGTGCTGACGTCGGCATGGATGTAGTGCGCCTCGCCGCCCGCTTTCAGGATGGCCTCCTCTACACGGCGGCCCTGCTGGTCATTGATGTCGGCCAGCACGACCTTGGCCCCTTCGGCCGCGAAGCGGCACGCGATGCCCTCCCCGAAGCCCGAGCCCGCGCCGGTCACGATCGCGATTTTGTCCTTGAGACGCAACACCCGTCCCCCTTAGGCGGCCTGCGCCAGGCTCAAGCCGAACCAGTGGCGTGGATCGCTCCATTGCGCCGCCGGCTCGAAGTGGCACCCGGCGAGGGTCTTGGCGAAGCCAGCGAGATCGAACTTGCGCGAAATCTCGGTCTCGATGGTTTCATCGCGCGCGAGACGTACGGCCAGGTCGAGCGCCGAAAGCCTCACCTCCTGAGCCGCGAGGCTCACGAGATGCATCTCGATCTGCCGCTCCTCCCGATTGTAGAACGCGCGATGGGCGAAGCGGTCAAGGGCGAAATCGGCGCGGAAGCGGCGATTGATATGGCGCAGGATGTTGAGGTTGAAGGCGGCCGTGACGCCCTGGCTGTCGTTGTAGGCCGCCTCGATGATGCGCGGGTCCTTCTCGAGATCGGTGCCGACGAGGAGCCAATCGCCGGGCCGGAGTGCTGCGCGCGCCGCGCGCAAGAAGTGCAACGTCTCCGTCACGGTGAGATTGCCGATCGTGCTGCCGAGGAAGACGAGAAGACGCGGGTATCGTGCCTCGCCCGGCCGCGACGCTGCGAGAAGGGCCAGTCCCGCCTCGTAAGTGCCGACGATCGCATGCACCGCGAGCCCGGGATAGCGGGCGAGCAGCTGGGCAGCACCCCGCTCGAGGCTCGACGGGCTCACGTCGATGGGCACATAGCTGAGCGCCTTGTCCAGCCTCGCATAGGCATCGAGGAGGTGCTGCGTCTTGAACGAGCTGCCGCTGCCCAGCTCGACGATCTCGCAAGCATGCGTGCGCGCCGCAATCTCGCCCGCGACATCCTCGAGGAGTGCTCCCTCGGTGCGCGTGAGGTAGTACTCCGGGAGGGCCGAGATGCGCTCGAAGAGCTGCGAGCCGAGCTCGTCGTAGAAAAATCGACACGGCAGGCGCTTGGGCACTTCTGCGAGGCCGCGGCGGATCTCGTCGCCGTCCTCGCGCTCGCGGCCGGGCTCCGCCGCGACGGTCCAGTCGAGACGGTCGCGCTGGCGCGCATAGGGCGCTCGAGGCAGCGGTCTAGGAGTCCATGGCATAGCGGAATCCTGCGAAAATTTGCCGTGTGTCGGGGGCGTACCAGTTGCGGAAGCTCGGGCGCAGCACCGGCGGCAGCGTCGCCCAGCCCCCACCCTTGAGCACGCGGTGGCGACCGTCGAAGTAGGCCGCCGAATAGCCTCGGTAGGGGAAGGGTGCAAAACCCGGATAGGGGGCAAAGACGCTCGCGGTCCACTGCCAGACTTCGCCCAAGAACCCGCATTCGGGGTGCTGCACCTGGGCGCGCTCCCATTCGGTCTCGCTCGGCAGCCGCGCGCCGATAAAGCGGCAATAGGCCTCGGCCTCATAGGCGCTGATGCCGTGGACGGGCAGTGTTGCGTTGCCGCCCGTCCAGTAAAGCGGACGCTCGACCCCGCTCGCGGAGCGCCAGGCCCAACCCTCCTCCGACCAGAGTGCCGGCTCCTTATAGCCGCCCGCCGCCATGAAGCGGAGGTATTGCCGCTCGCTCACCGGCTGGCGCGAGAGGCGAAAGGCGGGAAGCTCGACGGCGCGGGCCGGCCGCTCGTTGTCGAGCGCCTCGGGCCCGTCATGGCCTTGCTGAACAAGCCCCGCCGGCACTGCGATGAGCGCCTCATCCTCCGCCCGCGCAAGGCTGCCGGGCGGTGGCGCGTCGATTCCGGCAAGCCGGCGGACGATCGAGACGGTCTCGGCGTGCTGAGCCTCGTGCTGGAGCACGAAGCGCCAGATCGGAAGCTCGTCGTCGGACAGTCCGCTCTCCAGTCGCGCAAGCGCGCGGGCGCGCACGGCGGCGAGATACTCCGCGAGCCGAGGTGCGGACGGCAGGTTGCGCCGCGCCCATTTGGGCATGCCGTCCTGCCGGAAGAGGAGCTCCCATTCCGGATGGGGATCGGCTCCCGGCGTGAGCCAAAGCGCCTCCGTATAGGCGATGTGGCCGATATGCCAACCGATCGGGCTGAACGCCGGATCGGGCTGGGCACGCAGGGCATCGTCGCCGAGCGTGCCGGCGCGCGCTAGGGTCGCGGCGCGGCAGGCCGCCATGGCGGCGCTCAGCTCAAGCCTAGGTTCACGAGGCAGACTGGTCGCTTGAGTGACGGGCGTCACACCCTTCCCGCTTTGGCCGAGTGAGTCCCTTTTTGGGGGGAAACGAGAGCCCCGTCCGGCGTCTTGGGGCGAATTCTCCCACAGAATATGGGTGCCGTGAACCCCGTACGCAGCTCACGGCCGGGTAAAATTCTCGTAAAATTCCGGCTCGTAGCGCTGCCGGCCTCAGCGGTAATGCACCGCGAGCCAGACGGTAGGCGAGCCCTCGGCCGTCGCCTCGACGCGGTGGCGGCGATGTGCGGCAATGTCGGCGTGGTCGCCAGGTCCCATCACCAGCGGCTCGGCCTGGTCGGCGAAGCGCAAGACCGCCGAGCCGCGCAGCACCACCACCCACTCGTTCCACTCCTCGTCGTACCAGAAGCCGGGCGGGCTCGACTGGCCGCTCGACAGGATGCGCTCGATGCGGACATGATCGCTCTCGGCCAGCACCGTGAAGCGCTCCTCGGCACCGGCTTCTGGGAGCGAGGAAAAGAGATTGCCGAGCATGCTATCCTGATCTCCGGCCGCAGCACGCGTGCCCGCGTCAATTCCCCAGGAAATCCTCGATATAGGCGCGGATGATGGTATCGATGTCCGGCTCGGCTGTGAGGCCCAAGGCGGCCGCCCTGGCCCAGCCGGTGCCCGTGGGCCAGCCGGCCACGATGCGCGCGATCCCGGGCTCCGGCCTCACCTCGATGGGCCCCAGCTTGCGCCCGGCAGCTGTGCGCCTCAAGGCGGCAATCATCTCGCTCAAGCTGACATCGAGACTGGGGAAGCTCACGGCGCGGTCGGCGCCGATCGCCTCGCCCGCGGCCTCGTGGAGCCGGATCAGGTTCTCGACGATCGA
>JGI12269J14319_10005582_pt1 | contig 11089 bp, 9 predicted proteins | sample PeaSoiSIISIP2007_FD_14319 | JGI IMG/M metagenome (IMG submission 14319) | reverse complement strand
CCTCTCGCGAGCAAAACACCCCGGGAACCATCCCGCAGCCCGGAAGAAAACCCAGGTCACAGCCTCACGTGAACCGGAACACCTTAAGTCCGTGGTGTTGACACAAGCCCAGCAACCAGACATCAGTGCATATAACACCGGGAAGTTAAGGGCAGTGGCTCGCGGGCAGATCACGTCGGTACGGGGGCGGGAACTCTCCCTGCTTAACCTAGCCTGCGGTGACATTCACGGGAAGGGGCGCGGATGCCGCACGACGACTACATGCGTCAGGCAATAAAGATGGCGCGAAGATCCGAGCATGACGGCGGGGTGGCAATCGGCGCAGTGCTGGTCAAAGATGGTGACATATTTGCGGAGGGTACCTCATCTGTGTGGCGGCATGACCCGTCAGGACATGCCGAGATAAATTGCCTGCGGGCGGGCTGCTCAAAGCTAAGCAGTACCGACTTGAGCGACGGCTACATCCTTTACACCACGCTGGAACCGTGCGGCATGTGCCTGAGCTGCGCGGCCTGGGCACAATGCAGCAAGGTCGTGTTTGGCGCTTATCGTCAGAACGTGGTCGGCAATGACTATGAGATCGACGACTTCAGTGCCGAGGAGCTGGCCCGCAGGCTGCACTTCGCCGACGGCCAGCGAATGGAAGTGACCGGCGGGATCTTGTCGCAGGAATGCGCCGATCTGCTACAGGGCTACCGGAACTGGCTCCGGGCGCGAAGCGGAACCTGACGCCGGATCATCGGCAGGGCACGCGGTCCGCCACGGCCGGTACTGGTGTAAGGCCGCGGCCTGCGGCGTCTCGGCTCTGGGCACACGCGAAGGAACGCCGTCGTGGCCGTCATTCTGACTCATTCTGACTTCATTGCGTAGCTGCCCCGGTACCAGGTGGGGCTGGATGATGCGCCCAGTTCTTTCGTGTAGCGAGAACCTCTTTCGCCCGCGGGCAGTGCGCAGTACAGTCCGAAGATGCGCATGACGGCGAAAGTAACGCGGCGTCGAACGCTCGGCACCATCGGGGTTGCCCTGGTGGTCGCCTTGGCCGCCGCTGCATGTGGATCATCGAGTAGCTCGAGCAGTAGCTCAGCATCGTCATCGTCCCAACCCAACCTCATCCCGCTGCGTATGCAGCTCAGCTGGACCCCCGAAGCGGAGTTCGCCGGCTACTTGGTCGCTAAGTCGTTGGGCTACTACAAGCAGGTCGGCCTCAACGTCACCATCCTGTCCGGCGGGCCGAACATCAACGACGTCCAGCAGCTGGTCGCCGGGGCGGCCGACCTGACGGTCGACCGGACCAGCACCTTGTTCCAGGCCGTGGCCAAGGGAATTCCCATCAAGGCCATAGCGGAAACGGATAGCGTGCCGCAGGTCGAGCTGGTGGGCTGGAAGAAGGACGGGATCACCAGCGTCGCGAGCCTGAAAGGCCAGCGGATCGGCATCTACTCCGATGACTCGTTCATCGTTGACACGATGCTCAAGAACATGGGTATCAGCCTCAGCCAGGTACACATATTCTTCCAGGGCTTCAACGTCAACCCGTTTATCGCCAACAAGTACCCGGTCGCTGAGGTATACCTGACCAGCGACACTGAGAGTATCGAGTTCGCTGGCGTGAAGCTGAGCGAGCTGACCGTCTTCAAGCCCGCCGATTACGGTGCGGACATCATCCACGGCGTCATCATGAGCACGGACAAGCTCATCCAGTCGGATCCCGGCGCGCTGACGAAGTTCGTGCAGGCGACGCTCAAGGGCTGGGAGTTCGCCTATGCCCATCCGTACCAGGCGATCTCCATCGTCCTGGCGGCGGCCGGCTCCTCAGGGGGTACCCGGGCGTATCAGACTGCCGGGCTGACGGAAATGAAGAGCATTCAGTGGCCGAACGGGACCATGCCGCCGAACTGGGGCCAGATACCGCTGAGCGTTTACCAGCAGAATGCTCAGGTGGTCCACTCCAACGGCGTGGTGAGCACGCCGATCAATGTCGCGGCGACGGTCGACACCTCGATTGCTGGGTAATGGCTGAGGGCCAGATCCTGCAGCCTCGCGAGCGGGCGCCGCGCCAACTGGGTGCGGCGCCCGCTCGCGCGCCGTTCTGGCGGCGGTGGGGAGCTCCCATCGCGGTAGTCGCGGTGCTCTTCCTGGCCTGGCAGCTGATCGCGGTGGCGTACGAGGGCACGTCACTGACCGCGTCGGCCAGCCGCGTTCCCCTGCCGCTGGCGATCGCCAAGACGCTGGTGGATATGAGAGGAGGCTTTGCCTCATCCCTGGGCTCGACGGCCTGGGGGGCCCTGGTCGGCCTGCTGGCCGGGGTCGTCATAGCCGTCGCCGTTTCCGTCACGGCGGCGAGCATGCGCTGGCTGGAGGACACCGTTTATCCGTACCTGATCGCCAGCCAGATGGTCCCGACGATCGTGCTGGCGCCCATCGTCTTCGCCGTCGTCAAGAACGGCGCGGTGGCCAGGGTGATTGTCGCGGCCTACGTCAGCTTCTTCGTGATCGTCGTGAACATGACCAAAGGCCTGAAGAGCATCCAGCCTGACCAGCTCACCTTGCTGCGCAGCATCCGGGCCAAGCGCTGGCAGTACTACACGAAGCTGCGGCTGTGGGCCGCCCTGCCCTTCTTCTTCGCCGGCCTCAAGGTGGCCGCGCCGCTGAGCGTGGTAGGAGAGATCGTCGTCGAGCTGACCGGAGCGCATACCGGCCTCGGCCAGCTGATGATCAACAGCCTGAACTTCGGCGGATCGCAGCTCTACGTCTTCTGGGGGGCGGTCGTCCTCACCGGCGCGCTCGGGTACGCCCTGTACCTGCTCGCCACGGTGCTCGAGCGCAGGCTGACGCCCTGGCAGCACGAGTTCAGGAGCCGGGCGTGAGGATGCCCGCCGCCCGGCTGCCGCTCCGCCGTGAACTGAGGGCCGACGCCGACCCGCCCAGTGCCCTCGCCCAGGTGGTTCGCCGCGCGGCTCCGCCACTGGCCGCCCTGGTCGTGCTGCTCGCCCTCTGGCAGGCGGGGGTCTTCCACGCGCTGTTCGGCCTCCAGGAGTACATCGTCCCGAAGCCGACCGGCATCTGGAGCACGCTCACCGCCAACTGGTCGTCAATCTGGTCGGCCCAGTGGACCACGCTCCAAGAGGCCCTCGCCGGCTACCTGCTGGGCGGCGGGCTGGGCTTCGGCGTCGCGTTGCTGATCACCGCGACCGGGGCTGGCCGGCGGCTGCTGCCCGGCGTAGCCGGAGCGCTCAACGCGGTCCCGATTGTCGCCACGGCACCGATCGCCGTGCTCTACCTGGGCTTCGGCATGAGCTCGAAGGTGGTCATCGTGCTCGTGCTCACCGCCGCGGTGATGCTGCTCAACGCGTACAAGGGCCTCACCTCGGTGGACCGGGACCATCTGGACCTGATGCACTCGTACGCCGCCACGCGCTGGCAGGTCATCGTCAAGCTGCGGATACCATCCGCGCTCCCCTACATCTTCACGGCCCTGCGGTACAACGTCACGCTGGCCCTCGTCGGGGCCATCATCGCCGAGTTCTTCGGCGGTTACGGGGGCGTCGGGATCGAGATGGAGCAGGCCCTCCAGGGCTTTTCCATGACCGTGGTCTGGAGCGCGATGCTGCTGGTGGGCGTGACTGGCATTGTCTGGTTCCAGTTGGTCGGCGCGCTGGAATGGGTCACAAGCCGCCGGTACCCCTCGGCCCGATAGGAGGACATCATGACCGCCAGGGACCTCCGGTCGTTTCTGGCCTACCTCGACGAACGCGGCGAACTGGCCACCGTGGACCAGCGGGTCGAGCCGAAGTTCGAGATCTCGGCTTTCATCCGCCGCAGCTCCGACGTCGGCGGGCCGAGCTTCCTGTTCAACAACGTCGCGGGCTCGGCGATGCGTGTGGCCGGGGGATTGTTCTGCTCGACGAGCAAGGCTCTGCACGCCCTGGAGGCGCCCGACCACCACAGCGCAGTCGAGCGCTTCATGACCGCGATCAGGCAACCCACGCCGCCCCGCAGGGTCTCCACGGGGCCCTGCAAGGAGGTCGTTCTGACCGGCGACGCCATCGATCTCGGGATGTTGCCGGTACCCACCTACTCCGAGCAGGATCCCGGGCCTTTCATCACGGTCGGGGTAGAGATCACCAAAGATGCCGAAACGGGCGCTCAGAACGCTGGCATTTACCGGATGCAGATGTTCGGCAAGAACGAGATGACGCTCGCGGCCAGTCCGTACTCCGACTTCCATGCGATGTATGCGCGCGCCGAACGGGCGGGGCGCAGACTCGAATGCGCCGTGGCGATTGGGGTGGACCCGGTGATCCAGCTGGCCACCCAGGCCCGAGTCCCCTTCGGGTTTGACGAGCTGGGCGTGGCGGGCACGCTTCATGGCGCCCCGGTCGAGGTCGTGCCTTGCGAGACCGTCGACCTGTGCGTCCCGGCCACGGCCGAGATCGTGATCGAAGGCTACTTCACACCCCATGAACGCCGCGCTGAGGGACCATTCGGCGAGTTCACCGGTTACGTCGGCCCAGGCGGCCGCGAGCCGGTGTTCCGGTGTACGGCGATGACCATGCGCGAGAACCCGATCTTCCAGGCAGGCCTCACCGGCGTTCCGGTGACCGAGAACCACGTGCTGAAGCTGCTGCCAATGGAGGCCAACCTGCTGGCGGCACTTCGCCAGGTATCCCCGGATGTCGTGGCGGTGCACTATCCGCCCGAGGGTGGGGCGGAATTCCTCGCCGTCATTTCGATGCGGCAGCGATACGTGAACCAGGCCAAGAACCTGGTACTCAGCGCACTTGGCAGTGTTGGGCATCCGAAAGTTGTGATAGTGGTGGATGACGACATCGACGTCTATGACCTGGCCAAGGTCTGGTGGGCAGTCCTGACCCGGGCCCAGCCCTCCAACGACTACCTCATCATTCCTGAGGCAGCGGGTGGTCAGCTTGATCCTTCGGCACCCAGCAAGTTCGCCAGCTCGCTCCTGGGCATCGACGCGACCCGGCCATTCGGCCAGCCGTTCCCCGAAGTCGTCCGCATCCCCGGAGTCGACGCCGTGCCGGACTGGGGCCCGATGCTGCATCGGTACACTGTCGAGGGAGCCTGAGGGCCGCAGATGAACACGCAGAATCCCGCCGCCACTTCCGCGACCCCCGCCGAGCACCAGGGCGGCGGGATCCAGGCGCCGGTCGTGGCGGTCGAATCAGTCAGCCAGACCTACGGGTCGGCGAGCACCGGTGTGGCAGCGCTCAGCGACGTCACCATCACCGTGGCCGAGGGGGAGTTCGTCTCGGTGGTGGGACCGTCGGGCTGCGGGAAGTCCACCCTGCTGCGCATCATCGCCGACCTGCTGACTCCGACATCAGGGACCGTGCTCATCCGGGGGAGGTCCCCGCACGAGGCCACCGCCCGCCGGGAGATCGGAATGGTCTTCCAGAGCCCGGTGCTCTACGACTGGCGCTCCGTGCTCCGCAACGTCGAGCTGCCGCTGGAGGTTATCGGCCGGCCGCGGGCGGTCAGGCGGCAGCGCGCCGAGGAAATGCTCGAGCTGGTCAGGCTCACCCAGTTCGCCGGCCGGTATCCCTGGCAGCTCTCCGGCGGCATGCAGCAGCGCGTGTCCATCGCCCGCGCCCTGGCCTTCGAGCCGGTGATCTTGCTGATGGACGAGCCGTTCGGTGCCCTCGACGAGATCAGCAGGGAGCACATGAACGCCGAGCTGCAGCGGATCTGGTCCGAGACCGGCAAGACGGTCCTGTTCGTCACGCATTCGATCCCGGAAGCCGTGTTCCTGTCGACGAGGGTGGTGGTCATGACCCCGCACCCGGGCCGGGTGGCCGCCGAAATCCCGATCGACCTCCCGCGGCCGCGTACCGAGCAAACCCGGACGCAACCGGCCTACTTCGACTTCGTCACAAAGGTAAGGCGGGCGCTGATGAGCGGATCGGGCGCTGACGAGCGGATGATGTGACCCACGAGGCAGGGGATAGCGAATGCCGCGCACCACGCGACCCGGTGCTGCGCTCAACCAGCTAGACGCCGGTGGCGAGGCGCAGCTGTACCTGGCGATGAGGCACTTCTGGCATCCGGTGCTGTCGTCTGCGGATCTCGGGGACGTCCCGGCGGAAGTTGTGCTGCTCGGGGAGCGACTGGTCCTAGCGCGGCTGGGCGGTCAGGCCAGGTGTTTTCCGAACCTGTGCGTGCACCGGGGCTCCGCGCTGTCGATGGGCTGGGTCGAGGGCGATCAGCTGCGCTGCCGCTATCACGGATGGACCTACGGTCCGGACGGGGTCTGCACCAGCATCCCGGCCCGCTTCGGCAGCGTCATCCCGCGCCGGGCCCGGCTCCATCCCTATCTCGTCGCGGAGAGATACGGGCTCGTGTGGGTGTGCCTGGAGGACGAGCCCGCCCTGCCGATACCCGATTTCCCTGAGGCTGACGACCCGGGTTTCCGGGTTGTTCCCGGCCCGCCCTACGACTGGGCCTCTAGCGCTCACCGGCGGGTGGAGAACTTCATCGACTGGTCGCATATCCCGTGGGTGCACGATGGCACCCTCGGCAGCAGGGACCATCCCGAGGTGCCCGACGCGGATGTGACCCGCGACGCGGCCGGCCTGCGTTTCGACACAAGCTTTCAGGTACCGATCGGGACGCGTGGTGAGCGGGTCGAGACGGACTACGGCTACTACCTGGCCATGCCGCTGACCGTCCACCTGCGCCGGACCGGCGCGGCCGGCGACGGGGACGTCTACGTGCTGCATATGACCGCCTCGCCGCTCGCGCCCGCCGCGTGCCGGACCTTCTGGTTCCTGGCGCGTAACGCGCCGGATGGGCCCGAAGCAGACGCCTCGTGGCTCGCCATGGAGGGCAGGATCCAGCAGCAGGACAAACCCGTCGTCGAGGGCCAGCGCCCCGAGATGCTGCCGTTTGACCTCAGCGCCGAGTTGCATATCCGGGGCATTGACAAAGCGTCCCTTGAATACCGCAAGTGGCTCGTCGAGCTGACCAGGGCGGTGCGCGGCGACAGCCGAGTTGATCACTGAGCCGGGCGAGGAGCCCGCCTTCCCCCTGGCCCGGCCGCTTCTCGCATCATGAGAGCATATTTCTTCTCACGATCAGTCCTGGTAGCGTGATGAGCCCACCGGTCCGGCCAAGGGAGCACGATGGTCGCGCGAAACGAGCTGGATGAGGCGGCCGAACAGCGTCTCTACGCCGGCCTTCGCCGCTACTGGCATCCAGTGCTTTTCGCTGATGACCTGTCCGACGCACCCCGTGGGGTCACCCTGCTGGGCGAACGGGTGGTCGTGGTGCGGCTCGGCGGCGGCGTGTCGGCGTTTCGCGACCTGTGCGTGCATCGCGGATCAGCCCTGTCGGTAGGACGGGTGATCGAGGGCGACAAGCTCGAGTGCCGCTACCACGGATGGACCTACGACAAGGAAGGTACGTGCGTCCGGATTCCCTCGAGGCCGGGGATGAACATCCCGCCCCGGGCCCGGGCCGAGCGGTACGACGCCGCCGAGCATGCGGGCCTGATCTGGGTCTGCCTGGACGGGCCGGCCGCACTGCCGTTGCCGCCCTATCCGGAGGCCTCGGATCCCGCGTACCAGACGATGAGGGTCCCGACTTACGACTGGCGATGCGGAGCGGCCCGGCGGATCGAGAACTTTGTTGATGTCTCGCATTTTCCGTTCGTGCACGAGGGGATCCTCGGAGACCCGAGACGGCCCGAGGTGCCCGATTACGAGGTGGTCAGAGCCGAAACGTCGCTGCGTTTCGCTGCGGGTTTGGAGCTACAGCCGGCGAACTCATTCAAGCGAGACGGCGCTGGCGCCGACGAGCTCGTTTCCAGGGAGCCCATCGAGTACGCGATCTCCATGCCATTCACCGTTCATCTTTCCCAGCCGCTGCCGGAAGGCAAGCGGTACGTGCTGTTCATGTCGGCGAGTCCGGTAACCCGGCATGAGACTCGCTCCTTCAGCTTCGGGAGCCGCAATTATGATCTTGGCCAGGATAGTTACGCAGAATGGATCGAGTACCAGAAGATGATCCTGGAGCAGGATCGCGAAGTGGTGGAGACGCAGCGGCCCGAGGAACTGCCCGTTGACCTGGCGGCCGAACTGCATATCCGCAGTGTCGACCGGGCGTCGGTGGAGTATCGCCGCTGGCTGGCTCAGATCGCGAATCAACAGCTCCCGCGAACGGCCGATCAGTCGCCGCCGGCGCGTGCCATGAGCTAGTGACCAACGGGCGCACCAACGAGTGAAGGCGAGTGAAGGGGAGTAGCGTGGCGGACGACCTGATCATCCATGGCGGCCGGGTGGTGTTCCCGGAGGGCATCATTCCTGCTGATATCGCGGTCTCCGGCGGGGTCATCACCGCGGTGGCCGCGGCCGGGTCGCTGACCGGCGGCCGCCGCCGGATTGACGCCACCGGGCTGCACGTATTCCCAGGGATTATCGACCCGCACGTTCATCTGCAGACTTTCGCCGATCCGTTCGATGTCAACGTGCTAACCGAGACTCGCAACGCGGCGATCGGGGGCGTCACGACGATGATCCCGATGCTGCTCAACCGCGAGGACGCGTCGCTTAGCTTCCTGGAGTACTTTCCCTGGGCCCGCCAGGCAGTGGAGGAGAAGTCCCTGATCGACTCGGCGTTCAGCGCCGTCGTCGGCACCAGCGGGCAGATCGACGAACTGCCGCAGTTCGCCAACGAGTGCGGGGTCTGCTCGTACAAGTTCTACATGGCCTACACCCAGGATGAGGCCGCGGTGTTCGGCATCATCGCGGTTGACGACGCACAGTTCCTGCGCGGCCTGGAGACCGTCCGCGATATCGGCTGGCCGGCCAGGGCGATGGTGCACGCCGAGAATATGTCGATCATCCACCCGCTCAAGGCCAAGTACATCGCCGATGGCCGCCGGGACCTGCGGGCCTGGACCGATGCCCGGCCGGACGTCGCGGAGGAGGAGGCCACCCGCCGCGCCATCTGGTACACGAAGGAAACCGGCTCCCGGCTGTACATCGTGCACATGACCATCGGCCGCGGCGTGGAATGGGTCCGCCAGGCCCGCGCAGATGGCGTCGACGTGATCGCCGAGACCTGCCCGCACTACTTGGTGCTGACCAAGGACGATGACGATAAGGTCGGTCGGCTGGCCAAGGTTAACCCCCCGCTGCGCGACGCCCACAGCGCTGAACTGCTCTGGGCCGGCCTCAGGTCGGGTGACGTGACCTGCCTGGGCTCCGACCACTCCACCGTGGTGCCGAAGCCGGACAAGCTGAAGGAGTCGATCTGGGACGCCGTGCCCGGCTTCCCTGGCATGGGCATGCTGCTGCCGATCATGCTCAGCGAGGGCTACCACAAGGGCCGGATCTCGCTTGAGCAGCTGTCCGCGGTGCTGACCCGCAACAACGCGCAGACGTACGGCCTCTACCCGCGCAAGGGCGCGATCATGGTCGGCTCCGACGCCGACTTCGCGCTCGTCGACCTCGATGAGGAACGCGAAGTCACCCCCGAGTACATGCGTTCGGCTGCTGACTGGGGCCTTTATGACGGCTGGAAGGTCCAGGGCTGGCCGGTAATGACGATCGTGCGCGGGGAAACCGTTATGGAGCACGGCCAGATCACGGCCGATCCCGGCCACGGCAGCTACCTACCGAGGTATCCGGCCGGCTAACCGAACACGCGCGGTGCGAGTGAGGCTGGGGTTAGCCTTCCGAGGCGCCTGGTGGGCGGGCGGCCAGGCAATCGAGCACGCGCTCGGGGGTGATCGGCAAGGTGGCGGGCCTGACCCCGATGGCGTCCTGGATGGCGCTGGCCACCGCGGCGGCGGGCGGCCCGATCGGCGGCTCGCCGATGCCGCGCGCCCCGAACGGTCCCATCCCCTCGCCGGACTCGAGCACTACCACGTCGATCTCCGGCACGTCCGTCGCGGTCGGGATGAGGTACTGGAAGAACCCGCCGGTGAGGTTCATCCCGTCGGCCATCACGATCTCCTCGAGCAGCGCCATGCCGAGCCCCTGCGCGACGGCGCCGGAGATCTGGCCCTGCACGGAGCGCGGGTTGATGGCCCGGCCGACGTCGTGCGCGGCCACGTACCCGAGCAACTTCACCTGCCCGGTGTCGAGGTCGACCTCGAGGTCGCACAGGTGCGCGCCGAACGTGAAGTCGGGAAACACCCGGTCCGCCCGCAGATTCTTGACCACGGGCTGGCCCTTGGGGCCGAAGAACGTGCCGAGCGCCTCGATCGGCACGTTGCGCCTGCGGCAGGTCACCAGCACGTCCGGCAAACTCATCACGCCGCCGGCCCGCCCGCTGACCAGGCCATCCTCCAGCCGCAGTCCCTCCGCGGACTCGCCCAGGGCCTCCGCCGCGGCGGCCAGCACGCCGTCGCGCAGCAGCACGCTCGCCTCGTAGACCGCGTTGCCCGACATCAGCAGTTGCCGCGTTGCGGTCGTGGTGCCGGCCAGCGGGTTCAGGGCGGAGTCGCCGAAGTGGACGGTGATCCGGTCCATCGGCACGCCGAGGACCTCCGACGCGATCTGGGCCAGTGAGGACGCCTGGCCGCCGCCGATGTCGGGGACCGCGCACCGCACCGAGAGGCTGCCGTCGAGCTGGAAGCCGACCCAGGCCGCGGCCGAGTCGTTCAGCCAGACCAGTCGGCCGTAGGACTGCATGTTGCAGGCCAGGCCCCGGCCCACCGCCCTGCGCGGCCCGGAAGGCTCCGGCTTGCCGCCGGCCCGGCCCACCACCGCGTCGATGGTCTGCGCCAGCAGCACCTCGGTCTCTATGTTCTGCCCGACGGGCAGCGCGTCGCCGCGGGCCAGCGCGTTCCGCTTCCTGATCTCGGCCGGGGTCAGCCCGAGCTCGCGGGCCAGCAGGTCCATCTGCGCCTCGTACCCGAACACCACCTGCATGCCGCCGAAGCCGCGGAACGCCGACGTAGGCGGGTTGTTGGTGTACGCGCACCTGGCCCGCAGCCGCACGTTGCTGACCTGGTACGGACCGCAGGCGTGGACGGACGAGTACAGCAGGACCAGGGCGGACAGGTACGCGTAGGCCCCGGAGTCCGCGGTGATGTCGATCTGCTGGGCCAGGAGCCTGCCGT
>JGI12269J14319_10005581_pt1 | contig 11090 bp, 9 predicted proteins | sample PeaSoiSIISIP2007_FD_14319 | JGI IMG/M metagenome (IMG submission 14319) | reverse complement strand
CCCCCGAAGTCGAGCCGCTACAGCGGCTTGCGCCCTGAAGCACAAGGGGTCGCGAAAGCATCAAATAAAATACTACAATGAAACCGTCCATGGACTTGGCCGGCAATCCTGCCATTAGTCTCGCCGCACGGCGCAGGGTCGATTTGCGCTTCGTCGAGCTGACGGACAAGGTGCGCCGCAATCGCCCCGGCGACGACCTCGAACTTCTCCGCCGCGCCTACGACTTCGCCGCCGAACAGCACAAGACGCAGACGCGCCTTTCCGGCGAGCCGTATCTATCGCACCCCGTCGAAGTGGCGCATCTGCTGGCGGACATGAAACTCGATGTGACCTCGCTCTGCGCCGCTCTTCTCCACGACGTCGTCGAAGACACGAAGATGCCCATCGAGAAAATCGCGGAGCAATTCGGTCCCGATGTCGCCCGGCTCGTGGAAGGCGTGACGAAGATCAGCAAGCTCGACCTTCTCGCTCCGGAGGACCGCCAGGCCGAAAACGTCCGCAAGATGCTGCTCGCCATGGTGAACGACGTTCGCGTCGTGATGGTGAAGCTCGCCGACCGCCTGCACAACATGCGCACGCTCGAATATCTCGCGCCCGAGCGCCAGCTCCGCATCGCGCGCGAGACGCTCGATATCTACGCGCCCGTGGCCAACCGGCTCGGCATGGGCCTCATCCGCGGCGAGCTCGAGGATTTGGCGTTCCGCTATCTCGAGCCGGAGGCGTTTTTAGAGTTGCAGAAGAAGGTCGCGTCGAAGCAAAACGTGTTCGACAAGTTCCTCGCCGAAGTTCTGAACACGATCCGTGAAAAAATGGTCGAGAGCGGAATCCCCGCCGAGGTCCAGGCCCGTATCAAGCGCCTCTATTCCCTGCACCTGAAAATTCAGAAGCAGCAGCGCAATATCGATCAGATCTACGACCTGCTCGCCGTCCGCGTGATCACCGACACGGTGAAGAATTGCTACGCCGCGCTCGGCGTGATCCATCAGATCTGGCGGCCCGTGCCCGGGCGGTTCAAGGACTACATCGCCATGCCGCGGCCGAACCTCTACCAGTCGCTTCATACGGCCGTGATTCACTCCGGCCAGCCGTTCGAAGTGCAGATTCGCACGCAGGAGATGCACCGCATCGCCGAGCAGGGCGTCGCCGCGCACTGGAAGTACAAGGGCGGGCATGAGGCTGCGACATCGGCCGACGATCAGCGCATTGTCTGGATGCGCCATTTGATCGAGTGGGTGCAGGAGATGCAGGAGCCGAGCGAGTTTCTTTCGACGCTCCGCGTGGACCTCTACCCGGAAGAGGTGTACACGTTCACGCCGAAAGGACGCGTGGTCGTCCTGCCCCGCGGCGCCACGCCGATAGATTTTGCATACGCGGTTCACACCGAGGTGGGGCATCAGTGCTCCGGCGCGAAGGTGAATGGCGAGATGGTGCCGCTGCGCCACGCGCTCGCGAATGGCGACGTCGTCGAAGTCGTCACGCAAAAGGGCCACGCGCCCTCGCGCGACTGGCTGTCGTTCGTTCACACGTCGCGCGCGCGCAGCAAGATTCGCCAGTGGATCAACTTGCACGAACGCGAGGAAGCCACCGATGTCGGCCGGCGCCTGCTTGAGAAGGAGGCGCGCCAGGCAGGCGCGAGCCTGAAGAAAATCCCGGATGAAGTGTGGCAGCGCGTCGCCGCGGAATACGGCTGCTCGCGGATCGAAGATCTCCACGCCGACCTCGGCTACGGGAAATGGTCTGCGCGGCAGGTGATCGCGAAGGCCACCGGCCAGCCCGTTGCCGGTGCGCAGGAAGAACAGCAGCCGAAGGTCGCCTCGACCGTCAAGCGCATGCTCGGAATGGACGACGCGGCCATCGTCGTCCGCGGCCATGATGACTTGATGGTCTATCGCTCGAAGTGTTGCAATCCCATTCCCGGTGACGACATCATCGGCTACGTTACGCGCGGTCGCGGCATTGCCGTCCACAGCAAGACCTGTCCCAACGTCGAGAACTTGCTCTACGAGGCCGACCGTCGCATTGCCGTCGAGTGGGCCGATTCGACCCAGGCTACCTTCCCCGTTCGCTTGCGCATTTTCACCGAGGATCGCCCTGGAATGTTGGCCGCCATAACGAGCGTCATCAGCGATACGGGTGCGAACATCCGCAGTTTTGAGAGCGGCGGTGACGACAATACGCGCGCGCGCATCGAAGTCGCGCTCGACGTCCGCGACCGCAAGCAGCTGGAGCACATTCTCTCCGGCATCAAGCGCATCCCCGGCGTCTTCGATATCGAGCGCGTTTACAACGTCTAGTTTCCGCCGCGAGCGTTCCAACCCCGTAATCCTTGCGCGACACGCCACTCCGGCTTCGCTCCTGGCGCGTACAATGAATTCATGGGGGACATCCTGGCACGCCACTTCGCAAGGGGCTCCGGTAAGACTGCGCTCCGGCGCCCGGCTCTTCTGCTCACCCTGTCCGCTGTGGCACTTGCGTGCTGCATCGCCGGCTGCCAGCGCATTCCTCCCCTCGATACGAAGCCGCTCGACACAGCGGGCATCAGCTACGACGCGATCCAGGAATTGAAAGCGCTCCAGATCACGGCGCCGGAAGTGACCGAGCTTGCGACCGCGCGCCAGGGCGGCCTTTCCGATTCCGGCTGCGTCGAGATCGTCAAGACGTATCGCGGCCGCAGCCAGGCGTTCGATGCGGGGGATGCCGTCGCGGGGTTGGTCGGGGCGCAGGTGAGCGAAGCCACGATCTTGGAACTCGCGAATCTCAATCAATTGGGCCTCAACGCGGGCGAGCTTCAAGCGATGCGCCTCGCGGGATTGTCGGATGCCATCCTCCTCGAAGTGGCTCGCCACCACGCGGCGGGAAAGCCGGTGCTCGCCGGTGCATCTCTCGCGAGTCTCAAAAACGTCGGCGTGCGCGAATTGACGCTGCTCGAGCTCGCGCGCCGTGGAGTTCCCGATTCGCAGGCGGCTGCGATCATCTCGGCTCGCCGCCATGGCGCGAGCGACGCCGAAATTCTCCGCCGGTTCGGCGGCTCCTAGCTGCGCGCCGATTTTCCGCCTTTTCCCCGCCGTTGCCTCCCGGTAGAATCGTCGCATCTTGAAGAGCATCGCTCCGCGCTCGCTTGTCTTTGCACTGGTTCCCACACTGCTTTTCCTTTGTGGATTTTCCTGCGACGTTCCGCTCGCCCCGGGCTATCGAGTCCTCAAGGAATCGCGCGAGGTTCGCTTCGTTGCCGGCCAGACTCCGGAATTGCGGATTCGCACGCGTTATGTGCTTCAGAACTCGGGCAGCGCCGATCTGGCGTTTGTGGACGCGATCTTCCCGGAAGAAAGATCCTTCGGCCGAAAGAATCTACTGGTGGAAGTGGGCGGCCGCGAGACGGCGCTCGCGAACCTTCCGGGAGATTACCAGGCTGAAATGCCCAACGCGCTTCGCATCCAGCTCGATCCTCCCTGGCTGCGCAAGCAAACCCGGGAGCTTGTCATCGAATACGCCTTCAGCTCGCCCGAGAATCTGGGCGCGCAAATCACGATCGACGAGAACAGCTTTCACCTCGGCTCGCGCGAATGGTTCCCCGAGCTGCTTCCCCCCAAGCACATCCTCGCTCCACATCCGAACGCGCCGAAAGTCACGGATTACACGGTTCGCGTGCCCGCCGATTTCTTCGTCTTGGCCCGGGGCACGCCCAAGGGCCAGAAGGCGGATGGCAATGAAGTCGAATACCGCTTCGTGCTGGACGCCAAGGATCTGGCGCCTTACGTCGCCGCCGGCCGCTATGCGGCGTGGCCCGATCGTCGAAGTAAACACGATGCCGTGTTTTGGACGCTCCAGCCTCTGAAAGACGACCCCGCTCCGGCTGCGGAACGCCTCATGGCGGCGTGGACCACCTTGGAAAAAGCCTTCGGTCCGCTCGATAAGAACATCAAAGCGCCCCACATCGTCGAGGCGCCCGGATTGGGCGGCCATCTCGTGGGAGAGGCGGGCCCGGCTGCGTCGGCTTTTCCGGGAGGAGCGATCGTGAATCCCGCGGCGCTCGCGCTGGGGACGGGCAGCGATCGGTTTCTCGAAATCGTCACCCACGCTCTCGCCCACGAATGGTTCGGCGACGAAATGTATCCGAGCCCCGACGCGGCAGTCGGCATCGGCGAAGGTCTGCCTGAGTACGCCACGATTGTGGTTGACGAAGCGCGCAGCGGTGCGGCTGGCCGCCGCCGGCGCGTTGTCGAATACCTGCTGAGGTACGACGAGGCCCGGAGCAACGCGGCCGAGATTCCCCTCGGTACCACCATGTTGGATAGCCCTGCCGCCCAGCGCCGCATCGCTCTGGCCAAGGCGCCGCTCTTCTTCGTGGCGCTCGAAGATGCTTGCGGAGAGGTGCCGTTCCAGAGCGGGCTCGCGCATCTCCTGGTGCTGCTGCGGGGGCAGGAGGTCGATTACAATGCCTTGCGGTCAGCGATCGAGCAATCGACCAGCAGGAATCTTGGGGGCATGTTCCGCTTGTGGCTCAATAACAAGGGCATCCCCGACGACTTTCGTAGCCGGTATCAAGGCTCGGCCGTGGGCGAGGTCGCCGAGAAATGAAAAACATAGCCGCAGCCACTCTCGTGCCTCTCCGTTTCGGATTGGCTCCGGCGCTGATCTCAATTCGCAGTACTGATTTTCCGCTTGCCAATTTCTAATTTCCGTTTCTCAGGAGGCGTTGTGAGGGAAATTATCGCGACCGACAAGGGGCCAAAAGCCATTGGCCCGTACTCGCAGGCGGTCAAAGCCAACGGGTTCATTTTCACGGCGGGCCAGGTTGCGTTCGATCCGGCCACCGGCCAGCTCATCGAGGGGGACGTCGCGCGGCAGACGGCTCGCGTGTTCGAGAATCTGAAGGCAATCGTGGAAGCGGCGGGCTCGTCGCTCGATCGCGCCGTGAAAGCCACCGTATTTCTGAAGGACATGAACGATTTCGCCGCCATGAACGAAGTCTACGCACGCTATTTTCCTGCGAACCCGCCGGCCCGCTCGACCGTGGAAGCGGCGCGCCTTCCGCGCGACGTCCGCGTGGAAATTGATCTAGTTGTTCTGGCCTGAAACGCTCGGCAAGCGATTCGTGCGTCGAGTGACTTGCGCGAAGTATCCGCGGATTCTATCCGCGGCATCAGTTCGTTGATATCGCGCCTGCGTACATATTCCTGTAACATTTGCGTTTGACAGTTGACGCTTGGCATTCCCGTCAGTCCCTCCACAGGAGAGATCGGCCCACACTCGCATGAACGACCAAACGTACGATCTGATTGTCATCGGCAGCGGCCCCGCCGGTCAAAAGGGCGCCATTTGCGCCGCGAAACTGCGCAAGCGCGTCGCTTTGGTTGACCGCAGGGTCATGATGGGCGGCGTCTGCGTCCATACGGGCACGATTCCCAGCAAAAGCGTTCGCGAGGCCATCTTTCAATTGACCGGAATTGCGATCCGGACCTTCTATGGAAGCAGTTATCGCGGCAACGGGGATGTCTCGCTTCAGGACCTTTCCTTCCGCGTCGCGAGCGTCGTCTCCCGCGAGACGGAAGTGATCCGTGCGCAGCTCAAGCGGAACGGCATCGCGATCTTTCAGGGAATGGCCCAGTTCGCCGATCCCCATACGATTGAGGTGGAAGGCGAGGCTGAAAAGATCACTTTGCGCGGCGAAAATGTTTTGATCGCCTGCGGCACGCGTCCCGCGCGCAGCCCTGATATCCCCTTCGACGGCAGGAGCATTCTCGACACGGACGAATTCACGGGCATCGGCAAGTTGCCGCGCGAAATCATCGTGGTGGGCGCCGGCGTCGTAGGCCTCGAGTATGCCTCGTTCATGGCCGCACTCGGGGCGGAGGTGACTCTGATCGACCAGCGCCCCGTGATGCTCGATTTCGTGGACCGCGAAATCGTCGAGGCGCTCGCTTATCACCTGCGCCAGATGGGGACGACGTTCCGCCTCGGCGAGAAGGTCACCCGCGTCGGCGTGGACCCCCAGCGCGATCGCGTCTTCGCGGAGCTCGAGAGCGGCAAGAAGGTCCAGGGTGATCTGCTTCTCTATTCCGTTGGGCGGCAGGCCAACGGCGATCAGCTTCAATTGGACGCGGCCGGACTTCAGCCGGACTCCCGCGGCAAGATCAAGGTCAACGATTGCTACCAGACGAGCGTGCCGCACATCTATGCCGCCGGCGACATCATCGGGTTTCCCGCGCTCGCGAGCACGTCGATGGAGCAGGGCCGCCTGGCGAGCTGCCGTATGTTCGGCGCTCCTTCCGAGCACATGCCGGAACTCTTTCCTTACGGGATCTACACGATTCCCGAAATCTCCATGGTCGGCCAAACCGAAGAGAAGCTGACGGCGGCCAAGGTTCCCTACGAGGTGGGCATTTCAAAGTACAACGAGCTCGCGAAAAGCATGATGCTGGGGGATGAAACCGGCATGCTGAAGCTGCTCTTCGACCGCAACACAAGAAAACTCCTCGGCGTGCACATCCTCGGCCAGCGCGCCACGGAAATCATCCACATTGGCCAAGCGGTGCTCGCCTACGGTGGCTCAATCGAATACTTCCGCGACACGGTCTTCAACTATCCGACCCTCGCCGAAGCCTACAAAGTCGCCGCCCTCGATGGCTTGAACAAACTGTGATGCTCCTCCGGGTGTGATTCCTGCGCGAGCGCTGTTACGTCGTGGAAGCAGCATGGTAGAATTATTGCCGTTGTTCGCAAGATCATCCCGCGTGGGCCTGTAGCTCAGGTGGCTAGAGCGCGCCCCTGATAAGGGCGAGGTCGGTGGTTCAAGTCCACCCAGGCCCACCATCCCATCTTTGAGTGCCGTATTACGCCCACATCGGCTGTTAAGCCGCCGGAGTTCCTCCCCACATTTAGCCCCAGTCCGGTGAATTCTTGGTGGTCAGGGATCAGTCGATGGATGTTTGGAACATGCCCATGGCAAAAAAACGGGTTATCACTGCGGCAAAAAGTGTCCCGACCATGAACAGCGTCCAGCGGTACTTTCGCCAGAGGTCACGGTAGCCGGAGGCTTGAGCAAACACGTCAACCAGATAGACTGCGCAATAGGCAACGTTCGCAAGCACCGCGAGGAGAAAAACGAGGAGCGCAAGATTCACCGAGAGCGCGGACCTCGAAGTCGGATAACCAATCCAGAAATACGCGAGAACCACTGCCGCCAGCACGAAGTTGAATGCAATACGGCGGGGTTCCCAATAGCGAATCGCGTCGGTCGCGGACTCTCGTAGGGTTTGTGCGTCCATAACCAAACCCATTTTACCGCATCGTTAATATTTCGGGCCGGGCCTGAGCCCAACACGTCACCCCGACAGGCAATTCTGCCATTGGTCCGCAACTCGATGTGGGAAGCGCGCCTCTAGTGCGCTGGCGGCTGCGGCGTAATGGGCGGCGTAGCCGTGAATTCGTGAACGTGCATCACGGCGATGAGCCACGATCCGTCGCCCTGCTTCGTCATGATCAAACTGTGAAGTCCCTTGCGCGTGGGCCGCACGCTCCCATCCTGATTCTTCGCGCCGGTCATCTCCCAGTCCACGTCCACCGCTGCCACGTCGGGCTTCAGAAAGCGCACGGTGCGGACACTGCCCGTTTGATGCGTTGCGCTATAGGCGCCGGTCATAAAGGGCCCGAATGTCGTCTCCATCCCGGCGCGGCCGTGAGTCAGCGTTCCGAAATTGTTGACGAAATCGCAGTCCTCCGTGTACGTCAATGCTACGGCGTGGACGTCATGCGTATTCCAGGCGTCCATGTAGCCCTGCACGGCTTTTGCGATCGCGGCGCTATCCTTGTCCTGAGCGGGAGCGGATGCATTCTGAGCCACAGCCGTCGAGAGCATGCCCGATGAAATTGTGATCCAGAGGACGAGAAAGAACGCGCGCTGCGTCATCCGCATGCTGGCCTCCCGGCACACCAGTCTTGGTTCCGACGAACTGATTCTTCCACTCAACCGCGCGAAAGCCTAACCCATGGAATCGTTGGCGTCAAATCCAGAGCGCGGTGCGATTTCTGCGCGGCCGATACGCCCTGTGCCCTTTGCCGTTACAATGTGCCGTACACCCCTTCCCCCCATTTTGGGCATCTCTCTATTGGAGGGTGCTGACATGACCAAGTTCATCAAACTGCTCACAAGCTCGCTTCTGTTCGCTTCTCTACTTTTCGTTGCACGTCCGATCCACGCTCAGCAGCAGGCAGCTTCTTCAAAAGCGCCGGTCACGACCGTCGTCACGGTTCTGGGCCCCAACTACACGGCTCCGCCCGCTCTCGGCAAGTCCGACGTCATCGTTCACACCGGCAAACAGCGCGAGGATGTGACCGGGTGGACCTCCGCGCAGGGCGACGCGGCTGCTCTCGAGCTCGCCATCGTGATCGACGACGCTACGACTCTAGGGAACCAGCTCGACGATCTCCGCAAATTCGTCCAATCGCAGCCCAAGGGAACCAGCGTCGGACTCTTCTACGCCGACAACGGCATGGTCCAGATGGTTTCGCCCTTCAGCGCGGACCACGACGCCGTCGCCAAGAAAGTTCGAATCACCATCGGCGAAACGGGCGCCTCGACGAGCATCTACCTCTCGCTCATGGACCTCATCTCGAAGTGGAGAGCGAGCAGCGCCCGCCGCGAAATCCTACTCGTGGCCGATGGTATTGACCGCTTCCGCGGCGGTCCGTTCAGCCCTGATGTCACGCTGGCCATCGAGAGGGCTCAGAAAGCCGGCATCATGATTCACACTCTCTACGCGCGCGGAACTGGCCGCGCCAGCCGGAATCTATTTCGTACCAATTACGGCCAGAGCAACCTTGCCGAGATGACCGATGCGACGGGCGGCGAGTCGTTCTTTCAGGGTCTCGATACGCCCATCTCTTTCGCGCCGTTTCTCGCCCAATTGGACATGGTGCTCCACAATCAGTACTTCCTTACGTTCACGACTGCCCGAAGCACGAAAGCGAAGGGAGAGCTCCGCTCCTTCCGCGTCAACACCGAACAGCACAATATCGATATCTCCGCTGCGAGAGAAGTCTTCGTTCCCGGCCCGAAGTAGTATCGGCGTGCATTCGGTGTGGGTTTGGCCTCGGCGCTGCTGTTTTCATTCCGGCAGCGCCGAGGGGCTCATGCGCGAGTTGTAACCGACCGGCTGGACACTACCTCTAAAAGGTGTTACACATACCGCGCAAAATCGGTGTTTCGCACGGGGGGAGTTCATGAGCAAGGGTAGGTCGTGGTTCTCCGGCTTCAAGCCTGCTGCTCTGGTGTGCGCGCTCCTATTGGGAGTCGCGATTTTCGGACTTCGGCAATCGTCGAGCGCCGCGCCGCAGTTCGGCCCCAACAAGGGTCAGGTTATCGGCATCGACTTCGACGGCCGCATGGTTTCCGACCTCGACAAGTCGGTCGCGTTTTACAAAGCGATCGGTTTCGTCGAAGTCCCGGGCGTTGACAAGTCCTGGCGCAATGACGAGGTGATGAACCGCATCCACGGCACCAAGGGCGTGCAGTCCCGTATGGCGAAGTTCACCCTCAATAGCAACATCGGCGAGCAGACGCCTTTCACCCTATACCTGCGCGAATTCAGGGGAATTAAACGTCAGAACGTAATGGCTGGCAAGACCGCCTGGGAGCCGGGCGCATCGCACATCGAGCTGGTGGTTCCGGATTCCGAGAAAATGTGGTCCGACTTGAAGGCCTCCAACCTGCTGTGGCCGCGCACCTGGGGCGGTGAACTGATTCCATCCCCCGGCCAGACAAAAGGTACGATCGCCTACATGACCGATCCGGACGGTATGGACGTGGAGATTGTCGAGCAAAGCCCCGCCATGCCCGCGACAGACGGACGGCCCGCGCGTCCCGCCAATCCTCCCGGCTTCAACCATGTCGGACTTGTCATACTGGATTCCGACAAGGGGAGAGCATTTTACGGAGCCCTGCTTGGTGAACAATTTCCGCCCGCGCCTTCGCAGTGGGCCAGCGGCGATTTCATGGACTCCGCGGTCGGCGGCCACGGCAATATCCTGCGCATCGTCAACGGAACCTTTCCCTTGGCGGCGGACCGGGACGCTCGGATGCGCTTCGAACTCGTCGAATATGAAAACCGCAAGAAGCCGGTCACGCCTTTCAGCATCACCGACATCGGTGTGAACTACGTCGGATTCGAAGTCAGCGACATCGACTCGCTCGTCGCCCGGTTGAAGGGCGCGGGCGTCACGGTCGTATCCGATGGAATCGTCGAGATGAAGGGCGGCTACCGAGTGGCCTTGGTCCGCGATCTTGACGTCGGCGGCTTCGTCGAGCTTTTTGAAAGGCCAAAGAGCTAGCCGTCAAACTTCGCCGATTTCTCGCCGCGCGGCCATTCGGAATGCCGGTTGCTTCTTAATGATTCGCGCATCCTCGCCCGCCGTTTTGACCGCGATTTGACCATCCATTTACCTCGCATTCACCAAGGAAACGCATCGCTCCGCTAAGGTTCCCTTGCACCGCTACTTCATTGGAGGGGAAAGCTATGCGTCTGTTCCGTACGCTTGTTTCATCGTTTCTCCTGGCTTCGCTTCTCGCACTTCCGGCTCGCGCCCAACAGCAGGGCGATGATGGCCACGATAGGGGCGTTCAACACGTCCTCTTGATCAGCGTGGACGGCTTGCACGCGCTCGATCTGACGAACTACGTCGCTTCTCATCCCGATTCATCATTGGCCTCTCTCAGCCAGCATGGCGTCACCTACACGAACAACTCCACATCGCAACCATCGGATTCTTTCCCTGGGCTCGCGTCGCTCGTAACCGGCGGTTCTCCGACCACGACCGGCCTATGGTATGACGACACCTACAATCGCAAGCTTTCGCCGCCCAAGCAGACCGACGGCCTCGGCAATCCTGGCGGAAGCTGCCCCGGAACAATCGGCACAAACGTTGCTTGGGACGAAGCCGTTGATATCGATCTGACGCAGCTCAACGGCGGCGGTGGCCTCAATCCCAATTTTCTGGTCCGCGATCCCGCCAACAATTGCGCCACGATCCTGCCGCACCAGTACCTGCGCGTGAACACAATCTTCGAAGTCGTGAAAGCGAACGGCGGCTAT
>JGI12269J14319_10005580_pt1 | contig 11090 bp, 9 predicted proteins | sample PeaSoiSIISIP2007_FD_14319 | JGI IMG/M metagenome (IMG submission 14319) | reverse complement strand
CCCGCCGCCGCAGGGACAATAGGGGGGGTTCATGAAGCCACTCGTTGTTGAGATTGCTTGTCTGGCCGCACTGGTCAGCGCCGCTCAGGCGCAGGTCATCACCGAGTACGGCCCGACTGCCGACGCCGTCCCGACCCACATCACCCAGGGTCCGGACGGCAACCTCTGGTTCACGAATAGCAACGGCGGCACCAACAAGATTGGAATGATCACTACGGCTGGCGTCATCACCGAGTACGGCCTGACCCAGGGCCCTCCGGACGCCATCACCGCCGGCCCGGACGGCAACCTCTGGTTCGCGGATCACTTCTACAGGATTGGGAGGATCACCACGGCCGGCGTCATCACCGAGTACGGCTTCACCGCCGGCCAGCCGACCGGCATCACCCAGGGCCCGGACGGCAACCTCTGGTTCACGGACAACAGCGCACTGAAGATCGGGAAGATTACCACGGCCGGCGTCATCACCGAGTACGGCCCGACCGCCGGCCCCGGCCAGACGCCCGGCGGCCCGCAAGAGATCACCGCCGGCCCGGACGGCAACCTCTGGTTCACGTACAATAGCGGCGGCACCAACCAGATTGGAAAGATCACCACGGCCGGCGTCATCACCGAGTACGGCCCGACCGCCGGCATCACGCTCGGCATCACCACGGGCCCCGACGGCAACCTCTGGTTCGCGGACAACGGCGCCAGCATGATCGGGAAGATCACGACGGCCGGCGTCATCACCGAGTACGGCCCGACGGCCGGCGGCGGGTACGATATCACCGCCGGCCCGGACGGTAACCTCTGGTTCGCGGATTACGGCGCCAGCATGATCGGGAAGATCACGACGGCCGGCGTCATCACCGAGTACGGCCCGACGGCCGGCACCCCGGTCGGCATCACCACCGGCCCGGATGGCAACCTCTGGTTCGCGGATTACGGCGCCAGCATGATCGGCAAGGTGACCCTTCCGACGAACACGCCCACGCCGCCGACTCCAACGCCAACGCTCACGCCCGATCTGTGCGCGAATGTTACCTGTACTGCTCTCGACCAGTGCCACGCAGCTGGGACGTGCGATCCGGCCACTGGCCAATGTTCGAATCCGCCGGCACCAAGCGGCTCCGCGTGCGACGACGGCAACGCCTGCACGCAGACGGACCAATGCGATGGCAACGGCACTTGTGTCGGCTCGAATCCGGTGGTCTGCACAGCGCTCGACCAGTGTCACATTGCCGGGACCTGTGACCCCAGCACTGGCACGTGCTCGAACCCGACAGCGGCTGACGGCGCAGTCTGCGACGCGGGCAACGCCTGCGCTCCGCGGCAGTCGGACGCCTGCTTGTCGGGGGGGTGTATCGCCGCAGTCTGTGTCAGCGAAAGCGCAGGCCCCGGCGAGATGGTCATGACCGGCACGACCACGACTGCAACACAGCCCGTGCAAAGCGCGGTGACCGTCCCCAACGGCGGCATGGTTTCGATCACGCAAGGCGTGCCCTCCACGACACCGCCCACGGGGTTCAGCGTGGTCGGCGAGCAGGTTATGATCACCGCGCCCACAGCCACGGCGGGTAATCCACTTATTTTGACCTTTGTGATCGACGCCTCACAGATCCCGTCAACGGGAGTGGGTTCCATTCAGGTCTACAAGAACGGTAATCCCGTACAGGCCTGCACGAACAATGCTCAACTTGTTGCTGCACCAGATCCATGCGTCTCCAGCCAGAAGACCCTGGCCAACGGCGATGGTGAGATTACTGTGCTGACCTCCGAGGCGAGTCTGTGGACGTTCGCCGTGCCGACCGAGCCACTGGTTGCCATTCCCTTGGCGTCGGTGAGCCTCCGGGCGAATACGCGAACGCAGAATGGTACGATTGGCGTGCAGGCCGTCTTCGACGCGAGCCCGCTGGGCAACTTGGGCACCGCCCTCAGCGACGGGTTCACCGTTGCGGTCGCCGGGGCGGGTTTAGCGGCCGCAGAGACGATGCGGTTCGCGTACCCGAACTGCTTCAACCTGGGCAGGGTCATCCAGTGCATTGGGACACGCGGCGAGGAGGCGGACTTTCAAAAGCAGCAGACCACGGGACACACCAAGCTGAAGATCACGGCGGAGCATCGGTCGTTCGCACCGCCGCTCACCACAGCAGGTGTCACCGTGACGCTGGGGCTGGCTGGGTACGATCTGCGGGGCGAGATCGCCAGCTGCACAGTGGGCAGGAGGGCACAGCGAGCCGAGTGTCGACCGTAGGCGCACAGAGACGCGCCTGCGCCGTGCGGAGGGTGGCCCCTCCGGCACGGCCGCCGACGCCGAGGCACGATCCACCGAAAGAAGTGCCACCGGCGCCTAAGAGAAATCCCATAAAACCCTCCATGTATGGGATTTCCACGGAAACCCGCGCGGCACACGGGTTTCCGCTGAAAAATGAGCCCCGAAATGGGTTCGACTCCGCAAGGAACACGCCGACCGTTTGATCCGCTGTCCGGCCCACCGCGGCGCGTGCAAGTGGGCGCCCTACCCTAGCGCCGTGGCCAACTTGGCCCTCAAATCGCCTTCCGACGTGGCGGCCGTCAGATCGATCTTGGCTGCCGCGAGCGCGTCGATGAGCGCCCGGATGATCTCGGCGCGCTTGATGGCAGTGCCGGTCTTCGACCGCATGTCGGCGGCCAGGCGGTCCAAGTAGACAATTTGGCGATCGAACAGAACGACCGTGACCTTGGTCCATGGTTCGTCGTGCGTCGCAGGTCGGCCCGGCCGCGCCGCGGCCGGCGGTTTGCCCGGAGCGCGCGGCGGAGGCGCGGCCGTCGGCGCGAAAATATCTTTAGCGGCTTTGCCGATTTTGGTCATTCTTTCCATCTCTCCATCCTGCCGTCTTGCCATCCCTAATTTTTCAGCTTGTGACAGCGCTGCAACACCTCGGCCGCAAGGTGCCGGTACGCCTCTGCCCCCGTGGAGGCGGCGGCGTAGTCGAAGATGGTTTTGCCGAAGCTCGGGGCTTCGGTCAGGCGCACGTTGACGCGGACTTCGGTTCGGAAGACGTGCCCCTTGTAGTGTTCCCGGATCATTGCTGCGATCTCACTGGCGACTCGCGTCCGGTAATCGACGAGCGTGAGGACCAACCCCAGCAGCGTTGCTACGGTGCCGATCCCCTCGCGGACCCGGTCGACCGCGTTCATCAGGTTGACCAATCCTTCTAGGGCCAAGTAATGCGGGACAACCGGCACGATGAAACCATCGGCGGCGACCAGCGCGTTGATCGGCAACAAGGACAGCGATGGCGGACAGTCCATGATGATGAAAGCGTAGTCGCTGCGGATCGGGGCCAGGGCGGTCTTGAGGCGGCTTTCGCGGCCCGGCATGTCGGCAAGGACAAGGTCGGCGTTGGCCAGTTCCATCGATCCGGTCAGCAGGTCTAATCCTGCAACGGCGGTCTGACGGATGGCGGACCGGATCGGGACACTGTCGAACAGTGGGGCGGCCGATGATGGCGAGAGCGCATCCCGCGCGACCCCAAGCGACAACGACGCGGACCCTTGGCTGTCCAGATCGATCAGCAAGACGCGGCGGGCTTTGCTGGCGAGCCCGCCGGCCAAGTTCACGGCGGTCGTCGTCTTGCCGACGCCGCCTTTATTGTTGACCAACGCGATGATCACTCAGGATGGCTTTCCGTCTCTACATCCTTCCATCCCTAATTACCTGCGGAACGGGTGCGGTGCAAGTAGGCGGGGCCGCCGCAGGGTCACCACTTGGCCTGAAACTCTCGGATCACGTCCTCGGGGCTGAGGTTGAGGTAGATTTCCGTGGTGGTCAGGTGGTCGTGACCGAGCAGCCGTTGCAGCGTCGCGAGGCTGATCCCTTTCTGGATGGCCGTCACGCTGAAGGTGTGACGCAGGACGTGTGGGCTGCACGGTCGGCTGATCGCTGCGCGGTTCGCCACGCGCTTGACTAGGCGCTCGATGGTGCGGGGCGTCATGCCGAGCGTGCCGTGGATCGAGAAGTGGTGCTCGATGAGCGGGCGCACACGCGGCGAGAGGGGAATGATCCGGCGTTTCGAGCGCGAGCCGTAGGGGCCGCCTTTGCCGTAGATGGTCAGGCGGTGGGTTTGCCAGTCGATGTGGTCGCGCCGCAGGCCGGCGAGTTCCGAGACGCGTAGACCGGTGTCGAGGAGCGTCCACACCGTGAGGCGTTCGGCGTGGGTCTCGCACGCGTTGGCGAGCCTGGTGGCTTCGTCTTGGGTGAGCGGTGGGGTTGGAAAACCGCGGCCGGCAGCGCCGGGCCCGCGGTAGTGGTCGGGATTGTGGGTGGCGACAGTATCAGGCGCCGCACCCGTTCAGCGCGTTGTTCACCGCAGTGAGGATCAGGGCGATGTTGACTTCGTCCCCGCTCGGAACGCCATCCGGGCACGCCGACAGTTGGGCCGTGCCGAGGGCGATGTTCACCAGGGTGAGGATCTCGTCGACGGTCACGCTACCACTGGCGTCGCAGTCACCCACGCACGCGGCAGGCGGAGAGGTCATAGTGGGTGTCGGCGTACTCGTGGTTACCGTCGGCGTAGGCGTGGTCGTTGGATTGGGTGACGGGGTATTGCACGGCCCCAGGCTCTCATCGCCGAAAGAGAAGTTGATATTGGTCTGGTCGATTCCGGGCACGACGGGATCGGCTGAACCACTGCACTTGTTTTGGTAGATTTGAAACGGCTCGCCCGGATCCAGTTGTTGGTTACCGTTGATGTCCAAGAACGCCCGCAGGTAGAAAACGCTGCCGGTATCAGGGAGGTCATAGCGTCCACCGGTGACCGGAGCCGTGGCAAAGTCGACGAAGCACGTCGGGGCACAGGCAGTCAGACCTGGATCGGTAAACGCGTCAACCTCCAAGTTCGACGACTCCAGCGCGAGGCTTCCGGTATAGGTCACGGTGCCAGCAACGCCCGAGATAATGGCGGTGTCGTCGAACATTAGACTCACTCCGGATGCCGGTAGGCTAATCGGATCCCACTGGCCGCGCATAAATTCCTGGTCGTAGAACTGGAACGGCTCCCCCAGGTGTTGAGAGTCGTCAGGCGTATCCGGAATGAGCTCCAGCTTGTACGCGAGCGAATATGTACCCGCTGGCGCGCTCAACACGAAAGCGCCGCCGTTGGTGCTGACAGTCGTCGTAGTGATCGCCTTGTCGAAGGGATTCTTCTTTGGGTTGTAAACGGCCAAGAAGAGTTTGATCGGCGTCGTGGGCAATACCTGCCCACGCGACCCAGTGTACTTGATCGTGCCTGAGAGGACCGTCTGTGCCTCGACGCGAGCGCCAAGGACAGCAACGAGAGCAATAAAGGCAGCAGCAGCGAGTAATCTCATGAACCTCGAAAAGCTCCGAAGTCCTATATGCGATTTGCAACCGAGTTGTCCACCAAACTGTGAGTGGAGGCGCGCACGTTTGGAGGCGAAGTCGTCGTGCTCCCGAATCCCCGCCACGCAAAAGGGAAGGGGGCGTATGTCGGTGCTTGTAGCACCGGAGAAAACGGTGCCTGTCGGCTTCTGCGATAGTTCGCGACAGGGCAGAGACGATCGCCACAGAGAAGAGCCGCCAGGGGGACACCCTGACGGCTCTTTTGCAACGGTGCTCACCAATACCCGTCGTCGACGAAGCTGACGTAGCGCCCTTTGCCGATGATGATGTGGTCGAGGACGCGCACGCCCATGATGTCGCCGACCTCGCGCAGCCGGCGGGTGATCTCGATGTCCTCCTTGCTCGGGGTGGCGTCGCCGCTGGGATGGTTATGCACGAAGATCACCGCCGCCGCCGCCTCGCGCACCACGGGCGCAAACACGTCGCGCGGATGCACGATGCTGGCGGTGAGCGAGCCTTGCGATACCGCGACGTCTTTGATCTTCCGGTGTTTGTTGTCGAGCAGCACGGCGTAGAAGTGCTCGCGCGTCTCGGCCGCCAGTCGTTCCCGAAAGTGCGCGTACACGTCGGCGGAGCCGCGCAGCGGCGCACCGGGTTTGAACTCGCGCTCCCCGTAGCGTTTGGCGATCTCGAGGGCGGCGAGAATCTGCGCGGCCTTGGCGGGGCCGACGCCGCCGACACGGCAGAGGTCACCGGCGCCGACCACCGCCAGCCGGCGCCAATCGTCTTCGCAGGCCTCCAGGACGGCGCGGGCCTGGTCGAGCGCACTCCGCCCAGGCGCGCCGGTGTGCAGCAGGATCGCCAGCAGCTCGGCATCGGAAAGCGCACTCGGCCCCCGATCGAGGAGCTTGTCGCGCGGGCGGTCAGCGCGCGGCCAGTCCTTGATCGTGCGGCGTGCCATGCGCACCCGTGGGGCGGCGGTGTCCACGGGCCATCCCCTCATGGCTTGGGGTGTGGTTGGAAGGGCAGGGCCGGCGTCGGCGATCGCGGGCTCGCGGGTTGCCAGCGGTAAAGAGAACTGACCATCAGTGTCAGGGAGCAAGTGCATGCTCGCCCTCCTTGCGCGGCGGGGCGATCGGCGCCGGCGATGTGCCGGCGTCGCGTCCGGCCGCGGGGAAGGGCGAGAGCGGCTTAGTCGTCCTCCTGGTCGAGGACCTCGGCGAGCAACGTGAGCCACGCGCGCGCCTCGGCGCTGTCGTTGGCGGAGGCCTCAGCTTCGGCGATCGCGGCGGCGATCTCGGCGGTAGTGGGGGATTGGATCATACACGGTGGAGTGATCGGCGCTCGTGGCAGGGCTCGCGCGAGCGCCAATGGTGGGCACGTGAGCGGCGCCGGTGGCCGTCGCCGTTCGTCCCGCAACGATGGCGGCGCGGTTGGGGATACGTGACGGGCGCAACCCGCGAAGCGCAAGCGCCTGCCAGACGCATAGAGCGCTCGCCGGCGCCGCTGGGACGTGCGGGAGTGAAGGTTACGCCTGCGGTGCGGATGCTGTCCAGTTAGTCGGTCGCGAGCAGCGAGAGCGGGTGCGCGTGCTTCGGGGTCTGCCACACCGCGGCCGTGAGTGCCGCGGCCGGATCGTCGAGGGTGATCGTGTCGGCGGTCGTGAAGAAAAAGCGCCATTGATCTTCGCGCTTCGGTGCCACAGCTCGGGCCAGTTGGAGCATGCCAGCGACGCGTGCGGCGCTCGTCGTGATGGTCAGTACGGTGAAGGGGGCGACGCCGGCGCGCTTCGCGGTGCCGCTCTTGGCGAGCTCGTGGTAGGCGCCGAGTTTACGCCTGATGGACGTGCGGGCCCGCGCGATTGGGCGCGGGCTGCGCTCGCCGGCGTTCAGGGGTTCGGTGCCGCGGTCGATTTCGAGGAAGTAGAACTGGGCCGCGCCCTCCGGGTCCGTGAGCTTTACGAGCGCGTCCGGGTAGAGCGGCACGTGGCGCGCCTGGGCGCTCTTCTCGCCGGTCGAGCCGTCGCGTTTTTTCACCGATACGGTTTCTGCAAAGTCGAGGTGCCGTGGCAAATCGGGGAAGTGCTCGGTGATCGCTTCGCCCTCAAGGTACTCACAGGCGTAGCCGTCGAAGGCCTCCGCCGCGGTGGTGAAGGTGAGGAGCGCTTCGGTGATCCCGAGGCGATGGTCAATGTAGGTCGCTTGCGCCGCGCGGTTGTTGCGCGTGAAGGTCTCCGGCGGTTGGCGCTGGTAGAGCACGCGGTAGCCGTCTTCCCCGAGAGCGTACACCATGAAGCGCGACGGCAGGCCGTTCTCGAAGCGGCGCGCGAGTTGTTGCGGCGGCCGTTCCAAGTAGCCGGCGTGATAGAGCGTCTGCAGGCGACGCAGGAACGCACGCGGCTTCTCGTCGCGTTGGAAGTAGAGCCGCAGTTGCCGCGAGTCCACGAAGCGGCAGGCTTCGACGAGCTGGAGCAAGGCGCGGTCAGTGTCGCTCAGTTTCGTGTAGCCGTAGGCGAGCGCGTCCGGGGTGCGCTTGAAGCGCCGGAGCTTGTCAGGCTGGCCGCGGCGGTTTTGGAAATTGTTTGAGCTTCGGGCGGGGGTCGGACTCATGCGGTGAGTGTACGGCGTCGGCGGTGGCGTCGTCAAAAGCCGTTGAGAGTTGGTGCAGGCCTTGCCCTTCGTCGACGGGTGATCGTGGCTCCTGCGCGGTTTTAAGAGGGCGGTTTTTTTCTGCGGCGCTGATTTCGGCGCTGCGGCGCTGTTGCGCGGTGAGTACGGCCGCGTGGGTGTCGGGGTTGGGTTTCGTTGTCGGGTGCGAGATGGTGAAGCGCTGCACGTTCTCGGGTGTGTTGATTTTCACAAAGCCGGTGAGCGGCGGCAGGGTCAGGAAGTCTTGCCGCGTCGGCCAGTCGCGCCCTTGCTGCGGCTTCGTCCAGCCGGGGTGCTGCTTCGCCGGTGTGTTGAGGACGTTGAGCACGTCGTCGAGGAGCGTCGGCGCCTCGGGCGTGTTGGTCATTTCGCGTTGCATGGTGCCGGCGTCGTCGGCACTGATCGGCAGACAGACAACGGTGGCCACGTTGCCGAAGATCGCCGCCTGCAGGTTCGAGGGCACCTGGTGCAGGTACTGGTGGGCGAGCGTCAGGTTGAGGTGGTACTTGCGGGCCTCGGACAGGATCGATTGAAAGGACTCGATGATGAAGTTCTGAAACTCGTCGACGTACAGGAAGCAGTCGACGCGCCCGGCTTCCGGGATCCGGACACGCGCCAGCGCCGCTTGCGCTACGGCCGTTACGATGAGCCCGCCGATCAGGAAGGCGCCGGCCTCGCCGAGCTCGCCCTTGCTCAAGTTCACGAGCAAAATTTTTCCGCCGTTCATGATCGCCGAGAGGTCGAGCGAGTTTTCCGGCGCTGAAAAAATCCGCTCCATTGGCGACATCGGCATGAGGAGATCAGAGAGCTTGTTCAAGACGGGGTGCACGGCGTCTTTGGCCATGGTCGGGAACTGCTGCAGCCAAAAGGCGTTGAGCTTCGGGTGTGGTGAGCGTCGGGCGATCGCGTCGCGGTAGTCTTCCTCGAGGAGCAGCCGTTCGAGGTCAGCCAGCGTGTGCGGTTCGTTCACGCGGTCGAGGAGCAACGTCGCGAGCGCGTTCGTCAGCAGTTGGTTCAGGCGCGGCCCCCACGAGTCGCCGAAAAACATTTTGATCGCGCTCACCATGTCGCGGGTGAGCTTGTCCGGCGCGTAGTCGGTGGCCAGCAGGTTGAAGGCGGGGCAGTCGGTGTCCGTGGGGCAGAAGTAGACGACGTCGTCGAGGCGATCGCGCGGCACGTAGCCGAGGAGCGTTTGCGCCGTGTCGCCGTGCGGGTCGAGGTAGATCAGGCCGCGGCCGGCGGCCATGTCCTGCATAATGAGGTTCCTGAGCAGCGACGATTTACCCGAGCCGGTCTTGCCGATGATGTAGGTGTGGCGGTTGCGCACGTCGGCGGTGAGCTGCACGGCCTGGCCGTCGTCGCCGGCGCCGAGCGTCACGGGTTGCGCGGCGCGTTTCAAGCGCTCGCGTTCGCGCTCGCGCCTGGCGTCCTCCTCGGCGCTGCGCTCGCGCTCGGCGCGCGCTGCAGCCTCGCGTTGTTCTTGCTCGACGCGCGCGGTGTCGAGTTGACGGGTAATCTCGTCGACGACTTCCTTGCTGTCGCTGTTCGGCCAGTTGCCGCCGTGTGCGGCGGCGAGAGTCATTGACGCTGTCACGCAGCAGCTTACACAGTACGGGCGGAGAATGGATTTCAGGGCAGGTTTTTTACAGGCGGGGCAGGTGTCGAGCTGCGCGACGCAGTCAGCACAGAAGTCTGGCTCGGCCGGCCAAGGCGGGATGGCGGTGTTGGGGAAGTTGTTTCTGCAATTGTCTGGCTGCCAGCGGTGGCAGAGGTCGCAGGTGCGCCTGCACGTGGTGCACAGCGCGGCGATCGTGACACCGGGCGGCAGTAAGCCGAGCGGGGCGGTATCGAAGCGGGCGCGGGCGGCCTCCCGTTCGGCGTCGCTGCAACTTAGGACGTCCGGGACGCAGAAGAAGCATGTGCCGACGCCGTAGATGTCGGGGTCGAGCGTTGGGTTGATGTGCTCGGGGTCGTCCCCGAATGGGTGGCCGAGTGGAATTTGCCGTTTGCAGGCCGTGCAGGTGTCGAGGCGGGGCGTGGGGTATTGCTCGGGGTGCTTCGAGAAGGTTCGCCACTTCTCATCACAGCACGGGCAGACGTGGTCAGAGGGTAGTTTTCGTTTGAAGAAGCGATCGAGGAAGCCCACGGCGTGGCACTAGAGCACACTAAGCGACGCAGGGAAAAGCCCTTGAGTGTTCGTGGCTACGTTGCCCCTCGGGCGGTCGCGTGCGTGGCTCCTGGGGGCTCCTGCGCGGTCGAGGGTGGCGCGGGTGCATTGACTTGACGCCGGCGGCGGGCTGGCCGCACACTGAACGGGCCGAGCGCAGGTTGACGCCTCCTGCAGCCTCGGTACGGCGGACGGTGAACGTCTGCACCTGGCGCCAACGTGGAGCAGGGTACTCCCTGCGGTGCGTACTGGCCTCGGCTTGTCTTCGGACGGTCGGGGCCTTTTATTTTTGCCGCCACCGGTGCCGTTGGTTCAAAGGCGTTCTTCAAACGCAGCGAGCGGGCCCCATGAGGGCACGCGAAGCGGAGCCGATCGGATCGGCGCCCCCCGATCGATCGATCGTTCCGACCACGGCCGCGCGCGCCAAGAGGAAGGCGCGCGCCAATGGCCGGGGTCGGCGGCTATCTCGTCGAGCCCCGCGGGGGCGTCCGCGCAGCGGCGACGAAAGGGGGATACCGATGCAGTGCGCGGCCGTCGCGCGCGGCGCGACCCCGCCCGTTTTGCGTGGAGCAGAGCGAAACGCCGGAGTGATCGGTCAACGCGATCGAGTTGACCGGACACGGAGCCTGAACAGACGAGCGGGAAGCGAGGAAGGGAAGGAAAAAGGGCGGGGTCGCGCCGCGCGAAAGCGCGGCTTTCCACGTGGTTTAGCCATTTTCGCGGTACACTTGTCAGAGTGTAGTGCGGAAAGGGCGGCAAGTGTACCGGGCTTGTGAGCCCGTGGACACTGGCAAAGCGCGGGAAAGCCGGGCTGCAGCGGGGTGCGACGGCCGCGCATGGTGATCCGGTGAACGGAGCCAGCTGTGAGAAGCGCCGGCTCGGCGGCGCGCTGGCGCAGTGAACACCTACGCGGTGGGGTCGGGGGGCGGTGGCAGCGTCGGGGTCTCGG
>JGI12269J14319_10005577_pt1 | contig 11093 bp, 10 predicted proteins | sample PeaSoiSIISIP2007_FD_14319 | JGI IMG/M metagenome (IMG submission 14319) | reverse complement strand
CCCGCCAGCGCAGATGCAGGAGCATCGCCTCGGCCCGCCGGATATGGTCGGAGAGATTGCGGTAGCGGCTGGCCTGGCGCGCTTGACGCTTCAAGCCCTGGAGCTGCCCCTCCATGGTCTGCAGCACGTCGTCGAGCCGCTCGAGATTCGAGTCGGCGGCGCGCAGGCGCAGCTCCGCCTCGTGGCGGCGCGAGTGCAGGCCCGTGATGCCGGCCGCCTCCTCGAGGAGCGAGCGGCGATCGGTCGGCTTGGCATTGATGAGAGCGCTGATGCGCCCCTGGCCGACGAGGGCCGTCGAGCGCGCTCCCGTGGCGGCGTCGGCGAAGAGCAGCTGAACGTCGCGCGCGCGCACCTCGCGCCCGTTGATGCGATAGCCCGATCCCTGACCGCGCTCGATGCGGCGGATGATCTCGATCTCGTCGCTCTCGTTGAACGCAGCCGGTGCCGTGCGCTCCCGGTTGTCGAGGAAGATCTGCACCTCGGCGATGTTGCGCGGCGGGCGGTTCTGGGTACCGCCGAAGATGACGTCGTCCATCTCCCCGCCGCGCATCTGCCTGGCGGAGATCTCGCCCATCGCCCAGCGCAGCGCCTCGACCACATTCGACTTGCCGCAGCCGTTCGGGCCGACGATGCCGGTGAGACCGGGCTCGATGACGACCTCGGTCGGCTCGACGAAGGACTTGAAGCCGGAAAGTCTGACGCGGGCGAAATGGAGCAAGGCTGTCTTCCGTCCCTGGAGGCCTACTTGAGGAGCGGGGCAAGGATTCCGTCGAGCGTCTCGAGCGACATGTTGCCCTCGTGCAAGACATCGTTGACGATGAAGCTCGGCGTCGCCTCCACCTTATACTTCTGCTGCGCCTCGAGCTCTCCCTTGAGGATGCCGTCCATGAGCTCCTTGTTCTTCATGCAGGCATCGAACTCCTCTTTGCTCATGCCGCCGAGACGCGCGATCTTGGCGAGCTCGCCCAACGGATCGCCGGAACTCGCCCAGCTCTCCTGGGATTTGAAGAGGATTTCGAGAAAGCCGAAGAAGCGCTCGGGCCCGGAGCAGCGCACCATCATGGCCGCGCGCAGCCCCGGCTGGTCGAAAGGGAAGTCGCGGTAGATGAAGTGCACCTTGCCCGTGTCGACGTACTTCTTCTTGAAGGCCTCGAAGGTCGTGCCGGCGAAGGCGGCGCAGTGGGGGCAAGTGAGGGAGGCATACTCGATGACGGTGACCGGAGCCTTGTCGCTGCCGAGGCTCCCCTCGGCCAGCATCTCCTCGACCGTGGCGGCCGCGGCGCTCGTCGCGAGGCCGGCAAGGAGCAGGAAAATGATCACAAAAACTTGTGAAAACCGAGCCAAAATGACCTCCTAGCTACTAGATATGGTGGAGTATAGGGCAGCCGCCCGGGCCGCCACAAGCGCTCTCGGCTGAGCCGCGCCAAAATTCCTGTGGATAAGCTCTGTCCTCAAGAGACATCGTTAGCGGCCTTTCTTGCCGGTTTCGGCACGGGCCTGCAAGGCTTGGCCCAGCCGCGCAAGTGCTGTGCGCAGCGCCGGATTCTCGACCGCGGCGAGCTCGCCGGCGAGGCCGGCATCCGCCTCGGCGGCGGCAGCACCGCTCTCTTCCGCAGCACGCGGCGCGGTGCTGGGCGAGGGCCCTTGCGCCCGCCGCGCAAGGGGGCCCTGGTGGAGCTTGAGACGGCTCACCGCGCGGTAGCCGAAGTAGGCGTTGATGCGCTCGACGAGCTGCGGCTCGAGATGCTGGAAGGCGAGCGCCCAGGCGCCCTCCACGCGCAAATGCAAGGTCCCCTCGCTGCGCTCGCCGCGGGGAAAGTCGAGCCGCTCGGGCAGCGCCTTGGCCGCGATATCCTGGCCGACGACCGCCGGCCAGTCCGCGAGGAGCCCCCCTTCCGCGAAGCCGCGCTTGCCCATCACGGCGCGGGTCAGCTTGGGCAGGAGCTGAGCCAGGCTGCGCGCGCCACCGCCCGACCGGGTCATGGCATCCTCATGCTTGGCGTTCTTTCATTCTTGCGCTCGAGCGCTCTGCTCAAGGCGGGGGCACTCGGCTAATCTTATGCGAGCATGGCACAGAGAACCACCAGCGCCTCGCTGATATCTTCGCGCCGCGAGCTCGCGCAGCTCGCGGCCGGCCTTCTCGCCTGGTATGACCGCCACCGGCGCGCGCTGCCCTGGCGCGCGAAAGCGGGCGAGCACCCCGACCCCTACCGCGTCTGGCTCAGCGAGATCATGCTGCAGCAGACCACGGTCAAGACGGTCGCACCCTATTTCAGCACCTTCCTCGCGCGCTGGCCCACGGTCACGGCTCTGGCCGAGGCTGAGCTCGATGAGGTGCTGCACGCCTGGCAGGGCCTCGGCTACTACGCGCGGGCGCGCAATCTCCATCGCTGCGCCCAAATCGTCGCACACCGCCATCGCGGACGTTTCCCGAGAAGCGTGGAGGGCCTACAGGCATTGCCCGGCATCGGCCCCTACACCGCGGCCGCGATTGCCGCCATCGCCTTCGGGCGCAAGGCGACCGTGGTCGACGGCAATATCGAGCGCGTGACGGCCCGCCTCTTCGCCGTGAGGGAGCCGCTGCCGCGCGCCAAGGAGCAGCTGCGCCGGCTCGCACATGCGCTCACGCCCGTGCTGCGACCCGGCGACCATGCCCAGGCGATGATGGACCTGGGGGCCGTGATCTGCACGAAGCACCGGCCGCGCTGCACGCTCTGCCCGTGGCAGGCCTCGTGCCTGGCGCTGAAGCAGGGCATCGCCACAGCACTGCCGAAGCGGGCGCCCAAGCCGAGGCGGCCGCTCAGGCGCGGCATCGTCTTCTGGCTCGTGCGCGGGGGGCGGGAGGTGCTCGTGCGCAAGCGGCCGGCAAAGGGCCTCCTGGGCGGGCTCATGGAGCTGCCTTCGACGGGTTGGGCCGAGGTACCGCCCACGTTGGCGGAGGCCGAGTGCCAAGCCCCCCTCGCGGCCCGCTGGCGCGCGTTGCCGGGCATCGTGCGCCATGTCTTCACGCACTTCGAGCTGGAGCTCACCGTGCTCGCGGGAAGTGTCGGAGAGACGACCGAGGGTCCCGGCGGCGTGAACGAGGGGGAGACACACCGCTGGTGCCGCCTCGACCGTCTCTCCGACTTGGCACTGCCCACGCTGATGAAGAAGGTCGTCACCCATGCCCTTGCTCATGGGGGATAGCATGGACATTGGCGCTGCCGCTCGCGTGGAGCGGCCCTTCGTCAGGCATGGGTCAGTGCATCGCTGTTACGCTCTCTCCCTTGAACGTCGTTGCAACTCGCTTCATGTGCGCTCGTGCCACACGGCTCCGCTCAGCGGATCGATGGCGAGGCCTAAGCGCTTTCCCTCCGCCGTGCGCGCGAGCACCTGATAGTGCTCCTCGCGGTAGTCGACGGGGGCCAAGCACTCGTAGCCGAGTGCCGAAAGACGTTGAGCCACGTCCTCTCGCGTGAGATGCGCGAGCCCGTAGCCGCCCCGCGGAACCACCTCGCCGGTCACGGCATCGACAAAGAGCTTTACGCGGCGGCCCCAGCGATCCTGCGCAAGGACGGCGAATCCGTCGCCTTGGGCGCTGACCCGGGTGATGTCTTGATAGCCGAGCTGGCGCAACTTGTAGCGCACGAGCCAGATCGGCAGTGTTGCGCCGTTTTCTTCCCGCGCTTGAAAGCTTTCGGGCGGCCTGCTGAGATCGCCTGCCGACGCCGGGCCCAGTCCCAAGAGGGAGGCCAAGGCTGCGGCGAAGGCGGTGCCGAGAATTCGTGTGTCGCGCATGCTTCGAGCATCCCTGTCGCGATTGCCACCTCCGAGGCCTCTGCCGCCTCTCGTGCGTGCGCATGAGTGTCCGGCTCGGAGGCGAGGGTCCCGCTAGGACCCCGTCGATCGGATGCGCATTTTGCCGATCCTGGCTGAACCTGGGTTGAGGGGGCTGTTCATCCGGCGTTCAGCCGAGAAACCCTAAGAACGCCCCATGCGCCAGCTGCTGGTAGTCGTGCCGACGGCCCTTCTGGTGGTCTCAGGGGCCGCCGGAGCGGCTTTCGGCGACGACAGCGACCACGAGCGGGCGCGCGAGGCACTTCAGGCCGGCGAGATCCAGCCGCTCAAGGATATTGTGGGCAGCGTCGAGAGCCACTGCGGCGGCCGCGTGATCGAGGTCGAGCTCGAGGAACGCTCGCAGGGCGGAGAGCGTGTATGGCTCTACGAGCTGAGAATGCTGACGCCCAAGGGCGACGTCTTGGGACTGGACGTGAACGCCGCGACGACCGAGATTCTCGGGGTGAAGGGAAGGGGTGCCTCGAGCGCCTGTCAGTGAAGCATGCGCGTTCTCGCCGTCGAAGACGATCCTGATCTCGCGCGCCAGCTCGCCGATGCCCTGCGCGAGGCCGGCTACGCCGTCGATCTCGCCAGCGACGGCGAGCAAGGGCACTTCCTCGGCGATACGGAGAGCTACGACGCGGTCGTGCTCGACCTCGGCCTTCCGGTCGTGGACGGCATCACCGTGCTGGAGCGCTGGCGCCGCGCCGGGCGCAATATGCCGGTCCTCATCTTGACCGCGCGCGACCGCTGGAGCGAGAAGGTCGCGGGCTTCGACGCGGGTGCCGACGATTACGTCGCCAAGCCCTTCCGTATGGAGGAGGTGCTGGCGCGCTTGCGAGCACTCATCCGCCGCGCCGCCGGACATGCGAGTGCCGAGCTCGAATGCGGGCCGCTGCGCCTCGATACGCGCACCTCGCGCGTGACCCTCGATGGCGCTCCCGTCAAGCTCACCGCGCAGGAATACCGCCTGCTCGCCTATTTGCTCCACCATCCGGGCCGGGTCGTCTCGCGCACCGAGCTCACCGAGCATCTCTACGACCAGGATTTCGACCGCGATTCGAACACGATCGAAGTCTTCGTCGGCCGCCTCAGGAAGAAGATCGGCGCCGATATGATCCAGACCGTGCGCGGGCTCGGCTACCAGCTCGCCGTCCCGGGACAAGAGGTGCCGACCGCCGCGAAAGAGCGCGGGAGCGGGAGATGAAGATCAACTCGCTCGCCTTTCGCCTGGTGGCCGGGGCGGGCCTTTGGATCACGGCGGCACTCGCGGCGGGCGGCTTCCAGCTCTCGAGCATGTTCGAGGACTCGGTGGAGCGCAGCTTCGAGGCGCGCCTCGAGGTCCACCTCGACAGCCTGATCGCGGTGAGCCGCACGGGGGCCGCGGGCCGGATCGAGCTTGCGCGCGGGCTCGGCGAGCCGCGCTTCACCCAGCCGAACTCGGGATGGTATTGGCAGATTTCGGGCCCCGACGGTCCGCTTCTGCGCTCGCGCTCGCTGTGGGATATGACGCTCAGCCCGCGCGCGAGCGAGGACGGTGCCGTGCGCACCTCGGAGTTCAGCGGTCCCGACGGCCGCAATCTGCGCCTTGCGGAGCGCACGGTGACGCTGCCGGGCTTTCCCCATCGCCTGCACTACATGGTCGCCGCCGAGGATGCCGAGATCGACCGCGAGGTCGCGCGCTTCAACAAGGCGCTCGTCTGGTCGCTCGCCTCCTTGGGCCTCGGCCTCATCGCCGCGGTGCTCATCCAGGTGCGCTTCGGGCTGATCCCTCTCAAGCGCATGCGCGCGGCCCTCGCCGACATCCGCGCCGGCCGCGCCGAGAAGCTCTCGGGCGAATTTCCCGCCGAGGTGCAGCCGCTGGCCGACGAGCTCAACGCCCTCTTGGAGCACAACGCCCAAGTGGTCGAGCGTGCCCGCACCCATGTCGGCAACCTGGCGCATGCGCTCAAGACGCCCCTCGCCGTGCTGAGCAACGAGGCGACGCGCGAGAGGAGTCCCCTTGCCCAATCGGTCGCGCGTCAAACCGCGGTCATGCGCCGTCAGATCGATCGCAACCTTTCGCGCGCGCGCGCGGCGGCGGCGGCCGGCGTGCTCGGCGCGCGCACGCCCATCCTGCCGGTGCTCGAGGATCTGAAGCGCACGCTCGAGCGCATCCACGCCGAGCGGCGCATCGAGATCGAGATCACGGGCGAGCGGGCGGCCGCTTTTCGGGGCGAGCGCCAGGACCTCGAGGAGATGCTCGGCAACCTCATGGACAACGGCTGCAAATGGGCGCGCGCGCGCGTGCGCGTCGCGATCGCCCGCGACGGCGAGCGTCTTGCCATCATCGTCGAGGATGACGGTCCCGGCCTCTCGGCCGAGGAGCGCATGCAGCTCTTCCAGCGCGGCAAGCGCCTGGATGAGGCCGTGCCCGGCAGCGGGCTCGGCCTCGCGATCGTGCGGGACATCGCCGGGCTCTATGACGGCAGCGTGGCACTCGACGAGTCGCCCCTCGGCGGCCTCAAGGTCACCTTGACGCTGCCTGCGGCCGACGCGCGGGTAGAGGCGGGGTGAAACTCAGTCGGCCCGCACGAGCCCGGCGCGCAGCTCCTGGCGCAAGAGATCGATCGGCACGGCGCGGCCCTTGCGCTCGACCAGCCAGAAGGTCCAGCCGTTGCATGCCGGCGCCCCCTGCACGGCGGCCGCGACCTGGTGGATCGAGCCCTTGTACTCGGCCGAGATGAGGGTGCCGTCCGCGCGCACTTTCGCGGTCCACCGCCGGGTGGCATCGAAGAGCAGCTCGCCCGGCTGCAAGAGGCCGTGCTCGACGAGCCAGCCGAAGGGTATGCGCGGCTCCTCGCGGCGCGCGCGCGGCTCGAGCCTGTCGGGGTCAGAGCTCACCGCGACGGCGGCGATGCGCTCGCGCGCGAGCCGCGCATAGGCCGGGTCTTTCTCGATGCCGACATAGCCGCGGCCGAGGCGGCGGGCGACGACCCCCGTGGTGCCGGTGCCGAAGAAGGGATCGAGGACGAGCCCACCCGGCTTGGTCGCCGCCATGATGCAGCGATGGAGGAGCGCCTCGGGCTTCTGGGTCGGGTGCGCCTTGCTGCCGGAGTCGTCCTTGAGACGCTCCGGACCGGTGCAGAGCGGGATGAGCCAGTCGCTGCGCATCTGCAGCTCGTCATTCAGCGCCTTCATGGCCTCGTAATTGAAGGTGTAGCGCGCCGCGGAGCTCTTGGCGCACCAGATGAGCGTCTCGTGCGCGTTGGTGAAGCGCCGTCCGCGGAAGTTCGGCATCGGGTTGGTCTTGCGCCAGATCACGTCGTTCAGGATCCAGAAGCCGAGGTCCTGGAGGATGGCGCCGACGCGAAAGATGTTGTGGTAGCTGCCGATCACCCAGAGCGTGCCGTCCTCCTTGAGCGCGCGGCGCGCGGCTGCGAGCCAGGCGCGCGTGAAGGAGTCGTAGGCATGGAAGTCGTCGAACTTGTCCCACGCGGCATCGCAGCCGTTGACGCGCGTGTTGTTGGGCCGGTTGAGCTCGCCCGCGAGCTGCAGATTGTAGGGTGGATCGGCGAACACCATGTCGACCGACCCCGACGGCAGCCAGCCCATCAGCTCGACGCAGTCGCCGACCAGAATCTGGTTCGCGTGCAAATTGCCCCCTCGACGGACTTCGCGGCCGCGAGCGCGCGGCCGGCCCTCATCCGAAGTCGACGCTTGGCGCGAGCGGCCCGCAAGATCGCGAGGCCCCGCCGCTCGCGCCACCCGCAGCCACTTTGAGTCAAGCGAGTCGCTGGGTCAATAACTTTGTGGAGTCAAAGGCTTAGCTCGCCCTGGCAGGCGCTGACCGGGGCGAAGCTGCGGCGGTGGTGGCAGGTTGCGCCGAGGCGCCACAAGGCCTCGCGGTGCGCCTCGGTGCCATACCCCATATTGTGTTCCCAGCCGAAGCCGGGATGGCGCACGGCAAGGCGCCGCATCAGCTGATCGCGGGTGACTTTGGCCAAGACCGACGCGGCCGCGATCGAGAGGCTGAGCCCGTCGCCGCCGATGATCGTCTCGACACGGCAGTTGAGGGCCGGCGCGCGGTCGCCGTCGACGAGGGCCACGGCGGGCCTGAGGCCGAGGGCCGCGAGCGCCCTTGCCATGGCGAGGTGCGTCGCCGCGAGAATGTTGAGGCGGTCGATCTCGGCCACGCTTGCGGCGGCCAAGCCGTAGCGCACCAGCCCCGCTGCCGCGGCGCGCTCTAGGCGCTGAGCGAGCTCCTCGCGCCGCTCGCGGGGGAGGCGTTTGGAATCGTCGAGGCCGGCGAGGAGGTGCTGAAGTGCGCGGCGCGCGCGCTTGTCCTGGCCGAGGATGACCGCGGCGGCGACGACCGGCCCCGCCCACGGTCCGCGCCCGGCCTCGTCGATGCCGGCGACGAGCCCGGAGCATCTCTGCTCGAAGGAAAAGTCCGGCATCGCCTCAGCACTGCCCATGCGTCTTGGCTCGGTCCTTCCCGATAGCACGATCGCGCGCCGGGAGAAAGGTGCTGGTGCTGGGGGGGCGCGCGCCGTGCTCGCCCGTCTACTCAGCTGCCTGTCGCGGCGGCAGCACTTCGGCCTCGAGCAGGGTCTCGAATTCCGCCGCCGGCAAGGGCTTGCTGAAGAGGAAGCCCTGGATCGCATTGCAGCGATAGGCGCGCAGGTAGGTGAGCTCCTCGTTCGACTCGACCCCTTCCGCGATGGCTTTCTTGTCCATGGCATGCGTCATCGAGATGATGGCCTGCACGAGCGCGCCATGGGCGGGATCGCGGGTCATGCGCGAGACGAAGGAATGGTCCACCTTGAGCGTCTCGATGGGGAGCCGCGAGAGATGGCTGAGCGCCGAGTGCTCGATCCCGAAATCGTCGACCGCGAAGGTGACGCCGGTCGAAGCGAGGCGGTTCATCGTGCGGGTGATGAGATCGACGTTGCGCAGGATCGTGCTCTCGGTGAGCTCGAGCTTGAGCCCGGCGTGCGGCAGTCTGGTTTCCTCGAGGATGGACAGCACGCGGTCGCCGAGGTCCTCGCGCATGAGCTGCCAGCCGGAGACGTTCACCGAGACGGGAAAATCGCAAATTCCCCGGCGCTGCCACGCCTCGGTCTGAACGCACGCCTTGCGCAGGACGTACTCGCCGAGCGGCACGATAAGGCCGCTCTGCTCGGCGATGGCGATGAACTCGCCGGGCGAGACAAGCCCGCGCACGGGGTGGCGCCAGCGCACGAGCGCCTCCATGCCGATGATCTTGAAGCTAACGGTGTTCACCTGGGGCTGATAGAAGACCTCGAGCTCGCTGCGCTCGATCGCCCGGCGCAGCTCGCCCTCGGTCGAGAGCCGCTTGACGGCGCTATCCGTCATATGGCGGCTGTAGAACTCGTAGCCCTGGCCGAGCGTCGCCTTGGCGCGGGTGAGCGCCGTGCTCGCGTTGCGCAGGAGCGCCTCGGGCAAGTTGCCATCGTCGGGGAAGAGGCTGATGCCCATGACGATCTTGGCAAAAAGCTCGCTGCTCTCGAGCTCGAAGGGCTTCTCGAAGGCCTCGGACAGGCGTCTGATGGGGGCGGCGACGTCGGTGCTGCGCTTGATCCCGCCCAGCATGACGATAAAGCGGCCCCCGCCGGCGTGGGCCACCGTATCGCCGGGCCTGAGTGCGGGCTGAAGCCTGAGGGCCGCTTCGCGGATGATGACGTCGGCGGCGGCGAGGCCCGCGCTGTCGCGGATGTTCTCGAGCGATTCGATCTCGAGGTAGATCACCGCGATCTTGCTGCTCAGCCGCTCGGCCTGCGGGAGCGCCTGCGACAAGCGGTCCTCGAAGAGGTGCTGGTTCGGCATCCCGGTCAGCGGATCGTAATAGGCGAGATAGTCGCGATGCGCCTCGAGCTTCTTGAGCTCGGTGATGTCGAGGGCGACGCCATCCCATTGCACCTCGCCGTGGTCGAGCCGGTGCGGCCGGGCAATCGATTTCAGCCAGCGGACGCCCGCAATCGGCGTGTCGAGGCGGAATTCGGATTCCATGGGGGCCAAGTCGCGGGCGGAGCGGCGCATCGCGTCGTCCAAGACGAGGCGATCCTCGGCCACGACGCAATCCACGAACTGCCTGGCATCACGCACCATTACCGCCGGGTCGATGCCGTAGAGGGTCTGCATCGCCGGGCTTACGTAGCTGAATGACATCGTGCCGTCGGCGCTGAGCGCCTGTCGATAGATGGCGCCGGGGAGATTCTCCGCGATGCTCCTGAGCCGCTCCTCGGTTTCGCGCAGCTCGTTGAAGGTGCGGCTCGCGCGCAGCATGTAGCGCACGCGGTGGCACAGGATCAGCCAGTTGATCGGCTTGACGATGAAGTCGGTGGCGCCCGCCTCGTAGGCCTTCTCGATGGACTCCAGATCATCGAGCCCGGTCGCCATCAAGACCGGCACGTAGTTCGCGTCGCCGCGCTTCCTGAGCGCGCGGCAGAGCTCGAAGCCGTCCATGCGCGGCATGACCACGTCGGAGATGAGCATTTCCGGACGGGTTTCCTCATAGGCCTGGAGCGCCTCGACGCCGTCGCCGCTCTCGACGACGGTGAAGCCGTCCTGCTCGAGCGTCTCGCGCATGAGGAAGCGCATGGTCGTGTCGTCGTCGACGATCAGGATGACGGATTTATCGGTTGCTTCGCCTGAACTCACGAGGCGCTCTCCATCAGGCCCTTGAGGCCGCGCAAGGCGCCGTCGAGAGCGCTCTCCAGTGCCGGAAGCAGGGCCACGATTTCCTCTGCGGCTCCCTTTCGACCGAGCGCCTCGATCTCCTTGGCGCGGCCGGAGAGGCGCTCGGCGCCGAGATTGGCGGCACTCGACTTGAGGCTGTGCGCCGCCCGCCAGGCGGCCTCCGTGTCGCCCTTGAGGGTCGCGTCTTTGATGTCGGCGGCGAGCTTCGGCGCAGACTTGGCGAATTCGACAAGCACGCGGTCGAGCACCGATTGGGGCCCGCGCTTGGGCAATGCGCGGATACGCTCGATCGCGCGCATGTCGATCTCGGCGGCAGCCTCGCCGACGCCCGCTGCCGGCGCCTCTTTCCGCTCTTCCGTCACTTTGTGCTCCTCCGCCGCGCTTTGCTCCACCCCCGCCTTCGCGCTCTCGGCGGCTTTCAGCTCGCCCGCCGGAGGGGTGCTGCGGCCCGCTTGATAACGATGCGCCAGCCAGCGCTTGAGCGTCTCGCCGACCTGCACCTCGTCGAACGGCTTGCTCAGGAAATCGTCCATGCCGGCCTTGAGGCACTGCTCGCGCACTCCCGCCATGGCATG
>JGI12269J14319_10005575_pt1 | contig 11097 bp, 12 predicted proteins | sample PeaSoiSIISIP2007_FD_14319 | JGI IMG/M metagenome (IMG submission 14319) | reverse complement strand
GCGCCGAGCGCGAACACCGGCGCGACCGGCGTCAGCGGCCCCCCCGCCCCCGTCGGACCCACCGGCGCGAGCGGCTCGAGCGGAACGACCGCGTCGGGCGGGGCGACCGCGCCCAGCGGCTCGACCGGCACGAGCGGGCCAAGCGGGGCGACTGGCCCGAGCGGCCCGACCACGCCGGGATCGGTCGCGAAGATCCTTCCCGACGGCCTCGCCGAGGCGCCCGCAAACGCCCCGCTCGCGGTCAGGCAGGCGATCGCCGCTGCCAACCAGCTGATCGGCCAGCCCTATGTCTACGGCGGCGGCCACAAGAGCTTCATCTCCAACGGGTACGACTGCTCGGGCGCCGTCTCCTACTCGCTGCACGGCGCCAGCCTGCTGGCTTCGCCGCTGGACTCGAGCGCGCTCGAGCAGTGGGGGTTGGCCGGCCACGGCGCGTGGATAACCGTCTTCACCAACCCGACGCACGCCTACATGGACATCGCCGGGATCCGCTTCGACACCAGCCGCGCGGGCGACCCCACCGGCAAGAACGGCCCGCGCTGGCGACCGCTGCTGAGCTCCAACACGGGCTTCGCCGCGCGCCACCCGGCCGGCCTCTGAGCGCAACGTCGCGGAGCGCTTGCGGCGTGCACTACGCTTGCGCTCAGAACCCGCAAAGGAGGAAGCAATGCCCGGTCTGACGGGACGCATGTCCACGATCGTCAAGGCGAAGGTCTCGAAGGTGCTCGACCGCGCCGAGGACCCCGCCGAGACCCTCGACTACAGCTACACCAAGCAGCTCGAGCTGCTGCAGAACGTCAAGAAGGGCATTGCCGACGTCGTCACCTCGAAGAAGCGGCTGCAGATGCAGGAGGCGCAGATGCAGCAGCAGGTCGTCAAGCTCGACACGCAGGCGCGCCAGGCGCTGGCGGCCAACCGCGAGGACCTCGCGCGCACGGCGCTCGAGCGCAAGCAGAGCGTCCAGACCGAGCTGCAGTCACTCGACTCGCAGATCGGCGAGCTCGAGGACCAGCAGCAGAAGCTGGTGGACTCCGAAGCTGCGATGCGGGCCAAGCTCGAGGCCTTCCGCACCAAGAAGGAGGTCATCAAGGCGCAGTACTCCGCCGCTGAGGCGCAGGTGCGGATCTCCGAAGCGGCGACCGGCGTCGGCGAGCAGATGGCGGACGTCGGCCTCGCGATGCAGCGCGCGCTCGACAAGACCGAGAACATGAAGGCCCGCGCCTCCGCGGTCGGCGAGCTCGAGGCGGCCGGGACCTTCGAGGACCTCACCCAGCTCGGCCCGGGCAAGGACGACATCGACCGCCAGCTCGAGGCGATCGGAGCCGGCGGCGCGGTCGACGACGAGCTCGCGAAGATGAAGGCGGAGCTCGGCTCGGGCGCCCCCGCGCAGCAGGCGATCGAGGCGGGTCCCGACGCGGAGCCTGCGGCCAGCGCACCGGAGGAGCCGGCCGAGGGCGAGCAGAGCGAGAGCGCCCAGTGATCGTCCGCATCTTCAGCGACGGCCAGTACCGCATTCCCGAGGATGCCCAGGAGCGCCTGCACGAGCTCGACAACAAGAGCGTCGCCGCGATCGACGCGGCCGACGAGGCCGCCTTCACGGCGGCCTACGCCGCGCTGATCGAGCTGATCCACGCCAACGGCGAGCGCCTGGCCGACGACGAGCTCGAACCGTCCGACCTGATGCTGCCGCCCGCCGACATCACGCTGGAAGAGGCGCGCACCGAATTCACCGGCGAGGGGCTGCTGCCGGATTAGCGCGCCGCGGCCGCTGCGGCGCCGCGGAGTTCGACTGCGGCCGTCAGGCCGCCATCAGAAGGGGACGCCCCAGAGCGGGAACCAGCGCTCGAGCTCCGGCTCGATCGGCAGCTCCTCGCCGATCTGGGCCTTCAGCTGGAGCTCGCGCTCGGTGTTGCGCTGCTTGTCGCCGGGGGCGGGCACGAACGGGTACCAGCTGCCGCGCTTGAAGTTGTAGATGAAGTTGATCGCCGACGCGGATGGCCCCTTGAAGGCGAACACCGCGCACAGCAGGCGCTCGCCGTAGCCGCCCGCCTCGATCGAGCTCGACACGCCGTTGATCGTCGCGACGAGATCCTCGACGGCCGGGTCGCGGATGATCACCCAGCGGAAGCCGAACTCGTCGTCGCTGGTCTCCACGGTCGCCTTGTACTCCCCGGCGGTCGCCCTGACGACCTCCTCGGTGTCCTTCAGCACGGCCTGGAAGTCGCTGGTCGCGAGCGCCTGCACGACGATCCCGGCGACGCCCGCCGAGGTGATCTCGTAGGAGCTCTCCAGCGTCACGTAGGCCGTCGACAGCGCGAACAGCCGATCGCGCTTCGCCGGCTGTTTGACGGTGCTTCGGCCCGCCAGGATCTCGCGCAGGCCCATGCTCGGCTCAGCGACCGGTGCTCTGAAGCTGTGCCTCGAGGCGCGAGAGCGCCGCGAGGCGCTGCTCGAGCGGCGGGTGGTCGGCGAACAGGTTCATCATCGAGTTCTTGGCCCGCGCCGGGACGATGAAGAAGGCGCTCATGCCCTCCGCCGTGCGCAGGTCGTTGCGCGGGATCCGCTCGATCGTGCCGCTGATCTTCAGCAGCGCGGAGGCGAGCGCGCTCGGGCGGCCGGTGAGGATCGCCGAGCCGCGGTCGGCGGCGAACTCGCGGTAGCGCGACAGCGCCCGCAGCAGCAGGAAGGAGATCGCGTAGACGAGCACCGAGACCAGGATCACGAGCTCGATCGCCTCGGCCTCGTTGCGGTCGCCGCCGCCGAAGCCGCCGCCGAAGAAGAACGCGAAGCGGATGATCAGCGCGGCGATCGTCGCGAAGAAGCTCGCGATCGTCATCACCATCACGTCGCGGTGGATCACGTGCGACAGCTCGTGGGCCATCACGCTCTCGAGCTCGGCCGGCTCGAGCATCTGCAGCAGACCGCGGGTCGCGCAGACGGTCGCCGTCTTCTGCGAGCGCCCGAGCGCGCAGGCGTTCGGCATGCGCGCCTCGATCACGGCGACACGCGGCTTGGGCAGGTCGGCCTGGATGCACAGGCGCTCGATCACGGCGTGCAGCTCGGGCTCATCCGAGGCCGACACCTCGTGCGCGCCAAGCGTGGCCAGCGCGATCTTGTCGGAGCCGACCAGCTGGATGCCGAACAGCGCCACGGCGATCACGACGATCGTGACGGCGCTGGCGCTGGCGGCGATCAGCGCGCCGACCAGCACGGCATAGAGCAGGCCGAGCAGGAACATCGTGAACACCATCCGGGCCTGGAGCCCGCCGTCCCGTCCGAATGCGCTGCGCTTGGAGGCCATCCGTTGATTGTCGCAGACGCCGTGGCCGCCACGGCCGCCTGCGCGCGGGCGCTCGACGGACGCCGCGTGCGACCGCGATAATCGCTCCTCAATGGCCTCTGTGCAGACCCTCTCTCACGTATACCCGCTCGGCAGCCGCATCGACGAGAACGGCCGCCTACAGATCGGCGGCTGCGACGCCATCGAGCTGGCCGAGCGCTTCGGCACGCCTGCGTACGTCGTCGCCGAGGACGACCTGCGCGCCCGCGCGCGCGCCTTCATCGACGCCTTTCGCGCGGCCGGCCAGGAGGACTTCGAGGTCCTGTTCGCGTCGAAGGCGTTTCCCGCGACAGCGGTGATGTCGCTGTTCGCACAGGAGGGCCTCGGCTGTGACGTCGCCACCGCGGGCGAGCTCCACCTCGCCCTGCGCGCCGGCTTCGACCCCGCGAAGCTCGTGTTGCACGGGAACGCCCGCGACGACGGCGAGCTGCAGGCGGGGCTCGACGCCCACGTCGGCCACATCGTGATCGACAGCCACGACGACATTGACCGCCTCGAGCGGCTGACGGCGGGCGCGTCGACGCGAGCGCCGGTGCTCGTGCGCGTCACGCCGGGGGTCAGCGGCGACACCCACGAGAAGATCTCGACCGGGCAGGCGGACTCGAAGTTCGGCATCGGACTCGACGAGGCGCCCGCGGCGATCGAGCGGCTGCGGCGGCTGGCCGGGGTCGAGCTGCGCGGACTGCACTTCCACCTCGGCTCCCAGCTCTTCACGCTCGACACCTTCCGCAGCGGGATCGCCGCGATCGCCCCGCTCGGCGACTTTCCCGTCTACAACCTCGGCGGCGGCCTGGGCGTTGCCTACACCGAGGAGCAGCGCCCGCCCGCGATCGAGGAGTACGTCGCGGCGCTCGTGGCGGCCGCGCGCGAGCAGCTCGGCCCCGGCAAGCGGCTGCTCGTCGAGCCCGGCCGGGCGCTCGTCGCCAACGCCGGCGTCACGCTCTACCGCGTCGTCGGCGTCAAGCGCAACGTCTCGACCTGGGTCAGCGTCGACGGCGGCATGTCCGACAATCTCCGGCCGATGCTCTACGGCGCGCGCTACGAGGCCGATGTCGCCGACCGCCTCGGCGGCTCCACGCTCGTGCACCTGACCGGCAAGCACTGCGAGTCGGGCGACGTCCTGATCCATGACGTGATGCTCGACGATCCGCGCCCCGGCGACGTCGTCGTGGTGCCCGTGACCGGCGCCTACGGCTACGCGATGGCCAACAACTACAACGGCGTGCCGCGCGCCCCGGTGATCTTCGCGAGCGACGGCGAGGCTCGCGTCGTCGTGCGACGCGAGACGCTCGACGACCTCCACGCCCGCGACGTCTGACGGCGATGGCCGCCTTTCGCATCGGCCTGCTCGGCCACGGCACCGTCGGCAGTGCCTTCGAGGCGCTGCTGGAGTCGCGCGCCGAGGCGATCGAGGCGCTGAGCGGCAGCCGCCCGGAGATCGCCGGTGTGCTGACGCGCTCCCGCGGCGACTTCGCCGAGATCCTCGAGCGCTCCGATCTGATCGTCGAGCTGATCGGCGGCGTCGACCCGGCCCGCGAGTACGTGCGCCGCTCGCTCCAGGCCGGCCGCCACGTCGTCACCGCCAACAAGCAGCTGCTCTCCCGCCACGGCGAGGAGCTGTGGTCGCTCGCGCGCGAGCAGGCCGTGCTGCTCGGCTTCGAGGCTGCGGTCGCCGGTGTCGTGCCGGTCGTGCGCGTGCTGCGCGACTCGCTCGCCGGCGCCCACATCGAGCGCATCCACGGGATCGTCAACGGCACGACCAACTTCATCCTCTCCGAGATGACGCGCAGCGGCTGCGGCTACGCGGAGGCGCTGGGAGAGGCGCAGCGGCTCGGGATCGCCGAGGCCGACCCGACCGACGACGTCGAAGGCGCCGACGCGGCGGCGAAGATGGCGATCCTGGCGCGGCTCGCATTCGGGTCGCCGGTGCACATCGACGACGTCCGCTACGAGGGCATCACCGGAATCACCAGCGACGACATCGCCTACGCGCACGAGCTGGGCCTGTCGCTGAAGCTGATCGGCACCGCCGAACGGCTCGCCGGCGGCATCTCGGTGCGCGTGCACCCGGCCTTCCTCTACGGCGGCCACCCGCTGGCGTCGGTCAACGGCGCTTTCAACGCCGTCACGGTCGAGTCGGCGGCGATCACCGAGATCACGATGTCTGGGCCCGGGGCGGGCGGCTCGCAGACCGCGAGCGCCGTGCTCGGCGACGTCGTCGCGGCGCTGGCGGGCACGCCGACGCTCGCCGGGCCGAGCGAGCGCCTCGAGATCGTCGAGGACGTCGTCTCCGCCTTCTACGTTCACATGGAGGTCGACGACCGCCCGGGTGTGCTCGCGCAGGTCGCGCAGCGCTTCGGCGACACCGGTGCTTCGATCAAGTCGGTCGTCCAGCAGGGCTCCGGCGAGCGCGCGCAGCTGATGCTCGTGACGCATCCGCTGCCGCGCTCGGCCCTGCGCGAGGCGCTCGAGGCGATCGCGCAGCTCGAGCATGTGCTCGCCCCGCCGCGCGCGATCAGCGTCATCAACGAGGAGTTCGTGTGAGCGGCCGGCGCTCGATCGGGTTGATCGAGCGCTATCGCGATCGGCTGCCGTTCGAGCCGACCGATCCGGTCGTGACGCTCGGCGAGGGCTCGACGCCGCTGGTGCTCGCCGAGCGGCTGTCCGCGCGCGTCGGCGCCGAGGTCCACCTCAAGATCGAGGGGGCCAATCCGACCGGCTCCTTCAAGGACCGCGGCATGACCTGCGCCGTCTCGGCGGCGCTGCGCGAGGGAGCGAAGGCCGTGATCTGCGCCTCGACCGGCAACACGGCGGCGAGCGCCGCGGCCTATGCGGCGAAGGCCGGGCTGCGCGGCATCGTGATCATTCCCGACGGCAAGATCGCGACCGGGAAGCTCGCCCAGGCGCTCGTCTACGGCGCGCGCGTGATCGCCCTGCGCGGCAACTTCGACGTCGCCCTCGAGCTCGTCCGCGAGCTCGCCAAGCGCCACCCGATCGCGCTTGTCAACTCCGTCAACGAGTTCCGCCTGCAGGGCCAGAAGACCGCGGCGTTCGAGCTGCTCGAGGACCTCGACGGGCGTCTCGACGCGCTCTGCATCCCGGTCGGCAACGCCGGCAACATCACCGCCTACTGGAAGGGCTTCGTCGAGGCGGGCGCCGCACCGCGCCTGTTCGGCTTCCAGGCGGAGGGTGCCGCGCCGCTCGTGCACGGGGCCCCGGTGAAGGACCCCGAGACGATCGCGAGCGCGATCCGCATCGGCAACCCGGCTCGCTGGGAGGAGGCGATGAACGCGATGCGGGCCTCCCGCGGCTCGATCCGCGCCGTCAGCGACGAGGAGATCCTCGGCGCCTACCGCCTGCTGGCGGCGGACGAGGGGGTCTTCTGCGAGCCGGCGTCGGCGGCGGCGGTGGCCGGGCTGATCAAATACGGCCCCGACGGCGCCGAGCGGATCGCCTGCGTGCTGACCGGCCACGGCCTCAAGGACCCGGACGTCGCGCTCGAACAGGTCGGCGCGGTCGTGCCCTGCGAGCCCGAGCTGAGCGCGATCGAGCTGGCGGTCTTCGCCTGATGGCGGCGGACGTCAGGGTGCGCGTTCCGGCCTCCTCGGCGAACCTCGGCCCGGGCTTCGACTGCTTCGCCGCGGCGCTCGGCCTGTTCCTGGAGCTCGAGGTCAGCGAGGCGGCCGGCTTCGAGCTGGTCACCGACCTCGACGTCCGCCGCGACCGCTCCAACCTCGCTGTCTTGGCGTTCGAGCGCGTGCGCCCCGCTTCGCGCTACCGCTTCGAGCTGCGCTCGCAGATCCCGCTGAGCGGCGGCCTGGGGTCGAGCGCAGCCGCCGTCGTGGCCGGGCTGCTCGCGGCCCGGGCGCTGGCCGGCGGCAACGGTGCTGACGGGGAGCTGCTCAAGCTGGCGACCGAGCTCGAGGGCCATCCCGACAACGTCGCCGCGGCGCTGCTCGGAGGGATCACGGTCTGCGCCGACGGCGAGGCCCACCGCCTGGAGGCGCCGGCGGCCCTCGAGGCGCTGCTCGTCGTGCCCGAGCGCGCGGTCCGCACCCAGCGCGCGCGCGCCGTGCTCCCCGCCACGGTGCCGCTCGCCGACGCCGTCTACAACACCGCCCACGGCGCGCTGCTGATGCTCGGCCTGGCGAGTGGCGACCTCGAGCTGATCGGCCGCGGCCTGCGCGACCGCCTGCACCAGCCCTACCGTGCGCACCTCTACCCGCGCTCGGCCGAGCTGCTCGAGCACGCCGCCTCGCTCGGCGCGCTCGGCGCGACCGTCTCGGGCGCCGGGCCGACCGTGCTGGTGTGGGTGACGCGCGATGCGGGCACGGCGGTCGCCGCGGCGCTTCGCGAGCGCACCGAAGGCTGGGCGCGCGTGCTAGCGGCGCCGTTTGGCGTCCGCGGCGCCGAGGTTCTCTAGCCGGCCAGCCGCGTCGCCGCGGCCTTGGGGTCTAGATCGAGCTTGGCGCGGCCGCGTCGACCGGCTGCAGCGTCGCGTAGTAGAGGCGGTGGCGGCCGACGCGGATCTCGTCGCCGTGCGCGAGCGGGCTCCACTCGACGCGCGCGCCGTTGACGAAGACCCCGTTGAGGCTGCGGTCGTCGAGCACGCGCAGCCCATCGGCTCCGCGTACGATCAGGGCGTGGCGGCGCGACACGGTCGGGTCGTCGAAGCGCACGTCGGCGGCGAGCCCGCGCCCGATCCGCGTCCACTCCCGCGTCAGCGGCACGACCACGACCTCTTCGCCGTCCTCGAAGCAGATGTACTCGCCCGGTTCGCCGAGCAGGGCGAGGGGGTCGGCGAGCCACGCCGGCGCCTCGCGATCCTCGCCGCGCTGCTCCTCCGCGCCGGGCAGTCCGACGGCGGCGGCCGGCAGCTCGAGCGCGGCCAGCTGCGCCGAGCCGCAGTTCGTGCACGTCCGCGCCGGCTCATCGACGGTCAGCGTGACGATCTCCCCGCACTGCTCGCAGCGAAACGGCACGGTGTCAGACACGGTCTCCGAACGCGGCTCGTCCATCTCGCTCTCTCCTGGGGACGCCACCCGCCCATGATAGAGACAGGGGGCACCTTCGCATAGATGCTCTCGACGTTTGGCAGGAAGGAACCTCCGCGGTCACGGCGAAAGCCCAGCCATGCGCCGCCTGCAGACGCAGACCATCCCGCTCGGCCGCGGCGACGACTTCGAGCGCCTGCTCGTGCGCGCGGCGGTCGACGAGCTGTCGGCCGACCGTGCCCGCTGCGGCGACTGCGGGCGCACGCCGCTGGTGGGCGAGGACGTGTACCGCTACGAGCGCGGCGCGATCGTCTGCGAGCTGTGCCGGATGCTGCGCGCCGATACGCCCGAGTCAAGCGAACGCGTCCGCCACAGCGAGTTCGGCCAGGCCGTCCGCCTGCGGCGCGCAGGCTGATCGCAGCCGGCTGTCGGCGAGCCGCCATCGCGCGTTGCGCAAGCGCGTAAACTCCGCGCCGCCGTGGATCCAATCAGTCTCTCGATCACCGTCGGCCGCCCGCGCGAGGAGGTCTTCGACTACCTCGCCGACATCGCCAACCACGCGGAGTTCACCGACCATTTCCTGACCGACTGGCACCTCACGCGCGAGGACCCGGTCGGGCGCGGGGCCGGGGCGCGCTTCCGTGTCAAGACGCCGCTCCAGCGCTTCAGCTGGATGGGTGTCAGCTTCATCGAGGTCGACGCGCCCTGGCGGATCGTCGAGGCGGGCCGCGGCGGCAAGTACAACCGGATCCGCTCGATGACGGTCTACACGCTCGAGCCCGCCGCCGACGACGCCACCCGCGTCAAGCTCACGGTCGAGACCGAGCCGGTGACGATCTCCGATCGCCTGATGGAGTCGCTTGGCGCTCGCAGCTGGACCCGTCGCCAGAACCGCCGCGCGCTGCGCCGGCTGCGCTCGATCCTGGAGGAGGGCAAGCGCCGCGGCGCCCGCGTGACGATCGCCGGCGGCTGACGAATAGACTGCCGCGGCGATGGCTCGGAAGCGACTCGTGACGGCGATCGGCGGCGCGATCTGCGCCATGGCGGTGGCGGCCTGCGGCGCCGGCGAGCACGCCCGCTACGCCGACAACCTCGGCCCCGGCTATGTCGAGCTCGGCCAGCTCAACTACCAGGTGCAGGTTTCGCGCGAGCTGAACCCTTGGGATCCCAACGAGGACCGCTGGTACCTGCAGGGCTTCACGCCCTCGCAGCTGACGCTGCCGCTCACCGACGAGTTCTTCGGCGTCTCGCTCCAGGTCTACAACTGGAGCAACCGCGCGCACACGCCGACCGGCGACTTCTTCATCAGCGACACGCTCGGCGACCGCTTCACGCCGATGCTCAACCCGACCCCGAACCCCTACACCTACGTGCCCGCCTTGATCCCGGCCGGCAGCCAGCTCCCCAACAACTCGAGCGCCGCCTTCGCCGGGTGGAGCCAGGGCGAGCTGCTGGTCTTCAAGATCCCCTACGCCGACCTCGTCAACCGGCCGTTCATCCTGCACATCGTCAGCCCGTCGTCGAGCGCCCAGCAGTCGCGCATCGAGCTGGACGTCTAGCCCGCCCGCTCGGCGATCGCCGCGCTCAGGCGGCCGCGGCCTGGAGGCTCGCCAGGTAGCCCGCCGCGTCGGCGTGCAGGTGGTCGGCCAGGCGCGTCGCCAGCGCCATGATCGTCAGCGAGGGGTTCGCGGAGACGGTTCGCGGTATCACCGAGCCGTCGCCCACGAACAGGCGCCTGACGGTGTGCAGCTCGCCGTGGGCGTCGAGCACCGAGCGGGCGGGGTCGCTGCCCATCCGGCAGCTGCCCTGGATGTGGGTCGTGACGAGGCCCGTCCAGAGGACCTGCTCGGCGCCGGCCGCAGCCAGCGCGCGGCGGCTGAAGTCGAGCGCGCCATCGAGGCGCTCGAGCTCCGCCGGCTGGAAGTCGCAGGTGAAGGAGTCCTCGGCGGCGGGACCGTGGTCGGGCACGACGGCGCCGTTGTTGTCGTCGTTGACCATCACGAGCAGCCCGGTCCAGCGGCGGTAAGCGCGCAGCGCATCGACCAGCGGCTGCCCCCACATCGGGCCGCCTGCGTCCTGGAGGTTGATCGCGAAGCCGATCGGGTCCTGCATCGTCACTGCCTCGACGACGAAGCCGCCGTCCTCGTCGTGGCGGTGCTCGGCGCAGTGGGTCGTGATCGGGTAGACGACGTGAGCGTCCTGGTTCTCGGCGAAGCGGCCGAACACCAGCCGCGCCGGGTGAAAGCCCAGGTTGCGCCCGAGCAGCGGGTCCTCGACCCCAGAGCGGGCGAGCAGTCCCGGGGTGTTGAGCGTGCCGGCGGCGACGACGACCGCGCCGGCTGAGACCTGGTGGAGCTTTCCGTCGGAGTCGGAGTACTCGACGCCGGTGGCGGCGGGGCCGCCACCGAGATCCTCGATCAGCACACGTTGCACGCAGGCATCCGCGCGCACTACGAGCGAGCCGAGCACGGCCGCCCGCTGGATGTAGGTGTTCTGCGTCGACTTGCCGCCGTTGGTCGGGCAGCCCTGCAGGCAGGACCCGAGTCGCGTGCAGTTCTCGTCGGTGTAGGACTCGACCGACTCCAGGTGCGCCCCAAGCGCGTTGAAGCCGCGCTCGACCGTGCGGACGCTGTCGGACCAGTCGTCGCGCCTGCGCACGCCGAGGTAGCGCTCGACGCGTTCGTAGTAGGGCGCGATGTCGGCCTCTGCGAACGGCTCGCCGCCGTCGCCCAGCAGGCCGCTCGCCGCGTGCCACTTGGCGAG
>JGI12269J14319_10005573_pt1 | contig 11099 bp, 8 predicted proteins | sample PeaSoiSIISIP2007_FD_14319 | JGI IMG/M metagenome (IMG submission 14319) | reverse complement strand
CGCTGACGCCGGTCACTTCGATGAGGGAGCCGGCGTGAATGGGAAGGATGGGTCTCGCCGCGACAGCGACAAAGATAGCGCCGGTCGAATCGTGTACGAACAGGGCACCATGCCTCGGATCGATATAGGGATCGTAGTAAGTGACTACAACTAACAGGCGGACTGGGTAATGGCGCCCGGCTTCCTGCGGAGACAGGCTATGGGCGCTTCGCGTGGTGGTCAGAACCGGCAATGCGCCTGGCTGGGCCGCCCCGGTCCGGGCGCTGGCAGTCGCCCACAACAGCGCCCATGCCGCCGCCCAAATCCAGCGGGCCGGAGCTGAGCTCGGAATCGCCTGGTGCGCCATCCGCCGTCGGCGATTACCGCAGCGGGTGATCGCGCGGGATACAATTCGACGCCCGCCAGGCCGTTGGTCCACATAGACATTATCAGCTGAAGAATGGCCCAGCCGCACGCTGTTTTCGCAGCTTGTCGAAGCCTGCGGCGGCTTCCATTAGCTGCGCGGGCAGGATCTCCAAAACGCGGTTCGGAGCGCATTGAACGCCTGCCCGCTTCGCCAGACAACACGGGCTGCCGCCTTTGCTATCCTCGTAAATTAAACGGCAGACCGAGCGTTCCCCCCCGGCCTCCACCCATGTACAAGCTACTTGCACTCAATCGCAGCGAAATCGCCATTCGCATTTTGCGCGCGGCCAACGAGCTGGGCCTGCGCACGGTGGCTGTCTATTCGCAGGAAGACAGCCTGGCGCTGCATCGCTTCAAGGCCGATGAAGCGTATCTCATCGGCCAGGGCAAGGGCCCGGTGGAGGCCTACCTGGATGCCGATGGCATCGTCGAGTTGGCCAGGGAAAAGGGCGTCGACGCCATCCATCCCGGTTACGGCTTTCTTTCCGAGAACCCGGCGCTGGCGCGCGCCTGCGATCGCGCCGGCATCACTTTCATAGGCCCCAGCGCCGGCCTGCTGGAACTGCTCGGCGACAAAACCGCGGCGCGGCGCCTGGCGGAAAAGGCCGGTATTCCGGTGGTTCCGGGCACCGAGCAGGCTGTGCGCAATGCCAGGCAGGCGGAGAAAATCGCCGGCGAGATCGGATTCCCGCTGATCATCAAAGCGGCTTTTGGCGGCGGCGGCCGCGGCATGCGGGTGGTGGACCGGCAGGCCGATTTTGCAGGCCGCCTGGAAGAGGCGCGCCGCGAAGCCGGAGCGGCCTTCGGCAACGACGCGGTCTTCCTGGAACGCTTCGTGCGCCGCGCACGGCACATCGAAGTGCAGGTCCTTGGCGACCGTCACGGCAACATTCTGCACCTTTACGAACGCGACTGCTCGGTGCAGCGCCGCCATCAGAAGGTGGTCGAGGTGGCGCCTGCGGTTTCGCTCGATCCGGCCCTGCGCGCCGCGCTGGCCGATGCCGCGGTGCGCCTGGCCCGCGCGGCCGGCTATTACAATGCCGGCACCGTCGAGTTCCTGGTGGACGCCGATTCGGGCGAGTGGTACTTCATCGAGGTCAATCCGCGCATCCAGGTGGAACATACCGTCACCGAAATGGTGACCGGCATCGACCTGGTGTGTTCGCAGATCCAGGTGGCGCAGGGCCTGGAGTTGCACGGTGCGGAGATGAACCTGCCGCTCCAGCCGCAGATTCCGCTATACGGCTATGCGCTGCAATGCCGCATCACCACCGAGGATCCGGCCAACGGCTTCGTGCCCGACTACGGCAAGCTGTCCACTTACCGGTCGCCGGCCGGATTCGGCATCCGGCTGGATGGAGGCTCGGCCTACTCGGGCGCGGTGATCACTCCGTATTACGACTCGCTGCTGGTGAAGGTCACCGCCTGGGGGCGCGATTTCCGCCAGGCCTGCCAGCGCATGGACCGCTGCCTGCGCGAGTTTCGCGTGCGCGGCGTCAAGACCAACATTCAGTTTCTGGAAAACGTGGTCAACGACCGGGAGTTTCAGTCGGGTCGGGTCACCACGGGGTGGCTGGAAGAAAACGCCGCGCTGTTCCGCTTCACGCCGCGCCGCGACCGCGCCACCAAGGTGCTCAGCTACCTGGCGGACGTGATCGTCAACGGCAACCCGGCCGTGGCCGGCAAGCCGCGGCCCGCGCGCCTGGACGCCGCGCCGGCGCCGCTCCACGTCGCCACCCCGCCGCCCGACGGTACGCGCCAGTTGCTCGACAAGCTGGGACCGGAAGGATTCGCCGCCTGGGCGGCTGCGGAGCGCCGCCTGCTGATCACCGACACCACCTTCCGCGACGCTCACCAGTCGCTGCTCGCCACCCGCGTCCGCACCTACGACATGCTGCGCATCGCCAACTTCGTGGCGCACCGCCTGCACCGTCTTTTCAGCCTGGAAATGTGGGGCGGGGCCACCTTCGATGTCACCATGCGGTTCCTGCATGAGGACCCTTTCGTCCGCCTGCGCCAGTTGCGCGAAGCCATCCCCAATATCTGTTTTCAGATGCTGCTGCGCGCCTCCAACGCGGTCGGCTACACGGCTTACCCGGATAACGTGGTGGCCGAGTTCATCTACGAAGCCTCGGCGCAGGGCATCGACATTTTCCGCATCTTCGACTCGCTCAACTGGCTGCCGAATATGAAGGCGTCGATGGAGGCGGTGCGCAAGACGCGCTCTGTATGCGAGGCAGCCATCTGCTACACCGGCGACATTCTGGACCCGGCGCGCGACAAATTTTCGCTGGCCTACTACGTCCGCATGGCCAAGGAGCTGGAACGGATGGGCGCGCACACGATCGCCATCAAGGATATGGCGGGGCTGTGCCGTCCCTATGCGGCCGGAATGCTGGTGAAGACGCTGCGCCAGGTAATCGGTATACCGATCCACTTCCATACGCACGATACCAGCGGCGTCAATGCCGCCTCGGTGCTGAAAGCCGCCGATGCCGGCGTCGACATCGCCGATGCCGCCATCGCTTCCATGAGCGGGCAGACCAGCCAGCCCAATCTCAATTCGATCGTGGCCGCGCTGGAGCACACGCGGCGCGCGACCGGGCTCGACCTGGACGCGCTCAACCAGTGCGCGGATTACTGGGAAGTGGTGCGCGAATTCTATGCGCCGTTCGACACCGGTCCGAAATCGGGCAGCGCCGAAGTCTATCTCCACGAGATGCCCGGCGGCCAGTACACCAACCTCAAGGAACAGGCGGAATCGATGGGCCTGGGCGCGCGCTGGCACGAGCTCGCGCGCGCTTATGCCGACGTCAACCTGGCCTTCGGCGACATCGTCAAGGTCACGCCTTCGAGCAAAGTGGTGGGCGACATGGCGATCTTTCTGGTCAACCACAACATGACCATGGAACAATTCGGCTTCCTCACGCCGGACCACAACTTCACCCTTCCCACGTCGGTGATCGAGATGTTTATGGGCGCGCTGGGCGAGCCCGAAGGCGGCTGGCCGAAGAAACTGCAAGCCATCATCCTGCGCGGCGCCAAGCCACACCGGGGGCGCCCGGGCGCGCACCTTCCCAAGGTGGACCTGGAGGACACCGCGGCTGCGCTGGAAAAGAAGATCGGCCGCCGGCCCGCCCATGACGAGGTGCTGAGCTACCTGATGTACCCGGAGGTCTTCGTCAAGTGCGCGCACAACCGCCAGGCGTGGGGCGACGTGGACGTGCTGCCGACGCCGCAGTTCTATTACGGTATGGAGCGGTCCACCGACATTGCCGTCGAGCTCGAACCCGGCAAGACCCTGGTAGTGAAGTTTCTCACCGTGGGTGAACCGCACCCCGACGGCACGCGTACGGTCTTTTTCGAGCTCAACGGCCAACCGCGCGAAGTCACCGTCCGCGACCGCAGCCTGGACGTGAAGCAGCGGGCGGCGCCTAAAGCCGATCCCAATCAGGCGGGCCAGATCGGCGCTCCCATTCCCGGCGTGGTATCGACCGTTGCCGTGCAGATGAACCAGGTGATTGAAAAAGGCGACCATCTGCTGGTGATGGAAGCGATGAAAATGCAGAGTACGGTTTACTCGCCGGTGGGCGGCCGGGTGACGCGGGTGCTGGTGCAGCCTGGCCAGCATGTGGAAGCTAAGGACCTGCTGCTGGTGATTGAGTAAGGCACCGGCGGCAAGGCAAGACTGCCGGCGTTACAACGCTACGTGTCTTCGTAACGCTCGGCGGTCTTTGCCGCCGGTTCTTTTCGAATCGCACTCCCAGCGCCGCCGTGGCGCACGCACTCGTACGTGCCGCGTCGAGATTCGTCTCGACGCTCCTTCGCCGCTAAACCGGAACAACGCGTCGGCAGGATTGCCGACGCTGCACGCACGAGTGCGTGCGCCACATCACGACGCGTGGGCTTGGCCGGCGCCCATGGCGAGCGGGACGCGGCGAATATGGGAGCGGCAGAGGAATTCGAGAAGGACGATCATTTTATGTTCCAGGTCGGGGCCGGGCTGGACTGCATGAGTGCACGACACCTGGAATTCGGCGATCCGCTCTCCCAGTTCCGCCCGCGAGCAGCTCGATTGAGGGCCGGCATCGAGTACCGAGGCCCCCAGGAACTCGGCGATGAAGCTCATTTCGTCGGTGGAGAGCCCTGCCAGAAAACGGCGGGCACCGAAACGACGCGACGGATCAGCGCATGCTGCCAAGGCCGAAACCAGAGTATGTCGCAAGGCAGATCTCCTCTCGGTGACCGGACATAAATGTAAACTGAATCTGGCCGTATTATGGCGAAATCGGAGCCTGTGTGCAACCGGGCACCCGGCTCCGCAGGTCTGGTTCGGTGATTGGGCCTCCACCGCTCCCTCCGGTCGCGGCTCCGACAGCCTTTCAGAGCCGCGACCGTTAGGGAGCGGGTGCTGCCACTATTCGGTGGTCCGGCGACGGCGGCGGATGACGAGCAGAGCTCCGAGCAATACCGCCACCGCGACAGCCACGATACGAGTCGCGTCCATGGTTTCTTCGTCTCCTTTCTCTCGAACCCCCTGGCCGCTCGAGCGGCCGGGCTCAGAGGTTTTCCACCATCGGAATCAAATCCCGGATGAGCCGGGTCAGCACCGGCCCCACCGTCACCACGAACAGCGACGGCAAAATGCAGAAGAAAATCGGGAATACCAGCTTCACGGCGATTTTCGCCGCCCGCTCCTCGGCGCGCTGCCGCGCCATCACCCGCATGTAGTCGGAGTGGCCGCGCAGGCTCTGCGCGACGCTGGTGCCGAAACGGTCGGCCTGAATCAGCACCGCCACCAGCTTCTTCAAATCGTCCACGCCGGTGCGGTCGGCCAGGTTGCGCAACGCTTCGGGCCGCCGCTTGCCGGCCCGCAGCTCGAGGTTGAGCAGTGCGAATTCGCTCGAGATCTCGGGGTGTGCATGCTCCAGCTCCTTGGCCACCTGCACCGTCGTCTGATCCAGCCCAAGGCCGGCTTCGACGCACACCACCATCAGGTCGAGCGCGTTGGGCAAGCCTTTCTCAATGCGATGCTGGCGGCGGGAGGTCCGCCAGGCGATATACTGCATCGGAAGCCGGTATCCGATCGCACCGCCGATCACGGTAATCAGCAGTACCTTGTCGCGCGCCAACGCCAAGGCCAGGGCTACCCCGGTGAGTGCCAGAACCACCCGCGTGCCGTTGAAAACCTGCGCCGCGCGCGGTCCGCGGAAGCCGGCACGCACCAGCCGCCGCTCGACCGACTTGAGGTCGCGCGGCGAGGCGGGCACCAGCGCGCCCACCCGGTCCACCAGTTCCCGCCAGATCAGGCTGGGCGATGGCAGAAACCGCGCCGCCGGGCGGGCTTGCTCCCGCAAACGCGCAGCGGCGCGCCCGCGAAACGTGTATAGCCGCCAGCCCAGGCCGGCGGTCAAGGCCGCCGTCAGCGCGAATACCAGGATCGTTTCCGCCAAAAGCATGCTACACCTCGATGGTTACGATGCGGCGGATGGCCGCGTAGCCGACCAGTTGCAAGGCCACCGACCCTGCCAGCAGCCGGTTGCCGATGGGATCGTCGATGAAGAACCGCGCGTACTGGGGATTCACCACGAACATCAGTACGCCCACCGCCACCGGGATGGCCGCCGGAATGCGACCCGACATGAGCCCTTGAGCGCTGACCGCACGGATGCGGCCGCGCAGCTTGAACCGCTCGCGAATGATGTAAGCCAGCTTATCCAGCAACTCGGCCAGGTTGCCTCCGGTGCGCCGCTGCAGCAGCACGGCGGAGACGAAGAACTGCACGTCCATCCCGGGGAGGCGCCGGCCCAGCTTCTGGAGCACCACCTCCAGCGGCTGGCCGAAGTTCTGTTCCTCGTATACGCGGCGGAATTCGCCTGCCAGCGGATCGGCGAATTCCTTCGAAACCATTTCCAGCGCCGTGGCGAAAGCGTGCCCGGCGCGCATCGAGCGGGAAAGGAACTCGAGGCAATCGGGAAACTGTTCCTCGAACCGCTGCTGGCGGCGCCTGGCCTGCCGCCGCACCCATAGGAACGGCGCCGCGCCGGCTGCCGCCCCTACCGCCAGCGCCACCAGCGGGAAGCGGTTGGCGGCAGGCAGCGTGACCAGCGTAAAGCCCGCCAGGAACGCCGCTACCGACAGGTGCAACAGCCCGGCTGCGTCCCACTTCAGTCCCGCCGTTTCCAACAACTCCTCGACCGCCTGGCGGAGCCGAAGCCGCTCCAGCGCGTGTCGCGCCAGGCGGCCGCGCAGCTGGCTGGCGGCCTCGATTAACAGCGGCCGCCCGCGCGCCGGCGCCACCACCGGTTCTTCCTTCGCCAGCCGCCGCACGGTGGCGGTGCGCGTCCGCCGCTCCAGGCCCGCCGTCGCCAGCGCGTAGGTAGCCACGGTACTGAGCCAAATCAGCAGTACATGGAGCGGGCTCATGCCGGCGCCACCTCCATCACTTCGTCGAACAGACCCCCGGTCAGATCGATACCGGCCGCCAGCAGCTTCTCGTGGAACCGCGGCAGGATGCCGGTGGCTGCGAACCGGCCGATCACTTTGCCCGTCGGCGACAAGCCGCGTTTTTCGAAAACGAAAATGTCCTGCAGCGTCACCACATCCATTTCCATGCCGGTGACTTCGGTGATGCTGGTCACGCGGCGCGAGCCGTCGCTCATCCGCGTGGCCTGAACGATGATCTGCACCGCGGAAGCGATCTGCTGCCGGACGGCCGCCAGGTGCATGTTGGCGTTGGCCAGGGTCACCATCACCTCCAGGCGCGAGATGGCATCGCGCGGACTGTTGGCATGCACCGTGGTCAGCGACCCATCGTGGCCGGTGTTCATCGCCTGCAGCATGTCGAGCGCCTCCTCGCCGCGCACTTCGCCCACGATGATGCGGTCCGGCCGCATGCGCAGGCTGTTGACCAGCAGCTGCCGCTGGCGCACCGCGCCCTGCCCTTCCAGGTTGGCCGGCCGCGTTTCCAGGCGCGCCAGGTGCGGCTGCTGGAGCTGCAACTCGGCCGCATCCTCGATGGTGACGATCCGCTCCCGCGGCGAAATGAACGCGGAGAGCGCGTTGAGGAGAGTGGTTTTGCCCGCTCCCGTGCCGCCGGACACGATGAGATTGAGCCGCGCTTTCACCGCCGCCCCGAGCAACTGCATCATGCCCGGCGTCAGCGCGCCTTTCTCCACCAGATCCTCCGGCGCCATCGCGTGTGTGCCGAAGCGCCGGATGGAGAGCAGCGGCCCATCCACCGCCAGCGGCGGAATGACGGCATTGACGCGCGAGCCATCGGCCAGGCGCGCATCCACCATGGGATTGGATTCGTCCACCCGCCTGCCCACGCCGCTGACAATGCGGTCGATGATGCGCAACAGGTGGCCGTCGTCGCGGAAGCGCACCCCGGTCTCCTCCAGCAAGCCGTGCCGCTCCACGTAGACGTGAGCGTGGCCGTTGACCAGGATGTCGCTCACCGAAGGATCGTCGAGCAGCGGCTCGATCGGCCCCAGGCCGAACACCTCGTCGAGCACTTCCTCGCTCAACTGCTGCTTCTCCGCCGCCGTGAGCAGAGTGCGCTCGCCATCGGCGATGGTCAGCACCGCCTGCCGCACTTCGGCGCGCACCTGGTTCTCGCCGATCGAGGCCAGTGCATCCAGGTCGATGCGCTCCAGCAGCTTGCGGTGCAGGGTGAATTTCAGCTCCTGGTATTCGGGCTTGCGCGCCCCCGCGCCGTGCGCTGCGAGCAGACGTTGTTCCCAGCGCGGGTGACCGTTGACCGTGTGCCCGGCACTCATTTCGCACGCCGCCCATCGGCCGCGGAAACCGGAAATCCATCTTCGTTGAAATCGACCACTGTCCGCATCTTGCCGCTGAGGATGGTCATTTCGTGGCGTGGCGCCGGCGCCACTGCCAGGCGCGCCGGCACAATCGCGGCCCGGCGCGGCCGCGGCACGGGCACAGGCTCGGGCGCTGGCGGCGCGGCTTCCGCCGCGGCATAGATCTCGCGCAATTGTTTGCCGCCGGTGCGGGCCGTACTGCGGTCGGTGGAATTGCGCAGCACCAGTTGCACGTGGCCTTCGGTCGAGGCCAGCGTCAGGGCTTCAGCCTGATCCGGCATCACCAGCAGCGTCACCACAATCGCGCTGATCGATGGGTTGTGGGAATCGGCCTGGATGGTCTGCCCCACGGAAAGCACCGTAATGTCCTGCAGCACGGTGCGGGTGACGGTATCGTTGTGCCCATCGGCCCGCCCGGTGGCCAGCACATCCACGTGCATTCCCGGCAGGATAAACCCGGCCACGTCGGCCACGTCGTTGACGCGCACTGAAGCCGCGCGCATGCCGGTCGGAATCATCGGCGCCAGGCCCATGCCACTGCCGCGCTGGGCCACACGCGCCTCCAGCAGCGGTTCATCGGCCTCAATCGCGGCCACCACCGGCCGCCCCACCACGTCCTCCATGCGCGAAAACCCGCCCTTGGGGAACAGGTTCGCGGGCACCTGGCTCAGCCGCACCTGGTCCGCTCGCAGCACCGCTCCGAGCGGCAGCTTCTCCACCGCCACCACCAGCGGTTTCTGATCCTTGGCGCCGGTGCGCGACTTTCCCGCGACACGGTGGCCAGCAGCCGCCCGAGCGGCCAATCGGGCGGCAGCAGCGCGAGCTCGAAACCATACCGCGCCAGAATTTCCGGCCAGCCGGCCTTCGCGCACTCCAGCACCTGGTAGTCGTCGCCCAGCCCGGGTCCGTAGAAATCGCTGCGCCCGTCGAAAAAAACGCGCTGCCGCGGGTACAGCCGAAATAGCAGGTAGTCGGCCCACTGGTCGGAGGTGAGAATACGCGGCATGGCGCCCGGCGGCGTCAGAATAGCGCGGTTCTTCTCGACGGCAGCCACCGGAAAACTGGCGCGCGGAAAGTCCGCGATCCGCGCCTCGCCCAACCCGGCGGCGATCAGCACCGCGGCCGCCAGCGGCCCCCAAAGCCCGACGCCGCGGCTACGGCCGAAATGCTGGCCCAGCTCCCAGAAGATGCGTAGCGGGCTTCTCGGGCCCCGTTCCGCCGCCGCCCGCTGCCACAGGGCGGCACATTCGGCAGCCACCAGCGGCGCCGCCGCCAGCGCATAGAGAGGAACGTGCCGCGCCGAGCGCAGCGCCGCGAACCCGAGACACCAGACCAGCAGCGGCTCGAAGCGCCGGCCCCGCGCCATCTCGAGCGCCGCCGCTGCCGCTCCCGCCAGCAGCAGCACCGCAAACACCACCATGTTCTCCGAGCGGATGCGCGGCGACTGAAACTCCTGCACATGATCGAGAATCCAACTCGAGCTGAGATAGCTCAGGATGTGCTGGTGCAGCCGCCAGCCGTACGGATTGGCCAGCGTCGCCAGCGCGCTCGCCGCTGTCACCAGCAGATATCGCTTCGAGCGCGGCCAGTCGCTTTCCCACGCCGCGGCCCCCGCCGCCAGGCCCAGCACCGCAATCCAGACCAGGAAACCGCCGTGCAGATTGGCCCACAACGCCGCCAGCGGCACGGCCAGCCACACCGCCCGCGTGGAACGGCGCCGGTCCCGGTCGAGCAGCCACAGCCCGGCCACCAGCAACAGCAAGGAGAAAATGTGCGGCCGGGCCAGAAAATGGATGGTGCCGGCGCTGATGGCAGCCAACGCCGCCGCCGCCGATGCCCAGAGCCCGCAACCGCGGCCAAGCACCCAGAGAAAGAGTAAGACGGCCGCGGCGGCAATCACCGCCGCGGCCAGCGCCGCCACCGCCTCCAGCCCATGGAGGCGGTAAACCCAGGCGAAAATCACATCCGACAGCCACTCCCACGCAAACCAGGGCGCCGCGGGACGGGAAAAGGAGAAAATGTCCCGCGCGGGAATCCTCCCGGTTGCCAGAATGGCTTCGCCGGTGCGAATGTGCCAGCCCGTATCTCCATCCGAGAGCAGGGCATGGAGCGCCTGGGAACGGCAGAAAAGCGATCCCGTGACCGCCGCCAGGAATATGTCCGCTGCCGACAGCTTCAACAGCTTGCGCCATGTCTTAGGCTCAGCCATCGTGGGTTCAACACAACATATCGGCCGTTAATCCGGTTTCATAACCGGCATGGATTTGTACTGGAACCTGTACTATTGCGCCAGGCGGCGCGCCCCCCGCACAGTGGAGGCATGCTGCTCCTCGAATTCGCATGCCTGCAGGTCCTGGACGGGTTGACCACCCTGCTGTTTCTCGGCAAGGGCGTCGCCGAAGGCAATCCGCTGGTGCGGGCGGCCCTGGGCGCCTCCCATGCCGGCCTGGCACTGCCGCTGGTACTGATCAAGCTGGCGGGTGTTCTGGTGGCGTATTACGCTTACCGCAGCGGCCGCACGAAGATGCTGCGCCGGATCAACGTGTGGTTCGCTCTGTGCGTCGCCTGGAATCTGGCGGCAATCGTCGCCACATCGGTCTAGGGCCCCGCCGCCGATTACGGGCGCTCGGTCACCAGGTGCGAGTCCGCCTGGAACTTGCGATAGTTGCTGAAGGCAATTTCGATTTCCGCCCGCGCCCCGGCCACCAGCATCAACCGCGCCGACACGCTTACCAGGACCCGCTTCGGCAGCCAGACTTCATCGTTGACGCGGGCCTGCTCGAACGTCACCCGGCTGCCTTTGGCGAGCCTCACCAGGATCCCGCCGAACGAGATCGTGTCCAGCGTCTCGATCTCGCCTTTCACCCATTG
>JGI12269J14319_10005570_pt1 | contig 11100 bp, 9 predicted proteins | sample PeaSoiSIISIP2007_FD_14319 | JGI IMG/M metagenome (IMG submission 14319) | reverse complement strand
GGGGCGGTCGGCTCGTCTGGACTATCCGTCCTCGGGCGGGGACCGGGCGGGCGGGCGGGGGACGGGCGTGGATGCGAGAGTCGTCCTGACCTGCGCCGGATTCCAGGCTTGGGACAGCATCGGCGGGACCGTTCCCGGCTGGGTGGTGCTCGAGGATGCCGGACAGCAGCTTGACCGCGATGAGGAGGGCGAGGGCTGGCCATCCGGCGATGATCCGGCTGATGGTGCCGGTGTCGGCGGTGGCGATGTTGGCGGCCAGGCTGGCGGCGGTGCCGATGGTCAGGGCTGCCCAGGGCAGCCAGCCTGACCGCCGGCCGGCGCGCCGGTCGGCGAGCAGGACCAGGGACGCGACGATCTCGACTCCGTCGACCGACAGCGGGAAGGCGTGGGCGTGCCAGCCGGTGTCGCCGTGGGCGGCGGCGAGGGTCCGCATGTGGCTGTAGCTGATCGCGCCGGCGATGCCGGCCAGCCCGACCACCGTCGTGCCGGCGACCCGACTGATCCACCTGTCTGCCCGCGCTGGGGCGGGTGCCGGGCGCTTCACCGTGCGGCCTTAACGACCCGTGACCTGCTCAGACGTACCGGGAGCGGGTCTCCTTCGATGAGCGTGAATTGGTTCGCATGGTGGGACGTTAGCTCCACGCGTTTTTCGTATCTGCGTTCGACAAAGTGACTAACGTTAGTCACTTGATCTCAGTAGTTCTCGAGGGTTACGCGCAATGTCGTGCGCGCAAGAGGTCGCGGATCCGAGGACAGCAGACCGCAACCTGCGGGGAGATCAGGAGACGGTCGTTGGCCTGCAGAAGGGACACCAGGTAGCCAGCGCCCGGCATCCGAGCGGATGTGGCTCTCACTGCCTGAGCCCAGCCGCCCTCATGCCGCTCAGGCAGCTACAGATTTCCGAATCTGGGCGGTTCCATTACAAGAAAACGATTGCGATCTCGGTGCACAGATTAACCAATTCTGTGTTATGAACTAAGCGCCCCGTGTGGTGTTCTGCGGTGAGGTCTTCAAGCCGAAGCGCACGGTCCCAGGTTAGTCACTGGGTTTCCGCAAGGTGGCTGATTCTTCGGTCAGGCTGACTTGGGGTTGTCGCTGACTGACCGCTTACCGGCCGCTGTCGCCGCCCTTCGTCTGGTTCCGGTCGTGACCGCCGGGCCGAGCGTGTCGTCCTGGTTATGGTCGGCCGACTCCGATGTTGCCGGGCGCGGCGCGATCCGGGTCCGGCGTGTCTGCGAACGGCCGAGGAGAGCCAGGTGGTGCCGACCGCTGGCCGCGTCGCCCAGCCCGCTGCGGCGCGCTGCTGGTGTTCTCGGCGGCACGCAGCGTCGTCGGCACGCTGATGGTGCCCCGGTCGGCGCGGGCTGGCTGAGACGGCTGGCCGATGGCCTGGCGAACGAGACGTTCCAACTGGCGACCGGGCCGATCGGGGACTACCGGCAGCGCGACCGCGTGGCAGCCGCCGGGCCTGAGCCTTGTCGCTCGCGCGGACGAACGGGTGGCCCTGGCCGGGCTGAGCCAGGCTCGCGATCGGGCGGGCGAGGCGATCGCCTCGTCAGGTCGGGAGTGCGAGATAAAGGCGCTCATGGGCGGCCAGGCGGGACCGGGCGGGCTCGCGGAGAGCGGCGAGGAAGTCCCCTGCCGTGTACAGGCGGCCGGGCTCGATGTAGTTGGGTGCTGGGCGCATCGGCCGCAGCCTCCGCCGCCAGCGCCTGGGCGGTTGGCGGCAGCAGCAGCGGGATCCTGATCCTGCGCTGGAACGGAACCGCGTGGAAACGCAGCGCCGCGCCCGCAGCCGTCGGCACCCTGGCGGGGCGAACTGGTGGGCGCCCAGTGCCCTTGCGGCGGCTGTACGCCCGGTGCGGCTTCGGCGCCCGCGCCGGTACCGTGGCCGTCCTGTGGTACTCCAGCCGGTGAGCGCATGGCGCATGAGCTGCTTCGGCGGCTCGCTTACCATTTGCACTAAATGGCGGCGGGCGCGTCGGGAGGCTCAGATGTTCGAGTCCTGGGGGCGTAAGGTCTACCGCAGACGGTGGCTGGTCCTGACCCTGGCCGGGTTTGCGATGGTGATTGCCGCATTCTGGGGGACCGGCGTGTTCGGGGTGCTGCAGGACTCGGGCGGATCGAACGCGCCGGGTAGTCAGAGCGATCGGGCGGCGATCCTGGCGACTGCCACATTCGGGCGGAACTCCGCCGACGTCATTGTGCTGTACTCCAGCCCGAAGCTGACCGTCGTGTCGCCGGCCTTCCGGTCGGCGGTCACGGGTACTCTCGCGTCGCTGCCGCACGGCTATGTGCAGTCGCTGGAGACCTACTGGTCAACCGGTTCGCCGACGTTGGTGAGTGTCAGCGGCAGGCAGACCTTCGCGGTCATCGAGCTGGTCGGCGGGGACTATCAGGCCCGTGTCGCCAGCTATAACGCGATCAAGGGCCGTCTGTCGGCACCTGGCCTGACCACCCAGGTCGGCGGCGACATCCCCGGCGGCCTTGCCATCAACAGCCGGGTGAACAGCGATATCCGCCGGGCCGAGGCCATTTCGCTGCCGATCCTGCTGATCATGCTGATGGTGATCTTCGGCAGCGTGGTTGCAGCGAGCTTGCCGGTGACGATCGGCGTCATCGCGATCCTCGGGTCGTTCTCAGCGCTGCGGCTGCTCGCGCAGGTCACGCCGGTGTCGAGCTACTCGGTCAATATCAGTACGTTCCTTGGTCTGGGGCTGGCCATCGACTACGGGCTCTTCATGGTCGGCCGGTTCCGCGAGGAGTCGCACCGGGCGGAGTCGGTCGAGGCTGCCCTGGCCGCGACGATGGCGACGGCGGGCAGGACGGTCGCGGTATCGGGCGTCACCGTGGCGCTGGCGCTGGCCAGCTTGATGTTCTTCCCCGCCGTCTTCCTGCGATCCATGGGATATGGCGGCGTGGCGACCGCGGCCGTCGACATGCTGGCGGCGCTGACCGTGCTGCCCGCGCTGCTCGCGGTTCTGGGGCCGAAGGTCAACGCGCTGCGCGTGCGTGGCGCGGTCGGCCGCCCTCCGGTGGCCGAGACCAGCGGTGGCTGGTACCGGCTGGCCACGGCCGTGATGCGCAGGCCGCTGGTGTTCGTTGCGGTCACCGTCGCGATCCTGCTGGTGCTCGGCGCGCCGTTCCTGCACGTCGCCTGGGGCAAGAGCAGCCTGAAGGTCCTGCCGGCCGGCGCCGAGCCGCGAGTGGTGAGCGAGGCGCTGAGCCGCGACTTCCCAGGCCAGCAGGGCTCCCCGATCGAGGCGGTGGTCCAGTTTCCCGGCCAGGTTGCCGGCTCGGCTGACCGCGGTGCTCAGCTGGCGGCGTATGCGGGCCGGCTGGCGAAAGTCCCGGGCATCCAGGCCGCACAGCTGACCGATGTGCGGGGCAATGTCGCGCTGCTTGATTTGCGTTATGGCGCTGATCCGATGTCCCCTGAGGCGAGGCGGATCGTGCACCTGGTGCGGGCTATCGCCCCGCCCGCGGGTGCGCGTGCGTACATCGGAGGGCGTAGCGCGGAACTGGCGGACACGCTGACCGCTCTGGCTGCCGTGCTGCCATGGATGGCGCTGGCGATCGCGACGGCGACGTTCGTGCTGCTATTCCTGGCGTTCGGGTCGGTGGTGCTGCCGGTGAAGGCCATCACGATGAACGTGGTCTCGCTGTCGGCGGCATTCGGCGTGGTGACGTGGATCTTCCAGGACGGGCACCTATCCGGGCTGCTGGGATTCACCCCGCTCGGAACGATCGAGCCGACCACGCCGATCTTGATGTTCGCGATCATCTTCGGGCTCTCGATGGACTATGAGGTGTTCCTGCTGTCCCGGATCCGCGAACGGTACGACGTGACGCAGGACAACACCGCGGCGGTGGCCGGGGGCCTGCAGCGGACCGGCGGGGTGATCACGAGCGCGGCGCTATTGCTGATCATCGTGGTAGGCACGTTCTCCATCTCGGGCGTCACGACCATCAAGCTGCTTGGCGTGGGCATGATTGTCGCTCTGACCGTGGACGCCACGATCGTGCGGGTTTTGCTCGTTCCGGCCACTATGCGCCTGGTCGGCCAGGCGAACTGGTGGGCACCCAGGTTCTTGCGGCCGCTCTACGCCAGGTACGGCGTTCACGCGCACGGGTCGCCTGGGATGGGCAGATCGCGGGAGCCGGATTCACCGGGCGTCAGCGAAAATGCCGGGCTGGGGGCTTAGCACCTTTCCGAGATAATGCCAGAAATAGAAATTCGCCCCCGGTCGGAGGAACCCCTCCGGTGGCGAAGGTTCGACGTAGCCCAGCGCCATGCTCCAGAAGGCAGCCAGCGTCGCCGGGCGTTCACAGTCGAACGTCACAGTCGATCTGGTGCCCATCACGCCTCCCCACAAGCGACATGCAACCGACATCGAGCAGAACAGGCGCCCGGGTATCCGTCCGCTCAATCCGAGCGCCGGGCGCTGGATTCGGCCATGTGGTCCCAATGCGGCGGGGCGGGAAATCGGTGCGGGAAACGGCAACCGGATAGGTCGCTCAGGTCGTCCAAGCTGTCAGCTGGGGCAGCGGACACCGGACACCGGCCAGTGGCTGGCTCAGCCTGGGTCCGGGCGGCGTCAGGATCGATCAGCCGGACCGGGCTGGCTGATGGCCCGCTGTCCGATGGAACCGGCGCTGGGGCCGCCTGGGCGCCCGTGCCGTATCGGCGCGCGCAGCTATTCGTCCCGGGATTGTGGCTGGTCGAGAGCCCGCAGCAGTTCTGGTGCGCGCCGTGGTCCCGCGGCATGATCTTCGTCGGCATCAGGCCCGGGATCCCGAAGGGGGCGGGCTGCGGCCTGACCGCCAGCCTGGCCTGGATTCTGCCTGCCGGGCACATCCCGCCGGGAATCAGGCACCGCAGGCCCACCGCCGTGATCCACGGCATTCCCGTCTACCGGCTGCCCGGCGGCCCGAAGTCGGTGCTGTACCCGGTGCCAGATCTAGGAGTGCGAATCGGGGCCCGGGGACCGCTGGCCCGGCGCGTGCTGGCCACGCTGACCGGCTCGCCGCTGTCCGCCGTGCTCAGGTGCGGTCCGGCAGGCTTCGCCAGCCTGACGCTTTCACTCAATCCCGTCCACTGCACGCTGGCGTGCAAGGTACCCAGAATTCCGCTACCGCGCCTCGCCTGTCTCCGCCTCACTGTCACCCGGACCGCATATAGGGGACTGTGGTCCTGCCCGATTAGCGGCTGCGCCGCTTCTGAGTGAACCAGCCAGCTGAACGCGCGGCCGGTGGCAGAAAGCGCGTCTCAGCTGGGTGTCACCGCAACATTCCCTGATCCACGGCATGCAGGATCCGAGGCCTTCGGGCTTGGACCTGGCGGTGTCTGTGCCACGCCAGGCACAGACCTCTCCCTCTGCCCTGGCCCGTGTGGTCACGGTCCTGGTCGGCGAGTGCGGCGTCCGGCAGTTCCGGGACATCGGCACCGGGCTGACCAGGGCGAGCAACACCCACCAGGTCGCCCAGGCAGCCGCGCCGGGATTCCCCCAAGCAGGCCCGCCTGGTGCGGGTGCCGCTGGTGCCTATGGTCCTGGGCTTCCCCCTGGCGCTCCCGGCTCGGCCGGGGGCTGCCAGGGTGCAGCGGACGGGACCGGCCTTCCGGATGTCGGCGTGTCCTGACCATTGCCTTGCCTTTATCGCCTGACTGACCACTACTATGCGTGACATCCAATAGCTTTAAGTAACAGGAGGCTGGTGTGCTGGGGACGTCGGGCGGCCTCAATGGCTACGGCATCGCGGCGGACGCGGCCTTCGGCCAATCGGGTCGCGGCGGCAGCATGTCGGGCGGCGAGGGTGTGGGGAGGCGGTCATTCCTGCGCGCTGGAGCGCTGGGCGCCGGAATGACCGCAGTCGCGGCCGGGAGCGCGGCTGCCCCGGCGGCCGCGGCGGCCCAGGGCGGGGCGCGTTCAAGAAGAGTGCCGTCGTTCGCGCTGTTCGCGCAGCCCGACATGAATTTCGAGACGCTGTTCACGATCGGCGCCGCCGGATACGGCGCTGCCGAGGTCGGCGAGGTCGTCACCGCGGTGAATGAGACGAACGCGCGCGGCGCCTCCTACCAGACGCTCTTCGACACATTCTGGCGCCTGGCCAACCAGGTCGCCGAACTCGCCGACGGCGACATCGCGGCTGGCCACCGGGTCAGTGCCCGTTCCGCCTACCTGCGCGCCGCGTCCTATTACGACCTGTGCCTGTTCTTCGTCCTCGGCACGAGAGCGCACGCCCGAGAGGCCGCGGTCTTCACCGCGATGCAGCGCTGCTGGCAGCGCGCGGCCGCACTCGCGGACACGCCCTATGAGTTCGTGCGCATCCCCTACGAGAACAGCTGGCTGCCGGGTTACTTCCTGCGGCCGGGCGCGTCCGGCCGCACCCGACCGACCGTGATCCTGAACACCGGCAGTGACGCCCAGAACATCGACATGTTCGTCCTGGGCGGTGCGGCGGCGCTGGAACGCGGCTACAACGCCCTGATCTTCGACGGTCCGGGCCAGGGCGCGATGCTGTTCGAACGGAAGGTTGGATTCCGCCCGGACTGGCAGCACGTGATCACGCCGGTCGTCGACTGGCTGCTCACCCGGCCGGAGGTCGACTCGCGGCGTATCGCGCTGACCGGGTGGAGCCTGTGCGGCGCCTCCGTCGTCCAGGCGGCGGCTTTCGAGCACCGGCTCGCTGCGGTCGTCGCGGCCCCCGGCGTGATGGACGCCTGGCTGATCTGGCCGGCTGAGCTGCGCAAGATCTTCGACGGCGGTGCGCCGAAGGACGTGGTCAACCGCATCTGGAATCACGATGTCGTGCCGCACCTGAACGCGCACGAGCGGTTCACGCTCGCCAAGCGCGCGGAACTGTATGGCAAGCAATATCTGCTGTCAGGCCGCGCCGGCCGAGTGTTCACCGACCTGTACGACCTGGGAAAGACGATCATGCGGGTCAATTGCGAGACGGCCGCCCAGGCAGTGACGTCGCCGACGCTGATCCTGAACTACGAGCTTGATTCGTTCGCCACTAATCAGGCGATCGAGGTCTACCGGGCGCTGCCGCACGGCATCGACAAGCGGTACTACACCTTCACGGTGGCGCAGGGAGCCCAGTTCCACGACGGCCCGATGGCACCGCAGACCCAGAACCAGGTGATCTTCGACTGGCTGGACGACACCATCGGCTGACCAAGCGAGCGGTTGTACCTAATCGGCCAGTGCCGGCACCAGAGTGTCACTGGGCGGCGCCGCGACCGGCCCGCGCCGAGAACAGCTACACCGCGGCGCTCACGCTGTGGTAGCAGGTGCTTGCTGCCCAATCCTGGGCGGAAAGCAGCAGCGACCAACGCGTCCTGACCAGCACAGCACGTGCCCTATCCCGACGACCACGCCATCCAGGGCCTGAGGAATCCCGGCCACCCGGCCGGGCCACGGTCACGACCCCGTCATAAAATCAAGATCACGAAGGCTGCGAGCACCGCGCACGCTGTCCGGCGAGCAAGTCGGATGAAATGATCGTGGCCAGACTCCGGGATGCTAGCCTCGCGACCGAGAAACGTCGTTATCGGTGTTGGGCCTACTTCGCCCGGAGGCAGCACGTGAAGAAACACGCTATGGCGGCAGGTGTCGTGGCGGTCGGCATCGGGATCGCGGTTCCGATGATCGCGATCAGTCCGGCGCTGGCGGGACCGGTCAGTGTCAAGGGCATCACCACGCACACCGTCATCGCGACAGCGACGGCGCCTGCCGATGACACTGGCGAGGCCGACGCGACGTGTGGCGCCGGTGAGCTGCTCGTCGGCGGCGGCTACATCGTCAACAGCACGTCTACCGACTGGCGGATGTATGTCGACGCGCCGTTGAACGGCACGACGTGGCTCGTCGAGCCGGTCAACTTCAGTGCCCAGCCGTTGAGCTTCTCGGCGTATGCGATCTGCGCGATGTCGGTGCACGGGAAGAAGGGCGTCAGCGGATATACCACGCAGGTGGTGCAGGTGCAGGTTAACGTGCCGGCCAATCAGACCGGGGAGGCCGACGCCACCTGCGCAGCCGGTGAGCTGCGTACCGGCGGCGGCTACGTGGTGGAGAACGTCAGCGACAACTGGAGCGTCTACGTTAACGCGCCACTCAACAACGGCACCTGGGTCGTCGAGATCGACAACGAGGTCCCGGTCACGACGACGTTCGACTCGTACGCGGTGTGCTTGGCGAGGACGAACTCCAAGCCCATCAAGGGACTGACGGTCAGCACCGTCGACACGGCCGCAACGGCCCCGCCGAACTCGGTCCAGACCGCTGATGTGTCATGCGGCCCAAAGGAGCTGATGACCGGCGGCGGCCACGAGATCGCGAGCATCGGCTTCGACTGGAGCATCCAGGCCAGCGCACCGGTCACCGGCAACGACTGGCAGGTCAAAGTCGCCGACCTCGACAACTTCTCACGCAACTTCGACTCAATCGCGGTTTGCCTAGCAAAGGCGTAATCCGCAGCCCGACCATCCGACATCCAAGCGTGCCGTCAGGGTCACGAAGAACGGGGCAGGAGGCGAACCTCCTGCCCCGTTCTCACTGCGCTATCTACGCCGCAGGTTCCTCCAACTCGGGTCCGTTGTCCCGCTCCGTGACATCAGGCGTGTAGTCGGCGGGTCGTTCGCCACTCAGTTCCGCTGCGCGGCGAGCCCGCGTTTCCGGGTTCGGTGCGGCTGGTCTGCGCAGTTGACGGCGGTGAGCCTATGACTTGGCACGTCACGTGGCCGGGCATGCCGGAGCTGCTCGGTGATGACGGCCGTGCTGAACACGCACGATCTTGTGAACGTGCCGGATGCTGATCGTCCGGACCCACCGCACCCAGCCCCTACCATCAGCTGTCCCGCTCAGACGGCCGCAGCGATAACGTCCACGTCACGTTAAGCGAGCAGACCGGGGAGGCGATCCTGCAGGCCGCCCGCCGTGTAAAGCGCTGACCGGCCACGAATCAGCCACTCGGAATCTAGAGCCCGGCGATCCCCGACCTGGAGCGGCGAGGTCAGCCAGACCTGGCCCCAGCCTCAAGCGGCCGAACTTGCTGGCGCTCCCCTTCGATCAGCGGTCACATCGACCTATTCGGTGCTGGCCCTGTGGGTCTACATCCCACGGCGGACGGCCATGCAGGACGAGCCTTCGAGTTCTCTGGCCACAGGCATGACCATGAGGGGGAACGAGTGTTCCATGCCGGAGTGCGCCCAGAGACGGGCTGGCGCAGTACGGGCCCGATGCGGTGGCGTTCGCCGGACAGCACGGCGGTCACGGCGGTGGGACGCGATGGTGGGCTGCGGGGCCAGGTGCGTTCGTCCGGATACTGGATGCCGGGCTGGCCGTGGCTAGTCGCCGGTCGGCGGCGCGGGCTCGAAGGCCAGCGCGCACGAGTTGATGCAATAGCGCTTGCCGGTCGGGGCCGGCCCGTCGCGGAAGACATGACCAAGGTGGCCGCCGCAGCGGCGGCAGAGCACCTCCGTGCGGCGCATGAACAGGCTGTAGTCCGGCCGCAGCTCCACTGCCGCCGCGACGGTCGGCTCGTAGAAGCTCGGCCAGCCCGTACCGGACCCGAACTTGGCGTCCGAACGGAAGAGCTCATTTCCGCAGCCGGCGTATCACCGGCGGGCCGACGCGATCTGCTGCGTCCCATGCCGTCTGAATTCGGAGCAGGAGTTACTTCTGCGTAGCGAGCTACGCCTCTTTCCTTGGGAAGCCCAGCATGATTGCTTCTCAGCTCATCCGAAATAGATATCAACCGGAATATCTCAGCGGCCCTGACCGCAACAGGCCACTGACAGTGACTTACGGCCCTGTCGAGAATTCTGTCCCGGTGATCGCCTGAAGGCTGGGGGGAATTCATATGAAGCTAACCATCAGCGCAGCGGCCGTCGCGGCTGTCGCGATGCTCGGAGGGCTGGGCATGGCATCCGCCCCAGCATCAGGGGCGACGGCGATGCAGGCATCAGCCGCGCCGAAAACGGCCGTACCAGCATCAGCCACCGGATCGGGGCCGTCGCGATATGTAGTCGCGCTGGAGCCGGGTCGGAAGTACGGGCAGGTCTACTGGATGACCATGGGGCCCCAGCTCAACGTCAGCGAGGGAGGGCCGTCAGGCTGGATCGCCGGGATCCGCTGGTTCCACTGGAACCGGCAGTCGGCCACGGGCGAGGGCAAGTTCTGGATAGCCGATGCCATCACGTGGACCGAGGGGCACGTCAGCTTCCGGCTCTACCGGCCAGTCGGCTACGTGACGATCAACGGCCACCGGCACCCGTACTTCACCAGGCTCCACATCATCGGCGGGCGCAATCACGGGAGCGGCTTCGTCCACTACTGGCACTGGTCCTGGGCAGCAGGCATGTGGGTTGGTTAGGCGGAGAGCCCGTGTTACGCCAGCTGATCAGTGCTGGCCTGAGAACTGAATGTCCTGGTGATCCTCCCTTCCCCTGGGAGCCGCCTGGACGCTCATGCCGAACTTTCAGATTCAGGGGGAGTCATGAAAGCAATCCAGATCGCAGGAATCGCCGCAGCAGGGGTCGTCCTGGGAGTCGCGGTCGCAGCAGGAGCGGCGCTGGGCGAGAGTCACAGCCCTGCCCTGGTCGTCATCAGGCCGGCCAGCCCGGCAACGCCAGCACCGGCACCTGTCAAGACCAAGATCCAGCACCGGACCAGGATCATCGTTGTCACGCCATCGGCCGTTCCTGCCCAGCCTGCACCGGCAGCTCCTGCGGGACCGCCGCAGGCTACCTGGGGCAGGCCGCCGGATCCGGGCCCGGCTTATGCGGCAGACATCGCGAACGCCGGGATCACGGCACCGTACGGGTGGCTGATGTCCACCGGGAACACCCTGTGCGCTGACTGGGCAGCAGGAGAGACCACGGCACAGACCGATCCGGTCCTGACGGCAGGCGGGATCTACGCCTACCACCTTGCAACATTCGACGCCATCACCAACGCCGACATGTGCCCGGGCCTTACGCCGTAACTCGCCATCGTCCTGCGGCGAGCCTCACAGCATCTTCTCCCGGCCGAGAACCGCATCCAGTGGGTGCGCCCAGAGACGGGCTGGCGCAGTACGGGCCCGCTGCGGTGA
>JGI12269J14319_10005562_pt1 | contig 11117 bp, 7 predicted proteins | sample PeaSoiSIISIP2007_FD_14319 | JGI IMG/M metagenome (IMG submission 14319) | reverse complement strand
GGCTGCGTCGACGGGTACCTCGAACGGCGCCGCGACAGCGGTCACCGGTGCCACCGGCGGCAATTCGGCAGTCACAACCGCCGCGCCCGCATCGAGCAATGCACTGTCCCAGCTGCAGCAGGATTTTCAGACGCTGGTCAGTGCCCTCGACCCCTCGGCCAGCAGTCCCGGCGCCGGTGCCCCGAGCCTGACCTCGTTTCTCCAGACCCTGGCATCCGATCTGAGCGCCTCGCCGAGCAGCGGCGCCGCTTCGTCCGCGCGGACCGGAGCCCTCGTCAACGCCACGGCATAGGCAAGCTCAGCGCTGCAGACTGGCCCAAACCTTTTCCAGACGCTTGGCACTGACCGGAAACGGGGTGCGCAGCTCCTGCGCGAAGAGCGAAACGCGCAGCTCTTCGAGCAGCCAGCGAAACTCCTCCAAGCGCGCATCGCTGACGCCCTTGCGCGCCGCCAGCTTCCGCAGCCAGCGCGCCTGCAGCGAAGCCATCTCCCGGGCACGCGCCTGATCCCGCGTCGGATCGGCCTGCAGCTTCTCTAGGCGCAGCGCAACCGCCCTGAGGTAGCGCGGGATCTGCGCAAGGGACTGCGGCGGCGTATCGACAAGGAAACTTCGGCCGAGCAGCCGCGCGAGCTGTTGCTCGATATCCTCGCGTGCTCCGGTGTCGCGGAGCCCGGCCAGCTTGCGGCTGGCAACGATCGCCTCATCGACGATCTGCTCGCCCAGCCGCGCCAGCTCCTTCGCCACCAGGATCAGCCGACCACGGGCCTCGTCCTTGCGCGCGAGAAATTCCGGCCGATCCCTGGGCAGCGGCTCGGCTAGGCAGACACGGTCCAGTGCGGCGGTCACGATCTGCTCGCCCAAGGGTTCGAGTTGACTCATGGCCGCAACCGACATTGCCCGCACCTGAACCGGCGCAAGAGAGGAGAGGGCTTTTTCCAGGGCCTGCACCTGTTGCCGCAGCTGCAGACGAAACAGTCGGCGCAAGCCGGCGCGATGCGCGTGCCGCGCGGCCTCTGGATCGTCGAACACCTCCAGCGCACAATGCGTGCCGTGGTCGAGCAAGGCGGGATGGCCGACGAGCACCTGTCCCGCGCGCCGGATTTCCTGAATCTGCGGCAGCGGCCCGAAATCCCAGTCCGTGATGGGCTCCGACGCCACGGCGCGATCGGCTGCGCCGGCGGCGGCGAGTTGCCGGAAACTCTGCTCCACCTGGCCGGCGAGCTCGGCGCGCAGCGCGGCGAGGTTGCGCCCCATTGCCAGCTGCCGGCCGCTTTCGTCCACCACCTTGAAGTTCATGTACAGGTGTACCGGCACGGCCTCGCGCTTGAAGTCCGGTGCCGCGCAGACCACCGCGGCATGCTCGCGCAAATCGGCGATCAGGCAGTCGACCAGGCCCGGCGCGGGAGCATCGGGCGCCAGGCGGCAGCGCTCGACGAAACCGGCCGCGTACGCGGGCAGGGGAACGCAGGCGCGACGAAATTTTTGCGGCAGCGACTTGAGCAGCTGCAGCACCTTGTCCTTGAGCATGCCCGGCACCAGCCACTCGCAGCGCTGCGCCTCAACCTGGTTGAGTGCAAACAGGGGTACCGTCATGGTGACGCCATCGCGCACACTTCCCGGCTCGAAGTGATACGAGAGCGCCAGCTGGACGCCGCGCAGCGACGCGTGCTTGGGGAAGAGTTCCGTCGCGGCGCCGCTTGCCTCGTGGCGCATCAACTCATCGCGGGAGAGAAACAGCGAGCGCGGCTGTTCGCGCCCGGCCTGCACCCACCAGTGCTCAAAGCTGGCCCCATCGCAGACATCGCCCGGTACCAGCCGGTCGTAGAACGCGAAGATCTGCTCCTCGTCCACCAGAACGTCGGGGCGGCGTGTCCTGTGCTCGAGCTCCCGGATCTCCTCCACCAGCTTGCGGTTGTGCAAGAAGAAGGCGGCGCGCGTCTCCCACTGGCCCAGGACCAGCGCCTCGCGAAGAAAGATTTGCCTCGCGTGCTGCGGGTCGATGGGCCCGTAGGGAACGCGGCGCTGCTGGTACACGGGCAGACCGTAGAGCGTTCCGCGCTCCAATGCGACCACCTGCGCGGCACGCTTTTCCCAATGTGGATCGCCGTAACTCTTCTTGAGCAAATGCATGCCCGCCTGTTCGATCCATTTCGGATCGACATCGGCCACCGTGCGGGCGAACACGCGCGAGGTCTCTACCAACTCCGCTGCCACCAGCCACCGGGCCGACCGGCGCGCCCGCACCGATCCGGGCCAAAGATGGAACTTGATGCCGCGCGCGCCCAGAAACGGCGGCTCTCGGCGCTCGGCCGGGTCGACCTCCCCGCTTTTCATGCCGATGTTGCCCAGGAGCCCGGCGAGCAGTGCACGGTGCACCTGCTCGTAGGTGGCGGGCGAGGTGTTCAAGCGCCAGCCTTGCTCGGCGACGATCTGGTGCAATTGGCCCTGCACGTCGCGCCATTCGCGCACCCGGCGCAAGTTGATGAAATCCCTGCCGAGTTCGTCGGCCAGACGTCGGTTTGACTTCTTGTGCTCGACGCGCTGCTGCAGTTCGTCCCAAAGGCGCACGAACGTTAGGAAATCCGATCGCTCATCGGCACGGCGCCGATGGGCCTCATCGGCGGCCTGCTGCATGCCGGCGGGTCGCTCCCGGGGATCTTGCACGGACAGCGCCGCTGCGATGATGAGGGCCTCGTGCAAACATTGCTGCTCGCGCGCGGCCAGCAGAATTCGACCGATGCGCGGGTCGACGGGAAGTCGCGCCAGGTCCCGGCCGATGACCGTCAGGTTCCTTTGCTCGTCGACCGCGTTGAGCTCGGCCAGCAACTGATAGCCATCGACGATGGCCCGCGGCGGGGGTGCCTCGAGGAAAGGAAATTGCGCCGGATCGCCCAAGCCGTGGGCACTCATGCGCAGGATTACCGAGGCCAGCGACGAGCGCAGCACCTCGGGGTCGGTGAAGGCGGGCCGCGCCAGCCACTCGCCTTCCGCATACAGCCGAATGCAGATCCCCGCCGCCACGCGGCCGCAGCGGCCGGCACGCTGATCGGCGGCCGCGCGCGAAATCGCTTCCAGGTGCAGCTGTTCCACCTTGTTGCGATAGCTGTATCGCTTTACGCGTGCCTGCCCGGTATCGACAACGAATCGGATACCCGGGACGGTCAGCGAGGTCTCGGCGATATTGGTCGCCAGCACAATGCGACGCGCTCCGCTTGGGCGAAAGACCCGCTCCTGGTCGCTGGCCGAGAGCCGCGCGTAGAGCGGCAGAATTTCGGTTGCCGGCGGATGATGCTTGCGCAAGGCCTCGGCAAGATCCCGGATTTCCCGTTCGCCGGGCAAAAAGACGAGCACGTCGCCGCGGCCCTCGGCGACCAGTTCGTCGACGGCATCGAGAACGGCCTGCGATTGGGACTTCGCCTCCTCGCCCCGCTCTACCGCCGACGCACCTGCGGCCGGCGCGCGCACGGACGTCGGGTCGGCATCCACGTACGGGCGGTAGCGGACCTCGACCGGGAACAGTCGCCCCGAAACGCGCAGCACCGGCGCCGCTGTCGCGCCAGTGGCGAAATGCCCCGCGAAGCGCTCGGCATCGATCGTCGCCGAGGTCACGATTACCTTCAGGTCGGCTCGGCGGGGCAGTAGCTGCCGCAGATACCCGAGCAGGAAGTCGATGTTGAGGCTGCGCTCGTGCGCCTCATCGATGATGATCGTGTCGTAGGCGAGCAGTTGCGGGTCCGAATGCGTTTCCGCCAGCAATATGCCGTCGGTCATGAGCTTGACGCGGGCCCCCGGGCGGGTCTGGTCCGAAAAGCGGACCTTGTAGCCCACGATCTGGCCCAGCGGGGTATCGAGCTCCTGGGCGATGCGCCGCGCCACGCTCGAGGCCGCGATTCGGCGCGGCTGCGTGTGGCCGATCAGGCGCTTTTGCCCGCGTCCGAGCGCCAGGCAGATCTTCGGCAGCTGGGTGGTCTTGCCCGACCCGGTCTCGCCGCACACGATCACCACCTGGTGGGAAGCGATTGCCCGGCTGATTTCGTCGCGTCGGGCGCTGATCGGCAATTCGTCGTCGAAGGTGATCGACACGCCCAGGGACGCGGCAGCTCGGCTTTCGGGAGGGGTTGGCAAGCGTTCGACCTGCGTGGCGGGAGGAAGTGGACCGGGGCGCGAAGTATACTTTTGCTCATCAGCCCCATGAACGACAACGATCCCCCGCTCGGCGCCCAGGCGCCCGTCCTGTCGCACGCCCAGTTCGTCTCTTGGCTGCGCGAAGTGGCGCCGTACGTGCACGCCCATCGAGGACGCACCTTCGTCGTGGGCTTCGGCGGCGAGCTGATTGAAGACGGACGCCTGGACGCGCTGGTACACGACCTGTCCCTGTTGCAGGCCCTGGGAATCCGCCTGGTGCTGGTGCACGGATCGCGACCGCAGGTACAAAAGCTGTTGGCACTGAAGCAGGTGCCGGCGCGGTTTGTCGGCGCCCTGCGCATCACGGACGCCGATTCGCTGGAGTGCGTCAAGGAGGCGGCCGGCGCGATCCGCCTGGGCGTCGAGGCGGCGTTTTCGCAGGGACTGCCCAGCACGCCCATGGCCAACAGCCGCATTCGAATCGTCAGCGGCAATTTCGTGGTGGCGCGTCCGGTGGGCATTCTCGATGGGATCGACCTGCAGCACACGGGAGTGGTGCGCAAAGTCGACATTGAAGCGATCCGGGCCAGCCTCGACAATGGCTATCTTGTACTGCTGCCACCGCTGGGGTTCTCGCCAACCGGCGAGGCGTTCAATCTGACCATGGAGGATGTCGCGGCCAGCGCCGCGGTGGCCTTGAAGGCCGACAAGTTCATCCTCGTCGGTCCGACCAACGGTGTCCAGAGCCGCGGCGGCGAACTCTTCTCGGAGCTGTCGGCGGCCGATGCCCAGCGCATGATCGCGGCAAAGGACATCGAGCCCGACTGCGAGGCGGATTTGGCATACCTGCTCAAGGCCTGTCACGGTGGCGTGTCGCGTGCGCACCTCATCCCGGCGCAGCTCGACGGCGGCCTGCTGATCGATCTTTTCACGCACAGCGGCGTGGGCACAATGGTCACTTCCGGCGACCTAGAGGCGCTGCGTGAGGCGACCTCCGATGACGTCGGCGGGATCCTGCGGCTGATCACCCCGCTGGAGGTCGACGGCACCTTGGTCAAGCGCCCGCGCAAATTTATCGAGCGCGAGATCGGACAGTTCTCGGTGCTCGAGCATGACGGCCTGATCTTCGGTTGCGCCGCGCTGTTTGCGTCCCCCAGCGGCCAGATCGGCGAAATGGCGTGCCTGACCGTGCACCCCGACCATCGCGAGCTGGGCGACGGCGAGCGACTCCTGCGGCGCATTGAAACGCGCGCGCGTGCGGTCGGACTCAAGCGCCTGTTCGTCCTGACCACGCGCGCCGCGCACTGGTTCCTCAAGCGCGGCTTTACAATCGCGACGGTCGATGACTTGCCGGCCGAGCGCCAAGGATTGTACAACTGGCAACGTCGCTCACGGGTCCTGATCAAGTCGCTTTGATCGCATCCGAGAACATCCCGAGGGGTCGCTTCATGGCACGCATGGTCAATTGCATCAAGTTGGGTCGCGAATCCGAGGGACTGGATTTTCCACCGGTGCCGGGGGAGATCGGCAAGCGCCTCTTTGAGAGCGTCTCCAAAGAGGCCTGGCAGCAATGGCAACGGCACCAGACCATGCTGGTCAATGAAAATCGACTCAATCTCTCGGACGCACGGGCGCGCCAGTATCTGCGAACGCAGATGGAGGAGTACTTCTTCGGCACCGGTGGCGACGTGCCCTCGGGCTTCGTGCCACCGCGCGGCTAGCTGTCGTATAATTTTCTGGTAACGCTAGGGGTCCCGCACAAATCCGCGACGTTTTCGCGGTCCAGCAGGCGAGCTCCGAACTTTCCCGACAGGGAGGTTCGTAACCTTGCCACCGGACGGGTGAGAAAAACCCTTGGAACCTGATCAAGTTAACTCTTGCGCAGGGAAGCGTATGCCGGGTTCCACCAGGGGGCGATCCACCCGCCTCAGCACTGCTCCCGGCCTCGCAGCTCCCTGCCATCGTTGTGCGGAGGCATGCGATGGCTCGATCGAACCGGCCCAACGGCCTGCGTATCCTTTTCCTTGTGCCGGTGCTGCCCAGCTGGCGCTCGATTGGCCGCGTGGGCGCACAAGTGGCGACGGCGCTGGCTGCCTGCCTGCTTTGGCCGATGACGCCGGCGTGCGCCCAGGCAACCCCGCCGACGAGCGGGCTGGAACGGTCCGCGGGGGAACACGCCACGGTCGACGACCAAGGCGCTCCATCGGCCCCGCCGCCCGCCTCGTTGCCGGCGGTCGTGATCGAAGGACAGCGAAGCGTGCGCGCGGAGGGGTCTGGCAGCCTCGCCGTGCTGTCGGCGGCGCCCATCGAGAAGACGCCGCTGGCAGTCGATGTGATAAGCGCTACCGACGTGCTCGACCGCGGAGTCAACAGTCTTTCCACGGCAATTCGCACCGATCCTTCGGTAGGCGATAACTACAACACGTTCGGCTATATCGAGGCCCTGCAAGTACGCGGCTTCGTCCTCAACGAACTGCTCAATTACCAGCGCGACGGCATGACCGTGAGCAGCCATGTCCCGGTCGCGCTGGAGAACAAGGAGAGCATCGAGATCCTCAAGGGCACCTCGGGCATGCTCCAGGGCGCCAGCGCCCCCGGCGGCCTGGTCAACTACGTGCTCAAGCAGCCGACCGAGAAGACGCTGGTCGAACTCGACAGCACCGTTTCCGAACGCGGTTCGGTCCTGCTGCATGGCGACTTCGGTGGCCGCCTGGGAGAACAAAAGCAGTTCGGCTACCGCATCAATGTCGCCGCCGAGGAGCGCTCACCAGAGATCGAGCACGCCTGGTCCAAGCGCGCCCTGGCCAGCGGCTTCTTCGACTGGCGCGCGACGCCCGACACGCTGCTGCAGGTCGAAATCGAGCATCAGAAAGTACGGGAGATCAGCGTGCCCGGCTACGCGCTGCTCGATACCACCGGCTCGGGCATTGCCACCACCCTGCCCCCACCGATCGACCCGTGGATCAATCTCAATTCGCAGCCTTGGACGCAGCCCTTCGAGAGCACCGAGACGAGCGGCTCGGTGCGCCTGACCCAGCACCTGGGAGCGAACTGGGATCTATCCCTCAAGGCGGGAACGCAGCGCAGCGTGGCCAACGATCGCGTTGCCTTTCCCGACGGCTGCAGCACCGGCGCCAATTACGTCTACAACGGACTCTGCGGCAACTACAACGTCGACATCTACCAGTATGTCAGCGACGATGAGGTGCGCAACACCAACGATACCGACACCCGGCTACACGGCCGCCTGGCCGCCGCCGGCGTCGACCAGGAACTCACATTCGGGGTTCGCACGACCCGCTACACCGAGCGCTACCCGGCGCAACAGGTCTACCAATTCCTCGGCACGATCAACGTCTTCGCACCGGTGGCGCTGGCGCCCAATCCCACCCCGAACACCTTGAACACCCCGCTCGATACGGACCTGGACGAGCTCTACGCATTTGACGTCGCGCATTTCGCCCAGCACTGGTCCACGTGGCTGGGCGCGCGCTTTACGCGCATCAGCCAGAGCAGCTCGCTTACCGACGGCAGCGAAGCCGCCTGGCTGCAGCAGCACTTGCTGACTCCCTGGATCGGCCTGGGATGGGAGCCCTGGAATGGCGGTTTCGCCTACGCCTCGGCCGGCAGCGGCATCGAGGTAAACAATTCGCCCAACCACCCGACCGTCATCGTGCGCGCGACCGGACAGGGGCTGCCGTTGGGCAATCCCGGCGAGGTCTTGCCGGTCCAGCGCAGCCACCAAGTGGAACTTGGCTTCAAGCAGCGGGCAGGCGAGGCCTGGTCGCTAGATGCGGCGCTCTTTCGCATCGACAAGCCCTTTACCGACGTGCAGCTCAACGGCGGCACTGCCTATGAGGTTTCGGGGGCGCGAGAGGAGCGTCACCAGGGTCTGGAGATCGGCTCGCTGTGGCAGGCGCTTGCCACCTTGCAGCTTCGGGCCAGCGCCACGCTGATGGATGCCAAGACGATCCAGGCCGTCGATCCGACCTGGGTGGGAAAGGCAGCCACCAACGTTGCGCCGCTCGCCGTGTCGCTGCAGGACACCTGGTCGCCCCAGAGCATTGCCGGACTCGCCTGGATGAACGTCTGGACCTACTCCGGCCACAAGGCCGTGCTGCCCGACGGATCCGTGGACCTGCCCAACTATTGGCAATGGGACACGGCGCTGCGCTACACGACGACCCGCGCCGGCCTGCACTGGACATGGCGCGCGGGCGTCGACAACCTGACCGACCGCAGCTACTGGCGTGAGGCGCCGATGGCCACCTGGGGGTCGATCTATCTCTTCCCAGCGGTAGCCCGCAGCGGGCGGCTGAGTGTGGCGGTCACCTGGTGAGATCCGCGCCACACGGCCGAGGTTCTCCCTTTGCCATTGCGCACGGATTGCCTACGCGAACTTGGCGTTGAGTCGATCCTGGAATTTCGCCACATCGATGAGCATGCGTTCGTGCGTGCCGCGACCGATTTCCTCGCCGGCGTCGATCGCCCGCACCACGAACTCGATGCGCCGGCCATCTACACGCGTCACCTCGGCTTCTCCGGTGACCGTGCGCCCGGCCGGCGTCGGGGCGAGGTGCACGACATCGATGCGAGTCCCGAGCGCGGTCTTGCCAGGCTCTAGGTATGGCTTGATCGCGTTCAGCGCGGCGTTTTCCATGATCATGATCATCACCGGTGTTGCCAGAACCGGTGGCAGCATCTGATCCTTGAATCGATTCGCCAGGTGTTCGGTCGCCACAACCAGGTCGAACCGGCCCCTGGCCCCAACGGGGATCTCTTTCATAGGGAAAACCCGCCTTCTCGTAATTCCCCGCTGCCGCGTTTACGCTCGCGCGTGAACGCTCTCTGGTCGCGGGGCCAGAGGAGCATACGCCGGCCGGCGCCATCGGTTATCCACCAGCGATCGAGCGACCGCGCAGGCCCGCTCCTCGCATCGCGAGCTGGCGCCACCGACTCGATTTCCCCCAACGCGATCCGCCAAGACATCGCTCCGCCGCCGCGTACCGTCCGCCGGGTCCCGTCGATGGGGTAGCGCGTAGCGAGCAAGGACCAAAGCAACAGGCCGGAAAGGGCCGTCAGCAGGACAAGGGCGGGGATGCGCAGCCCGCCGGGCAGCGGGAGCAATTGCGCGGCCAACGCCACGAAAAGTCCAAAGGGCACGCCTACGAGCGCAAGCCCGGGCAAACCGTCGACCCCGGATCGGTATACGCGCGGATGTTCGCGTGCTTCGTTCACGTTTCTCGCCGGTCAGCACCAACCTGCCATGCGCAGGACTGCGCAAGTTCACCACTGCAAACACCGGCGCGCAGTTCACCCGCGACCGACGTAGGGCATTTTACTGGCCATGATCGTCATGAACAGGACATTGGTGTCGAGTGGCAGGCTTGCCATGTCCAGTACCGCCTGCCCAACGTGGGCGACATCCATGCGCGGTTCGGGCCGGCGCGACCCGTCGGCCTGCAGTACGCCCTGGGCCATGACCTGCGTCATGTCCGTTGCCGCATTGCCGATATCGATCTGCCCGCAGGCAATATCGTATCCGCGGCAGTCCAGCGCCGTGGACTTGGTCAGCCCCGCGATCGCGTGCTTGGTCGCCGTGTAGGGCGCCGAGAGCGGTCGCGGCGTGTACGCCGAGATCGAGCCGTTGTTGATGATGCGCCCGCCCCGTGGCCGCTGTCCCTTCATGATCCGGATCGCCTCCTGCGTGCAGAGAAACACGCCGCTGAGGTTCGTGTTCACGACCGCCATCCATTGCTCGTAGCTGATGTCCTCCATCGGCAGCGCCGGGGCCGCGGTACCCGCGTTGTTGAACAGCAGATCCAAACGGCCGAACTTGTCGAGTGCGCTGGCAAACAGCCCGCGCACCGACTGCGGATCGCCCACGTCGCAGGCCTGCACAAGAACGTCCTGGGCACGCGCCCCGAGATCCGCGACCACCTGCTCGAGGCGCTCGCGCCGGCGTCCCGCAAGTACGAGACGGTAGCCCGCGCCGAAGAGCGCGGCCGCCACGGCGCGGCCGATCCCGGATCCGGCGCCCGTTATCAAGGCAACGCGCAACAGGGGGTCGGACGAGGGTTCGTGCACATTCGCTCCTGCGGGCGATCGGCCCGTTCAGGGAATTCCCAGGATCTTGTGGGTCTGCAAGCTCAGACGCCATTGGGGGTGGGCCTTGCAGTACTCCACCGCGAGCTCGGTATTTTGCTGCAGCCGCGGCCCCGCCATCGGTTGCAGGAAGAAGTGCTCGAAGTCCAGTGCGGAAAAAGTCTCGGGCGAGAGTCCCGGCTGGGGAAAGACGAGCTTGAGTTCGTTGCCGCGCCGAAGGACGAGCTCGGCACCGGCCTTCGGGCTCACGCAGATCCAGTCGATACCGGCCGGCGCCGGTTGCGTCCCGTTGGTCTCCACGGCGATTTCCCAGCCGCGCGCATGCAAGGCCCAGACCAAGACCGCATCGACCTGCAGCAAGGGTTCCCCTCCCGTGCAGACGACAAACGGCCGGCCGCGGCCGCGCGGCGCATCGTGGTCGGGCCAGCGTGCTTGCAAGGCCTGTACCAGCAGATCGGCGCTGGCGAACTTGCCGCCGCCCGAGCCGCCGGTACCGACGAACTCGGTATCACAAAAGCGGCAAATAGCCGTGTCGCGGTCGCGCTCGAGTCCCGACCACAGATTGCAGCCCGCGAAGCGGCAAAACACCGCCGGCCGGCCGCTTTGTGCCCCCTCGCCCTGCAGGGTGTAGAAGATCTCCGTTACCGCGTACGACATGATGTCTCGATACTCGTGTGGACCGGCGATGTCAGACGGGCAGCGCCGGCAGTTCCTGGCCCCAGGACAAGATCACGCCGCAGCCCGGGGTCTCGTACAGGTCGATCCGCTCCAACTGCGGCAAGCTGCCCGCAGCCTGCCACCGTACCCAGCGCACGATTGCCGCCGTACCGGCATCGGCCACGTCGGGAAGCTCGTGAAGGGGCTGGTGGTCAAGGCGGGCGAAGAT
>JGI12269J14319_10005559_pt1 | contig 11120 bp, 10 predicted proteins | sample PeaSoiSIISIP2007_FD_14319 | JGI IMG/M metagenome (IMG submission 14319) | reverse complement strand
CCCTCGCGCAGCAAGAGCGCGGGCCGCGCCCGGCCGAACAGGATCTTGAGAAGGTCGGTCAAGAGACCGGAGCCAGCGATCGCCACGAAAAGGAACAGCGCCGCCCAAAGGAGCCAATGCAGCCGCGCCGCCCGCGCGGGATCGGCACTGCGGCGGCTCGTGACATGAAGCACCGGGATGGCGATCGCCAGCGGCACGAGATACCAGGCCGAATTGCCGAGTGCGGTGAGACTCTCGCAGAATGCCACGACCGCGGGTGCCAGCTCGCTCGCCCAATAGGCGCTCGGGCGGTCGAGATAGACGACCGAGAGTGCCGCGAGGAGGGCGGCGGCGAGGCCGGCCGCGAGCCAGCGCATGCGGGGCGCAAGCCACCCCGAGGCCCTCATGAGCGCCCCGCGGGGCCGAGCGCGCCGAAAAGCGTCAAGGCGACCGAGCGGCCGCGCGCGATGTTGATGCCGTCGATCTTGGCGAGAGGCTCGGCCGTTTTGCCCGCGCGCGCGAGGCGCACGCTGAAGGCCTTGAGATCGCGCTCATTGACGAGCGCCAAGGCGCAGGCGTCGCCGAGGAGCGCCTCCGCTGCCGCCGTGCCATCGCCGAAGCGGGTACGGCCGCCCAGCAAAAAGACCAGGCTCGGCTCGCTGAAGCCTGCCGATGTCACGACCGCTTGCGGACAGGGCTTGGCCCGCGCGACGGCCCGAGCGACGCGGCTGCTGATCCAGAGCCGATCGAGCTGCGGCATGACCCGGTCATAGCTCGTGCCATAGAGAACGACGCAGGCGGCGATCACGCTGACGAGCGCCTGCTGTTTTCGCCCGGCACGATAGCCGCGAAAGGCGGCGTGGATCAGCAGCAGGGCGGCAACGCCCAGGAGGAGGGCAAGCACGTCCGTGCGATGCTCGAGGATGGCCGGGAGGAGCGGCAGCGCGGCACAGAGCGCCAGCGTCACGAGGAGCCAGGCGATGATTAGCCCCCATTCGAGCATTCGTCCGCTTCGCGTCGCCGGGCGCGCGTAGGGCTCGAGGGCGGCGCGCGCGGCGAGACATGCGACGGCAGGAAAGAGGGGGAGCGTATAGTGCGGCAGCTTGGTCGGCACAAGCTCGAAGACGAGCCAGCTCGGCACGAGCCAGGCCAGGCAGAACCGCACCGCCCCTTCGCCGCGATGGCGCCATACCCAGGGCACCGCGAGGCCCGCGAGCAGCGAGAAGGGCCAGAAGGTGCCAAGGAAGGTGACGAGGAAGAATCCCGGCGGCGCGCCATGGGCCTCCTGGGCGCTCGCGATTTTGCCGATCAGATCGTGGCCGACCGATTCCGCGAAGAAGGCACCCTTGGTCTGAAGCATGATGGCAATGCCCCAGGGCAGCACGACGAGGACGCTGAGTGCCGCATAGGGCCAGGGCTTAAGCGCCAAGAGCCAGCGCCAGCGGTGCTCCGCGAGCGAGAGTGCTGCCGCCGTGAAGCCGCAAACCATCAGGATGATCGGACCCTTGATCAGAATGCCGAGACCGATCGAGAGCCAGAACAGGATCGACCAGGCGTTGTGCAGGGCGGTCTTGTGCTCGCGCGCGAGATATGCGTTGGCAAGTGCGAGCTGTGCCGCGCAAATGGCCGCGAGTTGGACCGCATCGGTCTTGGCGAGCCGCGCCTCCACGCCGAGGAGGAGGCTCGTCGCCATCATGACCGCGGCCGTCAAGCCGACGGCGGCGCCGAAGAGCCGCGCGCCCAAGGCCGCCGTCAGCAACACGGCAAGCGTGGCGCCGAGCATGGAGGGCAGGCGATATGGCCATATGGCGGATTCGGCGGCATCCGAGAAGATCGCAACGCTCGCAGACTGAAGCCAGTAGATGCCGACGGGCTTCTTGAGGCGCTCCTCGTCCTGGAAACGGATGTTGACGAAGTCGCCGCTCTCGAGCATCTGGCGCGAGGCCTGGGCGAAGCGCGGCTCGTCGCGGTCAAGCGGCGGCACTGCGGCCAGGCCCGGCAGGAAGATTGCCAGGCAAAGCCCGAGAAGCAATAGGCAGTCGCGCGCGCGCATCACCTGGTGCCGCCCCCCTCCGCCGGCCAGAGTCCGAGCCGGTCGAGCCAACGGCGCTCGATCAAGAGCTCATGCAGCAGCCAGGCCAAGGCGACCATGAGCACGCCGGCGAAGTAGACGTCGGAGAGGAAATGCCCGCCTTGTGCGATGCGCAGAAGACCGAAGGCGCTGCCGAGCGTCAAGCCGGCAGCAATCCCGAGACGTCGGCGCCGCGGGGTTAAGGCGGCGAAGCCGAAGGCGACAAAGGCGAAGCCGAGCGAGGCCTCGCCGGAGACGAAGGAGCAGTTGCGCGAGCATTCGTCGGCGACGATCAGGGGCGGAGTGTAGTGCTTGTCGCCGCCGAACTCGACGATCTGGGACGGCCGCGCGCGGCCCCATTCCTCCTTGAGGACTCCGTTCACGATGAGGGCTGGCCCAAGGAGAAAGACGGCCATGAGATAGACCACGGCGGCGCGCCTGAGACCGAAGAGCGGCCGGCCCAGAATGACGCGCCAGAGGAGGGCGAAGAGAAGAAAAATTCCGACGCCGAAGGCGGAACCACGCGTGCTCAGGCGCAAGGTCGCGGCGAGCGGGCTATGCCAGGCGGGAAAGCCCCGCCCCGGCTCGTAGAAGAGGGCCGAGAACCCTTTGTCGATCCCGCCCCACACCGTGAGCGCCGCAGCTACGCCGATGACGAGGAGAAGAAGAGGCGGCTTCAGGGCGGCGCTGGTTACGGTTCGGCACAAATCGCACGCACTCGCCTTGGCGGGATCGACGGACACAGAAGCGCGTCATAGCAAGCCGCGCCCGCGCACTCAAGGGCCACGAAAATGCTGCGAAATCAAAAGGATTGCTCGCGAGCCAATCTTGGTTATGATGGACGGCCTTTGCGGCCGGCAACAACAAAGGGGAGCGGCGCGTGAGCTTTCGTCGTCTCATGGCCATATGCGGTGTCGCGGCATTTCTTGCCGTCGGCGCGGGTGCCAGGCCCGCTTACGCCGATGACGTTGTCAACGCCATCGCGATCGCGAGCGGCGCGCTCATAATCGAGTCGCTCTTCGTCGATACGCCCACGGAGAACGAGTCCGACTTCGTCTCCATCGAAGGCGGGCGCTTCGATGCGGTGCGCCAGGTCAAGCAGTCGGAAGAGTTCGGCCTGGAATACCGCTCCGGCTATTTCCTCTGGAAGGTGAAGCCCTTCGTCGGCGGCGGGCTGACCACGAACGAGAGCTTTTACGGCTACGGGGGAATCCGCCTCGACACTTACTGGGGCCGCCACTTCATAGTCACGCCGAGCTTCGCGCTGGTGGGATACGATGCAGGAAACGGCAAGAACCTCGGCCACCCGGCGATCCTGGGCCGCTCCGGCTTCGACTTCCAGTATCGCTTCGATGACGACATGCGCATAGGTGTGGCCTTCCACCATATGTCGAATGGCAAGGTGCTCGGCCAGACCATCAATCCGGGTACCGAGCTCGTCGGTCTGACCTTCTCGGTCCCCGTCAAGGTGCTGATGGGCAATTCTCAATAGGGATCCCGCCTTCCCGGCCAGGAGCGATGCTCGCTCTGAGAGCGCGCTTCACTTTGTCGTGCGTTGCGCTAAAGTCGTGGGGTGCTACGGCTGCGCCGCAAGCCCGCTCGCTGCGGCTCTCTGCCGCGGACGACCTCCCGGTCAGATAATATTTGCGAGGCCTTCATGGACATCCAATTCGGCGAGCGCAAGCTGCCCAAGAAGGGCGCGGTGGTGGTGGGCGTGCTTGCGGAGGGCAAGCTGACGCCGAGTGCCGCCGAGCTCGACAAATTGACGGGAGGGGCGCTCGCGCGCGCGCTCGCGAGCGGCAAGTTCAAGGGCAAGAAGGACCAGCTCGCGGAGCTGATCGCACCCGCGGGCTTGGCACTCTCCCGCGTGGTGATGGCCGGCCTCGGCGAGGCCAGAAAGCTCGATGCGGCGGTCGCGGAGGCCGTGGGCGGACGCATCCAGGCGCACCTTGCGGGCACCGGGGAGACCGAGGCCGCGGTCCTCGTCGACAAGATCAAGGGCGCCAAGCTCGCCCCCCACGATATTGCGGCCAACCTCGCCTTCGGCGCCCGGCTGCGCTCCTATCGTTTCGACAAATATCTCACCAAGGAGAAGCCGGAGGACAAGCCGAGCCTGAAGACGCTCAACCTCGCCGTGCCGGCCGCCGCCAGGGCGCGCAAGGCCTTCGAGCCGCTGGCGCGCATCGCAGACGGCGTATTCTTCACGCGCGATCTCGTCTCCGAGCCGGCCAATGTCATCTATCCGGAGAGCCTCGCGGCGGCGGCGAAGACCCTTGCCAAGCTGGGGGTCGAGGTCGAGGTGCTCGACGAGAAGGCGATGGCCAAGCTCGGCATGGGCGCCTTGCTCGGCGTGGGTCAGGGTAGCGCGCGGCCGCCGCGCCTCGTGGTCATGCAGTGGAAGGGTGCTGCCCGCGGCAAGGACGCGCGGCCGCTTGCCTTCGTCGGCAAGGGCGTCACCTTCGACACCGGCGGCATCTCGCTCAAGCCCGCCGCAAACATGGAGGACATGAAGTGGGACATGGGCGGCGCCGGCGTCGTGATCGGGCTCATGCAGGCGCTCGCCGGCCGCAAGGCGCGGGTCAATGCGGTCGGCGTCGCCGGCCTCGTCGAGAACATGCCCTCGGGCACCGCCCAGCGCCCCGGCGACATCGTCAAGTCGCTCTCCGGCCAGACCATCGAGGTGATCAATACCGACGCGGAAGGCCGGCTCGTGCTGGCGGATGCGTTGTGGTACACCGAGCAGCGTTTCAAGCCGCGCATCATGATCGACCTGGCGACGCTCACCGGTGCCATCATCATCGCGCTAGGGCACGAATATGCCGGCCTCTTCTCGAACAACGACGAGCTCGCCCAGCGCCTCGCCCGGGCGGGCAAGGTGGTGGGAGAGCCGCTCTGGCGCATGCCGATGAGCCAAGAGTATGACAAAGCGATCAAATCCGACGCAGCCGACATGAAGAACGTGGGCAATCGGGCGGCCGGCAGCATCACGGCCGCGCAGTTCCTTCAGCGCTTCGTCAAGGAGGCGCCGTGGGCGCACCTCGACATCGCGGGCGTCACATGGTCGTCGAAAGACAAGCCCACGGTGCCCAAGGGCGGCACTGCCTTCGGCGTGCGTCTCCTCGAGCGCCTCGTCGCGGACTATTACGAGGGCCGTTGAACGCCCGTGCCGCAGGGGCGAAGCACTCAGACTGAGGCCGGGAGCCGCGTGCCGTGAGCGAGATCTGGTTCTATCACCTGCAACGGCAGACCCTTGAGGCAGCGCTGCCGGCCCTTCTCGAGAAGGCGCTCGCGGTTGGCAAGCGTGCGGTCGTGATGCTCGGCTCCGAGGAGCGCGTCGAGGCCATCGACAATCTGCTCTGGACTTACGACGACCGCAGCTTCCTGCCGCACGGCAGCGCGCGCGACGGCTTTGCCTCGGAGCAGCCCGTTTGGCTCACGCAAGCGGACGAGAACCCGAACGGAGCGCAGATCCTGGTGCTGGCCGACGGCGCGCGCTCGTCGCATTTGGGCGAGTTCGAGCGCTGCCTCGAGCTCCTCGATGGCAACGATCCTGCTGCCGTGGGTGCTGCCCGCCTGCGCTGGAAGGCCTATAAGGAGGCCGGCCACGAGGTCGCCTACTGGCAACAGGACGCACGCGGCAAGTGGGAGCGCAAGGCATAAGGGGTAAGTCCCGGGGCGGGCGGGCGACGCGGCGCACGATCGAACTCGAATCACGACGGCCGATGCGGTAGTTTCGAGCCGCGATGCCGCTCCGGCGCGGCGCGCCGCCAAGCGGGCGCAAGCTCAAGTCTCCAGCGGAACCAAGCGATGGCAAAGCTGCTCGACAAGACGGACGGGGTTTTCTTTGCTCGCTGGTTGCGCAATCCCCGCAGCACGGCATCGATCGTCCCGAGCGGGGCAGCGCTTGCCAGGCTCATGGCGCGTCAGATCGATCCCCGCCGGCCCGGGCTCGTGGTCGAGCTCGGTGCCGGGACCGGCGCCATCACCGTGGCCTTGCTGGGGACGGGCCTGGCCCCCGAGCGGCTCATCGTGGTCGAGCGCGATGGGGTGCTGCATCGCCTGCTGCAGGAGCGCTTTCCGAACCTGCCGATCCTCCGGGATGATGCCGCCAACCTGCGCGCGCGCCTTGCCGAGCGCGGCATCGACCGTGTCGCCGCCGTGGTCTCGAGCCTGCCCTTCCTCGCCATGGGGGAGCGCCAGCAACGGGCCGTGCTGGCCGAGGCGCATGCGCTCCTCGACGACACGGGCGCCTTCATCCAATACACCTACGGGCCGAAATCGCCGGTGCGGCGCGAAATGCTCGAGCAATGGGGCTGGACGGCGACGCGGGTGGGTACGGCCTGGCTCAACGTGCCGCCCGCGGTCGTATGGCGCTTCACCAAGCGGCCCCAAGGCCGGAGTGCGGCAGTAGCGGCAAAGGGCCGCTAGGGAAGCGCACTCGCGTCCTCGAAGGCGGCTTGCGCCGCGAGCCAGGCCTCCTCGGCCTCGGCAAGGGCCGCTTTCACCTCGCCATGCTTGATCTGCAGCCTCATGAGCTCGGCGGTCGGGCCGGCATAGACCGCGGGATCGGCGAGCTTCGCTTCGAGCCGCGTTTTCTCGGCAGCAAGCTTAGCGAGGCGCTTCTCCGCCGCCTCGACCGCGCGCTTGAGGTGGGCGGCGGCGGCGCGCGCCTCGGCGGCGGCGCGGCGGAGCTCCTTCTTGCTGGAGCGCGTGCTCCTTGCCTCGCTATCCTTTTTGCGCGCGGTCGGCTCGGCCTGCCGGCGCCGCTCCTCGAGAAGGAGGGCGCGATAATCCTCGAGATCGCCCTCGTAGGCGCCGACCGTGCCGTCCTTGACGAGCCACAGGCGCTCGGCCGAGAGCTCGATCAGGTGCGGATCGTGGCTTACCAGCACGACGGCACCCTCATACGCATTGAGCGCCTCGACGAGGGCCTCGCGCGCGTCGATGTCGAGATGGTTGGTCGGCTCGTCGAGCAACATGAGGTGCGGCGCGTTGCGGCTCATGAGCGCAAAGAGGAGGCGCGCCTTCTCGCCGCCCGAGAGCTCGCTCGCCTTCACCTCGGCGCGCGCTTGCGAAAAGCCAAAGCGCGCGAGCTGCGCGCGCACCCGGGCCTCGTCCGCCTTGGGCATGAGCCGTACCATGTGATCGTAGACTGTGGCGTGCGCGTCGAGCTCGTCCGCTTGGTGCTGGGCGAAATAGCCGACCCTGAGCTTGGCAGAGGCGCGGCGTGCGCCGCTCATGGGCTTGAGCCGACCGGCAAGCAGCTTGACGAGGGTCGATTTGCCGTTGCCGTTGGCGCCGAGGAGGGCGATGCGGTCGTCGCTGTCGATGCTGAGCGAGAGGTGCCGGAGCACGGGTCTCTCGGGCGCGTAGCCGACTGCTACGTCATCGAGCACGATAAGCGGAGGAGCCAGCGGCTCGGGACTAGGGAAATCGAAGCTCGGCACCTCCTCCTCGGCCACCGCCGCGATGGGTTCCATGCGCTGGAGCGCTTTCAGGCGGCTTTGCGCCTGGCGCGCCTTGGTGGCCTTGGCGCGGAAGCGGTCGACAAAGGCCTGGATGCGCCTGCGCTCCGCCATCTGGCGCTGCAGAAGCGCCTGCTGATGCGCGAGCCGCTCGCGCCGCGTCCGCTCGAAGCGGTCGTAGCCGCCGCTATAGAGCACGAGCTTGCCGGCATCGACATGGAGGATTCGGCGCGCCACCTTGTTGAGGAGCTCGCGGTCGTGGCTCACCACGATCACCGTATGCGGATAGCTCGCGAGATACGCCTCGAGCCAGAGTGTTGCCTCCAGATCGAGGTGGTTGGTCGGCTCGTCGAGGAGCAGAAGGTCGGGTGCGGCAAAGAGGACCGCGGCGAGCGCCACCCGCATGCGCCAGCCGCCCGAGAAGTCCGCAAGCGGCCGACCCTGTGCTGCCTCGTCGAAGCCGAGGCCCGCGAGGATGCGCTGCGCGCGCGGCGCTGCACGGTGGGCCTCGATGTCGGCGAGGCGATGGTGGATGTCGGCGATGCGCTGGGGGTCGGTCGCGCGCTCCGCCTCCGCGAGGAGGGCCGAGCGCTCCGTGTCCGCCCTGAGGACGAAATCGACGAGGCTCAGCGAGAGTGCCGGCACCTCCTGGGCGAGCATGCCCAGACGCAGGCCCGCCGAGAGCCGGACCTCGCCGCCGTCGGGCTCGAGCTCGCCCGCGATCAGGCGGAGCAAAGTCGTCTTGCCGGCACCGTTGCGTCCGACCAGACCGACCCGGGCACCTTGCGGAATGAGGACACTCGCGCGCTCGAACAGCGTGCGGCCGCCTACTCTATAGGTGAGTTCGCTCAACTGCAGCATGGCGCAATCCCCAGGGCCGCGTGATACAGCGGTTGCCCTTGGCGCTCAAGGCGTCTATAAGCGCGGCGCGGAATCGCAAACCGGGAATTCGGCTGGAGGGATGAGGGCGCAGATGGCATTGGAGCGCACGCTTTCGATCATCAAGCCCGACGCTACGCGACGGAACCTCACCGGCAAGATCAACGCCCGCCTCGAGGAGGCGGGGCTGAGGATCGTGGCCCAGAAGCGCCTTCGCTTGAGCCTCGAGCAGGCGCAGAACTTCTATGCCGTGCACAAGGGGCGGCCCTTCTTCGAAAGCCTCTCAGCCTTCATGAGCTCGGGGCCGGTGGTCGTGCAGATACTCGAAGGCGAGAACGCGGTGGCGCGGAACCGGGAAGTGATGGGGGCGACCAATCCGGCCGATGCGGCGGCCGGTACCATCCGCAAGGACTTCGCGGAATCGATCGAGGCCAACTCGGTGCACGGCTCGGACGCGCCCTCGACCGCGCGCGCCGAGATCGCCTTCTTCTTCAGCGCGCTCGAGATCGTGGGCTGAGGGGTAGGGGAATGCTAAAGCAGGAAGAGCGCCAGAAGGCCGAGAATGACCACCACGGAGGCGGCGCCGTAGAAGATAAGCCGGACAAAGCTGTGCCAGGTGTCGAGATGGGGCTTGAGATCGTGATCGACGGCCATCGCGAAGTCCCTCGTTCCTCACGCTAGACGATATTTCGGCGCCATATTGCCCGAGTGCCGGCTCTGCCGGCAAGGGCTGGTGCTGACGATGCGAGCTCAGGAGTCTGCCTTGGGATTGAGCAGCATGCCGGTGGCCGGCAGCGCGCCTTCGATCACCACGCGCTCGTCCTCGACCCGCACGCGCCCGGCCGCGATGAGCGCCAATGCCAGAGGATAAGCGCGGTGCTCGGCCGCGAGCACGCGCTCCGCGAGTTTCTCCGCATCGTCGCCGGCGAGCACGGGGACCGCGGCCTGGACGATGATCGGGCCGTCGTCCACCTGGCTACGCACGAAATGCACGGTGCAGCCGTGCAGTCGTACGCCCGCCTGAAGCGCGCGCTCGTGGGTGTGGAGGCCGCGGAAGGCCGGCAGGAGCGAGGGGTGGATGTTGATGAGCCTATCGCGCCAAGCCTCGACGAATCCGGCCGTGAGGATGCGCATGAACCCCGCGTTGCAGACGAGCTCGACGCGGCCCGCTCGCAAGGCCTGATCAAGGGCCGCGTCGAACGCCTCGCGGCTCGCGAACTTGCCGTGCTCGATCACCCGGGTCGCAATCCCGGCCTTGCCGGCGCGCTCGAGGCCCTGGGCATCGGGGCGGTTCGAGATCGTCAGCACGATCTCGGCCGGGAAGTCCGCCGCCGCCGCGGCGTCGATGAGCGCCTGCAGATTGCTGCCGCGCCCCGAGATGAGCACGCCTACTCTCAGCCGCGCCATGCCGCGTCCATGGTCCGGATGACGACCTCCGGCTCGCCCGCGGATTGGCTCACCACTTTGCCGATGAGATGGACGCTCTCGCCCCCTACCTCGAGGATGCTCTTCGCGGCGTCCGCATCGCCGGCGCGGGCGATGGCGACCATGCCGATGCCGCAGTTGAAGGTGCGCGCGAGCTCGCTGGGCGCGATTTGGGCGCTCTTCTTGAGCCAGCGGAAGACCGGCAGGAACGGCCAACGCTCGGCATCGAGCTCGACGCCGACGCCGTGCGGCAGCACGCGCGGGATGTTCTCGAGGAGCCCGCCGCCGGTGATGTGGGCGAGTCCGAGGACCTTGCCGGCGCGCACCGCGGCAAGGCAGCTGCGCACATAGATGCGGGTCGGCGTCAACAGCGCCTCGCCGAGCGTGACCCCACTCGCGAAGGGCGCCGGATCACGGTAGGAAAGGCCGCTTTCCTCGACGATCCGCCGCACCAGCGAGAAGCCGTTCGAGTGAATGCCCGAGGCCGCGAGGCCGAGCACGAGGTCGCCTGCCGCAATGCCCTCGCCGGTGAGCACCTTGCCGCGCTCGACCGCACCGACGGCAAAACCGGCGAGGTCGTAGTCCGCGTCCTGGTACATCTCGGGCATCTCCGCGGTCTCGCCGCCGACAAGCGCGCAGCCGGCCTCGCGGCAACCCTCGGCGATACCCTTGATCACGGCAGTGCCCAGCGCCACGTCGAGCCTGCCGGTCGCGAAATAATCAAGCATCAGAAGCGGCTCGGCACCCTGCACGACGAGGTCGTTCACGCACATCGCGACGAGATCGATGCCGATCCCCGCGTGCCGCCCGGCGGCGATCGCGACCTTGAGCTTGGTGCCGACCCCGTCCGTGGTAGCGACCAGGATGGGGTCGCGGTAGCCGGCCGCCTTCAGATCGAAGAGCGCGCCGAAGCCGCCGAGCGTTGCCTCGGCGCCCGCACGGCGGGTCGCGCGGGCATACGGCTTGATCGCCTCGACGAGCGCCTCCCCCGCATCGATGTCGACGCCCGCGTCCTTGTAGGTCCTGGTGCGATTGTGGCGCGGAGTGGTAATCGCTTCCTCGCTTGGGTGAGAGGAGGTATAAACAGCAGGTAAAGTTCCTCTGCCGACAATACTTGATCCGGAACGGTTTGCAATGTTGCAGCTGGTCGGCCGCCCGATCGTGGTGCTCTCGACATTCCTCGCTCTCATCGCCTCCTCCGGGAGTGCCGGGGCTGTCGAGGGCGGCAGCGACGTCTTCACGGTGCGCAACGTCGCGGTCGACGCCACCGCCGCGACGGCGGCGGCGGCGCGCGACAAGGC
>JGI12269J14319_10005556_pt1 | contig 11125 bp, 9 predicted proteins | sample PeaSoiSIISIP2007_FD_14319 | JGI IMG/M metagenome (IMG submission 14319) | reverse complement strand
CCGGCCTCGACCCGCAGGAGCTCGCCGAGCTCGGCGAGGCTGCTGCGCGCGGCGGCGCGCGCGCGCAGGTCCTCGTCACGGGTCAGAACGCGGGCCTCACCGTTCGCGCGGGGCAGACGCTGGTCGATGCGACACCGCGAGGCCTGCTGGCGGATTCGGCGGCCGTGGAGGCGGCGCTGCTCGCCGCCCGGGACGCGCCGACGTCCGGTGCGCGGCCATGAGCGAGGCACGGCTCACGCACGTGGCGGGCCCGGTGATCCGGGCCGAGACGAGCGGGAACTTCCACCTGCACGAGGCGGTGGCGGTCGGCCCGCAGCGCCTGCCGGGTGAAGTCGTTGAGCTGAACGGCCGGCAGATCGTCGCCCAGGTGTACGAAGACACGACCGGGCTCGAGCCGGGCACGAGCGTGACGGGATCGGGATTGCCGCTGTCGATACACCTCGGGCCCGGCCTGCTCGGCAAGATATTTGACGGGTTGTTGCGACCCCTGCCGGAGGGCGTCGTGACGCTCGAACCCGGCCGTAGCGGGACGATTGCTCACCGCGAGCGCTTCGAGCCGCGGGTCGCCGTCGGCGATGAGTTGTCCGGCGGGCAGGTCTTCGGAAGCGCCGCCGGCGAGCCGTGCATCGCCCCGCCCGGGGTTGCTGGACGCGTCGTCCGCGTTGCGCCGGCCGGCGAGTACCTGGATGACGCCGTGCTCGTCGAGCTCGAGCTCCCAGACGGTGGACGCCGCGGCTTGGCGATGGGGCACGACTGGCCGGTGCGCACGCCGCGCCCGGTCGCGGCACGCCTCGCCCCGAGCGGCCCGCTGATCACCGGGCAGCGGATCCTCGACACGCTGTTTCCGGTGGCGCGCGGCGGGCGTGCGGCGCTGCCGGGCGGATTCGGCACGGGCAAGACGATCCTGCAGGAGGCGCTCGCCAAGTGGTGCGACGCCGATGTGATCATCTATGTCGGCTGCGGCGAGCGTGGCAACGAGATGGCGGAGGTGCTCGACGAGCTGCCGTCGCTCGAGGATCCGCGCACCGGCCGCCGCCTGATGGAACGGGCCGTGATCATCGCCAATACCTCCAACATGGCCGTCGCGGCGCGCGAAGCCAGCATCTATACGGCGGTCACGGTCGGGGAATATTTCCGCGACCTCGGACGCCACGTCGCGCTGCTCGCTGACTCGACCAGCCGCTGGGCCGAGGCGCTGCGGGAGGTCTCCGGACGGCTCGGCGAGCTGCCGGGCGAGGCCGGGTACCCGGCGTACCTCAGCTCGCGGCTCGCCGAGTTCTACGCGCGCGCCGCGCGGGTCAAGACTCTCGGCGGGCTCGAGGGCTCGTTGACCATCATCGGAGCCGTGAGCCCGCCGGCCGGCGACTTCTCGGAGCCCGTGACGCTCCACACACGGCGCTACGTGCGCTCGTTCTGGGCGCTCGACCCGGAGCGCGCCCATGCACGCTTCTATCCCGCGATCAATCCGCTGACGTCCTACAGCGAGGATGCGCGGGGCCTCGCGGCCTGGTGGCAGGCGAACGGCAACAGCGCGTGGGCCCAGCACCGCGAGCGGCTGCTCGCGCTGCTCGAGCGTGCGGCGCGCCTCGAGCGGATGGCGCGCATCGTCGGACGCGACGCGCTGCCGCCGGAGCAGCAGGTGACGCTGCTGCTCGCGGACCTGGTCAACGAGGGGCTGCTGCGGCAGTCCTCGTTCTCCGACGTCGACCGGTACTGTTCCCCCGCACGCCAGTCGGCGCTCGTCAGGCTCATCATTGGATTCATCGAGCACGCCGAGGGCGCGGTGGCGCGCGGGCTGGCCCCCGCCCGGATTGCAGCGATCCCCGGGCTCGCCGAGTTACGCCGCGCCGGGGAAGACCACGGCGAGGACGACCTCGCCGGCATCGATGAGCTGGGCCACCGGCTCGATGCGGTGCTCGCGGCCGCGGAGGCGGGCGATGCGCGCTGAGATCGCGGTCGGCGGAGCGGCACGGCGAATCGAAGGGCCGCTGCTGTTCCTGACGCGGACCGTCAACGTCGGCGTCAACACGGCGGTCATGGTCACCGGCGCCGACGGCCGCGACCGGATCGGGCGGGTCGCGGCGGTCAGCGAGAACGAGCTCGTCGTCGAGGTGCTCGAATCCTTGACGGGGCTCGGGCTCGCCGACACGCGCGTGCGCGCGCTCGGCGAGCCGCTGCGTTTCGGTCTGGGACCGGGACTCCTCGGGCGGGTGTTCGACAGCGTGGGCCGGCCGCTCGACGGCGGTCCGCCGGTGGCCGCGGCGGTCCGGCTGCGCGTCGACGGCGGCGTGATCAATCCCGCGATGCGCGCCCTGCCGCGCGACTTCATCGAGACCGGCATCACGACGATCGACCTGATGAACAGCCTCGTGCGCGGCCAGAAGCTGCCGATCTTCTCGGGCGGTGGCCTGCCGCACGACAGGCTCGTGACGGATATCGCCGTGCGCGCGCGACTGCGCGGCGCCGATGCGGGGCGCTTCGCGGTCGTGTTCGCGGGCATCGGCGTGTCGCACGACACGGCTGAGGCGTTCCGTGCGGCGATGGAGGGGAGCGGCGCGCTCGCGCGCACGGTGATGTTCCTGAACCGCGCGGACGAGCCGAGCGCACAACGGCTGTTGACCCCGAGATATGCGCTGACGGCGGCCGAGTACCTCGCCTTCACCGAGGGCCGCCACGTGCTCGTGGTCATGACCGACATGACGAACTACTGCGAGGCGCTGCGCGAGGTGTCGGCAAGCCACGGCGAGGTCCCGAGCCGCAAGGGCTACCCGGGCTACCTGTACTCCGACCTGGCCTCGATCTACGAGCGCGCCGGCTGCATTCGCGGCCTTGCGGGGACCCTGACCCAGCTACCGGTGCTGACGATGCCGGCCGACGATATCGGCCATCCGATTCCGGATCTCACCGGCTACATCACCGAAGGGCAGATCGTGCTCGACCGCGAGCTCGACCGGCGCGGGATCTACCCGCCGGTCAAGGTGCTGCCGAGCCTGTCGCGGCTGATGTCGGCCGGCACCGGCCGCGGGTACACGGAACCGGATCACCCGGCGCTCGCCAACCAGCTGTTCGCCGCCTACGCGCGCGCGGTGCGCATGCGGGTGCTCGCGAGCGTGATGGGCGCCGAGGGCCTGAGCGCCGCCGAGCAGCGCTTTCTCGAGTTCGGCGAGCGCTTCGAGCGCGACCTGATCGCACAGCAAGGGCCGCGGACGCTCGAAGCCAGCATGACGGCAGGCTGGCAGGCGCTCGCGGGCCTGCCGGTCGAGGAGCTGACCCGCCTGTCGAAGGCCCAGATCGCCGCCCACCTCGCGACGGATTCCAATGGCTGACCACGACCTGGCGCCGACGCGGATCGCGCTGCTCGAGCTCGGCGAGGATCGCCGCACGGCCGAGGAGGGCTATGCGCTGCTCGATGAGAAATGCATGCTGCTGGCGAGCCGGATATTGTCCTTGATTGCGCGCTGCGAGACCGGCTGGCGGCGCGGGCGCGCGAACCTCGCCGCGGCCGAGGCGGCGCTGCGGGCCGCATTCGACCGGCACGGCCTTGGCGATCTCGAGTCGCGCCCGGTCGCGCCCGGCACGCTGGTCCTTGGCCGGCGCGAGCAGCGCGTGCTCGGCGTCGGGGTGCCGGTCGTGACTGAGGCGCGGCTCGACTCGGGACCGGAGCCCGCCAGCTTCGATGACTCCGTCGAGGCGCGGCGCGCGAGCGCGCTCTACCGAGAGTTGTGTGGCCTCGCGGCCCCGCTCGCCGCGCTCGAATGCGCGCTGTGGCGGCTGGCTGATGAGTACCGGCGCACCGAACGGCGCGCCGGGGCGATCGAGCACCTGCTGCTGCCGGAGATCGAACGGGACATCGCATCGATCGAGGCCGCGCTCGAAACGGTCGACCAGGAAGAGTCCGTCCGGGTGCGCCGCGTCGCAGGCCAGGGCGCCGCCGTCAGCCGCCTGCTGCGGAGCAGCACGAGCGCTTGAGCGCGGGCCCCCGCTCGCGGACAATCAGCCGTGTCCGGCTCTGGGATCACAGCCGCGGGCGTGGACGCACACGCGTGCGAGCGGACAGCATCCCGCGGCGTCCCCGAGCCACGCATCTGCGTACACCCGCCGCGCGCCGCCATCCGGTCGAGCGGCCGACAGCGAGGGGCATCATGAAGACTGCGCACATCCGGACCGACCTGCCGGGACCGAAGGCAAAGGCGCTGCTGGCCCGGGACGCAGCCGTCGTCTCGCCCTCCTATCCGCGCGACTACCCGTTCGTGATGTCGCACGGCAAGGGCGCCGAGGCCTGGGACGTCGACGGCAACCGCTTCCTCGACTTCGCGGCCGGCATCGCGGTGTGCAGCACCGGCCACAGCCACCCCCGCGTGGTCGCGGCCATCACTGAGGCCGCGGAGCGCTTCCTGCACATCTCCTCGGATTACTGGCACGAGGGTCAGGTGCGGCTCGCCGAGCGGATGAATGAGCTCGCGCCGATGAAGGAGCCCGCGATGAGCTTCTTCGCGCAGTCGGGAACCGAGAGCGTGGAAGGGGCGCTCAAACTCGCGCGCTACGTCACCGGGCGGCCGCGCTTCATCAGCTTCCTCGGCGGCTTCCACGGCCGGACCATGGGCGCGCTGTCGTTCACCGCGAGCAAGTACACCCAGCAGAAGGGCTTCTACGCGACGATGCCTGGCGTCACCCACGTACCGTACCCCAACAACTTCCGGCCGCTGCTCGCGGGCGCGGACCAGGGCCAGGCGGTGCTCCGCTACATCGAGGATGTGCTGTTCACGAGCAACGTGCCGCCGAGCGAGGTCGCCGCGATTCTGGTCGAGCCGATCCAGGGAGAGGGCGGATACCTCGTGCCCCCGGACGGATTCCTGGCGGGACTGCGTGCGCTGTGTGACCGGCACGGCATTCTGCTGATATTCGACGAGGTGCAGTCGGGGATTGGCCGCACCGGCAAGATGTTCGCGTCCGAGCATTGGGACGTCGCGCCGGACATCATGACGCTGGCCAAGGGCCTGGCCTCGGGGCTGCCGATCGGCATGGTGGTCGCGAAGAAGACCGTCATGTCGAAGTGGACGCGCGGCGCCCACGCCAACACCTTCGGCGGGAATCCCGTGTGCTGCGCGGCGGCGCTCGCGACGCTCGAGCTCGTCGAGACCGAGTACATGGCGAATGCCCGGACCGTCGGGGAGTACTTCCTCGGCAAGCTGCGGCAGATGCAGGCGCGGCATGCCGCGATCGGCGAGGTGCGCGGGAAAGGATTGATGATCGGCATGGAACTGGTGACCGATCGCGCGAGCCGCGCGCCGGCGCGGGCGCTGTGCGAGGCCCTGATCACCCGCGCCTATCGCAATGGTCTGCTGCTGCTGTCCTGCGGCCAGAGCACGGTGCGGTTCATGCCGCCGCTGATGATCGCCAAGCACGACGTTGACGAGGCGGTGAGTCTGCTGACGGCGAGTCTCGAGGAAGTGCTCGCCGAGCGCCCGGCGGCGTAGCGACCCACCGCGCGCGGGGCTCCGGCCGGCGATGGCTCCGGGCCAGCCGCGGGGCGATCGATCAGCGGCACGATAGATGACCGAATTTCTACCCAGTTCACCGGCCGCCGAGCGCAACAAGGGACCGATTCTGGAGGCGCTGCGTGGCTGGCTCCCGGCTGCCGGATCGGTGCTCGAGGTCGCCTCCGGCACGGGCCAGCACGTCGTGCACTTTGCCGCGGCCTTTCCGGGGCTGACCTGGCGACCGACGGAGGCGGATCCCGCCCGACTCGGCGCCATCGCCGGGCGCCGCGCGCGCGCCGCGCTCCCGAACGTCTGCGAGCCAATCGCCCTTGATGTGTTCGACGACCCTTGGCCGCTCGCCGGCAGCGTCGCGGCGGTGATCGCGATCAACCTGATCCACATCGCGCCCTGGGCGGCGACCGAGGCGCTGTGTCGCGGGGCGCGCCGCCAGCTGTCGAGCGGCGGAGTCCTGGTGCTGTACGGCCCGTTCAAGGAGCGCGGTCAGCACACGGCGCCGTCGAACGCGGCATTCGATGAGTCGCTGCGCGCCGAAGATCCGGCATGGGGCGTGCGCGAGCTCGAGGCGGTCGCTGCCGTCGCCGCGCGCCACGGATTTGCAGCGCCCCGCCTCGTGCGGATGCCCGCCAACAATCTGACCGTGAGCTTCCGACTCGAGCCGGTGCACGAGGCGCGCGGCTGACGAGCCGCCGGGCGCGCGCCTCGCCCTGCGGCGCAATCATGCGCGCGCTCGAGGTGCGTTGTGCCGCGCGTGGCGGCGAGGCATAGTGCCGCGGACGCCGCCGAAGGCATGCTGCCGGCGCTGGACCGGCATCGGCCGAGCGAGGAGACCGTGAGCGACACTTCCGCCGCGCCGCGTCGCGGCCGCGAGATCCGCCGGGCGCGCGCCAGCGCGCGCGCCGTCAAGTACCCGTACATCCGCCGCAAGCTCCCGGTCGTGGAGCTGCTGAGCACCGAGGCGGTCGAGATCATCGAAGCCAACGCCGAGACGATCCTCGCGGAGATCGGCATCGAGTTCCGGCGCGACCCCGAATCCCTGCGCCTGTGGCGAGCGGCGGGCGCGGACGTTTCCGGCGAGCGCGTCCACATCCCGCGCGGGCTGGCGCGGCAGCTGCTGAAGACGGCGCCGCGCGAGTTCGAGCTGTACGCCCGCAACCCGGAGCGCAACGTGCACTTCGGCGGCGATGCCACCGTGTTCTCGCCGGTCGGCGGGCCGCCGTTCGTCACCGATCTCGACCGCGGTCGGCGCTACGGCACGCTCGAGGACCTGCATAACTTCATCAAGCTCGCCCACATGGCGCCGGCGATCCACTTCTCGGGCGGGTGCATGTGCGAGCCGATGGAGATTCCGCCGAACAAGCGCCACCTCGACGTCCAGTACGCGTTCTTCCGCTACAGCGACCAGGGGTGCGAGGCGACGCCGGAGACCCCGGGGCACGCACGCGATGCCGTCGGACTCGCCCGGGCGCTGTTCGGCTCGGCCTTCCTCGAGGACCATCCGGTGGTCCTCGGCAACATCAACTCGAACTCGCCGCTGACCTTCGACGGCCGGATGCTCGGGGCGCTGCGGGAGTTCGCCGGCGCCAACCAGGGCACGATCGTCGTGCCGGCGGTGCTCGCCGGCGCGATGGGCCCGGTGACGGCGGCTGGCTGCATGGCGGAGATCCTCGCCGAGACGATGGCCGGCATGGCGCTCACGCAGCTCGTGCGGCCCGGAGCGCCCGTGATTCTCGGCTCTTTCGTCGGCGCGATCTCGATGCGCACCGGGGCACCCACCTTCGGGACGCCGGAGGCGACCCAGATGATCTTCGCAACCGCCCAGCTCGCCCGGCGTCTCGGCGTTCCGTGCCGCAGCGGCGGATCGCTGTGCTCCTCGAAGAGCGCGGACGCGCAGGCGGCCTACGAGAGCGCGCACACGCTGCTGCCGACGCTGCTCGCCGGCGTGAACCTCGTCACGCACGCGGCCGGCTGGCTCGAGGGCGGGTTGGTCGCGGGCTACGAGAAGTTCGTCATGGATGCCGACCAGCTCGCGATGATGCAGGTGCTCGCGCAGGGCATGGACTTAAGCACCCGCGGCCAGGCGCTCGATGCGCTGCGCGAGGTCGGTCCCGGCAGCCACTTCCTCGGCTGCGAGCACACCCAGGCGAACTTCGAGACCGCCTTCTATCAGTCGACGATCGCCGATTACTCATCGTATGAGCAGTGGTCGACCGAGGGCTCGCTCACGGCCGAGCAGCGGGCCAACGGGGTGTGGAAGAAGATGCTCGCCGAGTATCAGGACCCGGGGATCGAGGCGGCGGCGGACGAGGCGATGCTCGCATTCATCGCCGCGCGCAAGGAAGTCCTGACGGATGCGGTGGAGGAGGAGTGAGCGTGCTCCTCGCCCGCGTGCTCAGTCGCCGACCGCGCCGCCGACCAGCTCGAGCGGCAGTTCGGTCGTGTTCTTCGCCTCCTCGAGCACGATCCTCGACTCGATCGCCTGCACGCCCGGCACCTGCGACAGGCGTTTCTGGATGAACTCGTTGTAGTAGTTGATCGTGCGCGTCGCGACCAGCAGGATGAAGTCGAAGTCGCCGAGCACCATGAAGCACTGCACGACCTCCGGGAAGCTCACGACCTTCTGCTTGAATTTCGGCAGCGACTGCCAGCCGTGGCTGGCGAGCTTGACGTGCGTGAACACCAACACATCGAGGCCAACCTTGTCGCGCGACAGGAGCGCGACGCGCTTGCGGATCACGCCGTCCGCCTCAAGCAGGCTGATCCGCCGCCAGCACGGTGACTGCGACAGCCCCACCCGCTGGGCGATCTCGGCCGTCGATAGCGACGCGTCCTTTTGCAGTGCACTCAAAATCCGCAAGTCGGTTCGATCGATAGTCATGGTATAATTTTCCTAATAAGCGCGATCTCGTAGATAAAATATCGATAAACACTCCGCCCGGCAAGACGCTTTGGCAGAATTCTCCCGCCGGCCGGCGCTACGCTGATGCATCGGACCGACCGAGGACCCCGGATGCCACGCCCGTCCCGCCTGCACGTTCCGCGACCACCGGCACGCCCCGGCGAGGCCCCGGATTTCAGCTATCTGCGCCTGTCACCGGCAGGTGCCGTGGCGCGGCCGGACGTCGGCGCCCCCGCCGCCGACATCGAGGAGCTGTCGATCGACCTCGTGCGCGTGCTCGACGATGAGCACCGGGCACTGGGTCCGTGGAACCCGCGCCTCGATGTCGCCGAGCTGCAGGTGGGGCTCAGGCACATGCTGCTGACGCGGCTCTTCGACGACCGGATGCTGAAGACCCAGCGCCAGGGCAAGATCTCCTTCTACATGAAGTCGACCGGCGAGGAGGCCGTGGCGGTGGCGGCCTGCATGGCACTGCGCCCGACCGACATGCTGTTCCCCGCCTATCGCCAGCAGGGCGCATTCCTGGTGCGCGGCTCGCCGCTGGTCGACCTGATGTGCCAGCTGCTGTCGAACACGCGCGACATGTGCAAGGGGAGGCAGCTCCCCGTCATGTACCACTCGGTGCCCGGGCGCCTGTTCTCGATCTCCGGCAACCTCGCGACGCAGTTTCCGCAGGCGGTCGGCTGGGCGATGGCCGCGGCAATCAAGGGGACGGACGACCTCGCCGCCACGTGGATTGGCGAGGGCGCGAGCGCCGAAGCGGACTTCCACCACGCGCTGCTGTTCGCCTCGGTCTACCGCGCCCCGGTGATTCTCAACCTCGTCAACAACCAGTGGGCGATCTCGACGTTCCAGGGCTTCGCCGGCGGCGAGCAGCGCTCGTTCGCGGCGCGCGGCCCCGGCTACGGCATCGCCGGGATCAGGGTTGACGGCAACGATTTTCTTGCGGTGTACGCCGCGACCGAGTGGGCCGCCGAGCGCGCGCGCAAGGGAGCGGGCGCGACGCTGATCGAGCTCGTCACGTACCGCGCCGCCGCGCACTCCACCAGCGATGATCCGTCACGCTACAGGCCGAAGGACGACTACGAGCGCTGGCCGCTCGGCGATCCCATCGAGCGGCTCAAGAGCCACCTGATCGCGCTCGGCGAGTGGTCGGAGGAGCGCCATGCGGCACTGATCGCCGAGCTCGATGAGCAGGTGACGGCGTCGTGGAAGGAGGCGGCGAGCTACGGGACGCTGACCGAGGGGCCGCGGCTCGACCGCGACCTGATGTTCGAGGACGTGTTCAAGGACCTCCCGCCGCACCTTCTCGAGCAGCGCGACCAGATGCGCCGCGGGCGGGGCTGACGGTGGCACAGATGAATATGATCCAGGCGCTGAACGGGGCCATGGACCTGTGCCTCGCGCGCGACCCCGCGGTCGTCCTGCTCGGGGAAGACGTCGGCTACTTCGGCGGCGTGTTCCGGGTCACCGACGGGCTGCAGCGCAAGTATGGCGAGCACCGCGTGCTCGACACGCCGATCGCCGAGGGCGGGATCATCGCGGCGGCGATCGGCATGGCGGTGAACGGGCTGCGCCCGGTCGCCGAGATCCAGTTCGCCGACTACATCTATCCCGGCATCGACCAGATCGTCAGCGAGCTCGCGCGGCTGCGCTACCGAACGGCCGGCGCGTTCTACGCGCCCGTCACGATCCGCACGCCCTGCGGTGGCGGCATCCGCGGCGGCCAGACGCATTCGCAGAGCCCCGAGGCGATCTTCGCCCACGTCTGCGGCATCAAGGTCGTGATGCCCTCGAACCCGTACGACGCCAAGGGACTGCTGATCGCGGCGATCGAGGACGACGACCCGGTGCTGTTCCTGGAGCCGAAGCGCCTCTACAACGGCCCGTTCGACGGCAACCCCAACAAGCCCGCGGTCCCGTGGAGCACGCACCCCAAGGGCAAGGTCCCGGACGGCCACTACCGCGTGCCGATCGGGAAAGCCGAGATCGTGAGGCAAGGAACCGCGGTCACGATCATCGCCTACGGCACGATGGTGCACGTCGTCGAGGCGGCGGCCCGCGGGCTCGGACTCGACGCCGAGATCATCGACGTGCGCTCGATCGTGCCGCTCGACGTCGAGACTCTCTGCCAGTCCGTCGCGAAGACCGGCCGCTGCCTGATCGCCCACGAGGCGACCCGCTTCGCCGGCTTCGGCGCAGAGCTGATGGCGACGATCCAGGAGCGCTGCTTCTGGCAGCTCGAGGCGCCGATCCAGCGGGTCTGCGGCTACGACACGCCCTACCCGCATGCGTTCGAGTGGGAGTACTTCCCGGGACCGGCGCGCGTCGCGCAGGCGCTCACGGCCGTCATGGAGAGCACATGAGCCGCTACGTGTTCCGGTTGCCGGATCTCGGCGAAGGCACGGTGTCCTCCGAGATCGTCGCCTGGCGGGTCAAGGTCGGCGATGTCGTCGTGGAGGATGCGCCGCTCGTTGAGATGTCGACCGAGAAGGCCGTGGTCGAAGTGCCCTCGCCGGTCGGCGGGCGCGTCGTCGCGATCTCGGGCGAGCCCGGGCAGTCCGTGGCGGTCGGCGCGGAACTCGCCGTGTTCGAGACCGACGCTCCACCGGCCATGGCTGAGGCATTTGCGCCGGCAGCTGATGCGCGGACCGCCGCGAGTCCGCCCCCCGCGAGTCCACCCGCCGCGAGTGATGCGGCCATGGTGCCGCCCAGGGGCCGGATCATG